>Ga0194125_10001859_pt1 | contig 35583 bp, 32 predicted proteins | sample TA2KigC250mmetaG_FD_148626 | JGI IMG/M metagenome (GOLD analysis project Ga0194125, IMG submission 148626) | Freshwater microbial communities from Lake Tanganyika, Tanzania - TA2015034 Kigoma Deep Cast 250m | ecosystem: Environmental > Aquatic > Freshwater > Lake | place: Tanzania: Lake...
GGCTCCCTTAAAGGGTTGGGAGGGGGGCTTGGGGGGAGGGCAGGGAGCGTTGCTCCCTGCCCTCCCCCCAAAATCTCACGAGGCTCACATGATCATCATCCGCCCGCCGGAGAGCATTTATCAGATACGAGGCGCCATCCAGAATGGCACCTTTCACGGCCGCTGGCATTTTTCTTTCGACGAGTATTACGAACCGGAATACACCCGGTTCGGGACCTTGCGGGTCTTCAACGACGACACCCTGTCCCCGGGCGCCATCTGGCCGCTCCACCCTCATAAGCACAATGAAGTAGTGACTTATTGCGCCGCGGGCGAGTTCCGCCATGCCGATGAACACGGCGCGGGGGGCATTCTTAAAAAGGGTTGGGTGCAGCACACCACCATCGGCCGGGGCATGTGGCACTCGGAGATCAATAATCACGCCGATGAGCCTATGCGGTTCATCCAGATGTGGTTTCTCCCCGAAAAGCCCGAGGCCGAGCCTTCCGTGGAACAGATGGCGGTGGAGCAAGCCCAACGCGCCAACCGGTTTTTGCCCCTGGTCTCCAACGTCCACCCCGGGGCCTTGCGGATTCTTTCCGACGCCCGGGTCTTTTCCTGTTTCTTGCTGGCCGGCCGCGGCGTAGGACACTCCCTGGAGCCGGGCCGGGGCGCCTACCTTTATGTTCTGGAAGGCGGGCCGGTGGAATTAAACGGCCATCAAATGCCCGCTCTGGCCGCGGCCAAAATTACGGATGAGCCTGGATTTTCGGTTAAGGCCCCGGCAGACGCGGAACTGTTGCTGGTGGATGTGCTTTTGATTTAGGGGAAAGGTTAAAAGGGGAAGATGGGAGAATTACTTTTTAAGGTTTTTAATTCCTTGCCCTTTTCCCGTTATTGGTTATCGCTTTAGCTCCGGTTTTTGAAATCAGACCGATACCTATCAAACGGGATTAAGCCATGGACTATTGAAAAAGCCCCCTACCTTGAGGGGAGGGGGTTTGGGGGAAGGTGGTGAAAATATGCATCCACCACCTTGAATAATTTCGCCACCCCCACCCCAGCCCTCCCCCCTCCAGGGGGAGGGAGAGTTTGTTCACCCTTGAGCATTGATAAATCTGAGTTTTGGTTCTTTTCCGGAGCAAAGGCAATAATCGAATTCCCTTTTAATCTTTTAACCTTTTCCCCCAGGATTCCTATGAAGAAGAGATTACGCTTAACTTCGGGGGCCAGCACGGGCAGGGCTGAAGCGCTTAACCCCGAACCGGCTCCTGCCGATGAAGCCCTTTTGGACGCCTATTCCCGGGCCGTTATTAATGCGGTGGAGAAAGTCAGTCCCGCGGTGGTGAACATCGAGGCCCGCTCCGGGGAGCGGGGCGGCCGACCTCAGGAAGTCGCCGGCACCGGTTCGGGCTTGATCTTCACCCCTGACGGCTTTATCCTCACCAACAGCCATGTAGTGCACCAGGCCCGCCAGATCGCCGTCACCCTGGCCGACGGCCGGCGCTTCCCGGCGGAACTGTTAGGAGAGGATCCGGACAGCGACCTGGCGGTGCTCAGGATTCACGCCGCCAATCTCCAGAGCGCCCGCCTGGGGGATTCCAGCGCCCTTAGAGTAGGGCAACTGGTCATCGCCATCGGCAACCCCCTGGGATTTCAAACCACCGTCACCGCGGGGGTGGTGAGCGCCCTGGGGCGGTCGCTCCGGTCCATGTCCGGCCGCCTCATCAACCAGGTCATCCAGACGGATGCGGCTCTCAACCCCGGCAACTCCGGCGGGCCGCTGGTCAACTCCCGGGGTGAGGTGGTGGGCGTCAACACCGCGGTCATCATGGGCGCCCAGGGGTTGTGCTTCGCCATTCCCATCAATACTGCCAAGTACGTGGCCGGGCTGCTCATCAAAGAGGGCAAGATCAGGCGCAGTTACATCGGGCTGGGCGGCCAGAACATGCCTTTGCCTCGGCGCCTGGTGCGGCTGCATAAACTGGCCGTGACCCAGGGAGTCCTGGTAATCACCCTGGAGGCCGGCGGTCCCGGACAAAAAGCCGGCCTGCGGGTGGGAGACGTGGTAGTAGGATTCGACGGCCATGCGGTGGCGGAGATTGACGACCTGCACCGGCTGCTCACCGAGGAAAAAATCGGGAAAAGCTCTTCCCTTAAGGTGTTGCGGGAAAGGGAGATGATAAACCTGGTCATCGTGCCGGAAGAGTTCCGGTTCCGGCGATGATGTTCGCCCCTGAGTTTTGGGGTCGCCACAAGACCATGAAAATATGGAACAGCGCCCTGGGCCGTTCTCCGTAGGAGCACGGTGGGCCTTGTTCCTTACGGGCGACCCGGCGGGTCGCCCGGCGCAGGCTGAAGCCTGCGGCTGCATTTTTAGAGCAGCAACCCATGGATCTTGGTTCACCCGTAAATCATGAAAAACCCCATAGGCCCCATTAACCTTGAACTTTGAACTTTGAACTTTCCAACCCATGAGGACCTGACCATGCTTCATAAACCCGCTCAGAGTTTGCTCACCCCGGACAATTGCGCGGTGATGCTCGTGGACCACCAGCCCCAGATGTTTTTCGGGGTCCAATCCCAGGATCGCCAGGCCATTATCAACAACGTGGTGGGGCTGGCCAAGGCCGCCAAAATTTTTAAGGTCCCCGTGATTATCTCCACCATCGCGGCCAAGACTTTTAGCGGCCCCCTTCTTAAACAGTTGCAGGAGGTTTTTCCCCAGGAACCGGTCATTGACCGGACCAACATGAACGCCTGGGAAGATGAGCGGGTGGTGGCCGCGGTGACCAAAACCGGGCGGAAAAAGCTGGCCATGGCCGGCCTGTGGACCGAAGTCTGCCTGGCTTACCCGGCCATTTCCGCCCGGGACGCGGGCTATGACGTTTACGCGGTCATCGACGCCTCGGGCAGCACCTCGGCCCTGGTGGAACAAATGGCCTTGATCCGCATGACGCAGGCCGGAGTGATCCCTCTCAACTGGCTCACCGTGCTCCTGGAGTTCCAGCGGGATTGGGCGAGGCAGGAGACCTACCAGGCGGTGCTGGATGTCGTCCGGGAACATGCCGGGGCTTACGGCCAGGGGGTGGAATACGTTTACGCCATGTTCGGCGCCCATTGAGGCGGTTGATACAGTTTTCGGTTTTCGGCTAATGGAACCGGCGCTTTTAGCTTTTCCGAACGGAAAACCGGTACAAGCACCAAAATGAGGCTGACTTTTACTAACCTTTCCCTGGTTTTTTCCGCAGGGGCGCTGGGGGGCCTGATTAACAGCCTAGGCGTTTGGACTTTCGGAATCATCGGGATTCCCCAGGCCCTGGGGGTGAAGCTGGCCCCGGCTTTGAGCGGGCCCTGGCTTTATCAACGCCTGGTCTGGGGCGGGCTGTGGGGTCTGTTATTCCTCCTGCCCCTGAAGAAACTGACTTATCCCTGGCGGGGCCTGGTTTACAGCCTGGCCCCAACTCTGGGGCAGCTCTTCGTGGTCTTTCCCTACCAGGCGCAAAAAGGGGTGATGGGCTTGCAATTGGGTTATCTAACCCCGGGCTTCGTCATTTTTTACAATGCCGTCTGGGGCCTGGCCGCGGGATTGTGGCTCCATCTGGCTATGGACAAAGAGTAGTTCTGTTTTCTGGCCACCGTGAAAAAGTCCATAGGAGTCTCAAGTGTCCCTTTTGCTCGTTCCCAAGCTCCCGCTTGGGAACGCCTTTGCTGGCGCCAAGCTCCACTTGGCTATGGGCACGGCACGCTGTCCCCTTATAAGAACAGCCGGGGGCGGCTGTTCTACATTTTGCAGAGGTCTTAACTTCGTATCCCCTCATTCCCCTCCTTCCCGTCCCGGTAAATTTTTCCTATAATTAAGGGCCGCCATAACAACCCAAATTCGCAAAGGAGACGATGCCGTCCACCGGAATTGCTTAATGAACAATTTCTTCAAAAACCTCAGTTTGATATTTGCCGCCGGGGGTTTCGGGGGCCTGGTGAAGGGCCTCTGCGCCTGGCTTTTCGGAGTCATGGGCCTCAACGCCATGTTGGGAAGCCAGTTCGCGCCCCAATTGACCGGTCAATGGGTCTATTCCCACGTGGTCTGGGGCGGCATCTGGGCCTTGCTCTTTCTTCTGCCGGTCCGGGGCTGGTCTTACTACAGTCTGGGGGTGATTTACAGCCTGGGCCAAACTCTGGTGGCCTTGCTGGTCATGTTCCCCAGCATGGGCAAAGGCTTTCTGGCCCTGGGATTAGGCGCCGCCACCCCGGCGCTAATCACATTCTTCGGCTTTATCTGGGGCCTGGCCACCGCTTTCTGGTTAAAGGCCGCCCGGGAAGGATAACTTGTCCACTCAAGGAGGAATAATAATGAAAAACGCTTTCCGGATAATGTCATTGTGGGTTAAGGGTTGCGGCTTCGTAATTTTGGCGTTGAGCCTCACCGTGGCGGCTCAGGCGGCAGCGGTTCATTTCAAACAGCTCCTCCCCTTCGTGGACGTTAAAATCCCCGGCTGGGAATTGGACGATAAGCCCACCGGCAGCACCATCAAGCATGAAAAGCACCAGATGAGCGAAGTCAAGGCCTCTTTTCACGCCGGCGACAAGCGCCTGGAAATCGTCATCATGGATTTTTGGGGTCAAGCCATCCCCTTCTTAAGCGCCATGCCGCAGGTGGAGATGGAAAGCAGTCACGAACGGCTCAAAACCACTCAGGTGCAGGGCTTCAAGGCCCTGGAAACCTTCCGGCCCCAGGAAAAGGAAGCGGAATTGAGCATCAGCGTGGCGGACCGGTTCTGGGTGAAACTGGACAGCGAGGGCGTTGACGGCACTGAGGCGGTGCACGCCGCGGCCAAGGTACTGGACCTGAAAAAATTGGCGGAACTGGCGAAATAGCGGTTCAGCGGTTCAGCCAAACCGCTAAACCGCCAAACCGCTTATCGAAAATGCGCACCATCGAATTATCCGGCAGCCCCGGGGAACGGGGCCGGCAACACGGCCAGGCGGCAGCCCAAGATCTCCGCCGGCTGCGCCGGGGGTTGCTCCATTATCTGGCCCGCCTCAGCTTCTACGGCGGGGGCCTGCCTCTTTTTGGGCTTCTCACCTTTCTGGCCCGGGGGTTTTGGCCCTTTATTCCTCCCCGGCTTCAGGAAGAGATGCGGGGGGTGGCCGCGGGCGCCCGCGTGGGCCTGGGAACGGTCCTTCTCATCAACGTCATCGACGACCTGGGGAACAACAGCCCCCGGTGTTCGGCCCTGGCCGCGGGGGGCGAACGCACCGCCCAGGGCCGCTGGCTCATGGGCCGCAACCTGGATTATCCCCTGTTCATCAAAGAGATGATCCGATTCCAGACCCTGTTCCTCATGGAGCCGGATCAGGGCCTTCCCCTGGCCTCCCTGGCCTGGCCGGGATACGTGGGGGTCTGCACCGGCATCAATAAAGCCGGGGTGGCCCTGGCCCAACTGGCGTCCATGAGCCGAGACCGAACCCTACGGGGAGTGCCCGCGGCCCTGCGCTTCCGCCAGGCCCTGGAAACTGAGGCTACCCTCACGGGGGTGGCCGCCCGGATTTTGGCCACCCGGGGGACCATCGGCAACAACCTGATGCTCTGTGCGCCGGGCGAGGCCGCGGTTCTGGAACTGTCGGCCTGCCGCGGGTTCTTGCGCCTGCCCCGGGAGGGCCTCATCACCGTCACCAACCATTATCAGAGTCCGGCCATGGCCCCGTTGATGGGCAAGTTTCCGCCCCGGCCGCCCCATTCGCCCCTATCCGCCTATCATTTCACCGAAGCCTACAGTCGGTCCCGGAACCGGCGGCTGCAAGAGCTGGCCGCCGGCCGGAAGTTGGGGCCGGAGGAGATCCAGATCATCCTGGGGGACCCCCGCATCGCCAATCCCGGCACCGCCATCTGCACCGTTTTTGACCCGGGGGAGCTGACCCTGTGGGTGGCCCAGGCCCTGGAGGCCCCGGTGAGCCGGGGACCTTTTGCCCGAATCCGCCTGTGGCGCGACTAGAGCACTCTCAACCAAACCATCTTTTGATAAAACTTTTTTAAGATATCCATTTAAATGCCGAACAATAAATAACCATGGGGATTATTCCCCCGCCAAGGGACAGTCATGCAATTCCTTGGCCCAGGGAAATTATTCCTGGTTCTTTTAACCGAAAACTTAAGTCCACGAGTCTGCTCCCATGAAAAAAATCTTCGGACTGCCACTGATTCTGTCCCTGGCACTGGCTTTAGGGGCAGCGGGAAGCTTACCGGCCCAGCCATATCTTTACTATGCCCTGGGCACCCTGGGCGGCGGCACCAGTTATGCCTTCGGAATCAATGCTTCCGGGCAGGTGGTGGGAGAGTCCCAAACCACCGGGGGCCAAACCCGCGCCTTTTTATGGACCGCGGGCGGGGGCATGCAGAATTTGGGCACCCTGGGAGGGAGCTTCAGCCGGGCTTACGATATCAACGACCAGGGCCAGATCGTGGGCGCGGCCACGGGAAGTTCCGGCCCCGTCCGGGCCTTCCTTTATGAGTTGGGAGAAATGAAACCCCTGGGGGATTCCGGGGTGGAGAGTTTCGCCTTCGGCATCAACTCTAGCGGGCAAGTCGCCGGGCGCACGGGGGAGGACATTAACATGAAGGCCGCGCTCCTTCCCCCGGCTGGCGGCTACACCCTGTTGGGGGCCAATCCGCCCAGTGAAGCCGCGGCCATCAATGCCGCCGGCCTGGTGGTGGGAACCCTGACCAACGAATCGGGTTTTTGCCGCGCCTTCTGGTGGACCCCGGCCTCCGGCGTCAACGACCTGGGCAGTTGGGGGGATGAGTATTCCAGTTTCGCTTATGCGGTGAATGCCTACGGTCAAGTGGTGGGCGAGGCGGAGACCGCAGACGGTATCCGCGCCTTTCGGGCCGCGGCCGGGACTCCCGGCCTCCAGGACCTGGGCGCCCTGGGCGGAAGCGACAGCTATGCCCTGGGGATCAATAACCTGGGCCAGGTGGTGGGGATTTCCCTCACCTCCTCCGGCGATTATCATGCCTTTTTATATTCCGGGGCCGCGATGTTGGACCTCAATGACCTGGTGCAGGGCCTGCCTGAAGGGGTTTATCTCCAGTCGGCCCGGGACATCAACGACCAGGGCGCCATCGTCGGTTACGATAGCGACAACCGGGCCTTCCTGCTACTCGTCCCCCTGCCCTCCACTCTTTTCCTGATGATTACCGGGTTGATGGCCCTGGTGGCGCTGGGGAGGAGAAGGCAAAAGAAATAAAGACTCTTCGATCCACAGATTACAAAGATTACCACAGAATGTCGGGCAACGGCCGCTTATTATTTAACCTCTGATTTTAACCCCTCCCTAGGCGCGAGGAACCTTTTCTTCCACCTTGCCCTTCAGCCCGGTTCCGGGTAAGATGTTTTTCAGGCATTAAACCTTTCGAAGACACTTATGCCCGAATCCCAATTCGTCCACCTCCACGTGCACACGGCTTACAGCCTCCTGGACGGCGCGGTGCGCCTGAAGGACTTGTTTGCCTTGGCCCAAACCTACGAGATGCCCGCGGTGGCCATGACCGACCACGGGTCGCTCTTCGGCGCGGTGGACTTTTATGAAAAGGCCCGGGCCGCGGGGATCAAGCCCCTTATCGGCTGCGAGCTTTACGTGGCCCCAGGCGGTCGCCACGAAAAAAAGGGCAAGGGCGACACTCACCATCTCCTGGTATTGGCGGAAAACAACCAGGGATATCAAAATCTCATCCAGTTGGTGACCCGGGCCAACCTGGAAGGGTTTTACTACCGCCCCCGGGTGGACAAAGAACTGCTTAAGGAGTTGAACGAAGGGCTCATCGCGCTGTCCTCCTGCCTCCACGGCGAAGTGGCCCGGCACCTGCTCCATGACGACCCCAAGGCCGCGGAAATTGCCGCCCGGGAGTACGCCGAAATCTTCCCCGGCCGCTATTACCTGGAAGTCCAGGCCAACGACCTGCCGGAGCAGCTTAAAGTCAACGCCGCGTTGCTGGAGCTGGCCCCCCGCTGGGGCCTGCCGGTGGTGGCCACCAACGACGTGCATTACCTCCGGCCCGGGGACGCCAAGGCCCATGACGTGCTCCTGTGCATCCAGACGGGGAAGACCGTCAACACCTCGGGCCGCATGCAGTTCAAAACCGACCAGCTTTATTTCAAAAGCCCGGAGGAAATGGCCCGGGCCTTCCCTTATCCCGAGGTGCTGGCCGCGTCGGGGGAAATCGCCTCCCGCTGCAACGTCACTCTGGACCTGGGCGCCCTCCATTTCCCGGTGTACACCGGAGCGACAGGAGAATCCATGGAGTCGCTCCTGGCCCGCCAGGCCCGGGAAGGCCTGAAAGCCCGGCTGGCGGCCCGGCTCCCCTCCGCCCACACCGAAGAGCAGTACTGGCAGCGCCTGGACTACGAGTTGGACCTGCTTAACCGCATGGGCTTCGCCGGCTACTTCCTGGTGGTGGCGGACATTATCAACTACGCCCGCCACCAGCGCATCCCGGTGGGGCCGGGGCGGGGTTCCGCCGCGGGCAGCTTGGTGGCCTACGCCCTGGGGATCACCGACCTGGACCCCCTGGCTTACGGCCTCTTTTTCGAGCGCTTCCTCAATCCCGAGCGCATCAGCCCCCCGGACATTGACGTGGATTTCTGTTTCGAGCGCCGGGGGGAAATCATCGACTACGTGGCCCGCACCTACGGCTGGCAAAACGTGGCCCACATCACCACCTTCGGCTCCATGAAGACCCGGCAGGTCATCCGGGACGTGGGCCGGGCCTTGGAAGTGCCCTACCCCGAGGTGGACAAAATCGCCAAGCTGGTGCCGGAGAAGCTTAACATCACTCTGGACCAGGCCCTGCAGATGGAGCCTCGCCTCCGGGAACTCCGGGACTCCAACCCCGTGGTCCAGGAAGTGCTCACCATTGCTGCGGGCCTGGAGGGCCTGCCCCGCCACGCCTCCACCCACGCCTCCGCGGTGGTCATCGCCGACCGCCCCTTGATCGAGCACCTGCCCCTGTACAAAGGCAACAAGGGCGAACTGGTGACCCAGTTCGACATGAAAGGGGTGGAGAAGGTGGGCCTGGTGAAGTTCGACTTCCTGGGCCTGCGCACCCTGACGGTCATCGACCGCACCATGCGGCTGGTGCGCCGCAGCTACCAGCCGGACTTCGACATCCATACCGTCCCCCTGGACGACCCCCAGACCTTCGCCCTCCTCCAGGCGGCCAACACCGCGGGAGTCTTCCAATTGGAAAGCCCGGGGATGCGGGCCCTCATGGTCCGCCTCAAGCCCACCGCGTTTGAGGACATCGTGGCCCTGGTGGCCCTGTACCGCCCCGGCCCCATGGAAAGCGGCATGCTGGAGGACTTCGTCCGGCGCAAGCACGGGGAAACCCCGGTGGAATACATGCTGCCCCAGCTGACCCCCATCCTGAAGGAGACCTACGGCATCATCCTCTATCAGGAGCAGGTGATGCAGATCGCCGCGGCGGTGTCCGGCTATTCCCTGGCCGAGGCCGACATCTTAAGAAGGGCCATGGGCAAGAAAGAGCCCGCGGTGATGGCGGCCCAGCGGGAACGGTTCTTAAAGGGCGCGGCGGCACAGGACATTCCCCGGGAAAAGGCCAAGGCCCTCTTCAACCTCATTGAAAAATTCGCCGGCTACGGCTTCAACAAGTCCCACAGCGCCGCTTACGCCCTCATCGCCTACCAGACCGCGTACCTCAAGGCCCATTACCCCCTAGAATTCCTGGCGGCCCTGCTGAACAGCGAAATCAACCACACCGCGGCCCTGGCCAAACACATCATGGAGGCCCGGGAGCAGGGCATCGCCCTCTTGCCCCCGGACATCAACCAGAGCCAGCGGGACTTCACCGTGGAAGGCGATAAAGTGCGGTTCGGCCTGGCCGGGGTAAAAAACGTGGGCGGCGGGGCCATCCAGGAAATCCTGGAGGCCCGGGGGCCGGGGAGGTTTGAAAGCTTCCGGGACTTCCTGGAAAGGATCAGTCTGACCCGGGTCAACCGCAAGGTCCTGGAAGCCCTCATTCAGGCCGGGGCCTTTGACGGCCTCCTGCCCCACCGGGCCCGGCTCCTGGCGGGGCTGGAAAGCGCCCTGGAAAAGACTCAAAACCTGAAGCGCCTTCAGGCCACCAAGCAAATGTCCATGTTCGGGGGCCTGGCCGCCCCCACCGGGGATGACTGGCTGCCCGACGCCCCCCCTTGGGAGGAGTCGGTGAAACTGGCCAAGGAAAAAGAAGCCCTGGGAGTCTATCTCTCCGGCCATCCCTTGGACTCCTGCCGGGCGGCGCTCAAAACCCGGGTTGCCATCACCACCGCGGACCTGGCTGACGTTCCCGACACCTTTGAGGTGGCCTTGGGAGTGGTGGTCACCGCGCTGAAGGAAAAGGTGGGCAAAAAAGGCGGGCGCCTGGCCGTGGTCACGGTGGAAGACCTGGCGGGCAGCGTGGAAATGCTGGTCTTCGGCGACCTCTACGATAAAACCGCGGCCCTGCTCCGTCAGCCCAGCATGCCGCTGTGGGTCAAGGCAGAGGTGGTCCAGGAAGAAAAAGGCCCCAAGTTGGTGGCCCGGGAAATCGCGCCATTGGAAGCGGCCCTCCCCAAGTGGCCGGAGCGCTTGGATTTCCGCCTCCAGGCGGCCGCCCTCAACCGGGAAACCCTCCTGGCCCTGAAAGACATTTTAGCCCGGCACCCCGGCCCCATCCCCGGGTTTCTCCATTTCCTCGCCCCCAAACAGGAAGAAGCCGTCCTGGCCCTGCCCCCGGAACTGAACCTCACTCCCTCCGACGACCTGGCCAGCGAAGTCAACCGCCTCCTGGGCTACCCGGCGCTGTCGCTGTAGGATGAAAGGAGGAAAATTTGAGGGGAGGGGGTGTGGGGGCATAAGCGCTAACTTAGTAAATTTTGACAGATAATTCTTAAAAAATGGTTAGTTTTTTTGTCATTCTGAACGGAGCGAAGCGAAGTGAAGAATCTCGTAATTGCCTGATAAATTAGAGATTCTTCGCTTCGCTCAGAATGACATCAATTGCCATAATTCATTCGATTTAATGTTAAGTTAGCGCTTATGCCCTGGAGGGGGGAGGGCTGGGGTGGGGGTGGCGAAATTGTTTCAGTATGGTGGTTGTATATTTTCACCACCCTCCCCCAAAACCCCTCAGGGGAGGGGGCTTTTTTAGTAGTCCACGGCCTAATCCCGTTTGATAGGTATATGGACTTAGGTCTGATTTCAAAAAACCGGAGCTAAAGAAATAATCAAATTCTTTTTAACGGAAAACGGAAAACTATAATTATTTTTGACAGACCGGACAGAAGAAAGTGCTGCGGCCGGCCTGGACCAGACGGGCGATGGGGGTTCCGCAACGGGTACAAGGCTCGTTCCCCCGGCCGTAAACCAGGAGGTCCAGTTGGAAGAGGCCGGTTTCCCCCTGGCTGTTGAGAAAATCATTGATGGTGGTGCCGCCCTTGCGGATGGCGGCCTTAAGGACGCGGCGGGTTTCTTTCAGCACCCGGGCCCACTCCTTTAGGGTGAGCCGGGAGACCGGCGCGCCCGGGTGAATCCCCGCGGCGAACAGAATTTCACAGGCGTAAATATTGCCGATGCCCGCCAGCGCCCGGCCGTCCAGGAGAAAATTCTTGAGGGGGCGGGAGCGCCCCCGGGCTTGCTCCGCCAGCCACTGGGGCGTCACTTTTTTAGAAAAGGGCTCCCGGCCCACCTGAGCCAGGGGCGGAGGCGTCTCTCCGGGGGGAAAGACCAGGGCCTGGCCGAAGCGCCGGGTGTCCTGGAAGACCAGGTCCAGGCCGCCTTCCATCTGAAAGGTCAGGTGAACGTGGGGAAGGGCCGGGGCAGGGGAGGGGAGGAGCATTAACCTCCCGGTCATCCCCAGGTGAATGAGGAGGGTGGCTCCGCCTTCCAGGTTAAAGACCAGATATTTGCCCCGGCGCCGCAGGGACTTCAGCCGCCGTCCCGCCACCCATTTAGAGAATTCTTCCAGGGAGGATTGCTGGCGCAGGCGCTTATCACCGGCCATTACCGCCAGGAACCGCTGCCTCGCCAGCATCGGCGCCAACCCCCGGCGGATGGTCTCGACTTCGGGTAATTCAGGCATATCAGTGGGTTTTCGGTTTTCGGTTTTCAGTTTTTGGTGATGTCAAAGATTTTTCTCTCTTTTGCAAACAAAAATAATGTCAGTTCAGACACATGAAAAATAAGGAGGGCCTGGTGGGGCGGGCCTCCGTGCCCGCCAAGCCTTGCCCAATGGAATAGGTTCGGCTTCCAGCAAAATGAGGGCAGGGACTGTTTGTTTTTTTACCGAAAACCGGAAACCGAAAACCGAAAACCGTCTTTAGAACAGCATATCCAGAAATCGCTCATGGTATTCCTTGAGTCCCCGGTGGCATTCGCCGCAGAATAGGCGCACTTCCCCCTGGATTTCCGAATCGTCGCTCACCGTGGAGAAGCTGCCGTCTTCGTTCTGGACGTAAAACGTGGTCAGGGTGACTCCTTCGGCAACTTCGTAAAAATCCGTGTCGTTGCCGCAGTAGGGACAGGCGATTTTCATTGTGCTTCGGACTGAACGATTTGCCGGATATCCTGGCGGTAGAGGGAGTTTTGCGGTTCCAGCTTGCGGGCCTGCTCCATCTCGATGGCGGCCCGCTTGAACTGCTGCTTGGAGACCTTCTTCTTCCCCTTGCTTTCCTCAATGATCCCCTGGTGGGCGAAGAGCCGGGCCAGATAAAAATGAGTGCGGGCGCTCTTGGGGTAAAGCTCGTTGGATTGCTGAAGCTCCTGCCGGGCCAACTTATACTTCTTTTGGTGGTAGTGAATAATCCCCAGGTTGCGCCACAAAGTAGGACGGGAGGCCTTGTCCCCGGTCTTCAGGGCCTTGAGCAGCAGAAGCTCCAGGCGGGCCATAGTCTCCTGGTCCTGAAGGGTTGAGGCGCCGTTCCCCAACAAGCGGTCGCTGAGATTGGCCACTTCTCCGGGCGACATTTCCCGGCCTTGCAGTCCTTCTTTGAGCAACACATGGTCAGGGGTGCGGGGAGGGGGCGTGGGCTCCACTGCGGCCATATCAGGGGGCGGGCCGGGGGGCGGAGGCCCGCCACAGCCCAGCAATCCCCCTAATAAAAGCATTCCCAAAATGACGATTGTTCCCACGGTGCTAGGCAAATCCGTCCTCTTTCTCGGAAAGTGAAGAACCAGGATCCGGCTCCGGCTTAGAAGCGGGTTAGACGCAAAACCCGGACAGAAATCTAGTATCCCATCCGCCCTGGGCCAGTCAACCCCTTTTTAATCTCCCCCGGGGAGTAAGGGGACGCTGCTATTCTTGTTTATATTGGTAGCCCTTCCGCAGAACCTGGCGGTTCACGCGGCTGGGCTTGAGTCGTTCGAGAAAGTGGTCAGCCAGCAGGTCTGCCTGTTCCTGGTCGCCGCATGTAAAAATGTCCAGAACCAGGTACCCATACTCCGGCCAGGTGTGGAGGGAGATGTGGGATTGGGCTAGGAGGGTGAACCCCGTCACGCCTTGGGGGTCGAACTGATGAAACCTGGAACCCAGGTTGGTCAGCCCCGTCTTTTTGACGGCGGTTTTGATGATCTGGTGCAGGTATTTGCGGGAATTAATCTTTTCCGGCTCGCAGCCGAATAATTCCATGACCAGGTGGTATCCATCCGGCCGCGGATTCTGGATCAAGAGCTCCCGTTTCATAGGCGGGCCCCTCCACAGAAAAGATTTTCGGGTTCAGGGAGTTACCTCCCTTCCATTGCCACCCCCTTGTTTGTCTGTCGAAATTACGACAACTATATTAATTTATAGAACTTCTGATATACTGTCAACAGAATTTCAGTCAAAACCTGGTTTTTCCATCAGCGCCGGGTGGCCCCGCCATTCTCCTTTCCTTGACATGCGCCTCCCAGGGATTAACAATGGGGAGAGGGAAGTCATCAAAATTGGATTGGGCTGGCGTCCGGAGAAACAAACCGAAAACCGAAAACCTTAATGTAAGGCGCCCACTGCGCCCCATCGGTTGCCGAAAACCGAAAACCCAGAAAAGGTGCTTTATGGAACTCTTATTCCGGCCCCGGCGCCTGAGACGGCGGGATGCTTTGAGAAAGATGGTGCGGGAGACCTTCCTGCGCCGGGAAGACCTCATTTACCCCATGTTCGCGGTCCCGGGAAAAGGGGTGCTCGAAGAGGTGGGCTCCATGCCTGGAGTCTGCCGTTTCTCCCCGGATCTCTTGGCCGAAGAAGCTAAAAGCGTGGCCGGCCTGGGCATCCCGGCGGTCCTGCTTTTCGGTTTGCCGCAAAAAAAGGATGACACCGGCAGTGAAGCCGCCTCTCCCAAGGGCGCGGTGCAGCAGGCGGTGCGGCGCCTGAAAAAAGAAGTCCCTGGCTTGGTGGTGATCACCGACGTCTGCCTCTGCGGCTATACCTCCCACGGCCACTGCGGGGTGATTGAGCGGAACGAGATAGACAACGACGCCACCCTGGAGCTCCTGGCCCAAGTGGCCTTGTCCCACGCCGAGGCCGGGGCGGACATCGTGGCCCCCTCGGACATGATGGACGGACGCGTCGCGGCCATCCGGGAGGCCCTGGACGAGCGGGGCTTTGAGATGGTGCCGATACTTTCTTACGCGGTGAAGTACGCCTCCAGCTTTTACGGCCCCTTTAGAGACGCGGCGGCCTCCGCCCCCCAATTCGGGGACCGCAAGTCCTACCAGATGGATCCGGCCAACGCCCGGGAAGCCCTCCGGGAGGCCATGCTGGACGTGGAAGAGGGTGCGGATATTTTAATGGTCAAGCCGGCTCTGCCCTTTCTGGACATTCTGGCCCAACTGCGCCAGGAGTTCAACCTGCCTTTGGCCGCCTACCAGGTGAGCGGCGAGTATTCCATGATCAAAGCCGCGGCCCAAAAAGGCTGGCTCAACGAAGAAGCGGTGATGCTGGAGTCGCTGATCTCGATTAAACGCGCCGGCGCAGATTTGATTCTGACCTATTTTGCTAAAGAGGCGGCGGGACTGTTAGCCTAAAACATTTTTTCATGGAAAAACATGGAACATCCTGCAATTCCATCTGATATAAAAATCCCCCCCCTGCGCCTCCTGGCCTGGGAGACTACCAGGCGCTGCAACCTGGCCTGTCTCCATTGCCGGGCCGCGGCGGGGTCCGGGCCGTATCCGGGGGAGCTGACCACCGACGAAGGCATAACCTTGCTCAACGATCTGGCCGCCATGGGTCAGATTGTGGTCATCATGACCGGGGGCGAGCCGCTGCTCCGGGAGGACATTTACGACCTGGCGGCCTACGGCGCCCGTAAAGGCCACCGCATGGTCATGGCGGTGAACGGGACCCTGCTCACCCCCCAGATCGGCGCCCGGCTTAAAGACGCGGGCATCCAGCGCCTGAGCATCTCCATCGACGGGGCCACCGCCTCCTCCCATGACCGCCTGCGGGCGGTGGAGGGGGCCTTCGAGGGCGCGCTTTCCGGTATCGCCGCCTGCCGGGAAGTGGGAATGCCTTTTCAGATCAACACCACCATCACCAAGGCCAACCTGGTGGAGCTGCCGGCCATCCACGAGATGGCCATCAACCTCGAGGCCGCGGCCCACCACGTCTTCGTCCTGGTGCCCATGGGCCGGGGAGAGCAGCTCCGGGACGATCTGGTCTCACCGGAAGAATATGACCAGACCCTGCGCTGGCTCCTGGATCGCCAGCGGGAAGGCCGCCTCTTCATCAAGCCCACCTGCGCGCCCCAGTATTACCGCCTGTGGCGCCAGGACGCCCAGGCCCGGGGGGAGAAGATCACCCCGGCCTCCCACAGCATGGAGGCCATGACCAAGGGCTGCCTGGGAGGGCAGGGCTTCGCGTTCGTCTCTTATAAGGGCGAGGTGCAGCCCTGCGGCTACCTGGAGTTGTTGGCGGGAAATATTCGGGAAACGCCCTTCCCGGAAATCTGGGCCAATTCGGAGCTTTTTAAGAAGCTTAGGGCGGTGGACGAATACCGGGGCAAGTGCCACTCCTGCCAATACCGCAAGGTCTGCGGCGGCTGCCGGGCCAGGGCCTACGCCATGACCGGCGACGTCCTGGCCGAGGACCCTATTTGCCCCTATTCGCCCATAGGTTAAAAGTTCAAAAGATAAACCACGAAGGGCACGAAGGACACACTAAGATACACCAAGAAAAATAAATTGCTTTGGGGCCTTCCGGCCCCAAAGCAAATGATTATCTTCGTGAAACTTCGTGTGATCTTCGTGATCTTAGTGGTTAAATTAAAAGGCCGACCCTATGTCATTGCCCCCTCAATTGGACGACTTAGACAAAGCCATCCTCAACGAAATCCAATCCCATTTTCCCATTATGACCCGGCCCTATGAGGAAGTGGGGAGAAGGGTAGGGGCCTCGGAAGTGGAAGTCATCCGGCGGGTGCAGGCCATGTGCGACGCCGGAGTCATCCGCCGCATCGGGGCCAATTTCACCTCCCGCAAGCTGGGCTACACCAGCACCCTGTGCGCCGCCAGCGTGCCCCCGGAGCAGTTGGGAAATTTCGTGGAAGTGGTGAACCGCCACCCCGGGGTAACCCACAACTACCTGCGGCGCCACCGTTACAACGTCTGGTTCACCCTCATCGCCGAGTCGGAAGACAGACTGAATCGGATTCTGGAAGAGATTTCGAAGGCGTCTGGCATGGAGGTGTTAAGCCTGCCAGCCTACGAGGTATTTAAAATCAAGGTGGATTTTCCGGTGTAGTGCCAGTGATCAGTGATCAGTGATCAGTGATCATTGATCAGGGAATAGGGAATAGGGAATAGGATTTTTCCGCAGATTAACGCAGACGGAAACAGATTACTGCTAACTGTTAACAGCCAACCGCCAAACTGCTAAACCGCCAAACCGCTAACTGCCAACTGCTCACTGCAAAGGCACGCACAGCACCGGGCAGGGCAGCAGCCGCACCACCTTTTCCGCGGTGGAGCCGAAAAAGACCTCGTCGATGGGTCCCCGCCCCCGCCGGCCGTAGCCGCCCAGCACTATCAGGTCCACCGCCAGGTCCCGGGAAATGACGGCAATTTCCTGAAAGGGGAGGCCCACGGCCACCATGGAGTCCACCTCTTCTTCTTTAGTGGAGCACTTCTCCAAAAAGGCGCTCAATTGTTGCTGGGCCTTTTCCCGGAGTTCCGGAAGGAGGGAATCTTCCTCTACCTTCAGATGTTCCGCCAGCCGCTCGATAAACATCTGATTAATGACGTGCAGCAGCACAATTTTGGCCCCGAAAGCCTGGCCCAGCTTCTTGGCGGTTTGAAACGCCGCGCAGGAACATTCCGAAAAATCCGTGGCCACCAGGATGGCGTTAATATCCATGTTGCGATTCCCTCAAAAACCGAAAAAAACCGGGGCAAGCCCCATGCACGTGGCGGCCTGCCCCTGAAGTCGGCTTATTTAACAGTCTTCTTTAATTCTTTAAAAACTTCCTCGGCGCTATCGAAGGTGCCGATGTGCGCAATCAGAATCTTCCCGCTTTTATCCAATAGCACGGTAACCGGATAGGGATGGAAATTCAGGGCGTCCCCAAAAGTGCTCTTGGGGTCGGCGATCAAGGCGAAGGGAACCTTGTACACCGCCTTCCACATCTTCATGGCCATTTCGTCGTTGCCCTGGCCCACCGCCATAAATTTGACCTTGTCCTTAAGAGCCGCGTCCGCCTGCACCATTTCGAAAAGCTTGTTTAGCCCAGGAGCCTGGGCTATGCAATGCGGTCAGGCGGTGTTCATGGATTCAATGAAGACATAAGGCGCTTTAATGTCCTTCAGGGTGAATTCCGCGGCCTTGTCCAGCCCCAGGTATTTGGCATCCTCGTCGGACAGGGGTTTGAGAAATTTCACTTTGCCCAGCGTTTGCCCTACCTTAGGCTCCACATCGGCCGCCACTGCCAGGCCGTGGAGGAAAAAGAGCAGGGCCAGACATCCTGCCAGGAGAAAAACCCAAGTTTTTCGCTTCATCGGTCCCCCCTTTAAAAGGATTAGTTATCGTATGATAAATCAACAATTTCTAAAGGGCAAAGGGATTTTAGGAGTTTCCAGTTTCCAGTTTCCAGTTTTTAGTTTTTAAGGAATGGAAAAATGCTTATGGGATTGGGGGTGGGGGTTTGGGGGAGGGGGTACGGGCGGGCGCCCTTAGCCTCCTCCCCCAAAAAGCCTTTCCTCCCGCCAGTCCACCGGCGCCCGGACCACTGCGCCCTGGCGATGCTGATACAAAAGGTAGCCCTCCGTGGCCCCAAATTCAAAAAGGCGCCGGGTCAGATACACGTCCTGGCGGCAGTAGGACTCCAGCTCCTCCCACCGGCCCGCGGCATAGAGCTCCAGGGCCAATAGGCCGTCCCCGGTTTTGGCTTCCCCCAGGGTCTTTTCCACCAGGTGGCCCAGGGAGATGCGGTGGCCCAGGAGGGCGTGCAGTTCCTCCAGGATATCCAGGGTGGGCAGGTCCGCCAGTCTCACCTGGGTGTAAGGCTGGAGCACCCGGTAGTCGAAGCGTTTTACATTGAAGCCCACCACCAGGTCCAGTTGCTGGAGCCGCTGAGCCAGGCGCTCCAGGTCGCCTTCCCGGAAAACCGTTACCCGCTCCGGCCGGGTTTCGGCCAGCACCGCCACGGACACCCCCATGCGGTGGCATTGGCCCCAGCCCCCCACGTCCGCGGCGGAGCAGCAGGTTTCCAGGTCCAGGAAGCCCAGCTTGCGGCCGGCCATCCAGGGAACGGTAATGGGGGAAGGAGATGGGGAGTAGGGTAGGGGGGGCGGTTCCGGTTCTTGGGCCATGGGCGCGGCCACCGGGGTTTCTTCCATCCCTAACAGCAACTCCGCCACTTGCAGGGCCGCCTCCTTGGACAGGGGCTTGTTGCCCGAGCCGCACTTGGGGGAGTGGATGCAGGAGGGGCAGCCGTCTTCGCAAGGGCAACCGGAGATGAGCTCTTGGGTGCGGCGCAGCAGGTCCTCCAGGATTTCGTAGGCCCGGGCCGCCAGGCCCACCCCGCCGGGGTAGCCGTCATAGATGAAGACCGCGGCCCGGCCCACCTGGGGATGGGCGGGGTGGGCGATGCCGCCGATGTCGTGGCGGTCCGCCAGGGCGAACAGGGGAAACATGCTGATCAGGGCGTGCTCCAGGGCGTGGATACCCCCCATGAAATGGCGGCCTTCGCCGTAAACCGCGTTTTTCACCGCATCGGGGATTTCCAGCCACATGCCCACGGTCTCGAAGACCTGGGGCGGCAGGTCCAGGCTGGCCACCCCCAGCAGCTCTTGGCCAGGCAACCGGCGCTTTTCATAGGCCAGGAACCGTTCCGTCACCTTGAGGCGGCCGGTGCGGGCTTGAAACGCCACCACCTCCTTGCTCTCCAGGACTTCCAGGATTTCCGTGTCCTTGTCCGTCTGGATGCGGGTGAAATAGTTGGGCTCCACCGGCTGGACCCAGACGTTGCGCCGCTCCAGGTCCAGCTTTTCCACCCCGTAGGTCTGGGCCTTGTGGAGATAGACCGCGCCGGGATGGCACTCCCTTAGCGCCCGGACGCCGTCCACCGACCCCAGGGGGCGCTTCTGCCCGGTCTTGAAGATGGCGAAGCTCTCGCCGATGCCCCGGATGTTGACCTCCTTCTGGGGGAAACGGGACCGGGCGAACCAGGCGTGGCCCGCGGCGCTGAGGAGGAGCCGCCCTTCCCGGACCAATTCGGTGAGTGCCGGGTCATGGGCGGTCAAGTCGAAAACCGTCTCCTCCCGGACCTCCAGGGGCAGTTCCTGGGCGGCGCAGGGGAGGTGCGCCTTGACCACGAAGGGGTTGTCCGGGTCCACCACCGCGGCCTCCAGGGGGCGGCCGAAAAACTCCTGGGGGTACTTGATAAAATACTGGTCCAAAGCGTCGGCCTGGGCCACCAGGACGATGAGGGAGTCCCTTCCGGCGCGCCCCACCCGGCCGGCCCGCTGCCGGGTAGTGACCATGGTGCCGGGGTAGCCCACCAGGAGGCAGACGTCCAGGCCGCCGATGTCGATGCCCATCTCCAAGGCGCTGGTGGAAATGACCCCCCGCATCTTCCCCGAGGCCAGGGCCGACTCGATCTCCCGGCGCTCTTCGGGCAGAAACCCGGCCCGGTAGGAGCTGATGTAGCGCCTAAGCTCCGGCGCCAGGCGCTGGCTCCACACGTGGATCAACTCCGTCAGCTTCCGGGCCTGGGTGAAACAGATGGTGGCCAAATTTTGGCGGATGGCCTGGGCGAAAATCTGGGCCGCCACTGCGGGGGCGCTTCCCGGCGGGTTGAGAAACAGGTAGTGGCGGCCCGACTGGGGCGCGCCGCTCTCCGAGATGATTTCCACCTCCAGGCCGGTGAGGTTGCGGATAAACTCTTCCGGCTTGGCCATGGTGGCGGAACACAGCAGAAACCGGGGCCGGGCGCCGTAATGGGCGCAGATGCGCCGCAGGCGCCGGAGCACCTGGGCCATGTGGCTTCCCAGGATGCCCCGGTAGGTGTGGACTTCGTCAATGACCACGAATTTGAGGCGGGAAAAAAAAGAAGCCCAGGCATGATGATAAGGCATCAGCCCCAGGTGGAGCATGTCAGGGTTGGAAATCAGCACGTGGGGCGGCTTGGCCTTGAGGGCCTGGCGTTGGGCCGTAGGGGTGTCGCCGTCATAAATCGCGGCCCGTAGGAAAGGGGAGGGGAGGGCGGCGTTAAGTTCATTCAAGGCCTTGAGCTGGTCCTGCTCCAGGGCCTTCAAGGGAAAAAGATATAAGGCGTGTCCTTCCGGATCCTCAAGGAGCGACTCCACCACCGGCAGGTTGTAAATCAGGGTCTTGCCGCTGGCCGTGGGGGTGGTCACCAAGATATGCTTCCCTGCCCGAATAAAATCCAGGGCCTGGCCCTGGTGGGAATAGAGGCGCGCAATCCCTATACGCTGCAAGGCTTCAGTCAGCGCCCCCGGCAGCCCCGCATCCTCCGCATACCGCGCCTCCTGGGCCGCCACATATTGATAATGCGCCAGGATGTCCCGGTAATCAGCGGATTCTTTGAGGGAGTTGATGAATTCTTTGAGCATCCAGAGTTTTGACTTTCAAGTTTTGAGTTTTTGACCTTGTTCCCATGCTCCGCTTGGAAAACAAGGTGAACGCTATTTAACTATTTTCGACCTACTTATTATAAAATAATCCATGGTAGACCTTACAGATTGAATATATAGGGCACCTTTTTCTGGGAAAATAGTAAGAATTTCGATCGAATCAGTCCCTGGATTGCCAATTGCTCTTATTGCTCTTCTGCCAAAAGGATTAAAACCTGTTTGTGGATCTGAGACCATATTCCTTTTTATATGATAAATTGTATTATCAGTAATTAACTCATTTGTTTTAATGTTTAGTATTTTTTTTCGAATTATTTTGTCTCCTTCATAACTATAAGTAATTTCAAAATTTCCTGTAGATCGTTTCATTTCGCCATCTGCATACATAAAACTCTCAATCTCATTTGCAACAATAACTTCTCCGCAAATCAAAGCTGCAGAAGAAAAACTAAATAATAATATTAAAAAAGATATCCTGATCATTTGTACTCTCCTTTTTAGTTTCGTACAGAAAGGCACTTGTTTGGAACTTAACGCCCATGCATAACTATTGCACCTTATCTTGGTGGGGCGGGCCTCCGCGCCCGCCAGAACCGGCGTTTCTCAGTAGGCCAGTTTAGGCGGGCACGGAGGCCCGCCCCACCAAGATAAAGCCCTACTCCCTATCTATTCCCTATTCCCTATTCCCTTTCCCCTGACCCCTGTCTTTCAACGTCCCCACATCCACATGCTGCCAATCCGTATTATATCCGAAATAGGTCCACTCCTGGGGGATTCTCATGCCAAAAGCTTTGGCGGCCCGGTAAACCCAGGCCGGCAGGTTTCTGGCGTCCGCCTTGTGCATGGCGTTCCGGTCAAACTGCCTCGCCGCGTGGCTGATGGGGTTGGGGGAGCCGTCCATCACCCCCTGCCCCCGGTAGTTGAAATCATTCAAATCCAGGGCCAGGCCCAGGCGGTGGTTTGATTGGGGCGCATGGCGGCCGTGATAGATGTCCGCCAGGGAGGAAAAGCGGCACAGGGCCACCTGGGCCGACATGTTGGCGGTTTCTTCGTCGGGAAAAGAGAGGCACTCCGCGGTTATGGGGCCGCCGAAGGCCGGGGCTGCATAGGTGTCTTCGCCGCCCCGCACCACCAGCAAGGGGACCCGTTTGTCCGGCTCATACCAGCCTTCCCGGAAGATGTATTCCAGCAGCAGGGCCGCCAGGGGCGCGAATTTGCTGTTACATTCAAACTGGATGCGCTCGGCCCGGTAATGGGCTTTGTCATTGATATCCTTCATATTTGCGGCATGCCACACATAGCCCGAAGGCCGGGGCAGCATATGAGCCACGTCCTGCCATTTTTTCTCGAACCCGCAATAAGTAACTACTCGTTTGGATTGGGCCGGAACCCACACCGGCGCGCTCAAGGTCACCCCCACCTGGTCGCCCCGGGGCCAGCGGCGGCGGCGCAGGTCCTCCCAGGAGACTTCCCGGCCCGGAAAGAGCAAATCCATGGTCTGGCGGCGCAGTTCTTTAAGCTGGCGCACCCCCAGGTGGTCTTTGGCCAGCTTCACCTTGGCGAGAAAATCCTGCTCCCGGGCCGCAGGGGTCATCTTGGCTTCGTATTTCAAAGCCACCTGGCGCAGCACCCGGGCCGTGGCGGGAGCCTTGGTGACTTCCTGGATGGCAGGCGGGGCAGGGGAGGGGGGGCCGGGGTCGGCTGCCGCCGGGGCGAGCCATAGTCCTCCCAGGAGCAGCGCCACTCCCCACAGCAGCCGCAGACATAGAAAACGCATAGTCATAATTCTATTTGAAGGCGCCGCCAGAGTCAATCAAGGCTCCAGGCCGCATGCTTCACAAGTTCAATTCAAAGATTTTACTTCCCATCGCGGACTTAGATTTGGCGGCACAGGCCTCTGGCCGGTGCATTATAAAGCACAGGCGGGACGCCCGTGCTAGTTGGCTTCTTCCAGGCGGTAGGCCTGGTATTCGGGCTTGATAGGGATCCGGGCGGCCAGTTCCAGAAATTCCGCTACGTCCCGGCGGCTGACGTTGGCCACGCTCTTGATTTCCTTTTCCAGCCATAAGTGCCGGACGTAGTCCAGGCCCAGGAGGGCCTTCTTGTCCAGTTCTTCCTTGCGGATGGCGTTGATGACCAGGCGGCCGCCCGGCGCCAGGTGCGCCAACGCCGCCATCACTGGCTGCCATACGGGGGTGGTGTCAATGGCCCGGTGGAGTTTTGCCGGCGGCTCTTCCTCGAAGCCTCCGGCCCAGACCGCTCCTAGCTCCCGGGCAAAGTCCCGCTCCCCGGGGGTGCGGGAAAAGGCGAAGATTTTGCTCAAGGGATACCGGTGGCGCACCATTTTCAAGACCAGGTGGCCCGAGGCGCCGAAGCCCACCAGTCCCAGGTTTTCCCCGTCCTTAAGGCCGGTTAATCTTAAGGAGCGGTAGCCGATGGCCCCGGCGCACAGGAGCGGCGCGGCTTCTTCGTCGGCGAAGACCTCCGGAAGGGGGTAGGCAAAATCCTGGGAAACCGTGGTATATTGGGCGTAGCCGCCAGGCGCGTCCCGTCCGGTGGCCTGAAAATCAGGGCACAGGTTTTCCTCGTCCCCCAGGCAAAATGGACACTGGCCGCAGGCTCGGTTGATCCAACCGATACCCACCCGGTCGCCGGGACGGAACCGGGGGGCGTTCCGGCCCGTCTCCTCCACCCGGCCCACAACCTGGTGCCCTAATATCATGGGAAACCGGGCGGGGGGCGTGCGGCCTTCGATTTCGTCCAGTTCCGTATGGCACACCCCGCAGACGGAGACCCGGATGAGAATTTCACCGTCCCCGGGCGCCGGAATGGGCAGGTCCACCAGTTCCAGGGGAGTGTTATTGTCCGCCAGATTGACCGCTCGGGGCAGTATCATGGCTTTCATGGGATTTCCTTTCGGAGAGAATGCTTAAAAATGATTCACCACCAAGACACCAAGACACAAAGACACAAAGGTTCACCAAGGAGCATTTATTTGGCGTCCTGGAAACCAGGACGCCAAATAATTGTGTCCCTTGGTGTTCTTGGTGTCTTGGTGGTTTAATTTTATATTTCCCAGCTTCCCCTCAAATTATATTCCAAAAAACCGCCTCGTGTTGGCCGTGGTGATTTCTTTTACCCGTTCCAGTTCCACAAGGGACCAGGGATGATAACCCACGGCCGGGTGAACTATCCCCGGAAAACGCCGGGCCAGTTCCATGGTATGTTGATTGGAGGATAGGTCCATGCCCACCGCAATGATGGCCGTAATTCCGGCCTCGTTGGCCCGCTGCACGGCGCCGGTGATATCCTGGATTTCATTTAAGTGGGCGTGGGCGTCGATCATCTGCAGTCACCGCCAGGATCAGACCCCATTTTAATCTCTTTGATATATTCGCGATAGAGGTCCACATCGCCGCTTTGGGCCATCTGCCGTTCTTCATAAGGCGCGGCCACCCGGCGGTAGAATTCGTCGGCGATGTTTTTAAAAACGCCGGTAACCAAGGCGATGAGCCAGTAGCGCATGGGGCCGAACCGATGGCGGACGATTTTGAGGGCCAAGCGGGTGCAGGCGTAATTCAGCAGGCCGGCGAAGGCCGCGTCGGATGGAGATTTTTGCGCCTGGGTCAAAATGCCATGGGCCAACTGGTCAATGAGACCATCAAGCTCGAGGCGGTGTTCCGGGGCGATATAAGGCATCTTTTTTTCTCCTTCGATCTCCGGCAACCCCACGGGCCGGCTCTTGAGGATACATTTGAACCCCAAGGACCGTCTAATGTCAAGGACTTGTCCTCTGTCCTGAAAAGTTCAAAGTTCAAGGTTCAAAGTTCAAAGTTTAGGAGGTGAAGGGAAATTTGCATGAGGAAAGGGGATTTGTTATGGTAACCCAGATGGGGCTGGCGCCGGCGGCGCCATAGGGCTCAGCTCCGCCCGCCGTTTCTATACGAACCTTGCTTGAGTCATAATAAGCATGACTCCAAGTATTACTTGATGATTTAATGGAGAAAAAGAAGATTATGAAGTTAAAGAGATATTATTTAGTCATCATCATAGGAATATTAATCGGAAGCGCCGCCGGATACCTCATATTGACCATGACCTTTCAAGATATGAGGCTATTATTAGGCGCAATCTTGGGAAGTTCGCTCTCCGCTCTTTATATAATAAAAAGAATGCCTGCGGAACATCAGAAAAAGGCCATATCTATTTCAATAGGGGTTACCGTTATTATTGTGATATTGCTCCGATTTTGGCTGTACCGGTGATGGCAGGCTGAAATCGTGAGTCGGCTTTCGACCCCTTGATTTGGATTCTCCGGAATCGAATCAGACGCCCTTCTTCTTTAGATCGCCAATCCCGGCGGCTTGCAGTTTTCCCGCCTCATGATTAGTTTTAGGTAATCCGAAGGCCGCGGCCTTGGAATCGAGGTCGAATCCGGAAAGATTATCTCCCCTTAAAAGAGGCAGGAAAAGGAAACGTCGATGTCATGGTATGTCTTCAAGAAAATGCTTTTAAATGACGGCGAACCCCAGGAGGAGGTTTCACCCCAGGAAATGGCCGCGAGACTAAAAAGCGCCATGGATAATCTGCGGGGAACTTTTTTCGAAGCCGGCACCGGCCGGATCGCCTATGAGCGGATTCAGCAGTCCGAGAGCTATCAGGCTTACTTGAAATTGAGCAATAATTTAAAAACCATGGACCTGAGAATGCTGGCCCGCCGGGAAGAGCGGATCGCGTTTTGGATCAATCTCTATAACGTTATCGTCATTCACGGGGTTATTGCCCTGGGCGTCAAGGATTCGGTTAAAGAGGTCTGGAACTTTTTCCGGCGGGTGTACTACCAGGTGGGCAGATATTTTTTCAGTCCCGACGACATCGAACACGGGATTCTCCGAGGCAACCGCCGTCCGCCTTATTCCCTTTTCCGGCCCTTTCGAGCCGGCGACCCCCGTCTTGATTTTATCGTTGAGCCCCTGGACCCCCGTATCCACTTCACGCTGGTGTGCGGCTCCGCCTCGTGTCCCTTCATCGACGTTTACACCCCCGAGAACCTGGAGGTGGAACTCACCATCGCCGCCCAAGCCTTCATTAATTCCGGTGGCGTCGTCCTGGACCGGTCTCAGCAAACCATCTCTCTGTCTCGCATCTTCAAATGGTACGCGGGAGACTTTGGCGCCACCCAGGTCGAATGCTTGCGGTTCATTGCTTTTTACCTGGACAAGGAACAGGACCGCACTTTTATTGAAGAACATGCCAACCGCTTAAAAGTGACCTATCAGAACTACGATTGGCGGCTGAACCGGTATTAACCGGCGCGGTAGCAAACCCACAGTAAGCCTTTTCCCAAAAAGAAAAGGCCGCCTAAGCGGCCGAAATCTTTGGTGGAGATGAGGGGATTTGAACCCCTGACCTCCTGCAGGCGTATATCGCCGTTTCTTTCTTGCCTTGTCGGAAGGTATTGATATGCAAAAAATCTGGCAAAATATAATTATTTTTATGATTTTGTGCTACTATGCCTTCTTCAAGGAATATATTTGTAAAGAATGAGGAAGTCTTCGGGGGTTAAACTCGAGAATAGAGGCTCCCAAAACCATTTTGAGACCGCCATAGCCGAAGCTGCCGCATAATATCGGGTTAATCGTCAAGGTTTTCAGGGCGGGACCGGTGAGGCCCCGCTGAAAAATAAATTCAGCTAGTTAAGTGAGAAAGGATATGTGGCTAAGACCCTTGGGGTTGGCTATCCTGCTGGCCGGTATCGTCATGTCCGGCTGCGCCACGATCGATTCGACGGTGTCTTCGGCAGAATCGCAGCTAAAAGCTCCGCCCTCCGATGGCGCCGGCTTCGTGCCCGTGGACTTGATGTACAAGCGCCCCGACATGCCCTTCAACAAGGCCTGGCTCAAACAAGGGGTGGACTGGAGCCGATACCGCACCATCTACATCGCCCGGGTGCACACCGGTTACCTCATGCAGGCCAACTGGTGGCAGCAAAACTTCCGCGTCGACCACATGCAGCAGGATGTGGCGAATATAGCAGCTTTCATGCGGACGCAATTCATGACGGCCTTTTGGCAGGATCCCAACCACCGCTTCCGGGTGGTGCCGGCCCCGGAGCGCGGCTCTCTCATCTTGGAACTGGCCCTCACGGAACTGGTGCCCAGCGATGTCTTGCTGGATGCCATTAAAATCGGCGGTCCCTATGGTTCCGGGGTGGCTGCCGCGGTCTTGGAAAGGACCACGCAGGCGCAGAGCACCGTGGCCTTCGAGGCCAGGGTCAAGGACGCGGACACCGGTGAGACGGTAGCCCTGTTTGCCGACCGGGAATACGCCGTGGCTCGTCCCATCGACCTCAAGGGCCTGACCTGGTACGGGAACGCCGAGGACATTATCACGACCTGGGCCAAACAATTCGTAGAAATCGCCAACAAACGGCCGGGAGAGATCATCAAGCCTGCCAGCACCTTCAGCTTGATGCCCTGGTAAGTGGGACAGGGGTGGATTCACTGCCATCCAAACGGGGGAGACCGCTTTGCCCACCTAACGAACCCGGTTAGGCCAAAGCCACAAGAAGAAAAATATCCGGACTTATAAAAGGAGGCATCTGTGGAGTGGCTCGTTGATACCCTCCGGCAATACCCGGAGTTGGCGATTTTTTTGACCCTAGGGCTGGGCTACTTTATCGGCAAGCAAAAGTTCGGGAAATTCAGCCTGGGGGCGGTCACCGGGACGCTTTTAGCCGGAGTGGTCATCGGCCAGCTCAATATCACCATCTCTCCCAACGTCAAGGCCGTCTTCTTTCTCATGTTTCTCTTTGCGGTGGGGTACGGGGTGGGTCCCCAGTTCTTCCGGGGCCTCAAGAGCGACGGCCTGTCCCAGGTTTTTTTCGCGGTTATCCTGTGTCTCGCCTGCCTGTTCTCCACCTACCTGGCGGCGCTGCTCCTGGGTTTCCCGTTGGGCTCGGCCGCGGGCTTGCTCTCCGGCGCCTGCACCATTTCCGCGGTAATTGGGGTGGCCACCGACACCATCAATCAACTGGCCATCTCGTCGGAGCAGAAAGCTGCGTATATCAACCAGATTCCGGTGGCCTACGCGGTGACCTACATCTTCGGCACCGCGGGGTCGGCGTGGTTCCTGGCCTCCGTGGGACCCAAGCTCCTGGGGGTGGACCTGCCGGCGGAGTGCAAGGAACTGGAGCAGAAAATGGGCGCGGGGCAGCCCGAGCCCGGCGTCATCTCCGCCTACACCCGGCTGGCGGCCCGAGCCTATCAGTTGACCAACCCCAGCTTGGTGGGGAAGACCGTGGCGGACTTCGAGGCGCACTTCTCGCCCCATCGGGTCTTTGTGGAGCGGGTGCGCCAGGGCGGCAAAATTCTTGACCCCCCCGCGGAGTTTGTGCTCCAGGGAGGGGATGTGCTGGCCTTGGGTTCCACCCGGGCGGCGCTGGTGGAAATTGAGAAGGACATCGGCCCCGAGGTGGACGACCGGGAACTCCTGGACTTTCCGGCGGAGATCCTCGACGTGGTGGTGACCAACAAGGCCGTGGCGGGCAAGACCTTAAAAGAGATCGCCGAGTCCGACGCCGGCCGCCAGGGCCGGGGGGTGTTCCTGCGCAAGCTCGTGAGGGGCGGCCATGAGATGCCTCTCACCCTGGGCACCGTGGTGGACCGGGGGGACGTCCTCACCATCGCCGGCGCCCAACCTGACGTGGAGCGGGCCGCGAAACTCCTGGGCTACGCCGACCGGGCCACGGACATGACCGACATGGTGTTCGTGGGCTTCGGGATCCTGTTGGGCGGCCTCATCGGTGCCCTATCCCTCAAGGTGGGGAAAGTGCCCTTGAGCCTGAGCACCAGCGGCGGCGCGCTGATCGCCGGGCTGGTCTTCGGCTGGCTGCGCGCGGTGCACCCCACCTTCGGCCGCATCCCCTCTCCGGCGCTGTGGGTCATGAACAACGTGGGGCTGACCACCTTCATCGCGGTGGTGGGCATCAGCGCCGGCCCAGGCTTCGTGGCGGGCCTGAAACAGCACGGGGTGCTGCTGTTCTTCGCCGGCATCTTCATCACCCTGATGCCCTTCGTGGTGGGCATCTTCGTGGGGAAGTACTTCTTCAAGATGCACCCGGCCATCATCCTGGGCGCTTGCGCCGGGGCGCGCACCACCACCGCGGCCCTGGGCGCCATCCAGGACGCGGCCCAGAGCAAGACGCCGGCCCTGGGCTATACTGTGACCTATGCCGTGGGCAACACCCTGCTCATCATCTGGGGCGTAGTCATCGTGCTGATGCTGGGTTGAAGCAGTTTTCGCCCCAGCCGCCCTTAAACCGCCGCTTGCCCAAATTTATCCCGAGGAGGGGAACATTCCATGGACGAATCCATCGCCACCTTGCGCCAATATGACAAGTTGAGCCCCTTCGAGATCAAGGACAAGCTCATCTCCCTGGCCAAGGAACACGCCAAAAAGGCGGCCGCGGCCATGCTGAACGCCGGCCGGGGCAACCCCAACTGGGTGGCCACCACGCCCCGGGAGGCGTTTTTCACCCTGGGCCAGTTCGCCATTACCGAATCCAAGCGGGTCATGGACCTCCCGGACCTGGGCGGCATGCCGGCCAAGGATGGCATTGCGGCGCGCTTGGCGGCCTGGCTGGAAAAGCACGCCCAGACGCCGGGAACCGATTTCCTCAAGGATATGGTCCCCTTCGCCGTGAAAAAGTTCGGCTTCGACCCTGACGCTTTCGTACACGAGTTGGTGGACTCCCTCATTGCGGACAACTACCCCGTGCCTGACCGGATGCTGGCCCACAATGAAAAAGTGGTGCATGCCTACCTGAGGTGGGCCATGTGCGGCAACCGCCTGCGGGAAAGTTCGACCTGTTTGCCACTGAGGGCGGCACCGCGGCCATGTGCTATGTCTTCGATTCCCTCATCACCAACAAGGTTCTCCGCCGGGGCGACACCATCGCGCTGGGGACCCCCATTTTCTCGCCCTATCTGGAAATTCCCCGGTTGAGCGAATACCAGTTCAACGTGGTGGAAGTGATGGCCACCCAGGAGAACCGCTTCCAGTTCTCCGACGCCGAGTTGGCTAAACTGGAGGACCCCAAGGTCAAAGCCTTCTTCCTCATCAACCCCAGCAATCCGCCGTCCGTGGCCGTCAGCCCCGAGGTGATTCAGAAGCTGGACAACCTGGTGAAGACCAAGCGGCCGGACCTCATCATCCTCACGGACGACGTGTACGGCACTTTCGTGAAAGGTTTTCGGTCCCTCATGGCCGATCTCCCCCGGAACACCATCGGGGTCTATTCCTACTCCAAATACATGGGCTGCACCGGCTGGCGCCTGGGCGTCATCGCCCTCCATGAGGACAACATCATTGATAAGATGATCGCGGGGCTCCCGGCCCCGGAGCGGGAGGGTACCACCAAGCGGTATGAGAAGATCGCCCTGGACCCGGCCGGTCTCAAGTTCATCGACCGCCTGGTGGCCGACAGCCGGGACGTGGCCCTGAACCACACCGCGGGTTTGTCGCTGCCCCAGCAGGCGCAGATGCTGCTGTTTTCCCTCTTCCAGCTCATGGACGAGGACAACAGCTATCAGGAATCGGTAATGAAGATCGTGGCCCACCGGGTCAAGCTGATCCTGGAGGGCCTGGGGATCGACGTGAAGATCGGCCCGCTCTATGCCGAGTACTACGGCCTCATCGACTTCGAATTCTGGCTGAAGAAATACGTGGATGAAGGAGTGATCCAGTTTATCAAGGAGCATTACCACCCCCTGGACATCGTCTTCCGCCTGGCGGAGGACCACTCCATCGTGCTCTTAAACGGCGGCGGCTTCGACGCGCCGGACTGGTCCGTGCGCGTCTCCTTCGCCAACCTGCCGGACGAGGTTTACCTCGACATCGGCCGGGCGGTGCGGGCCATCGCCCGGGGCTATGTGGAAGCCTATCGCCTGGCTAAGGGGTTAACTTGAGGGGAGGGCCGGGGGACGCGGGTCCTCCGGCCTCCCCTCAAACTCCCCTCCCAACCCCCTTTAAGAAACCTATTTAAAAAGGGCCGGGATAAGTTAATGGAGGGCATTGCGATGGGTTATCAAAAACGTTTCATTTATGGCTGTGATATCGGAAGCACTCTTCGAGGTAACTTTGCCTGGGTACGTTGCGAGCCTGGTGAAGACGTCCCACCAATTGGAGATGTTACCATAAAAAGTTTAATCAAATATCTGCTGAAGGATTTTGAGAAGAGATGCAGTGTTTCACTGGGTTTTGAGTCCCCTCTCTTTTTGCCAATACCTAAGACTGTTGGTGATTTATGTAAGGGAAGAGAAGGCGAGGGGGACCGTTCCATGTTTGCACCAGCAGGCGGTTATGTCACTACCCTTGGAATACATTTAGCGGCATGGATATTAAGAGAGATTCGAAATGCTGCAAATCAATACAATTTTACCACTGATTCACTAAAATGGCCTCCTCCAGATGGTAAACAAATATTTTTTTGTTGGGAAGCTTTTGTCTCTGGTTCTGCTAAAAGTAGAAGAACCGTAGACGAACATATAAGAGACGCTGCAACTGCGGCAATTTTCTTCCAGAAAAATGAAAATAGATTAGGAGAAGTCAATGCTGTTAAAACCGCTCAACCATTATCTTTAATTCACGCGATTGCTTTGTGGTCTGGATGGTCAACTGAAATAAAGGGCCTTCATGAGCCAGTTTTGGTCATTAAGCCAGAGCAGCCATATCATGGAACAATTATTATTCGGAGCAATTAATTATGAAGCCGGGGGCTTCTTTTTACCGATTCCGGCTCCTCTTCCGCCTCTGTCTTGCTATGGCGGTGGCGGGACTTGCGGGGAGCGGGGCGCCGGTTTGGGGGCAGGAAGCGCTCCGGCTGGACCGCCCACCTCCCAGCTCGGTGGAAGAAAGCCTGGTGCCGTCGGATTTGGCTTTTCGCCCGTTGTATAGGCCGTTTCACCCCCCCCTGGCTATAAGAGAGAAGCTGAAAGAACAACTTAAGGACCTGCCGCCCTTGATCCGGGACGCCAAGCTGGAGGTCAACCCCCGCACCTTTTACTTCTACCGGGACAATGACGGCAACAGCAAAAACGAGGCCTGGGCTTTGGGGGGCAACCTGGCCTTTAAATCGGGCTACCTCCTAAATCATCTGGCGGTGGGGGCCGTGGGCTACACTTCCGACCATCTCTACGCCCCTCCCGGCCGGGACGGCACCGGGCTCCTTAAACCCGGTCAGAAAAACATCAACGTACTGGGTCAGATTTACGGCGAAGTCAAAATAACCGACAAACTCGTGGTGGATATCTTTCGCAAGGCCTACGACACTCCCTACATCAACCAGCAAGACAACCGCATGATCCCCAATACCTTTGAGGCCTACACCTTCATGGCCAGGATCGGCGGGGAGGGTGACGCCCCGCATTTTCGCTTCGGCGGCGGTTATTTCACCAAAATGAAGCCCCGGGATTCCTCCCAATTCGTCCCCATGTCCCAAGTGGCCGGCGCCCAGGTGGACCGGGGAGTGGCGGTGGCCGGTGGCATTTTTGAGATGAAAAATTTCTCCCTGGGCGGCATCAATTACTATTCCCAGGACATCATTAATATCTTTTATACGGAAGCCAAAGTCACCCTGCCGCTGGAAAGCGGCTTGGGGTTCCAACTGGCCGCCCAGTTCACCGACCAGGAGAGCACGGGCGGCAATTTGCTTTTCGGACGCCCCTTCTCCACCCGGCAGTTTGGCGTCCGAGGCAACGTCAGCTACCGGAAGGCCATGCTGACCCTGGCCTATACCAACAACGCCATCGGCGGGATTAATTTATTCGAGAGCTGGGGCAGCTACCCGGGGTACACCAGCGTCCAGTTTTCGGATTTCAACAACGCCGGCGAACAAGCCTTCATGATCCAGGGAACCTATAATTTTGCCCGCTTGGGCCTGGAGGGGGTGACGGCCTATGCCTTGTGGGTCCACGGCTGGAACCAGGCCAATCCCACCACCAGGCAGGCGGTGCCCAACGAGGACGAGTTCAACTTTGACCTCCAGTGGAAGCCCCAACGCGGTTTGCTGGAGGGATTCGCGTTCCGGCTGCGCTACGCCCATAACTGGCAGCGGGGAGGGGGCAACCCTACCGTTGACGACCTGCGCCTCATCGTCAACTACCACTTCTCGGTCCTTTGATAATAGGTGGCCGGGGTGAGCTTGGCGTTAGCCGCAGGCAATCGGCATAGATAAAGGCTAAAGGGGGTTCTGGTATTTTTGTCTTAACCTGAGATTAAGCGGAAGTCTGGCTGCATATCACTACTTCTGACTCGGCTTTCCTCCCTTCTTTGCCTTCTGGTCCACCTTTCTTGTAAGCGTGTCCAACTCCTTCGTCAGCTTCGAATCAATTTCCTTGAGTTTGGCATATTCCTTCTTAAAGCCATCCTGGTTGTTGTTCAAGTAGTGGACATAAGCCAGGTTGTAGTGGGCCAAGGCGTAGTCGGGTCTGGATAGGATGGCTTCTTCGAAGGTCTTGGCCGCCTTTTTGAGGTCCTTTTTTTGCAAGTGTTCCGTCCCTTGTCGGGTGAGCTCTTGGGCCTCCGCCAACCACTCCTGGGCCCGCTGCTCCATAGTTTTACCGGGGTTTGGTTTAAGAGCCAGGACAAGTTTCCCCGGTGGCCCAAAGTTCAGGTTCTGCCCCGTCAGGTGATAGAACGCGAACACGGCCACCACCTGGCCTTTGCGGTTCAGGATCGGACCGCCGCTGGAGCCGCGGGACATGGGAGCCGTAATTTGCACCACTTGACGTTGCGGTGTGGGGTAACCCCGGATGGCCGAGACAATCCCCGTGCTGAGGGTCCATTCCAGTCCTTTGGGATTGCCCAAGGCTATCACTTCTTCCCCGACTTGCGGGAGGGCGCCGGTCACCGGCAGATAGGGGACGCCGGCCGGGGGCGGGTCAATGGCGGCCAGCATCAGATCGTTGAACTTGTCTTCCGCCAGGATCAGTTTCACCGGGTAGCGTTTGCCGTCGCTGGTTCTGACCGTGGCGCTGGAACCGCCTCGCAGACAATGATAATTGGTGATGAAATGTCCCTGGGCATTGATAAAGAACCCACTGGAGAGGGAGAGTCGCTTCTTGTGGGAATCATAATTTTCCACGAACACTACTGCCGGCTTGATTCTATTAAAAAGTTCGGGGAGAGTTACCTGTCCCGCCGCCCCGGCCGCGGCCGGGGTCGTCCCCGGGGACGCCTTCAGGGAAGCTTGCAGCTTCTGGGCCATTTTGGGGTCCAGCTGGTTCAGGGCTTCCAAGGCCCGTTCCGCTTCGGGCCGCTGTCCCGCCTTGAGAGCGGCCAGACCCAAGTTGAGCTGCATCTGGGGGTCATCGGGCTTGAACCGGGCGGCCTGTCGGAACTGCTCCAGGGACTCCTTATAAAGCCCGTCTTTGTAATAGGCCACCCCCAGCTTGGTGCGGGCCCGGGCGTCATCGGGCTTGATGCGGACGGCCTCCTTGTACCAGCCCAGCACGTCTTTGCGGCTGCCGGCTTTTTCCGCGGCGTCGGCTTTCTTGAAGCACCGCCCCAGGGCTTCCTTGGAATGAGCCTGGGCCCAGTAGGGGAAAGCCTGGGGCGTTTCCTTCAATTCAGCCAATGTCATCGCCGGAAGGGCAAAATTATATTTCTGGCCGCTAAGGGTCCCGGAGATGGCCACCCCCAACGCCTCCCCTTTATCGTTGACTACCGGGCCTCCCCAGGATTTCGAGGTAATGGGTACGGAAATGTGGATAACTTTGCCGTGATCGGGGAATTCCAGGATGGAGGAAACCACGCCTTCCCCCACCAGGGGGTGGGTCTTGCCGGTGGCCCCCAGGGCGATGACCCGCTCCCCCACTTGGGGCATTTGCTTGGCCAGGGTCAGGTGCGGCGGCGGGCCGGGCAAAGGGCCCGCCATCCCCAGGAGGAGGCCGGTTTTCCCATTTCCGGCCACCACTATCTGGACGGGGTATTCCTTCCCTTCCGCCGTCATCACCATGGCCCTGGAAGCCCCCAGCAAGACCTGCCAGGCGGTGAGGAAGCGGCCTTCGGGACTTACAAAGTAGCCGCTGCCGGTGCGCAGCAGCTTATCCTCGGCGTCGTAAGCGAACACCTGGAGCATGATTCCCTGTGGGGGTTGGGGCTGCCGTCATGCCAGGAGTCTGGCCGCAGCCCCTGCCGCCATCCTTAGGGACAGGTTTCCTCTCTGGGTTAAAGAGGTTTTTTGAAATCCCACAAACCCATGGGGGCTCCATAGGAATGTGCTTCCTTATTCAACTGACATCTGGGTCTTGTAAGCCTTGTCATAAGGGCTCAACTTTTCCCCCTCGGATGCCGGAATCTCGTATTGCTCGAAATACTTTTTATCTAAGTACAGCAGTTCATAAATTCGGTCACGTATTTTTGTCACCCTGAGCCGAAGGCGAAGGGTCTCTTTTCATGAGATTCTTCGCCGCCTTTGGCGGATCAGAATGACAAAAA
>Ga0194125_10001861_pt1 | contig 35563 bp, 27 predicted proteins | sample TA2KigC250mmetaG_FD_148626 | JGI IMG/M metagenome (GOLD analysis project Ga0194125, IMG submission 148626) | Freshwater microbial communities from Lake Tanganyika, Tanzania - TA2015034 Kigoma Deep Cast 250m | ecosystem: Environmental > Aquatic > Freshwater > Lake | place: Tanzania: Lake...
TGGTCAACCGGCTGACTGCGTTCGCTCAACGGGTGGGCTGGTGGGTGAACGGCGTGGTCTCTGGCGAAGGGCTCGCCGATAACCTGGTGCTGGTGGGGTTTGCGGCGCTGCTCGCCTGGCTCGTGGCTGCCTGGGCAGGCTGGTGGCTGGCTCGCCGCGGTCGGGCTTTCGTGGCGCTGCTGCCCACAGGGATGTTGCTGGTGCAACAGACCTACAACGCCGATGCCGGGTATGCCTGGCTGCTCGTCTACGCTGGATCGCTGACGATGCTGCTCGTGCTGGGCGGCAACCATTGGCTGATCGAGGAATGGGAGCGCACGGGCGTGGACTATTCGCCCGAAATCCGGCTGGAGGCGGGGCTGATCGGGCTGCTGCTCGTGGCGCTGGTGCTGATCGCCTCGCCGACTCTGCCTTTCCTGACGTCCCGAGAGGCGTCGGAGGCGTTCTGGCGCATGTTTGGCGAACCGTACCGGGAGGTGGAGCAGCGCCTCACGCAAAGCTTTGTCGGCGTGCAGCCGGGCCGCTCGCTGATCCCGCCGTCGGGCGTGGCGGCCGGTGGTCTGCCGCGCGCCCATCTGCTGGGCGGCCGGCCTGAGCTGGGGCAGGAGATCGCGTTACGCGTGCGGGTGCGCGGCGCGCGATCCAGCGACCTGCTCTACTGGCGCGGCCAGACGTTCGCCGGCTATACTGGCCGCGGGTGGGAGGCGGGCGCTCCTGCGGCCGGTCGTGGGTCAGGTGGACAGCCGGCGTGGAGCGATCTGGTGCGGCAGGCGCTGAAGGCCGGAGAGTCGTGGATCGAGCTGAGCCCCGCCGGCCGGCATCAGGTGCTCAGCTCGGTAGAGGTGGTCGAGGCCTCCCGCTCGGTGCTCTATGCGGCCGGCGAGCCGCTGTCGGCCGATCGGCCGTATGAGGCGACGGTGCGCGCGCCGGGCGAGCTCGTCGCGCTTTCCGGTCAGGGCGGGCCGGTGCGCTACACCGTGCTCGGCGCGGTGCTCGACGCCGACCCGAATCTGCTGCGCGCTGCGGGCGAGCGCTATCCCGGCCACATCGCAGAGCTGTACCTGGGCCTGCCCGAGAACCTGCCTGCTGAGCTGCGGACCTATGCCGCGGAGATCACATCGGCCGCGGCTACGCCCTACGACAAGGCGCTGGCGATCGAGGCTGCTTTGCGACGATTGTCCTATAGTCTGGACGTGCCGGCGCCCCCCGCAGGACGCGAAGTGGTCTCGTGGTTCTTGTTCGATCTGCGCCAGGGCTACTGCGACTACTTTGCTTCGGCGATGGTGGTGCTGGCGCGACTGAATCGCGTGCCGGCCAGGCTGGCGATCGGCTACGCGACCGGCGAATACGACCCGCGCTCCGATCGCTATGAGGTGAGCGAGCTGCAGGCGCACTCGTGGCCAGAGATCTATTTTCCGGGTTTCGGCTGGGCGCCCTTCGAGCCGACCCCCGCGCGCGCGACCCCGGCGCGTGGGGGCGAGGCCGGCGCGGGATTCTATCCGTATGAAGACCCTATCGGGTGGGAACAGGGACTGAATGAGATACGCGAGCAGGGTTCGGTGTATGCAGCCGCGGCTACGCGCACACTCCGGACGCAGCGTGGTCTCGGCGCCATCAACCTGCTGCTCGTGCTAAGCTATCTGTTCGTCTGGTTCCGACTGCGCAATGGCGAACCCCCGACAGGCGCGGCGAGCTGGTATGCCCGGCTGGCGCGTTGGGGCGGACGGCTCGGCCAGCCGTTGCGCGCAACAGACACGTCGCGCGAGTATGTGGCCGCGCTGGACGGGGCGGTCGAGCGCGCGCTGGAACGCGTGCTGGTCCGGCGGGCCAGCGCAGAATGGGCGGCCGAGGTGGTGCGCGCCGATGCCGCGTTTGTCGCTGAGGCTTACGAAACCTCGCTCTACGCGCCAGAAGCTATCGCTGCGCACGCCGACGCCAGCCCCGACGCACGCTGGACCCCCCTGTGGGCCGCCTTCCGGCGGCTGTGGTGGGCCAGGTGGCGGGTGTGAAGGTTGGAAGTTGGAGGTTGGAGGCTGGAAGTTGGACAGCGAAAAGGAGCGCATAGATGCTGGATATTCGATACATGCGTGAGCACCGCGACGGGGTTTTCGCGGCGATGGCGGTGTTGGCCGCGACCGATGCGCCCGTGGCCGAGGCGTTGGCGCTCGATGAGCGCCGGCGCCAGATCTTGACCGAAGTGGAGGCGTTGCGCGCCGAGCGCAACACCGGCTCGAAGCAGATTGGCCAACTGATGCGGGAGGGCAAACGGGCCGAGGGCCAGGCGCTACAGGGCCGCATGAGTCAGATCGGCGATCAGATCAAGGCATTGGACGAGGAGTTGGCGCGGGTAGAAACGGCGTTCCAGGACGCCATGCTTCGCATCCCCAACCTGCCGCATCCTGATGTGCCGGTGGGCAAGGACGAAAGCGAGAATGTCGTCGTACGCGCCGAGGGCGCAGTGGCCGAGTTCGATTTCGAGCCGAAGGCGCACTGGGACCTGGGGGTCGCGCTCGACATCATTGACTTCGAGCGCGGGGTGAAGCTCAGTGGCACGCGCTTCTATCTCCTCAAGGGCGCGGCTGCGCGCCTGCAGCGGGCGCTCATCACCTGGATGCTCGACCTGCACATCGAGCAGCACGGCTACATCGAGGTGTATCCGCCGTACATGGTCAAATCGGAGATCATGGTGGGCACGGGCAACCTGCCTAAGTTTGGCGACAACCTGTATCACGACGCCGAAGAGGACTTCTGGTGGATTCCCACGGCCGAGGCGCCGGTCACGAATATGTACCGGGACGAGATCCTGGATGGCGGCCGGCTGCCCATCAATCACGTCGCCTACACGGCCTGTTTTCGCCGCGAGAAGATGAGCGCCGGCCGCGATGTGCGCGGGATCAAACGCGGCCACCAGTTCGACAAGGTGGAGATGGTCAAGTTCGTGACGCCGGAAAGCTCGCTGGATGAGTTGCACAGACTGATCGGCCACGCAGAGGACGTCTGCCGCGGACTGGGCATTCCACACCGGGTGGTCCAGATGTGCACCGGCGATCTGAGCTTCGTGTCGGCCGCCAAGTACGACGTGGAGATGTGGGCGCCGGGGTGCGGCGAATGGCTGGAGGTCAGCTCGTGCGCCAACTTCATGGACTTCCAGGCGCGGCGGGCCAACATCCGCTTTCGCCGCGAGCCGGGCGCCAGGCCAGAATACGTCCACACCCTGAACGGGTCAGGGTTGGCCCTGCCGCGCACGATGATCGCGGTGATCGAGAACTACCAGCAGGCTGATGGCTCGATCGTGGTCCCCCAGGTGTTACGGCCCTACATGGGTGGGCTGACGCGCATCGGGTGAGGGAGGGAGCGCACATCGGAAACCGCCTCTATCGGTTTCGAGCCTTTAGGCGGTCTGTCGCTCAGCCAACTGAACCGGCTGATCCTAGAGGAGGCTTCGCACAGCCTCGAAACCGGTCGCGCATGTTCTTGCCGGAGCGCATGCCGGTGTCGGCATGGGAACTCGCAGTGACGAAGTCGCCGACGGTTTTGCGTTACACTTCGCATCGGATCGGCTTTTTGACATCTCCGCCGCGCCGTGCTATACTTACCATTGTTGCGAAACGGTATAGCATCGTGGAGGGATGGCCGAGAGGTTTATGGCGACGGTCTTGGAAGATCGAGCCTCTGTCCGGAAACGAACGGACAGGGAGTCATCTCGCTGTATGCTGGAAACTCCTAAAGCCGACGGTACCGAACAGGTGATAACCCGGGTCGGATGAACAATGGACGACCAGCAGGAAACTGCCTAGCTACCGCCGGAGCCTGACTAATAATGGACGCTCGCACTCGTCTTGGCAGTCTGGCGGAGGCGAAAGTCATCACAAAACTGGTAGAGAGCGGTCTTGATGTGTTCGTCCAGTTTTCAAGCAAGGCGCCGTTCGATCTTGTTGCTGGCCGAGATGGCCGTCTCTACCGAGTTCAGGTCAAAGCGACGGCAAGCCAGACCCCGTATGGTACATATCGGGTCTGGCTGAAATCGGTGCGATCCAACCGAACGAAAAACGTGATCCACCACTTCGATCCGTCTCTATGTGATATTCTCGCGATCTACATCGAACCACTTGACAAGGTGTGTTTCTTGCGATCAAGTGAAGTGGCGTCGAGGGCTCAGTTGAATTTGCGACAGCAACAGCGACGAGAAGATCGCGAGGCATGGGTAATCACTGATCTGGAGGACGTTGGCAGGATCCTCAGAGACCATACGCGAGACGCCTGTGATGGCGAAGATATGGTCCAGACCACAACGCATCAGCGGCTTGCGAAAGCAGGTGTGGTAAGGAAAACCGTTGTGGCGGCAACGTCACCGGGGGTTCGAATCCCTCTCCCTCCGCCAGACAAATGCATACTTGTACCCTGGGGAGGTCGCATAGCCTGGTCGAGTGCGCCCGCCTGCTAAGTGGGTAAGGGTCAATTAAAGATCCTTCGCGGGTTCAAATCCCGCCCTCCCCGCCAGCCCTGGAATCTCGTTTCCAGGGGGCTATGTCCCAGTAGCTCAGTGGATTAGAGCGCTTCCCTGCGGAGGAAGAGGCCGAGCGTTCGAATCGCTCCTGGGATATCTGATAAAAAGAGCCGCCGCTCCCAAGAGCGGCGGCTCTTTTCATGCCAGCGCCCGCGCCATTCGCTCCAGCGCCTCGGTCAAGACCGCGCGCGGGCAGCCAAAGTTGAGCCGCACGAAGCCCTCGCCCCCGCGACCAAAACTGGGACCATCGTTGAGCGCGACCTTTGCTTTCTCCAGGAAGAACTTCTGCGGGTTGCCGGCGATGCCCGCGTTTCGACAGTTGAGCCATGCCAGGTAGGTGCCTTCCACAGGGCTGACGGCAATGCCCGGCAAACGCTGGCGCACGAAGCCGGTCAGGTAGTCGCGATTGGCTTGCAGGTAGTGCAGACACGCCTCCAGCCACGGCTGGCCGTCGCGATAGGCCGCGAGCGCGGCCACGAAGCCGAGCACGTTGACGTGCGAAGCCAGCCCCTTGTGCGCAGCCTGGTAGCGTTTGCGTAGACCCGCGTCGGGGATGATCGCCACCGAACAGTGCAGGCCAGGGATGTTGAACGTCTTGCTGGGCGCCAACAGGGTGATCGTGCGCGCCTCGATCTCAGGGCTCAGCGCGGCGATGGGGATGTGCTGGTAGCCGTCGAAGATCAGGTCGCAGTGGATTTCGTCCGAGCAGATGACCAGGTTGTGGCGCAGGCAGATCTCAGCCATCTGTTCCAGCTCGCGACGATCGAAGACGCGACTGACCGGGTTGTGCGGGCTGCACAGCAGGAAGAGACGCGTGCGGTCGCGGATCGCGGCTTCGAAGGCGTCCAGGTCAATCACGTAGCAGCCGTCGGGCTGCCGCGTCAGCTCCATCTCGTCGCGCGCCATGCCTGCATTTCCAGGCGCAGTCAGAAAGGGCGGATAGACCGGCGTCTGCACCAGGACGCCGGCCCCTGGTTCGGCGATCGCATGACATGCCTGGTTGAAGCCGTTCACGACCCCTGCCGTGAAGATCAGCGCCTCTGGCCCCACCCGCCAACTGTAAAGCCGTTCCAGCCGTTCTGCGATTACCTCGCGCAAGCCTGCGGGAATCCTGCCATAGCCCAGGATGCCGTGGTCAATCCGTTCGTGAAGGGCACGCGTCACCGCTTCCGGCGCGGGGAAGTCCATGTCGGCCACCCACAGCGGCAACACATCCTCGTTGAAGACGTCCCACTTGAGGCTGTCAGTGTGGCGTCGTTCCACTACCCGGTCGAAATCGTAGGTCATGACGTGAGAGTACCCCTTTCACAGGGATGAAGTATGCCGCCCAGCTCGGCGACCATGGTAGTCAACCGCCGGGCCCAGCCGGCCGGGTCGGCTTCGAGCGCGGCGCGTGTGACGATCGCTGCTCGCCAGCCTTCGGCCGCCAGCAGATAGTCGGGCGGCCAAGACTCGCGCAGACCGTCCGTTTCACGCGGTTCATCTTCGACGATCACTGCTACCCTGCCGCCGCGGCACAGCAGTGCAAAGTCAGCGACGTAGTGCGGCTGATCCTCGCGCAGCGGGTATTGGCGCTCGGCTTCCACATCCGCCTGCTTGAGAGCGGCCCACAGGCGTTCCTGGGCCGTGCTCTTGATCCACAGATCGTTGATCTCCTCGGCCGCCAACAGCCTGTCGAGGGTGGTGGAGATGAACGTGATGCGACGCAAGCGTCGGCTCGGAATCGGCCGCGGCAGCAGCTCCAGCGGGCCGAGCGTGACTTTGTAATACTGCGCATCTGCTCTGGGGTGATCCGGCTCTTCGGGGAGCAACTCGCGACGCCGCGCCAGGCGATAGCCGCGCACAGGCGCCAGCCAGCGCACAGCCCAGCGTTCCTCCGGCGGGAACGCGGCGGTCTGATAGAGGGCCAGGTGTTCGGCCGCGATGCGTCGCGGCGCATGCGCCAGCGGGATGCGATACCAGCCCTGCTCGCGGGCGCGCGCCAGGTCGGCCGGGTCGTTGACGACAACGACGAGAACGGGGCTTTCAGAGGATGCACAGTCGAGCACTGCCTGATTGTACCAGAGACAACGCGATTCTCATAGCCAGGCGGATGAATGCGTGGCGCAAGATGCCATCTTGCGCCACGTGCGGCCGGCGCGAGTTGTGTGCTATAATCCGCCGCAGGCCATTCCTGGCTTTCACCAGTCATCCTGGAGGTCTGCCATCACTCTCATCTCTTCACCGAACAGCCATGCGCCGATCGTCGGCGTGGATGTCGGCGGCACCTTCACCGACCTCGTCTACTTCGCCGAGGGGCGGCTCCATATCTTCAAGCTGTTGTCCACGAAGGCTGATCCTTCGACGGCCTTGCTGGCCGGGCTCGCCGCGTTGAACGTCGCGGCCGAAGTGATCGTCTCTCACGGCACAACGGTGGCTACCAACGCGGTGCTGGAGCACAGCGGCGCACGCACAGCGCTCATCACCACGCGCGGCTTCCGCGACGTGCTCGCCATCGGCCGGCAGACGCGGCCGGCTCTTTATCGGCTGGCGTTCGCCCCTCGCTGGCTGCCTGTGGCCGATGGGTTGCGCTTCGAAGTGACTGAAAGGATCGGGCCTGGCGGCGAGATACTGACGCCTCTCGACGAAGCCGAGACCGCGACCGTGCTGCGTCAGGTCGTCGCAGCGGGCGCCCAATCGCTGGCCATCTGTCTGCTTTTTTCCTTCGCCAATCCGGTTCACGAGGCGCGGCTCAAGCAGATGGCCGAAGCGCACGGCCTGGCGGTCTCTGTCTCGTCGGAGATCTTGCCCGAGTTCCGCGAGTACGAACGCACTTCGACCACCGTGCTCAACGCCTATGTCATGCCGCTGATGGACGGCTACCTGGCGCGACTTGAGGCGGGGCTGGCCAGCCGGGGCCAGAGCGGTGGGCAGTTCGGAGTCGAAACTCCGGGAAGGACACGGGAGGCCGGCGGACCGCGGCCGGCGAGCGGCCCGCGTCTGTGGATCATGCAGTCCTCGGGCGGCATCCTGAGCGCATCGGCGGCCCGGCGCCAGCCGGTGCGCACGTTGCTCTCGGGGCCGGCCGCGGGCGTCATGGGCGCGGTCTTCGTGGCGAAGACGGCCGGCTGCGATCAGATCATCACCTTCGACATGGGGGGCACCTCCACCGATGTCGCGCTGCCCGGCGGCAGTCCGTGGCTGGCTGACGCCGCGATCTCGCACACGCACGAAGGCCGGCCGGGGTTCGATGGCCTCGGAGGCATCGAAGGCTGGCCGGTGCGCGTTCCCATGCTGGATATTCACACCGTGGGAGCCGGCGGCGGCTCTATCGCCTGGGTTGATGCGGGCGGCGCGCTGCGCGTTGGTCCCCAGAGCGCCGGCAGCGAGCCAGGGCCAGCCTGCTACGGCCGCGCATCGGCCGGCGCTGGGCCGGTCTTCACGGTGACAGACGCCAACTTGCTCCTCGGCCGGCTCGACGCAGCGCGCTTTTTGGGAAGCCGGATGCGCCTCCATCGGGCCGCGGCCGAGGCTGCGGCCGACCCGCTGGCCGCGCTGCTGGGCATGACGCCCGTCGAACTGGCCGAGGGGGTGCTGCGGGTGGCGAACGCCCGCATGGAGCAGGCGATCAGGGTGATCTCTGTTGCGCGCGGGTTCGATCCGCGCGGTTTCGCGCTGCTGCCGTTCGGCGGCGCCGGTCCCATGCACGCGCTCGATCTGGCCGAGGCGCTTCTCGTCAGCCGTGTCCTGATCCCGCGCCATCCCGGCGTTCTGTCCGCACTGGGCCTGGTCTTGGCTGATTTCACCACCGATCACTCGCGCACTGTGATGCGCCGATTGGTCGAGGTGGACCGCGCTGCGTTGGCTGCGCTGTTCGCGCCTCTGCTGGCCCAAGGGCAGGCCGATCTCATGGCCGAAGGTTTCTCGCCCCAGGCGACCGGGTTGGAGCAGGCGCTCGATCTGCGCTATCGCGGCCAGTCCTTCGAGCTGACGATCCCGGCCGATGAGACCGATCCCGTGATGGCCGCGCGGCATTTCCACGCCGCGCATGAGCAGCGCTACGGCTATGCCCGGCCGATGCCGCCGGGCAGCGACCCGCGCGCGGGGATCGAGCTGGTCAACGTGCGCGTGACCGCGCGCGGTCGCCGCAGCCGGCCAGAGTTCACGGCGCAGACGCCCACCCCCTCGCCCGATCCCGCCGCGGCCCAAGTTGGCCAGACGCGCTTGCGGGCTGGCGGCCAGTGGCAGTTGGCGCCGGTCTACGAGCGTGACCTGCTCTGTCCTGGTGGCCGGCTGGCCGGCCCGGCGCTGGTGGTGCAGGAGGATGCCACGATCGTCATCATCCCCGGCTGGTCCGGCCAGGTTGACCCCTGGCTCAACCTCGTGTGCGAGAGAAGGGAGGAAAGATGAGCACTCCCGAAGCGGCCGTCATGTTGGAGATCATGAAAAGCCTGCTGACCGCGGTGGCGGAAGAGATGGGCGGCGCACTGGGGCGCACGGCCTACTCGCCGAACATCAAAGAGCGCCGCGACTTCTCGTGCGCGGTTTTCGATGCGGCCGGTCAGATGGTCGCCCAGGCCGCGCACATCCCCGTACACCTGGGCGCGATGCCGCTCTCGGTGGCCGCCGCGCTGGAGCGCTTCCCCTCTGTCGGCGAAGGGGACATCGTCGTGCTGAACGACCCCTATTGCGGCGGCTCGCACCTGCCCGACATCACCCTGGTATCGCCGGTCTTCGCGTCCGATCAGCGGCTCGGCTACGTGGCCAGCCGCGCGCATCATGCCGATGTCGGCGGGATCGCGGCCGGCTCGATGCCGCTGGCGCGAGAGATCTTCCAGGAGGGCCTGATCATTCCCCCGGTCTTGCTGCAACGCGGCGGCGTGCTGGATGACTCGGTGCTCGACCTGATCGTCCGCAACAGCCGCACGCCGGAAGAACGGCTGGGCGACCTTTCGGCCCAGATCGCCGCACAGCGGCTCGGCGATCGGCGGTTGCGCGAGCTGGCCGCTCGCTATGGCGCGCCTTTGCTGGCAGAGTACATGGCGCGCCTGCAGGACTATGCCGAACGGCTGGTGCGCGACCTGATCCGGCGGATGCCTCCTGGCCGGCGCTCTTTTTCGGATGTGATGGATGATGATGGCTTCGGAACGGAGGATATCGCGATCGTGGCGACCATGGAGGTGGTTGGCGACGACCTGCTCGTGGATTTCACCGGCTCCGCGGCCGAGGTTCTGGGAGGCATCAATGCCGTGCGCTCGGTGACGCTGTCTGCGGTGTTCTACGTTCTCCGTTGCCTGCTGGATGACGCGGAGGCGCCGGCCAATGCGGGCATCTTTCGACCGGTGCGGGTGATTCTGCCCGAGGGCAGCGTGGTGAACGCACGCTTCCCGCGCGCGGTGGCAGCCGGGAACGTGGAGACGTCCCAACGCATCGTGGATGTGTTGCTCGGCGCGTGCGCGCAGGCGTGGCCTGGCCTGGCGCCGGCCGCCTCACAGGGCACGATGAACAACGTGACCATCGGCGGCGCGGACGGGCGAACCGGCGAGCGTTTCGCCTACTACGAGACGATCGGAGGCGGCATGGGCGCGGGGCCGGCCGGCGCTGGGCTATCGGGCATCCACGTCCACATGACCAACACCCTCAACACGCCGGTCGAGGCGCTAGAGTACGCCTATCCGCTGCGCGTCATGCGCTACGAGCTGCGCCGCGGCTCGGGTGGGGCCGGGCGCTTTCGGGGCGGCGATGGTCTCTACCGCGAGATCGAACTTCTTGCTGACGCTGTGGTGACAATCTTGTCGGAGCGCCGGCGTCACGCGCCCTACGGTCTGGCGGGCGGCGAGCCGGGCGCACTGGGCGAGAATCGTCATCGTGTGGCGGCGGGGGTCGAGCCGAGCTGGCGTCGGCTGCCAGGCAAGACGAGCTTCCATGCGCGCCGCGGCGATCGCATCGGCATCGCTACGCCTGGCGGCGGCGGGTATGGGAAGCCAGCGGGATCATGATCTGTCAGTCGCGATCATGGGGGATACGCCTTCAAGCCCGCGCGCATGGCGCCCTCGATCGTGCCATCCACCTCTTCTGCGCCGGTGAAGAACCACTCATCGGGGTCGTAGGCTTCGTCGCTGTACTTGTAGATGGCGAACTCCCAGCGATTCATGTCCCCGGTGTAGGTCAGGCGGCAAATAGGCCAGAACCGGCCTCCCCGTTGGTGTCCCAGGTACAGGTGAGCGCCGCGGTAGTTGGTCACGTAATGCGCCCAGGATTGGCCGCGCAGTTGCTCCACGTTGAAGCGCGCCACGATGGCATCGGCCTGGAGCTTGACTTCGGGTGTGAGCTTTGGTTTTGGCATGGCTGTGTGCTCCTTCTTCTGCGTCCTTTCAGGCTTCTTCAGCCAACTTCACATCCAAATCCGGCACTCACCGCGGCATGGCTGGAAAAGGAGAGACCCTCGGTCAGCAACAAAGCCTCGGCCGCGTAAGAGAGCGCGTAGTAGGCGCGCGAGGCCGCGAAGTCCAGGTAGTCCCGGCCGGCCAGCAGCACGGCGGCGCGGCTGCTGGCGGCTTTCTCAAACAGTACCGCTACTTCGGGCTTCATACTGGCACCCCCTCCCGCCGCAAGTTGAGCAGGAACGGCGTCTGCTCCCGCTCGTAACGCTCCCTGCTGAAGGCCGGGCCGGCGCCGTCCAACTCCTCACGCACTGCGACGACTTCCGCATCGAGGTCCTGCGCAGGAAGTCCTGGACCTGGCTTCCCTACAGTCACCCTACCTCCTCATCGCTCGTGAGGGCCTCCGCCGCGGCGTGATCTTCAGCCGGGAGCGCCGGCTCCAGCCGCGCCGCCAGATCAGGCGCATAGCGCGCCAGATCGCGGCGTAACTGGCGCAGCGCCAGGTCCTTTGCGCGCACTTCGAGCATCACATCGAACGGCCGCAGCCCCTCGGCCTGGCGCAGCAGATCAATGAACTCGAATGGATTGACATAATCGGCATGATGCTGCCAGCGCGCCTGGCGCACGCGTGGGGGCAGGCTGCCTCGCTGTTCTTCCACCAGCCATTCTGTGCGCGGGGTGCTGAAGTGGATCTTGGGCCGCACGCCGGCCGGCCAGGTGGCCAGGCAGTCCGCGAGCGCGGCGCGGGGCGGCCGGCCGTCGGGGTTGTTCAACCGATGGTGCAGGTTGTCGAATACCAGGCGTATGCCGGTGCGCTCGTGCACCCACAGCGTATCCGCGACGCCGAAGCGCACGTCATCGTTTTCGAGCACGAGGCGGCGACGCACGGCTTCCGGCAGCCTATCGTGAGCCGCGCAGAAGCGGTCACGCGCCGCGGCCCTGTCGCCGTAGACGCCGCCCATGTGCGTCACGATCACGCCCTCTGGCCCCTGACGCATGGCATCCAGGATGGCGGACTGGACGATCAGGTCAGCGGCGCTGCGTTCGACGAGAGCAGGGGCCGCCGCGTTGAGCACCACGTGTTGCGCCGGATGGAACGACAGCCGCAGGCTGGCCGCGCGGGCGGTTTCGCCAAGCTGAGCCAGCTCAGCCGCGCACTCGGCCACCTGGTTGTGGAACTGCGGCATGTCGGGATGAGTGGCGTAGGGCGCCAGCTCCGACGAGATGCGGTACATGCCGATCTGGGCCTCGGCCAGGTAGGCGAAGACATCGCGCAGATAAGCCAGGCTGACGCTGAGGTGGGGGCTGTTCTGCCAGCGGCGGCTGTCGTGGCTCTTCAGTTCCGGCCGCGCCAGTGGTTTGACGACGAATCCAAGATGCATGGGCAACTCTTTGTCTGAGGCTGCGCCTGATGAATACTTCACCAGGCGGCCATCTGCCGATAGCGCAGCGTCGGTCCGACGGCTTGGCGGCGGCAGGCGGCCCGACTCGTTCCAGAGATGTCGCAGCAACTCACCGGTCGTCGGATCCCAAATCTGCACACCTGCGCACGCCTCTTCAGGGTCGTCAGCCGGAAGTTGTAGGCCGTCGCACACGCTCGTCATCTGGCGGACTTTGTACAGCAGACCGGCCGTCGGCGGCATCGAATACGGCGCGGTCAGGCTCTCGTACGCGCGGTGGATGTTGCCCGGCGCATCTTGGGGCCGACCCAACGGCCGTGCATACACCTGCACCGTTTCACTCAACGCGCCAGCCGGGAAGGTCAAGGTCACGCCCTCTGCGGCCAACGCCACCACGCCGCCGGCCGGCCCGAGCTTGCGCGTCACAGCCGCGGGCGGCGCGGCCCGCACGGTAGCGGCCGTCTGAGCAACCAGCGTGCCATCGGCCAGGCGCAACTCGGCCAACACGGCGCGGCCGTCACCCGTGCGCAGGCCGGCCAGACGTGCTCTCCGCCGTGCGGAACGGCGCTCTGGCCGGGGCCGCGGCCGCTTCCTGCACCTCAGTCATGGGGGAGGTGGTGGCGGGATTGCCGGCCTGCGCCACAGCAGGAGATAACACCAGGCGATAGGGCAGCGCGACCTGCACCGCCAGCAAGAGAACGAACGCAAGACGCAACGGGCAGAGCCAACCGCAGGACACCGGTGCACCACCTCTGTAACCAGTTCGTCTGACAAGGGAATGACGCACGCAAGTCCCTTATATCATCACCCGCCGCGGGTTGTCAAGTGGTCAACGACTTACACGGGAATTGCTGTGAGTCAATTCGCAGCATTGACACCTGCGCAAGGCTATGCTACACTACGCCTGCCGATCGAATTCCATATCACTGGAAGAACAGCGCGAGAGAGCATTCCGATAGTGAACCTTATCTGCCGGAATCGCCGAAGGGGCAACAGACAATCTCTCAGGCCAATGGATCGCGCTGGGACAGTACTCTGGAGAGTGCCTGTTCGTATTACAGGCCACCGACGGGGCAAGCCGCACCTTTCCCGAAGCTGTGCTGCAGGTTCGGATAGGCATGGCAATCTCTCAGGTCGCATGACAGAGACGGGACGCGGGCGCAAGGCCTGACGATCCCGTCTTTTTCATTCCCGAAACCCAGCTCTCACCAACCTACCAACCTACCAACCTACCAACCACCAATCTACCAACGGAGGAATCACATGAGCTACAAGTTCGATCCCAAGGCCCGTTACGCCAGATCGCACGAATGGGTGCGCGTGGAGGGTGCCAGCGCAGTGATCGGCGTCAGCGATTACGCTCAGCACCTGCTGTCCGATGTCGTCTACGTCGAGTTGCCAGAGGTCGGCGATATGCTGACGAAGGGCGAGAGCCTGGGCACGGTGGAATCGGTCAAGGCGGCCGAGGATGCCTACGCGCCGATCAGCGGCGAAGTGGTGGAGATCAATGCCGGCCTTGAGAACAACCCTGAATGGGTGAATTCAGATCCCTACGGCAAGGCGTGGATGGTCAAGATCAAGCCGACCGACCTGGGTGAGGCTGATGACCTGATGGACGCCGCGGCATACGAGGCGTACGTTCAGGAAGAAGAAGAGAAGGGCGGGCATGAATGAACTACATTCCCAATACCGACGCTGATCGGGCCGCAATGCTGGCGACGATCGGCGCCCGGTCGGTGGCGGAGTTGTTTCGGGATGTCCCGGAAGAGCGCCGCTTTCCGGCGCTCGATCTGCCGCCAGCCCTTTCGGAGATGGAGGCGCTCCGCGAGCTCCAGGCTTTGAGCGAGGAGAACGATCACCTGGGCCAGTTGAGCTGCTTCCTGGGCGCAGGCGCGTATAACCACTTTGTGCCGAGTGTGGTGGATTTTCTCCTCCATCGCTCGGAGTTCTTCACAGCCTATACGCCCTACCAGCCGGAGATCAGCCAGGGCACACTGCAAGCCCACTTCGAGTATCAGTCCATGATCTGCGCGCTGACCGGCATGGAGGCCGCCAACGTCAGCCACTACGATGCTGCGACCGCGACCGCCGAGGCGGTCATCATGGCGCTCCAGATCAGCCGCGGCAAGCGCAGCAGGGTCGTGCTCAGCCCCACGTTGCATCCGCACTACCGCCAGGTGGTGCGCACGTATACCCAGGGCATGGGCATCCAGGTGGTGGGCGACGACGTCCCGGCGTCGGCCAGCCTCGATGCCCTGGCCGCGGCCGTGGACAAAGAGACCGCCTGCGTGATCGTCCAGAACCCCGACTTCCTGGGCCGGCTCTACACGCCGGCCGAGATGCAGGCGTTGGCCGACAAGGTGCACGCGGACGGCGCGTTGTTCGTCGTCGCGGTGGATCCGATCAGCCTGGGGCTCTTTACCCCGCCGGGCCGCTACGGCGCGGATATCGCGCTGGGCGAAGGCCAGCCGATGGGGAATCCGCTCAACTTCGGCGGACCCTACCTGGGCTTTTTTGCCATGAAGATGGGCGACGTGCGCAAATCAGCCGGTCGCATCGTAGGCCAAACCGTGGACGCCGAGGGCAAGCGGGGCTTCGTGTTGACGCTCAGCACGCGCGAGCAGCACATCCGCCGCGAGAAGGCCTCCAGCAACATCTGCACCAACCAGGCGTTGATGGCTCTGGCAGCCGCCATCTACATGGCCGCGATGGGCAAGCACGGCCTGCGCACTGCGGCGGAGCTGAGCTATCACAAGGCGCACTTTGCAGCAGACCTGATCGGCAAGCTCCCCGGCTACCAGGTGGTCAGCCAGGGGCCGTTCTTCAAGGAGTTCGTCGTGCGCTGCCCGCAGCCGGTCGCGCGCATCAACCAGTTCCTGCTGGATGAGTACGGCATCATCGGCGGGTACGACCTGGGGAGCGACTACCCTTCGTTGCGGGATCACATGTTGCTGTGCGTCACCGAGATGAACAGCCGGGCCGAGATCGAGGCGTTGGCTGAGGCGTTGGAAGAGTTACCTAACCTCGATCGCCCGACTGAGGAGGCGGCCGATGACTGAGCCATTGATCTATGAGATTTGCCAGGCGGGCCGGCGGGCGGTGAGCCTGCCCGCGTGTGACGTGCCCCAGACGCCGCTGCCCGCGGGCTGTGAGCGCGAGGAGCTGCCGCTGCCAGAGGTCTCGGAGATTGATCTGGTGCGGCACTACGTGCGCCTGTCGCAGATGAACCACGGCATTGACACCGGTTTCTATCCTCTCGGCTCGTGCACGATGAAGTACAACCCGAAGGTGAACGAGGCCGCGGCGCGCATTGCGGGGTTTGCCATGTTGCACCCGCTTCAGCCCGAGGCCTCGGCGCAGGGCGCGCTGGCGCTGATCTACGAGCTGCAGGAGTTGCTGGCGGAAATCGGCGGCTTTGCGGCCGTCACGTTGCAGCCCGCGGCCGGCGCCCATGGCGAGCTGACCGGCGTCTTGATCATGCGCAAGTATCTGTGTGACCAGGGCGAGAGCCAGCGCGACGTGATCCTGACGCCCGATTCGGCGCACGGCACCAACCCTGCCACCACCAGCATGTCGGGCCTGCGCGTCGTCGAAGTCCCTTCGGACCGCCGCGGCAATGTTGACCTGGCGGCGCTCAAGACCCTGATCGCCCAGCATGGCCCCAGGCTGGTCGGTCTCATGCTGACCAACCCGAACACCCTCGGCCTGTTCGAGGAGAACGTGCAGGATGTTCTGCGCCTGGTGCACGAGGCGGGCGGATTGGTCTACGGCGATGGCGCGAATTTTAACGCCATCCTGGGCATCGCCAGGCCGGGCGAGTTGGGCTTCGATGTGATGCACTACAACCTGCACAAGACCTTCTCGACGCCGCATGGCGGCGGCGGGCCTGGTTCAGGCGCGGTCGGCGTGCGCGATTTCCTGGCCGACTATCTGCCAGGGCCGATCGTGGCGCGCTATGAGTCGCAGACCTTTGAGGTTGCCGAAACCTCAAAGGTCTCATCTCTACGATGGTATATGCCGCCGAAGTCCATCGGCCGGGTGAAGGCATTCTATGGCAACTTCGGCATCCTGGTGCGCGCGTATACCTACATCCTCATGCACGGCGCGGAGGGCCTGCGGCAGGTGAGCGAAAATGCGGTGCTCAACGCCAACTACCTGCAGGCGCGGCTCAAGGGCGTCTACCCCATCCCGCATGGCGACCGCGTCTGCATGCACGAGTTCGTCGCCCAAGGCATCCTGAAGGCTGCGCCCGGCATTCGCACGATGGATATCGCCAAGCGGCTGATGGATTTCGGGTTCCATCCGCCCACGGTCTACTTCCCGCTCATCATCCCCGAGGCGCTCATGATCGAACCGACCGAGACCGAGAGCAAAGAGACGCTCGATGCGTTCGCGGACGCACTCATCCAGATCGCCGAAGAGGCGCGCACGCAGCCTGAACTGCTGAAGACCGCGCCGCACACCGCGCCGGTCAAGCGTCTGGACGAGGTGAGGGCGGCGAAGGATCTGGTGCTGTGCTACGCGCCGGGATGTGGGTGAACCCCCCTGGCCGGTTGGCGCAGCCGGGGCACGCTGGCGCCAGCCGCGGAATGAGCTATTGTCCTGATCCCACCGTAGAGCAACTGACTGGTCTCAGTGGATCACAGATTCATGCTCCAGGCGGGTCCATGACCCGCCGGATCACGGATCCGGCTGGAGCGATTGTGATCTGCCCCTTCGCTGCTGAAGGCAGCCGGTAAATGGGCGCACGGTACCATTGACCGGGCTTCCAGGATATGATACTGTGCTATCAGCACGGAGAGCGATCGTGCCAGACAAGCAGCGTGCTCCTGCGCGGAGGGAAGGGGATGATTCTCAGTTTGGGCATGGGCGAGTCCAGCTACGTTCCAGACGCCTTGATCGGCGTACCGCAAGACCAGGTTGAATTCGACCTGATCGCCTTTTCGCAGTGCTATGCGCACGAACGCATCGAATGGGATGCGCTCGTGTTCTTTGCCGGTTATGATGGCTGGTGCTCGCCGGGAGCCCTGGCGGCGACTTTGGCGCAGCCGCCGGGCTATGTCGCGAAGACCCTCCTACAATTGGCGGGCAAAGGTTTGCTCGTGGAGAGCATCCTGGTGACCGGGCCTGTGTATCGTTTGACCGACGATCGTCGCCTGCGTCGAGCCGTGATCCGAATCGGCGCCGATTTCCACCCGTTGACCGAAACGGTCTTGTAGCGCCTACCCCACTGGTCGCCGGAAGGACGCGGCTGCCGCGTCCGGACAGAACTTCGAGACAGGGCCTCAATGGCCCTGTCTTTGCTTAACCCCCACCTTGCGTTATAATCCCTGTACATCATGCGTTGGAGGCGGTCGCCGTGGACATTGACTGGTTTGGCCAATCCTGTTTTCGGCTGCGCGAAGCAGGCGTGACTATCATAACCGATCCGTATGACAAGAGCATAGGCTATACTCTCCCGCGCGTCCGGGCTGACATCATCACCGTGAGCCATGATGCGCCTGGCCACGCCAGCGCGAGCGCGATCAGAGGGGACGCGAAGGTGTTGACCCGACCGGGCGAGTATGAGATCAAAGGCGTGTTCATCACCGGCATCCAGACCTGGCGTGGCGCGGGCGCGTCCGGCGCGGCGCGCGAGGAGAACACGGTCTTCGTCTACGAGTTCGGCGACCTGACCGTCTGTCACCTGGGCGACCTGGCGCGCGTTTTGACGCAGGCGCAGGTCGAGTCCATGCCCAACATCCACGTCTTGCTGGTTCCGGTGGGCGGAGGCGGCGCGCTCGACGCGGACAAAGCAGCCCAGGTGATCAGCCTGCTGGAGCCGAACATCGTGATCCCGATGCACTATCACACGCCCCTCGTCAACCTCAAACTCGACCCCTTGAGCAAATTCCTGAAGGTCATGGGTGTGACCGAGCACGCGGCGCAAGAGAGCCTGCGCGTGGTTCGTTCCGATCTGCCAGAGCAGACACAGGTCGTGGTGTTGGAGTGCAAGCAAGGCTGAGGTGGATCTTCCAGGTGAGAGGAGCGCCAACGTGATCGCGAGCAGGTATCTTCCGTGGTTCTGTGTGGCCATCATCACGGTGGCTCTTGTGGGTTGTGGATCGGCTGAGCCGACCCGCCCGGCGCCGGCTCCGCTGCGGCCATCGCCGCCTGCGCCTCAGCCGCCCGCGACGCGCCCCAGCGGCGATGCGCCCAGCAGATTACGGGCGGCCGAGGCAGCGTTGGATCAAGGCAACCTTGTTCTGGCCGAACGGGAATTCCGGGATGCGCTGGCGCTCGACCCCAAGTCGGCGAAGGCGCAGTTCGGGCTGGGCAACGTCTATGTGCGCATGAACCGTCTGGCCGACGCGGAGGTCGCCTACAAGGCCGCGCTCGCCCTGGACGCCGGCCTGGCCTCTGCGCACTCCAACCTGGGCGTCGTCTACTATCAGATGGGTCAGCTTGCCAGGGCCGCGGCCGAGTTCCAGACCGCGCTGAGTATTGAACCTGATGATCCGCAGACGCTCTATCTGATGGCGGTCGTGCGCCTGCAGGAGAACAACCTGACGGCGGCCGAGGAGCTGCTGGTGAAGGCGCGTGATCGCAAACCCGACCTGCCTGAGGTATACTTCGGGCTGGGCACGCTGTACAAGCTGAAGGGGCAGAAGGCTGAGGCGATCGCCGCGTTCGAGCAGTTTCTGGCGCTCGGCCCGGCGCAGGACCCGGCCGCGGCAGACTATGCCCGGCGAGAGCTGCAGGCGCTCAAGGGCAATTAGGCGACAGGCAAGCAATACGAGGCCGTGCGAGCAGACCGCTCGCACGGCCTCGTTAGGACGCAGCCCCTGGCGAACGCGCTCAGCCCGATCTGAAGCGGCTGGTCGCCAGATTCGCAATCCGTTTGGCCCAACCTTTCCAGAACACCACCTCCAGCGAGCGCCAGTCGTCAGCGGATCTGCTCAAGGTGTCGGGCGACGGTTCCTGGCGGCCATATCGCTGCGCGACGAAAACGTCGGTGATGCGAGCGACAGGCTGCCCAGCTTCGGGCAAGGCGCCGCCGAACGCGGCCGCGTGCTCCAACGGCGTGTGGCTGACGGGCCAGGGAATGTTAAGCCGGTTCGCCCAGGTCTCGAGCAGCCCGAAGAGCCGGCCGATCAGGTCTGCTGCGCTGAAGAACACGTGGCGCTGTCTTCGGCTCCACACCACTGCGCCGGCCGCCAGGGCCAGAAAACCCGTGACGACGGTCAGCGTGATCCAATGGCGGCGCAGCCAGCGCACGACGGGCGGATCCACCGGCAACCCTCCGATGCCGCTTGAGCGTCCGCGGTCCATCAGCAGATCGTCCATCTCGTCCGGCCTGTCACTGCCGAGCGGGCCAGACGCCGACCCCGCAGTTTCTGGACCTTTGGCCGTGGGACGCGTGAGCAGCGACTCGGACGCCGTCGGCTCGAATGCGGTCCAGCCGAAGGTCGGGAAAAAGACCTCTACCCAGGCGTGTGCGTTCTGCTCCAACACCCGGAATGTATAGGGCGCCTTGGGATCGGATGTCGGGGTCTCGATCGTCTGGCCGGGCGTGTAGCCGGTCACGATGCGCGTGGGGATGCCGACCGAACGCAGCATCACGGCCATGGCGCTGGCGTAGTAGTCGCAATAGCCCTCGCGGATACCGAACAGGAAGTATTCCACGCCATCGGCCCCGGCAGGCGGCGCAGCGATGTTCTGGTTGTACTTGTATTTGCGCAGCTCGGCTTCTATGGCCGTGGCTTTGTCGAAGGGGTTGTCGAAGGGCGCTGTGATCCTCCGCGCCAGGCTGCGCACGCGGCCCGGGAAGTTGTCTGGCAACTGCAAGAAGCGCTCTTCGATCCAGAGGGGATAGTCGGTGTGATCAACTCGCAGCGCCTCGATCGGCGCGTCGCTGACGTGAGAGACCACCTGGTAGGTGCTATCGCGGTTGAAGGCTACACGGCTGCGCAGCATGGAGACCGTGATCAGCCGTCTATCGTCGGTCAGCCTGGTGTGATCGGCGTTCAAGAGCAGCGAGACCCTGGAGATCTGTGGCGGGCCGAAGATCACATCCTGCTTTGCTTCCAGCGACTGGATCGTCGTCGTAATCGTGCGTGTCGTCGAATAGGGCGGTTCCGGCAGCGGCAGGTTGCGTTCCACGATCAGCACATTTGCATCGGTATTCTCCCAGCCGGCGCCAGTATACAGATCGAAGATCGCAGCACGCCAGTAGGTGCGTTCGGCCGTCGTGCCCAGAAAGATTGGTCGATCGGTCAGGTTGACTGGCCCTCCGAAGCTCATGGTGCGGCCATAGCTGGTGACCTGCACGGCCGGCGCACGGTAGTTCAGCGACCGGTACATGCGCTGCCAGGTGGACTCGACCCGCTTCCAGGGCTGCTCGAATGGCCGGCCGAGGCGCTCCATCACGGTTTCGTTGGCGACGCCTGGCATAAACCAGGCCAATGCGATCACCGCGACCGCAAAGATGAAACCTGACCGCAAGAAGTCGAGGTACATATCGGGCGCGTAGCGGATACGCAGGGCTTGCCACGCTGCTTCGTTGCGCGCCAGTTCGACACGGATCGCCAGCATCAGCACCGCCAACAGATAGAGCACCAGATACCCCGTCAGATTGGCGGGGGAGTAGTAGGTGTTCACCAGTAATCCGATGCCCGCGGGAATGACTGCATGGAGCACGCGCTGATGGCGGATCAGACTCCAGATGGCGAAATAGCCGATCCACCAGGCCAGGAATGATAGCTGGGTCACGAAGATCAAGTTGTCGGCGCTGGGCGCGCCGCTGAACAGGGCGATGTTCCAGGTCACATTGCGCTGGATGAACTCCAACACGCCGTCGTGCAGGGTCAGGTCGGGCAGCATTGCCGCGATCACAATGCGTGACACCAACCCCATGCTCGCCACGAAACTGTAGAATACAGGGAACACGCCGCTCCAACGCGTGAGCGCCAGCAGGAAGCCCAGCAGCGTGCTGACCAATGCCGCGGCCGAGACAGCCGACATCCCGTCGGCCCACGCCGCTTCAGTGACTGATAGCGTCATGCTGAGCACCAGCGTGAGGGTCAAAAGCAATGTCCAGATGCCGCCCCCGCGCGTCAGTCGCGCACGGGGCGTGTTCACGGCCGGCAGCAAGGCCGGGGCCGGTACCAACCGGGTAGCTGTAGTCATCTCATCTTCGCTCGAAGCGGCGCGGGGCCGCTGGTTGTCAACAGAGTGTAGTTTAGCCCATCCAGGCTCTGGCTGGCAGCCATCATCCTGTGGTATCAGGCTATGACCTTGATTGTACCGGATGTTGGCCGGCTGTCAAGTGAGGCGCGATACAGGCGCAGACCATTTGCCTTGTGCCTTTGGGCCTTTGTGGTTAGAATAGGCGTGCACTACGGAAACGACTCTCATTAACAGGAGTTACGCAGTGCCGTGCGGAGTAGCCACGAATTGCACGAATTTCACGAATTCAGCCGCCTGGTCAACCCATTTTCGTGTCAATTCGTGTCATTCGTGGCTGGTTTTCGGCGCCACTGCGTAAGTCCTGTCATTAAGGAACAGGAGTTACGCAGTGGGCTCCTCGGCGCGGTCATTGCGAGGAGCGTAGTGTGCGATTGCGCCAGCATCCTTCAGGACGAAGCAATCTCCGGCTTGGCGAGGGAGATTGCCTTCGTCCTGGCTCAGGCCAGGGCTTCGCAAACCATGTCCTGAGCTTGTCGAAGGATGCGCTCGCAATGACGTGCGACTGCGTAAGTCCTGTTAAGGAAGCGATCTCACCATGTCTGAAACCGTTCTTCGCAACATCAACACGCACTCGCGTCCATCCCAGTTGCGCATCAGCGACATGCGCATCGCCAACATCGTCGGCGCGCCGTTCCGCGCCACGATCATCCGCCTCGACACCAATCAAGGTCTCTCCGGCTATGGCGAGGTGCGCGATGGCGCCAGCAAGACCTATGCCCTCATGCTCAAGAGCCGGCTGATCGGCGAGAATCCCTGTGACGTGGACAGGTTGTTTCGCAAGATCAAGCAGTTCGGCTATCATGCGCGGCAGGCAGGCGGCGTCACGGCCGTCGAGATGGCTCTGATGGACCTGGCGGGGAAGGCTTACGCCGCGCCAGCCTATCAGCTCGCGGGCGGCAAGTTCCGTGATCGCGTTTTGTGCTATTGCGATACCCCGTCGTCGCCCGATCCGATCGAGATGGGCCGTCGGCTGCGCGAACGCCTGGCGCGCGGCTACAAGTTCCTGAAGATGGATGTCGGGATTGACCTGCTGCGCGATCTGCCACGGGCGTTGGTTGCGCCGCCGGGTATGTTGGCCACGCGTCACGTGCAGCACCCGTTCACCGGCATTCAGATCACCGAGAAGGGCATTCGCTACCTGGCCGATTACGTGGCGGCCGTGCGCGAGACGGTGGGCTACGATGCGCCCCTGGCGGCCGATCACTTCGGGCACATCGGCCTGGAGTCGTGCATCCGCCTGGGGCAGGCGCTCGATCGCTTCACGCTGGCATGGTACGAGGATATGCTGCCGTGGCAGTACACCGAGCAGTATGTGGCTCTCGCGCGCGCCGTCACGACGCCGATCTGCACCGGTGAGGACATTTTCCTCAAAGAAGGCTTCAAGCCGCTTCTCGAAGCGCGTAGCGTCGGTGTGATCCATCCCGATCTGGCAAGCTCCGGCGGCATCCTGGAGACCAAGAAGATCGGCGATCTAGCGCAGGAGCATGGGGTGGCCATGGCGATGCATATGGCCGCCTCGCCGATCGCCACCCTGGCCAGCGTGCATTGCGCGGCCGCCACCGAGAACTTCCTGGTGCTGGAAAACCACGCGACCGATGTGCCATGGTGGGATGATCTGGTGGTCGGCCTGCCGAAACCGTTGGTGCAGGATGGTCACATTGCTGTGCCAGAGACCCCTGGCCTGGGCTTCAGCGATGTCAACGAAGAGCTGATCCGGGAGCATCTCAACTCGGCTGATTCCGTCTTCTTCGATCAGCCGACCGACTATTGGGACACGGAGCGTTCGTGGGATCGCACCTGGAGCTGACGGGGCGGGTGCGCAGCGGCGAATGAAACCCACCACGTGCCAGGCACGCTGCTCGGGCCGGTCTCCTGACCATGCCCGCTGTGGCATGGTACGAGGTGGCTCGGTCGCAGACCGGGCACAGCAGACGGAGCGGGCGGTTTTCAGTACAAGGGTTTGGCGATCATGTCACGCGGTTCGATGCTGGGCGTGGCGGCCCTGGCCGCGGCCACGCTGTTGCTAGAGAGCACCTTGACTCGCCTGCTGGCGGTGGCGCAGTTCTACCACTTTGCCTTCCTGGCGGTCAGTCTGGCGCTGCTCGGCTTCGGCGCCAGCGGCACGGCGCTCAGCCTGGCAGCGCGTCGCCGCGGAGCTCTGCTGCGGCCTGAGCGTTGGCTGTCATGGTCGGGTCTGGGCTTCGCGGCCGGCGTGGGGCTGGCCTATGCCGCGGTGAACCTGCTGCCGTTCGATTCCTACAGCATCGCCTGGGAGCGCCGGCAGATTCTCTACTTCGTGCTCTACTACCTGGCGCTGACCCTGCCCTTTTTCTGCGCAGGGCTGGGGATCGGCGCGGCGTTGGCCGGCGCCGCAGGTCGCGGTCACCGCATCTATGCGGCCAACCTGCTCGGCTCCGCGGCCGGGGTGTTGCTGGCGCCCGCTCTGCTCTGGCTGGCCGGCGTGCCCGGCGCGGTCCTGGCGAGCGCGCTGATCGGGCTGGCGGTTTTCAGGACAGATGCCCATGCCGGCCGCGGCGCCACGGCCCGTGGAAAAATGTCCCGGTTTGGAGGCTTTAGCCGGTTTGGTGGTCGGCGGCAGAAACCGGCTGATCCTGAAAGGAGGCTTCGCACAGCCTCCAGACCAGAGCGGCGGGCGGTTTTCAGGACAGCGCTTCTGGTCGGCCTGGCCTGTCTGATCGCGCTCACACTCCTCAACCTGGGTGAGCGGGCGCCGTTGGGCATGGCAATCTCGCCCTACAAGGGATTGGCCCATGCCCGCCGCTATCCTGGCTCGCAACTGGTCTTCGGCCGGTGGGATGCTATCGCCCGCGTTGACGTGGTGGCTGGCGCGGGAATGCGGGCGCTGCCCGGCCTCAGCTACGCCTACAAGTCCACGCCGCCCCCGCAGCTCGGGCTGGCGCTCGACGCCGATGCGCTACAGCCGATTACCTTGGTCGCTCCCGGCGACTTCGACGCGGCGGCTTTTCTGCCGGAGGCGTTGGCGTTCGAGCTGCGGCCGGCCGGCCGCGTGCTGGTCCTGGCGTCGGGCGGAGGGCTGGGCGTGCTGCAGGCGCTGGCAGCCGGCGCCCAGGAGGCGACCGCTGTCCTGGAAGAACCGCTGGCCCGCCGCGCAGTGGCGGTTACCGCGGCTGCACACGACCCCTTCGCGCATCCGGCCGTGCGCACCGCAGACGAGCCATCGCGTGTAGTCCTGCGCCGCACGCAGGAGAGCTACGACGTGGTGTACCTGCCGCTGACGGTGCCCTATCGGCCTGTGACCAGCGGCGCGTACAGCCTCGCCGAGACCTATGGGCTGACGCGAGAGATGTTCGAGGATGCGCTCGGCCGGCTGGCGCCGGCCGGCGTGTTGGCCGTCACCCGCTGGCTCCAAACGCCCCCCAGCGAGAGCGTGCGGCTGATGGCGACGCTGATCGAGGCGCTGGAGCGCCGCGGCGTCAGCCGGCCCGCTGACGCACTGGTGGCGTATCGGGGCATCCAGACGATCACGGTCCTGGCGCGGCCCGATGGCTGGCCCGCGGAAGATCTGGAGCAGGTGCGTCAGTTCACCGAGTCGCGGCGCTATGACCTGGTGTGGGCGCCCGATGTGCGGCCCGACGAGCTCAATCGCTTCAACCGCCTGCCGGCCGTCGCTGACCATGAAGCGACAGTCGAGTTGCTGGACGCCGCGCAGCGCAGCGAGTTCTATCGTCGCTACCCCTATGCAGTTGCGCCCGCCACCGATGATCGGCCCTTTTTCTTCCACTTTTTCCGTTGGGGGCAGACGCGGCAGACGCTGGCGCTGCTGGGTCGCACCTGGCAGCCGTTCGGCGGCAGCGGCTATTTCGTGCTGTTCGCGCTGCTGGCGCTGGCGCTCGTCCTGAGCATCGGCCTGATCGTCGCGCCGCTGGCCGTTTCCAGGACAGTTACCCATGCCACGGCCAGCGCCGCGGGGGATGAAACCGGCCACGTACCAGGCACTTCCGAAGTGCCTGGTACGTGGGGGGAGACTCGCAGCATCAGCCGTCCGTTGCTCTACTTCGGCCTGTTGGGGGTCGCCTTCCTGTTCGTGGAAATCCCGCTCATCCAGCGTTGGATCCTGGCGTTCGGCCACGCGACCTATGCGTTTGCGGTCGTGGTATTCGCAGTGCTGGTTGGCGCGGGGGCTGGAAGCCTGGCCGCGCACGCATCCTGGCTGCCGCGGCGAGCGGTCTTCCCCGCGCTGATCTTTCTGATCGTCCTCACGATCCTCGGTGGGCCTCAACTCGTCCGAATCGCCCTGGGATGGCCGCTGGCCGGCCGGGTTGCGCTGGCAGTCGCCAGCCTGGCGCCACTCGCGTTCCTGATGGGGTTGCCATTCCCGTTGGGTTTGGCCTGGGCCGAAGCACGACGGCCAGCCGCGGCCAGCCTGATCCCATGGGCCTGGGCGGTCAACGGCTGCGCTTCGGTGATCGCGGCGGTCCTGGCTGCGATCCTGGCCCTCAGCTTCGGGTTCACGGCAGTGTTGTGGCTGGGCGCGATAGGCTATGCCGCAGCCGGCGTCATTCTCACCAAGAGCCTCTAGCGCTTCCCCGTCAGCGGCACGAACACGACTGCGCCCAGGTTGGCGGCGGCTAATTCGCCCCCGCGCTTCTCGAAGAGCCAGAGGGTCTGGAAGCTGCCCTGTGGGCCGATGGGGATGATCAGCCGGCCGCCCTCCACGAGCTGGTTGGCCAATGGCTGCGGCAGGTGATCGGGCGCGGCCGTCACGATGATCGCGTCGAAGGGCGCGTGCGCTGGCCAACCGAAGTAGCCGTCTGCATTGAGCACCTTTACATTGTCGTAGCCGATCTCGCGCAGCCGCGCGGCCGCAGACGAGGCCAGCTCCGGGATGATCTCGATCGTGTAGACTTCGGCGCCCAGGTCGGCCAGGATTGCGGCCTGATACCCGCTGCCAGCGCCGATCTCCAGCACGCGATTGCCGGGACCCACCTTGATCGCTTCGGTCATCAGCGCGACGATGTAGGGCTGGGAGATCGTCTGGCCGTAGCCGATGGGCAGCGGGTGATCGGCGTAGGCTGAGTCGAGGTGTTGCGAGAGCACGAAGCGGTGGCGGGGCACGCGTCGCATCGCGTCCAGTGTGGCCGGGTCTGTAACCCCGCGCGTCGCGATCTGATCGCGCACCATGGCCAGCCGGGTCGCGGCGAAGGGGTCCGTGGGCGAGGGTGCGATCTGCGGGGTCTGGACGAGCGCCGTGGACGAGGGCGTGGCGGTTGGGGGCAGGAAAGCGTCCCCGCGCAAGCGTTGGCCCGGCGCGCAGGCGAGCAACAGGATCGGCAAGCCGACAATCAACACGAGCAGAAGACGCCTGGTCATCTTGACCTCCTTCAGCATTCAAGCCATGCAGCAAGCGGGGGGGGCGGCTCGTATATGGTAGCGCAGGTTGTGGTCGATGTCAATGATCCGCAGCGCGCTTACCGCCAGCAAGGCCAAAAAGATCCTCTTTGGGGCCGCATCTCCACGCCTTCGCGCACCTGCATACTTGGCGCGGTTCTTTAACTTTACTTTCCGCCAACTGGTTTGTGCCAATGGGCTAGAGGTGTGGTAGAATAGCGGGAGTTCAATCATCCCAAGTTATGCAAAGGACCACCCAATGCTCGAGATCGTTCAGCAAACAATGATGGCGCTGTGCGTCATTACGCAAAATGTGACTATCGGTACCAATCTTGCGCTTTTACACTTCATGTGGATGCTGGTCAGTGGGGCCCTGCTGCCGAGCCGCGGGGCCGTGTTTCCAGCCTTGCAAGCCGTGGGGCTGGTCCCGCCGGCGGTGCGCCGCGCCTGGGCCGCCCTGCATTCCGGCGATTGGCACATCGCGGACTTGCTGACGACCTGGGGCGCGCATGTGGTGGCCGCACAAGAGTGGCAAGCAACGCACTATGAGGGCTACGTGCCGAAAGCGGTGGATACCACAGCGTTCTGGCGGCCCGCACTGCGGGACTGCCAAACCAAGCACTATCAGCCCCAGGCTGGCAAAGCCTTGCCAGCCATCGTCGTGGGACTGATTGCCCGCGTCGGGCGGATCACGGGGCGCCGCATCGCCCTGCCGACGGCCATCGTCCGCCCGGAGACCGCCGATGCCACGGAACGGGCGCTGCAAGCGACGCTGCTGGCGCACGTCAAAGCGACCTTGGCCGCCGATGAAATGCCGGTGTTCGATGCCGGCTTCAAGATCAAGGTCTTGCAGGCCGCCGGCCTTGACCGGTATGTGGTGCGCTTGGCCGAGAACTTCACCGCTCGCCGCAATACGCCGCCCCCTGCCAAGGGCAAAGGCCCGGACGCCGAATACGGTGAACTGGTGCGGCCGCTGGCCCGCACCCGCAAAGGCAAGCTGATTCCAGCGCCGCCGCCGGATCGCAGCGCAAGCTGGACCGAAGATGGCCTGGCGTTGCGTGCCGAGTACTGGGACGCCTTGGTGCTGCCGGACGTCAAAGTCAGCGCCACGGCGGCCACGTTCAACGTCGCAGCCATCTATGATCCGCGCTTTCGCACGCCCTGGCTGCTGGCCGCGCCGGTCAAGCTCAGCGGGCCGGCCTGGCGGGGCTTGTATCGCGACCGCTGGCCCGTGGAACAGATCCCCCTGGCGGGCAAGCAAATGCTCGGCGGGGCGCGCCAATTCGTCTTTGCGCCCGCGGCGCGCTACCGGCTGCCGGAACTGCTGCTGTTAGCGGGCGCAGTGGTGACCTACCTGGCGGCCACCACGCCCGCGATCCCGACCGGCTTCTGGGATCGCCAGCCCAAACCCACGCCAGGGCGGTTCCGGCGAGGCTTGGCGGGCCAGCCTTTCCCCGAAAACTACCCCTTGCCAGCACGACTTCGCAAGAAGGCCAGCGTTTTCGCACACCTGGCCATGGGGATCCTGGGTCACCGGCGCACCAAAGCGGTCGCGACCGCCTAAGAACCGGTTCGGAGAGCTAAAATCGGCCCCTGAAGTCCTTGCCAGAAGCGGCGGCGCTGTTCCTGGGGGCTTCGACTTGCCCCTGAGCATCCCCGGTCAGGGCTGACTTACCGGAAACTAAAGTGTTAAAGCTCAGTCAGCAAAGTTGTTTCGCTGGCTTGGTGCTGCAACTACCTGCCCAAAACCAGCCCGTACCTGACAAGTAGCAATCTTTGAGTCCGTAGGCGTTTTTTATCGAATCGCATCTGATTGCACAAAACTTAGGTTCACGGTCTACTTCTCCGGCGCCATGTTGGACATCGGCAACAGCACCATCTCTGGAGCGGCGTCCACGCACGTGAACATCGGGAAAGCGGACAGGGTGAACATCAGCAGCAGCACCATCGTCTCGGACTACGCCAGTAGGGCAACGACCCTGAACAACGCAGCGCTCGCCAAGGACACGGTGCACATCACGAACAGCATCGTTCGAGGGATGCTGGTCCTCACGGTCGACGGTATCGCACGGTTACAACCTGGAGCCAGAAACCTGGTGCGGGTTCGACGCCGGGGGCGATATGCAGGAGGTTGATTTCGAGAAGCTGGTCGGACCGCTGCAGGACAATGGCGGCCCCACGTATACCCGCGCATTGCTGCCCGGCAGCCCGGCCATCGACACCATCCCTATTGGCGTCAACGGATGCGAGGCGGGGCTCAGCGCTGACCAGCAGGGTGCGCCGCGCGCGGGCGGGGCTAATCAGGGCGGCGCTGCCTGCGATAGCGGCGCGTACGAGGCCGCGAGTGCTGTGCCTGTCACGCGATTCCCGGTCTACCTCCCTCTGATCTGGCGCTGACACGATGCACTTGAGGCTCCTGCCCTCACTCAACAGGAGGTGCGACGATGAAGGACGCCTAGGAAACCGTGCTATTGCGTAGAACTACCCATGGAGCGAGAGCCAGGCCAGGAACACGCCATCAGGTTGCACAGTCCCGTCATATACTCGCTTTCTGCGCGCGGCGCGCCTGGCGGATCGTCTGTGCCGCGGCGACCGTCTTGGCCGACTTGACCGGAACCGAGCGTCGCTTATAATGGGAGTATCCCAGCTTTGGGCAAGCAAACGCAAGCGATTTCCCACAGGAGGATCGAACATGCCTGCGCAACCGACATCATGGAGATACTACATCGAGTGTCGCCCTGACGAGTTGGCCGCGCTCGTGAAAACGGCCCCGGTCGCTTTCTGGCCGCTGGGACTGATCGAGCACCACGGTTGGCATCTGCCCGTCGGCTTCGATGGTCTCAAGGCAGAGCGCATCTGCATCCGCATCGCCGAGAAGACGGGCGGAGTACTCCTGCCCACGATGTGGTGGGGGTGCCTGGGCGGTCATGACCGCTTTCTGTGGACCCATTACCAGCCGCTCGAGGCCTCCGACGCGATCCTGAACCGCATGGTGGAGCAGCTCATCGCATTCGGTTTCAGGGCGATCTTGCTTCTGGCGGGACACTACCCCTGGGTGCAATTGCTGAACCGCCGGCTGCCGGAGGCGCGCCAGGCCCATCCCGATGTGCTGTTCATTTGGGGCACCGAGGTGAACATCGCCGCGCCGGACGTGCTCCTGCCTGGCGATCACGCCGGTCGCGAGGAGACTTCGTATGGGCTTTGTCTGCTGCCTGAGCTGATGGACATGCGGGCGTTGCGACCCGGACGCGACCCGGCTGACAGTTGGCCGGCCGGCATTGCTCCGGCTGAACCCGATGTGCCCGGCGTGGTGATAGATGCGGCTCAGCCGCTGTTTGCCCAGTTCGGCGTGGATGGCCGGCTTGCCACGGCAGTGCGGGGCGAGGAGGCCATCGTGCGCCTGGTGGACCAGCTGGCGGAAATCATACAGCGCCACTTGACGACGGGAAGTCCCTCGCCTGCCCAGTGAGGCAAGCGCCTGGCTCCGAGACTTCGGCTGACCTCTCGGTCGCGTTGCAGCGGGGACAGTCATGGTTCTTGGAGGACAGCATGTGGTCTACGCTCGGCGCCTCATCGCGCAATGACGCCAGCTTCGTCAGCACGACAACGGAGTTGGTGCGGTCCACGACACGTCAACTGATCCTGGTCATCGGCGTGCTCTATGCTGTCGCCCAGCATCAGGCGCGTCAGGGGGTGCGTCTGCAAATATGCCGAGTCATACAGGTGGTGCAGGACTTCATGGACCCAGCGCGTGAATTGCTCAAAGGTAGGGGATGCGATATCTCCGGGCATCAGGCTCATCCAGACTGGAAACGGACTGCAAACGGACTAGAGACATTGCGGGACGCGTTCTTCCGTGATATACTAAGCGCGCGGGTGGCGCGACCAACTCACCGAGCTATAGATACACCATCCCGGTTGCATTGTCAAGGCCGCCTGCTCCGCAACCTCAACGAACGGATATGTGTTGCTTCACGGTGAGAAGCCTGCGCCCGGAAAGGCGTGAAAGGAGGCGCCTATCGGATACGACGCCGAGATAGCAACTCTATTGTCAGCCTGCCGCTGCCGGGGTTTCCGGCGTTGCTGCCCCAGAGGAGACACCAAGATGAAAAAGATCTCTCGTCGCCAATTGCTGAAGGGCGCTGGCGTTGCTGGTACCAGCGCTCTCCTCGCGGCCTGCGTTGCTCCCACACCTCAGATCATCAAAGAGACGGTTCCGGTTGAGAAAGTCGTCGAGAAGACAGTCAAAGAGACCGTTGTCGTAGAGAAGGTCGCCACTCAGGTCGTCGAAAGAGTTGTGACGCCCACCGTTGCGCCGAAGCCCGAACTGAAGGGCAAGATCTCCATCCAGTGGTGGGGCGATGTCAAGGAGTTCGAGGAAGCCAAGGGCAAGAAAGTGGGCATGCCAGCGTATCGCGAGGCCTATCTCCTCATCAAGGAATGGATGGCCGCGCACCCCGGCGTCCAGGTGCAATTCGAGCCCAAGCCTCAAGACACGAAGGGCCTCTTCCAGACCCAGATGGTGGCTGGCACGCTGCCTGATCTGATCAGTTGGAGCGTTGGCGTCGCGCCCGACGTGATAGCGCCCAACATAGACCTGTTCTACGATTGGGCAAAGGAGCTTAAGGAGAAGAACCCTTACGGCTACATGCCGACCTGGGAAGAGGAGTTCCCGCTTGGCACCAAGATCACCAACCTGTGGGCGCCGTGGGTCGGCGAGAGCCGCCGTCTCTTCCTGGGCAACACGCAGACCGGCGGCTTCGGCTACACTGCGCACATCTACAATGCCGACATGCTGAAGAAGGCGGACGCGCAAGTTCCTCCCAAGACCTGGAGCGAGCTAATCGCGATGTGCGAGAAGCTCTTGAAGGCGGGTTTTACGCCCATGTTCATGCAGACCATGCAATTCCAGTGGGAGGTGCGGGTGCTCTGCGATCAATTCCTCGAGCTGACCTTCAACCAGATCCTCTCCGCCTGGAACGCGCAGGCCTTCACGCAAGAGATATGGGCTTGGGCCATCAAGAACGGCATCGTCAAAGCAACCGATCCGCGACTGCTCGAGGCGCTGCGCCTCATGAAGGATATGGTGAAGTTCTGGATCAGGGACTGGACGGCGCCGGAGAACGTGAACTACTTCCTCCTCAAGCGCGTGGCGCTCCAGCACGATGGCTTCTGGAACATCGAGGGGATCCGTGATGCTCCGCAGAGGGACTTCGAAGTGGGCACCTTCTACATGCCGCCGGTGGACAAGGCCGTGTCGGAATACGCGACTGGTGTCGCCATTCGGCGCCTTGGCACGGCGGAAGCGGGAAGCTCGCTGGCGGCCTATGTCGCGCCAATGGATATCGTCAAACGTGGAACCTATCCTCTCGTGAAAGACCTGCTGCAGTATGTCTCGGCGCGCAAGCAGAACGAGAAGTGGTGCGCCGCCCAGACACCGCCCTGCTTGCCGCCCGGCAAGAAGCTGGAGGACACGTTGAAGGATCCGAAGGAGCTTGCCGTGCACTACGGGTTCTTCAATCCGGAGATGACCGCCGCCAGGATGGCGCGTGACATCCACTGGAGCGGGATCATGGACGTCTTGAGCCGGCTCTTCGTGGACTACTCCGTGGGCAAGCTTGGGCTCGAGGAGTATGGAAAGCAGATGCAGGACGAGTGGGTACGCATCACCGACAAGCGCATCACCGACAACCCCACTTGGAAGGTCAAGGAATGGCCGAAGCCGTGATGGCGCCTTGCGCGCTCCGGTAGGTGCGGGAGGGTCGGGCACAGGGTTGCACCTCTTCGGGCGTTGCACCGCGGCGCCGAAATCCCGATCTCCCGACTGGTGTGCTTGTTGCCCCCTGCCCCCTCTCCCGGAAGGCGGGAGAGGGGGCAGGGGGTGAGGGCCCGGCCCCGCAGAAGCAAAGCCACTTGGGAAAGCACCATGTTACAGGAAAGAGAACTGGGCCGCACGGCGGTGGTTGGCATCAAGACCTCGCCAGCCACCGCGGTCCGAAAGCACAGCTTGTGGCTGCGTATCTGGAAGAACCGCACGCTCTACCTCCTGATCGCGCCTGTCTTCTTCGGCGCGGGGCTCTTCCAGTACTACCCGGCCCTCACGGCGCTCTACCGCTCGTTCTACGCCTGGGATGGCCGGCGGGCCCACTTCGTGGGGCTGGACAACTTCGAGTTCTTCTTGACCGATCCGCGCCTCCTGATCTCGTGGGTGAATGTCAGCAAGCTGCTGATCTTTCACCTGATCGTCGTCATGACCCTGCCGGTGCTGGTAGCCTACCTCATCTATCGGCTGCGCGACGAGGGGCAGCGCTATCGCTATCGCGTGCTGTTCGTCCTGCCCATCGTCGTGCCAGGTTTCGTCAACATCGTCCTCTGGAAGTGGTTCTACTCCCTCAACGGCGTGATCAACTTCCTCTTGCGGGGGGTGGGGCTGGAGTCCTGGACCCGCGTCTGGTTGGGTGACCCGGACACGGCCCTGTACGCCCTGATGTTCATGGGCTTTCCGTGGGTCGGCGGCATCACCATGCTGATCTACCTGGCCGGATTCCTGACCATCCCAATGGAGGTGCTGGACGCGGCGATCGTGGACGGCGCCACCGGGCTCAAGCGCTTTTGGTTGGTAGAGATGCCGTTCCTGCGCGGGCAGCTCAAGCTGCAGGTCATCCTCACCTTCATTGGCACGATCCAGGGGTTCCAGGCGCCGCTCATCATGACGCGAGGCGGTCCAGGATACGCGACGATGGTGCCCGGCTTGCGCATGTACGATGCGGCCATGGTGGACTTCAAGCTCGGGTATGCCTCATCCATCGGCGTGATCCTCTTCATCGTCATCTTCACCCTGACTCTGATCAATCAGCGTTTCATCCGGGGCGGCCAGGAGTACGACGAAGCCTGAACGGGAGAACCTGGCATGCGAAACTCCAAGACCTTCAGCATTGTCGCTCATACCACGCTGATCACCCTGGCGGTTCTCGAGATTTACCCCATCCTGATCATGGCCTTCATCTCGGGTAAGAACTACTACCAGGTGGTCACGAATCCGCTGATGCCGAGTCTGCCGTTCCACCTTGAGAACTTCGCCAAGGCCTGGCGCCTGGGTATCCGGTGGTACATGCTCAATTCCATCACCGTCACCCTGGCGATCCTCTGCGGCAGCATGTTCCTCTCGTGCATTGCCGCCTACGTTTTTGCCCGACACGACTTCCCAGGCAAGGGATTCCTTTTCAGTCTGCTCTTGGGGCTGTTGGTCATCCCAGGCATCACGACGTTGGTGCCGCGTTACGTGCTCGTGCGCGATCTTCAGCTTCTGAACAGCCTATGGGCGGTCATTCTGCCCGGCGTGCTGGGAGCCAACGCGTTCAACATCTTCGTGCTGCGCACGTTCTTCGCCTCTCTGCCGGAGGAGCTCTTTGAGGCTGCCCGGCTCGATGGCGCTGGCCATTGGACGATCTTCACCCGGGTCACCATGCCGCTTTCGTGGGCTATCGTCAGCGCGCTGGCGGTGCTGCAAATCATCGGGGCCTGGAACGACTACATCTGGCCTGTGATGGTGCTCAACCGCGACAGCATCCAGACCATCGCGATTGGCCTGGTCTACCTGACCGGTTCGCCCGCCGCGCCGGAGATCGGCGTGCAGATGGCCGGCAGCGTAATCGCCTCCATCCCGATGATCGTCCTCTTCTTCCTGGCGATGCGCACTTTCATCGAGGGGCTGGCTACCGGCGCCATCAAGATCTGAACCTTCCAGCGGAGCCGCCGTGAACACGCTCTACTTCGAGAAGATTTCACGCTTCGACCGGCACGCCGAGCCGGTCACCGTCAGCATCCCCTTTGCGCGCGGCCGGCTCCCCGATCCCCAGCACCTGGCTGTTTGGGATGGGGATTCCCGCCAGCCGGTGCAGGCTCGGGCATTGGCTACCTGGGGGGACGGCAGCGTCAAGTGGTTGCTCGTGCACCTCCAGCCGGACTTGCCGGGCAACCTCGACAAGACGTTGCACTTCGAAGTGCTTCCGCTTCTCACCCCACCACCGGCCCCTGCAGTCCAGGTGCGCGTCGGCGAGGGCCCAGCAGGCATCCGCGTGGACACAGGGCCGCTCTCGTTCCGGGTTCCTGTGGACGGCTTCCTGCCGATCCGTGACATCGCTCTGTTTGGCCAACAGCTTTGGACCGACATGCCTTTCGATGGCTTCGCCATCCGCTGCAACGGCCAACAAGCCTCCACAAGATCGGCGGTCGTGCGCCTCGAAGTGGAGGAGGCAGGGCCGCTGCGCGCGGTTATCCTGGTCAGCGGTGCTCATCGCAAGCCGGATGGCGCCGCCTACCTGGATTTCCGTGGCCGAGTCATTGCCTATGCGGGCAAGCCGTATGTCCAGGTCGAATACCAGTTCATCCATCGTGAGGAACCCTCAGAACTATCGCTCGAGGAGGTGGTGCTCAGGTTCCGGGCGCGTGCCAACGGCTCGCCGCGGCTGGCGCTGGGCGAGGGGATCGCGACCACCCGTATCACCGAGAGCCAGGACTGCCTGGCACTGGCCCTGTCGGCGGAACGCATGCTCTATGAGCCGATGGGCTTCATAGATTCCTATTCCGGCGACTTCTGGGCCGACTGGCGAGACGACACAGCAGGGCTGGCTCTCTCGATCCATCAAGCCCAGCGGAACTTCCCGAAAGCTCTCCAGGTGGAACCGGGGGGAATC
>Ga0194125_10001863_pt1 | contig 35533 bp, 35 predicted proteins | sample TA2KigC250mmetaG_FD_148626 | JGI IMG/M metagenome (GOLD analysis project Ga0194125, IMG submission 148626) | Freshwater microbial communities from Lake Tanganyika, Tanzania - TA2015034 Kigoma Deep Cast 250m | ecosystem: Environmental > Aquatic > Freshwater > Lake | place: Tanzania: Lake...
ATCACTCCCAGGGGGATCAAGTATCGGGAGATGACCGCCAAAGATATTTCGATCATTGATCTGGACGGGAATCTCATCGAAGGCCCAACGCCTTCCTCCGAAACCCCCATGCATACAGCAATCTACTGCCATTTCCCTGCCATCGGCAGCGTCTGTCACACCCATTCCACTTTTGCGATCACTTTCGCCACGCTGGGGGAAGACATCCCCATGGCGAACCTGGAACTGCTGGCTTGCGGCGCGCCGATCCCGGTAGCTCCCTGGGCCTGTCCCGGCACCCCCAGGGCAGGCGAGGTGGTTGTGGAGATCTTTTCCAGCCGCCCAGAATTGAAAGTGATTTTGTTGAAAAAACACGGGCTGGTGGCGATTGGCTCGAACCTCGAGGAGGCCTTCGACATGGCTTTCAACGCCGAGTTGGGTTTGCAAGCCTACCACCAAGCCCTGCAACTGGGCAAACCGGAGCCAATCACAGTCGAACAGTTAGTCGAAATCGTAGCTGCTTATCATATTATTTCGACAGAGCAGCTTCGATAAGGGATTGGAATTCTGACGTGGGGCGGTTGCCGACCACCAATCGTCCGTTGATCAAAAAGCTGGGGGTGGATTTGACTCCCGACTGTACAGCATCTAGCTGGTCTTGTTGCGTTCGGTCTTGATATTTCCTCTCATCCAGGCAGGCGTCGAATGCGTCCATGTCTAGAGACAGCTCCTCGCCAAAGGCTTGCAGATAACGATCTATAGGCACATTCGGCCCAGAATAGAGGGCGGTCTGGTTGGCGTAGACCAGATCATGGAATTCCCAATATTTGCCCTGATCTCCAGCGCAGTAGGCCGCTTCGGCCAGTCGCGGAGATGGCGTCGGAGTCAACATGCTCCCGACAGATCGAGAAATGAAATATACCTGGCCGTTCGTTATATATGTTTCGGTGATCAGCTTGCCCGTCCCCTCGGCAAAATCGGCGCAATAGCCGCAACCAAAATCAGCGAACTCCTCGATGACCACAGGAGCATCGGGATCGCCCATGGCGTTATCCGAGACATTGGGACGGGAAATGAATTCAGGCACGATGATCTCCCCGAGGGGGATCAGTGAACGTTGGATCGTTGGCATCATGAGAATTGCGGCAATAACCAACGCGGCCCCACTGACTACCAGAACTGCTGTCATACGTTGTTGTTTCTTGCGTCTGCGACGTCTCTCCTGGATGGCTTGACGATTTTGCATAGAATACACCTCATGAAATGGATTCGATTTCATAGGCACATGAGCCCATTTAATAACGCCCCGAATTTTGCCATACCCGTTATGGCTTGTCTAGCTGGAAATCATGAATCCACGGAGAATCTTATCAGGTTCTCATCCACATTTTCAGAGTCCACACGCGCGAATACTATCTCACCCGTCCATCGAGCCAGCCGAGCATGTATGCAAAGACTTGATCTTTCTCCGGCTCGTTGTGAAGCTCGTGATACCAGCCCTCCCAGATTTTGAGGGTTACATTATCTCCGGCTTTAGCAGCAAATTCCTGGCTGCCTTTTACGGAGGTGATCCGGTCTTCGCTGCCGTGCATCAGCAGCAAGGGCAATGGAAATTCAGCGGCATGTTCCAAGGCGAATAGACTGGCCTCATGGATGCCGCTCACGAACATGCGCGCAGTAATGCGATCATGCACAAGGGCATCCTCTTCGTAGTCGCGCACCACCTGGGGGTCGCGGCTGAGGGCTACGGTCTCTAGCCCGCTGGCCTGGGTAAAAGTCGGCCAGATATTGTTCATCATGCGCCCCAGGGCTACTTTGAAGGTCGGTGGATCGAACCCCAGGCGGAAATTGGGGCTGGTGGCGATCACACCGGCTAAATCTGGGCGGCGGTCAACGACATAGTTGATCACCAGGCCTCCCAGGCTGTGTCCATACAGCACAATAGGCTTGCCGGGGTAACGATCCCGCGATGCTTTCAAGAACAGATCGAGATCCCCAAAGAAAGCCTCGGTCGAGAGGATATGGCCTCGTCTGCCCTCCGATTTGCCGTGACCGCGCAAATCGAAGGCTACCAGCGCATATCCGCCCTGATTGAGCGCCTCCCCCACGTGGACGTATCGTCCACTGTGCTCGCCCAGGCCATGCATCAGGCAAACAACTGCGTGGGGTTCGCCGGGCGGCTGCCAGCCCTGGCCATACAGATGCAATCCATCAGTGGTTCGTAATGCGAATTCGAAATGCTCACTCATCGGTCAACTCCTCGATAACGATCCTAAGCCGGACAGGCCGGAACCAAAAAGATGTGGAGAATCCACGAAGATCACGATCCACTCAGTCAGTCATTGCCCTAAGGGCTCACCAATTTCAAATTGACAATATTCGTCCCCCATGGCGATGCACTTTGTTTCGCTCACTTCGTAATCCTCTCCTGTGGCCCATCGAACCGCCTCACTGAGCGAGCCGATATACAGATAGCAGATTGGGCTATCGCTGGTACGGCCATTACAGATCGCACAGGTGCGTTCGACATAGATCAATGTGCCATCTATTTCCCCCGCCCAGGCTTCGACTTGCGGGTTGCTCTTTTCGAGAGCATCGGCGACGCTGTTGAGAATGAACTTGATCCGTTGCTTGCGCGGCAGGGCTTTCAGGGCGATCCCGGCCAGGCCCATCAAGGCTGGCTGCTCACGGATGCCATACTGGAAGGAGGCTTTTCCGATGCGCTTGAGGATGCCGCGTCCGCCGCGGCCATAGAACTCCTCGATGGCGGCGTTGAAGCGGGCGTATTGGGAGGCCTTGATGCCGGGTTCCAAATCATCCGGGGGGAAATAGCCGATAAAACGCTCCAGGCCGGTCGTGCGCAATACGACATTCAATCCATTCTCGCCCATGACTTCCTGGGCCGCTACCAGAGCCTGTCGAACCAGGGCGTTGACAATGACGGCATCTTCTCTATTGACCATGTTATCCTCCAGGGCAGTACAACGCCTCGAGAACCTGAATCACCACAGGGGGCGTCCGAGGCTCCCATTCTCGACTCAGTGGTTCGCCTCGAAGACTGGGAATACTTCTCCAGTCCTTTCGAAGCCCGCTTTTTCATATAAAGCCAACGAGGCCAGATTATTCTCTTCTGTATTGACGGTTATTTTGACGACGCCTCGTCTTCTGAAATTTTTCAACAAGTCCTGCACTAAAGTATAACCCACCCCCCGACGTCTTGCACGGGGGTGAACAGCCAGACGAGCCAGATGTCCATCGCATTGATTGGCCATGCTCATCTGATATCCGATGATTCCCTGGCGGTTTTCGGCGACAGTGGCCAGGGTGGAATCCTGATAAGCAACCCCCAGGAGTACTATAGAATTGCGCCAGAGTGGGTTGAAGGCTTCATTATCCAGAGCATGCACAGCGGCGAGATCATCATCGTTCATCAAGCGGATACGATAGGGCAAATCGGAGGGCAGATCGGAGAGAGTTTGATCGCGATCCTTCCACTTCATCATCAGGACATCATAGGAATGGGAGAAGTTGCTGGTCTCCAACAGCCTTCGGAACCAGCTCTGGAGGGGCAGCGCAGCGACGGGGATGGATTCGCCGATGAGGCGATTGGCAACCGGCCACATCGCCTCCCAGGCGTCATCCACTTGTATTGCGGTGGAAACGGCAAATAAGCGCAGCCAGGATATATCGGGGATATCGGGAGGACAGGCCAGAGCGGCCAGAACCTGGTCGCCTCGCTCCGCGACCAGGTAAGGTTGTTTCCCCAACCAATCCAAGGGGGTCAGCCAACCCAAATGTCTGTGGACGAATGGGCTGAAATGAATGAGGGCGGCTAATTTTTGCCGATCAGCTTCTCTGGCTGGCCTGACGGACATGTGGGCTGGATTGGTTGGAGTTGTCGCCATCATGACGCCAAACCCGAGACTTTCTACCGCCCCATCAGCCGGCCAGGCAAAGAAACCAGACGTTCGAGCAGGCGTTGTTTGAGATTGGGTTTTGATATCCCCTGTACGCCAGCCTGCATCGTCGCCAACGCCTCGATGGGATGGCCGGTTTTGAGCTGCAAAGCAGAGAGCGATTTCACCACATCCATGCGCAGGTCATCGGCGCCGACCTTTTTCAGGAGGTCGGCTGATTCCTGGAAATCGGCCATCGCCGCCTGGGACTCGCCCAAAGCTTCTAAAGCGGAGGCGCGATTTCCTAATGCCATCGCGTGGCGGCGGTCATCTCCAGCAAGGCGAAATACAGCAATCGTCCCTTCGACGGCTTCCAGGGCGGCCTGGGGTTCGTCGGCCTTCAGCAAGGCGACGCAGCGGTTATTGGCCATCTCGGCGGATTTCAGCTCGTCCCCGGCAGTTTCGTACCCTCCCTGCGCGGCCGCAAAAGAGGCCGCGGCTTTCGAAAAATCTCCCTGGCGATAGGCGGCGCTGCCCTCGGCTTCTAATTGCTGCGGCGTGATCGTATCCAACGAAGGCTCCTACAGAGTGATATCCAATAAACCCTCGGCGACCGCCCGAAGCTGGTCAACCGACATCTTGCTCAACCTTTGAGCTAACTCCAGATAAGGTTGGTTGATGGGTTTACTGATGAATTCTTGTAATTCAGGAGGCAGCCCGAGAAAACGCTGGATGGCCTTTTCCTGAGAAACCCACTGCCCTACGGGGCCGGTTTGATCGCGGAACTCATCAATGGAGAGATTCATCAGCTTGAGCATCCCCTCGAGTTCGGGCAGGGGAATCGGGCGTTCGCTGCGCTCGTATTGCCTAAGTAGACCCGTAGAAATCCCCACGCTCTCCGCTACACTAGCCATCGAAAGCCCGGCCTCCTGGCGGGCCAGACGCAACTTGGCGCCGATGATGCGCCGGCGCAAGAGCACCATCTTGTCAATTTTTTTGCGATCATATTTCTTTTCGAGCGAAATAGACGTATCCCCCCAAAAATGATCCAGTGGAATATCCAGATAGAACGCCAGGGTCTCCAATTCCGGGAGAGAAGGCGAACTATCCCCCCTCTCGAAGGAAGCAATCCGTTTACTGCTCACTCCAATTGCCTCGCCGCATTCTTTCAAGGTCCTTCCTGATGCCAGGCGCGCGTTGCGAAGTAACACCCCCAATTTCTTAGCACGAATCGTAATTGCGAGAGGAACGGCCATTAGATCATTACTCCAGCTCTGATATTCATCATCTGTGCTCAGCCAATTATTTTCTCCGCCGTCGCAGCTCGGAACGGGACGACTCCAGCATATCGGTTGACGCAGCCCCAAATATTTGGGCAGTTAGCTTGAATCCCGCTGCCGCAAGCCGGTCGCTAAACAGCGGGCGGATGCCTGTCGGCTTGAGTTCTCCGATCACCTTTCCATCAGGAGCGATGCCGGTTTGTTCGAACTTGAATATATCAGTCATGACGATGGTATCCCCCTCCATGCCGGCGACTTCTGTAATATAGGTTACTTTTCGAGAGCCATCCTTCATACGGGATTGCTGAACGATCAAATCAATAGCCGAGGCGATTTGCTCGCGAATGACTTTCAGAGGCATATCGAGACCGGACATCAAAGCCATGGTCTCCAAACGCGAGAGGGAATCACGGGGTGTATTGGCATGCGCCGTGGTCAAAGAACCATCATGGCCGGTATTCATGGCCTGCAACATATCGAGCGCCTCGCCGCCGCGCACCTCTCCAACGATGATCCGGTCGGGGCGCATGCGCAATGAGTTTCGCACCAGATCCCGGATACTCACAGAACCGATGCCCTCCACGTTAGGCGGTTTGGTTTCCAGGCGCACAATATGATCCTGATGAAGCTGAAGCTCGGCTGCATCTTCGATGGTGACGATGCGTTCATCCTCGGGAATGAAACTCGAGAGGATATTCAATAAGGTGGTCTTCCCTGACCCCGTCCCACCAGAGATGACTATATTCAGACGGCTCACCACACAGGCGCGCAAGAAATCAGCCATGTGCTCAGTGATGGAACCGAAATTAACCAGTTGCTGGAAGGTCAATTTCTCTTTGGCGAATTTTCGGATAGTTATCGAAGGGCCATCAATGGCGACCGGAGGGATGATCGCATTGACGCGCGAACCATCCGGCAAGCGCGCATCAACGGTTGGATTATCGGCATCGACGCGCCGCCCTAAAGGCAGGATGATGCGATCTATCACCTGCAACACATGATCGTCATTATCGAATTTGACATTTGTCTTGACGAGCTTCCCCCCCCTCTCGACGTAGACATCATCGGGGCCATTGACCATCACCTCAGAGACGCTATCCTCATCCAATAAGGACTGAATGGGGCCATAGCCTAACAATTCATCCAAAACATCACGGAAGAGTTGGGCGCGTATACTTTGATCCAGGTTGAGATTCGTGCGCTTATAAACTACCTCCAACGTGTCTATAGCAGCCTGCCGGCGATGCTTGATGGAGGGGGGATTATTCTCGAATTCCTGGGTCAGGCTGTTCACCAGATAAGCTTTGAGCTTATCCAGATCGACGCGCTGAGGTTGAGTCGAGGGAGCCCGGTCCGATAAAGTCATACGATCTATCCCTCGGCTGTCCACTCGCTGGTTGCATCCACTGGGCTCATCCAGAGCACATGATCCAGATTCACCGTCAAGAATTCGGTGTGGTAGAGCTTGTCCCCGCGTGCGTTCAAAACATCCGCATTGGTCACGGCGATGAATTTTTCGGATTTATTCAATTCATCCTTCAAACGCTCTCCTGGGCGCACATAGATATCCCCAATGATACGCACTGTCAGAGTCTGGATGATGGTGCGCACTACATCTTTCGAGATGACTTCCGTGAAGTACTTTCCCTTGAAATCTATATGCATGGACATAGATGTTTCTCCTAACTATTAGCCGAAGTTTCATCGGGATATGGCATAGTGTACCCTAAACCTGGGCGGGTCACAATATATCGGGGCTCTTTTGGATGATCTTCGAGTTTTTGCCGTAAGCGAGAAATGCTCACCCAAAGCACCTCCTTGTCCTCCCGGTATGACTGCCCCCATACATTCTCCAACAATACTTCCGAAGTCATGATGCGGCCCTTATTTTGCACAAACTGCAAAAGCAAGCGATATTCAGTCGCCGATAGCAGCACTTCGGTATCGCCAATATAAACTTGCGCTCGGGCAAAATCCACACGCAATTTGCCATGCGAAAAAGCTGATTGTTGGGAAGAGCTTTCGGAAAATTGCGCCCGGCGGAGTACAGCTCTCACACGAGCCAGCAATTCGGTCACAGAATAGGGCTTGACGATATAGTCATCCGCGCCAACATCCAATCCTCGGACGCGATCCCGTTCGTCGCTGAGCGCAGTGACCATGATGATCGGCACAGCCGAAAATCTACGGATGCGCTCACAGGCTTCGATGCCATCAAGATCGGGCATCATTATATCCAACAATACTAAATCTGGACGGTTGGCGTCCACCGTATCAACTGCTTCCTGACCACCAGCAGCAGTGATGACTTTATACCCCGCGCTTACAAGGTTGGCTTCCATCAGACGCACATAGCGAGGCTCGTCATCAACAACCAGTATTAGCGCACTCATACATCCTCCTCACAAGATCGAGAGATTCGTATCTTCTCAACAACTTGGGGGAAGATGGGGGGTGTGCGGGCGGCTTCGCCGCCCGCACACCCCGCCTCCCCCCTTATTATTGAGATGATACAGAGATTCCCTGGCGGGGAAGATAGATGTGAACAACCATTCCCTCACCCAGGGCAGACTCGGCCATGATTTCTCCGTCATGAGCCTGGATGATCTGGCTGCAAATATACAAACCCAGGCCCGTACCCGACACATTTGCCCGATGTTCTGGTAAGCGATAGAAACGTTTGAAAATATCCTCCAGATGTTCCTTGGGTACGCCAGGCCCGGTATCACGAACGGTGATATGGGCGCGCTCCGCTTCCCAGTTCAATGATATCGTGACCACTGATCCAGGAGCATATTTTTCCGCATTGTTAATCAGGTTATCCAATACTTGAACAAGGCGAGCTGAATCGGCAAGGATGATTTCTGGCGATCGTTCGATATTCGACGAAATCTCTAAGTCGAAACTTCCCACCTTCACGCGCTGAACGAAAACTTCCAGCATTTTAGCCAGCAGGACTTCCTGGAAATTCATGGGGAGAGTCCCGGATTGAAGACGGGAAGAATCGAGGATATTATCAATGATTTCAGTCAGGCGATCAGATTCCTCGTCAATGATCGTCAAGAACTCCCGTCGGGTTTGCGGATCCCATTCCACATCATCGCGCAGCAACGATGTCGCATATCCTTTGATGAAACCCAGAGGGGATCGCAGCTCGTGAGAGACGGTAGAAATGAATTGTTCTTGCAAGTGGCCGAGGCGTCTTTCGGCTTCCAACGCCGCCACGCGCTCGACAAGCTGCCTGCGCTCCAGAAGCTTCTCCACATGCTCGGCAATCAACCAGGCGAAATAGATTTGTTTTTGCAGGAAGGGCGGTCCTCCGAAACGGATGAAGACCAACGCCTTGCTGATCTCATCTTTGGCCTGCAACGGCAAACCTAAAAAATCACGCTGATTCAGCCTCTCATCATGAGCGCTGTTTAGCTCGTTTTCCAGGATTTCACGCCGCATGACCATTTTGCCAGTTTGCATCACCTCGCGGGCGGTCGTCTCCCCCCAATCCATATCGGCCTCCTTGGAACGGCCACGACCGAGAGAACGGGCATACGTGGGGATCAGTTTTCGATCTTCCTGCCTATCGTAAAGAACAATATTGTCGAAAATAAAAGCCGGTCGAGCCAGGCGAAAGATTTCCCTAAGCGCGGTTGCTACGTCATGCTCTTGGATAATCACGCGACCAATCTGATAAAGAGATTTATACTCCTCTGGCAGCAACTGCTCAGTTTGTAAATCAATGCCGGGTTCTAGCAAGATGTATCCTTTCCTGCTATCGTCAACGCGAACTCGAAATACGAGCCTTCCCCCTCTCTGGAACGTACAACGATATCCGACCCGTGGGCTTCGACGATCTGACGAGCCATCGCCAACCCCAGGCCGGTACCGCCATATCGCCTCGTAGAGGAACTATCGAGCTGGTGGAACGGCTCGAAAATTTCATTGATCTTCTCCTCAGCAATCCCAATTCCGGTATCATAGACATAGAGCTTTACCACAGCGCCATTGATGATTGCGCCTACCTGGACGGCGCCGCCTTCTGGTGTAAATTTAACCGCGTTATCTACCATATGCAGTAACACCCAGGGCAACATCTGTGCATCTGCCAATACCTCAGGAATACTGGGGGGGATTTTCGTTTGAAAATGGAGGCTCTTTTCATCGCAGCGATTGCGTGCCTTTTCGAGCACATCGCCCATGATTTCCAGCAAATCGAGCGGGGCCAGTTGGATATCGAGGCTGCCGCGAGAATAGGTCGAAAACTGAATCAGATTTTCGATCAGATTTCCAAGCCGGTTTTCAGCCTTCTTCATCACCCGCACAGCATCAGCCTGCTGGGGGTTCAAATCCCCCAACGCCTGCTCTTCGAGCAATTCGATATATCCCTTCAGGTGAATCAGAGGAGTTCGCAACTCATGCGACACATTCGAGACGAAATTGGATTTGAGCTGGTTCAATTCCGCAAGCCTGTTCATGGCGTGTTCTAACTCGGCCGTACGCTCACGAACTCGCGCTTCCAACTCATCGTTTGCCCGTTGTAATGCTAATTGTAGCTGAAGGATTTGCTCCGTAACTGCCTGATCCAGGGCTTCTCTGCTGATCAAGTTCAACTCCAATAGAGCCTTTCCAATCAGTTTTGACTGCCCACCATCGCACATTTTCTTCTGGTAGGCCAGCGCCTGGATCAAGTCATCCGGGCTTAATAATCCCCTTTTGACCAGATAATCTCCGAGACGGGGGACCAACAATTCGGGCGAGAGGCTCAAATCCGGCAGCATGCCGGTTTGCACTTCCAGCTTCTTCTCAGCCAGAATTGCGTATAGAGCCATGTTGACTCCACAATATTCGCATGTGCTGGCATTCGAGTCGACCGGTTGATTACAGTTGGGGCAGGAGATCAGTTCTGATGTCATATGAGTATCATATCCTTACTTCGTTTATGATGCAAGTGTCCCTAACCCGGACTAGCCGGAACAAATGAACACCGATTTTCTTGATGAACAGCCGTCTTTTATCGCCGAAATCCCTTTTATCTGTGTTCATCTGTGGCCGATTTGAGTTTTAAAACACTCTCTTAGGCGTTTGTAAGGTGAAAGACGTCGATTCTACATGATAATTATCCAATCTTGTTGGAGGTAAACCATGGCGATAAAAGTCCTTATCATCAACGAACATCAGGATCAAAACGAACCTTGTATTGATTTCCATCCTCGCGGCTTCAGCGTGCACAAGATCAACGCTGGCAAGATGGTCGTCAACGATATTCGGGAAATGAAACCGGACGTGATTATCATCGACTCATCCGGGCCGGATCAAGACAACGGAAACGCATACTGGAATCTGCGCGCCATCAGCAAGGCCCCGATCCTGGTGTTATCGGTGGTGGATAAGCCGGGGATCGTCGAGAAGGTGCTGGATCGAGGCGCGGACGAATATCTTCTCAAACCGGTTTCGCCTGGTCTCCTGGCCGCTCGCATCAATGCCCTGGCCCGACGGACGTATCGCGATGGTTTTGCAGCGTAATTTTTTACACAAAACCCCCTCTTTGAAGTAAAATCAGGCGCAGATACCCATCGAGGAGGCACTCTATGCAACAAACATCAAAATTCGATCAACTGACCCCAGCAGCGGCTCTCGAAAAACTCCAGAAAAACCCGCGCGTGCGCGATATCCGGCTGGTTGTGTCGGCGGATTGCTGCCCTGTCTGCGCCGCACAGGAAGGCACGTACGCCAAAGACCAGGTTCCTGCGGTACCTGTCCAGGGCTGCTCACACCCCCAGGGATGCCGCTGTTTCTATGAACCGATGTTGAAAGAACTTTATCCCTAGAACCCTCGAGGAAGCACATTTACTCGGGGCGGCATATTCAGTACTTCACGAAAGATGATCCAAGACCCGTCTGCGGGGCGCCCGGGGACGGGCTCCTGATCGTTTTCGTGAACACTGATATTAGCTTTTATTCAAGTAATTACCCACATAATCGAGAGCAGCTCTTCGATCCCGTACCAGCCCTTCCGCCTGGGATTCGCGCAGGGCTTCGAGGATCTCGCCGATCTTCGGGCCGGGTTCGAGGCCGAATTCTTCGATCAGGTCGTCACCGGAGATCAATGCAGGGGGAGCGACTTTCTCCTCAGGCTGTTCCCACCAGGCTTCTAACAGAATCCGCGCCACCTCTAGCTGCCGGCCCCACCTTTCCTGAGGCAGCGTCGCCCCATACGTCGCCAATAGATCAGCTAGGGAGAGAAGGCACACCGCTACGCCGGCCTGCCGTGTATCACGGAAGAAACGATAGATCGCCCGCCGGCTAGGCCCCTCCGTCTCGTTCGCCAGCCAGAGTGGGCGCATGTGATGTTTCACTACCGCGCCGAGCCACCCCACTTCTGCATTGCTCAATTGCAAAGCGCGGCCGCGCTCAGTTGCGATCTCCGCGCTGATGCGTTCGTGTTCCAAAAACTGTAACCGGCCAGTCTCGCTCTCCAGGCTCTGACTGTGAGGTTTCCCGATGTCGTGATAGAGCGCGGCCAGGAACAACAGCGGCCGCAGATTCCTGTCGGTCACCAAAGACGTGTTCAACATTTCCCCGATCTGCTCTCGGTACCGGCCCAGTTGCATGACAGCCAGGCCAAGCGCCAGGTTCCCCGAGGCGTCAGGGTCGTGCACAGGGCCAAGGATATGCAACAGCCGCTCCAACTGGCTGAGCGTATCCAGGGTGTGATTCCAGACATCCTGAGTATGCGGAGGGGATTGGGCTAATCCCTTCAACGAGGATAACTCTGGCAACAGGTATTCCAACGCCCCCAGGATATCCAGGGCGCGCAGGGAAGTGCTCACCCGCGGTGCACCCAGGATGTTCAGCAGTTCATCGCGCAGCCGCTCGGCAGAGACCTTCTGCAAGCCGGTCACAGAGCGCCGCATTTGTTCCCGGGTATCCGGCGTGATGGATAGGTGATAGGCCGCGGCCAGGCGCACAGCCCGGAGAATCCGCGCCGGGTCTTTACTGAACGAGACAGACGAACAGGCGCGCAAAACCCTGGAATGCAGGTCGGATGCGCCTCCTAGAGGATCATACAAGGCCTGAGGTTCGCGCAGACTCACCGCCATGGCGTTGATCGTGAAATCGCGGTCTCGCAAGTCAGCTTCCAGATCAGGGGCGCGCAACGCGGCGAAATCCAGGTGATAGCGAATGCCGGCCTCATCGGTATAGATCACCCGGGCGGTGGAGCGTTCTACATCCAGAGGGAAATAGGCCGCGCCAAGCCTGTCCGCCACAACCCGGGCTACTCGAAGAGCATCCTGCCCCAGGACGAAATCGAAATCATGACACTCTCGTGAGAGCAACGCGTCACGCACCGCGCCGCCAACCAGGTATATCCCTGCGTCATCCGGCAGGGCGCGGCGGACTCGTTCTATGATGGCCGAAAAACGAAACGGCGTCTGTGTTGGCACGTAGAATACCTCGGGATTTTCTTTGTACCGGGCGGCTTTGGCTGCGCTCAAGGCTTGCTGGGGCGTCCCCCCCTGGGCGACGACCTTTCCCCCCAGGTAAGCTACCCACCGTCCCTCATAGGGGGCAAGGTCATCCCCGTGGGGAACAGGCGCCCTCTCGAACTTTCCCACCGCTCGACCTACTCCGGGGGTTGGAATCGCTGCGGGTTGACGATCCCAATAAAAGGCAGGTTTCGATAATACTCATCGAGGTCCAGACCATATCCAAAAACGAAAGCGTCGGGGATGACGAAACCGCAATAGTCAATCGGCACGGCCACCTCGCGCCGTTCGGTTTTATCGAGCAAGGCGCAAACCTTCAGGCTGGCCGGTTTACGCACCGTCAACAACTCCAACACGGAGGATAGGGTATTCCCGCTATCTATGATGTCCTCGACGAGCAGAACATCCCGCCCCCCAATATCATCCTTGAGGTCCATCGTCAGGCGGACCTGGCCGTGGGATTTCCGGATGCCTGCGCCGTAGGAGGAGATCGCCATAAAATCAATGGTGTGGGGGATGGAGATCTGGCGCATCAGGTCGGTGAGGAACATGACAGCCCCGCGCAGGATGCAGACCAGATGAAGGCTCTTTTCCTTGTAATCGCGGCTGATCTCTGCTCCCAGGGCTGCGATTCGCTCCTGGAGCGTTTCCTCGTCGATCAAAATCTCTTTCAGAAGCTCTTGATAGGCTAACACGGTTCCTCCTAAGGTGGGGCGCATCTGACAGATGCACCCCACCCGAATAGAATATTACCGCGGCACTTCATGATGTTTGCGACAGCGCGCCTCGTACAATTCGTCAGCTCCAACGATCACCACTGGATCGTCATAACGCGCTGGGGCGCCATCTACCAGGCGCTGCGTGCGCGAAGCCAGCTCTCCGCAGACCATACAAATTGCGTGCAGTTTATCGACGCGCTCGGCCTTGGACATCAACACCGGCATCGGACCGAAAGGCTCGCCGCGAAAGTCCATATCCAAACCAGCAACGATCACCTGCAAGCCGCGCTCGACCAGGTCTTGAACGACATTGATAATGTCATCGTCGAAGAACTGAGTTTCATCTATGGCGACTACCGTGGTATCGTGGTGAAGATGTTCGATGATCTCGGCGGGATGTCTGACGGGAAGGGCGTCGAAGACCATGCCATTATGCGAGGCGACCTTCTTTTCGGCGTAGCGGTTATCTATGGCCGGCTTGAAGACCTGCACGCGCTGCCTGGCGATGGTGGCGCGCCGCAATCGGCGGATGAGTTCTTCCGTCTTGCCGCAGAACATAGAACCTGTGATGATCTCGAGCGAACCGGTGTGGACTTTCATGAACTCCTCTTATCTTAGCGACTCTGCACCCTGGCGCCTTTGCGTTCCGTTTTTTAGTGAGGTCAATAATAAGTAACTACTCAGCCAAACGGAGAAATTCCCGAAAAAAGGGCGTGCGTGCGGGTGCTGCGCACCCCCACGCACACCCTTTTTTCGGGTTAATCCGTTCGATGACTGAGCAGTTACAATAATAAACAGGCAGATACTTTTGTATCTGCCTGTTAAGTTTACTTCAAGATTGACCTGGCGGGTAGCTCTACACAGAAACTGCTTCGGCGGCCTCTGGCAAGCCGTAGCCCAATCGGCGCAGGCCTTTCTTGAGGTCCGCAAGGGACTTGCGACCAAAGCCTTTGATCTCGAGCATAGCCGCTTCGCCCAATTCGAGCCGGGCGAGGGCGTGACCGATCTCGGTGATACCAGCTTCTTCGAGCGCCTTCTCGACACGTGCGCCCAATTCCAGGTCAAGGATAGGTCGTCCTGGGGACAGACGCGCTTCCTCCTGGGCCTGCTGATCGGCCAGGTAGGTTTCACGAGCCTGGAGTCTCTTCCTGAAGCGATCCACCTGCCCCTCGGTGTCAACTATGCGCTGCTCACCGGTGAAGAACGGATGGCATTTCGAACATATATCTGTGCGAATTTCTGCCTTCGTCGAACCCGTCCTCCAGGTGTTGCCGCAGGCGCAAATCACGACAGCTTCGGTGTAGTACGTTGGATGGATATCTTTCTTCATACCGATAAACCTCTATTGGGCGGCTTCGACGCTGACCTGCTTACGCCTCCCGCGGATGGTCTCGAACTTGACGAAGCCGTCTACGGTAGCGAAGATGGTATGATCTCTGCCCAGGCCGACATTGTATCCGGGTCTGATCTTCGTGCCACGCTGGCGAACCAGGATGTTGCCAGAGCGAACATACTCGCCGCCGAATCTCTTCACGCCTAAGCGTTTGGATTCGCTATCACGTCCGTTGCGGGATGAACCGCCGCCTTTTTTGTGTGCCATGATCCCACTCCTTATTTCTTTACGATCTTATCAACCCGAACCCGGGTGTACTGCTGACGATGACCCTGGGTGCGGCGATGACGAACACGTGGAATATATTTGAAGACGATGACTTTCTTGGCTTTGATATGTTCCTCGACGGTCCCCTCGACTACGGCTCCGCCTACGGTGGGAGTACCCACGTGAAATTTATCATCGTCAGAAACCAGGAGCACCTGATCGAACTCGATCTTGGCGCCTTCTTCAACCGGCATACGGTCTACATCAACCGCGCCGCCGGGGACGGCTTTGTATTGCTTGCCGCCGCTCTCGAAAATAGCGTATACCATATTCCTTCCTCCAACCTTCACTTCTCACCGCACACCCCGCGAAATTGTGGAAATCAACCACAAAGCACGCCGAGGCGCGGGGAAGCTTGGGGATAAAAATTGACTGTATCCTTACACACAACTCGCCCCAGGGCAAAGCCACTGGGGCGGCAATATTATACAGGGGTTATATATGGCTGTCAACGAATATTTTTTTCGTATTTCTTTGCAACTGGTTTAGGAATATAATATAAGCCGATTGTCTCTCAGTTGCATGTTGGCGATGCACAGGAGCATAGATCTCGAACAAGGAGCTGCATCATGCCTGTTAAAGGTTGGATCGAAGTCCACGATCTGCATTGCAAGGGATGCGCTTTATGCGTGAGCGCCTGTCCACAAGATGTGATTTCACTGGATATGGAGCGCCTGACCCCGAAAGGCTATCACCCAGCCCACCTGATCGCCGATGGATGTACAGGATGCGCCATTTGCGCAATCGTGTGCCCGGACGCCGCCATTACGGTATACCGTGAAGCGCCTGTCCATCCCCAAAAAGCCCCAGCTTCAGCCTAGGAGGTAGCATACAGTGGCAAAAGAACTGCTCAAAGGAAACGAGGCCTTCGCCGAAGCAGCTATTCGGGCTGGCTGTGAAGGCTTTTTTGGTTATCCGATCACCCCATCAACAGAATTTCTGGAGCACATGGCGCGGCGGATGCCCCAGCTTGGCCGGGCCTTCGTCCAGGCCGAGAGCGAAGTCGCAGCCATCAACATGGTCTACGGCGCGGCCTGTGCAGGCAAGCGCGTGATGACCTCCTCATCCAGCCCCGGCATCAGCCTGATGATGGAGGGAATCTCCTACATCGCCGGGACGGAGGTCCCCGCCGTGATCGTCAACGTGATGCGCGGCGGGCCCGGCCTGGGGAATATCGCCCCCTCCCAGGGAGATTACTATCAAATGGTCAAAGGCGGCGGTCACGGGGATTACTTCCCCATCGTGCTAGCCCCGGCCAGCGTGCAGGAAGCCATAGATTTTATCTCCCTGGCCTTCGACCTGGCAGAAAAATACCTCAATATCGTTTATGTGATCGCGGACGGCAACATGGGGCAGATGATGGAACCCGCTGAATTACCTCCCATGCGGGAACTTCCCAAAGAGCCTCCCGCCTGGGCTGTCACCGGCGCAAAAGGGCGTAAACCCAATATCCTTTCTTCCATCTACATCAATCCTCCCGATGAAGAAGTCACAAATATCCGTCTGGTTAAACGCTGGTTGGAGATCGAAAAGAACGAAATCCGCTTTAGCGAATATTTGATGGAAGACGCCGAGTTCGCCGTGATCGGCTTCGGCACCGCTGGCCGGGTAGCTACCACGGCCATTCGCGCCGCCCGCCAGGAGGGCATCAAAGTCGGCCTCTTCCGCCCGATCACCCTGGCGCCATTCCCGAAGGAACAAGTCGCAGAAATTTCCAGGCGGGTCAAGCGCATCCTGGTGGTCGAGATGAACTCCGGGATGATGCTCGAAGATGTCGCCGCCGCTGTCCAGGGCCGCGTGCCGGTAGAATTCTTCGGCCGCATGGGCGGCGTAACCCCCTTCCCGGATGAAATCCTGGACGAGATCCGTCGGGTGGCTGCAAATAAGCGGCCTGTCAATTGGAATGCACGTGCAGAATGGATTGCACGCCTCGAGCAAATCGTCGCGGAGGGCAAATGATGACAACGCCAGTTAAACCTGAAATCCAGGTCGTTTACCAACGCCCTGACTCCTTCACCGATCTGACCACGCACTACTGCCCAGGATGCACACACGGCATTGCCCATCGTTTGGTGGCCGAAGTCATTGATGAGATGGGGCTGCGCGAAAAATCTATCGGTGTAGCTCCGGTGGGCTGCTCGGTGTTTGCCTACAAATATTTCAATATGGATTTCGTCGAGGCCGCCCACGGCCGCGCCCCGGCCATGGCCACGGGCATCAAACGAGTGTTGCCGAAAAACACGGTATTCACCTACCAGGGCGACGGCGACCTGGCTTCGATCGGCATGGCAGAGATCATACATGCCGCAGCCCGGGGCGAGAATATCACCGTAATTTTCATCAACAACGCCATCTACGGCATGACCGGCGGTCAGATGGCCCCCACCACCCTGCCAGGGATGAAGACCACTTCATCACCCTTTGGCCGCGACGTTGAATTGAGCGGCTACCCTGTCCGCATGTGTGAGATCCTGGCAACCATGGAAGGCGCCGGGTATATCGTGCGGCGCAGCCTGCATGACGCAAAACACATCCGTCAGGCTAAGAAGGCCATCCGCCTGGCCTTCGAAACCCAGGAGCGGGGGTTGGGCTTCGCGATGGTCGAGCTGCTCTCTTCCTGTCCGACCAATTGGGAAATCAACCCCCATGAGGCCTTGGATTTCATCGCCGAGCGCATGGTCCCTGTTTTCCCGCTGGGCGATTATAAAGTCAACGAGGAGCTAAAACATTGAACGAAACCAGCATCATCATCTCAGGCTTCGGCGGTCAGGGAGCGCTTTTCGCAGGACAGGTTCTAGCCTACGCAGCCCTGGACAACGACCTTAACGTCACCTGGATTCCTTCCTACGGTCCCGAGATGCGCGGCGGCACAGCCCATTGCACGGTCATCATCTCCGAGGATGCAATAGGCTCCCCCCTGGTGCGCAACCCTGATGTAGCCGTCGTGCTCAACCTGCCCTCCCTGGATAAATACGAAAAGCTCACCAGGTCGGGGGGTGTTTTGGTCGCCAACTCCTCCCTAATAAACCGCGACCTATCACGGAACGATCTCAGACATGCCTATCTCCCCGCCAACGAAATCGCTGAGGAAATTGGACTGGCACGGCTGGCGAATATGGTGATGCTGGGTGGAATGCTGGGCCTCGACCCCATCCTGACGCTGGAGATGGTCAAAAAAGCCCTCGATGAACACATGCCCGAACGCCACCGAAAAACGATCCCCATGAACTACGAGGCTATAGAGAGGGGTTATTCCCTCTGCGCCAAAGAGTCGGCGTCAATCAAATCCTGAGGACGGCCAGGAGCGCGTTTCGTCCTCCAGGACATCCAATCCGATGAAAAGCCTCCCTCCCCTCGACATCCCCCCCCTTTTGCGAAAATATGGATTGCGCCCCGATAAAAGCCTGGGGCAGAATTTTCTAGTGGATGACTCCGCCCTGAGAAGAGTGATGGACGCGGCTGAAATTACGGCTGGCGAGGCGGTTTTGGAGATTGGCGCCGGCCTGGGGAGTCTGACCCGCTACCTGGCCGCCGCGGCCCGGCAGGTGATCGCCGTCGAGGTAGATGACAACCTGATTCCACCGCTTCGTGAAGTCTTAGCGCCCTTCGAAAATATCGAGATCATCCAGGCCGATATTTTAGAGGTTGACCCAGATCAACTACTCTCCAACCTCCAACCTCCAACCTCCAACTACCTCGTCGTAGCGAACATCCCCTACTACATCACCTCGGCCATTATCCGCCATCTACTCGAAGCCGAGATCAAACCCCAACGCCTGGTGTTGACGGTGCAGCGCGAGGTGGCAGCGCGTATCTGCGCCGGCCCGGGAGAAATGAGTCTCCTGGCACTCAGCGTGCAAGTCTATGGGGAGCCGCGCATCGTCGCCAGGATCCACGCTGGCGCCTTCTATCCCCCCCCAAAGGTGGACTCAGCGGTCGTCCGCATAGACCTATTCCCTGAACCATTGATCCCCCGACCGATGATCCCCGCATTCTTCGATTTAGCCAGAGCTGGTTTCGGGCAGAAACGCAAAACTTTACGCAACTCCCTCTCTTCTGGGATGGCCTGGCCTAAGGAAAAAACCAGCCGTATTTTGGAAAACGCCGGTATAGACCCCCAACGCCGGGCGGAAACCTTGAGCCTCGACGAATGGAACGAGTTAATCAGCCAGAGCCTGAAAATTTAAAAGATAACATGCCCCAGCTTAAGACTCAACAACCCTATATAACAAAAGGAGCAAACCATGACACCCTATCTCGTATTAATTGGCGGCGGTATCTTCGCCGCTGCGTTGTTCATTGGTGGAATCGTTGCGATCATCGCCAGTCTCCGCAGCAAGAATAAAGCTGAGGAGAGTGGAGGCTGGCCTGCTGTCGTTGGGGTCATCACCAACGCTATCATCAAAAAGAACGTCAGCTCCGATTCCGACGGCTATACCAGGACGACCTACGCACCCCAAATCGAATACCAATACAGCGTTGCAAGCCAAGAATTCATCGGCAATCGCATCACCTTTGGTATGACGAAAACCTATGGGAGCAAAAAGAAGGCGGAGGAAGCGATGGCATCCTACCCAATCAACGCCAGGGTCAACGTCTTCTACGACCCACAGAATCCCTCCGATGCCGTCCTGGACCGCAAGGCTGGCGGGTTTATGGCTGGCATCATTGGGGGCGTGGTCCTGATCCTGATTTCCGTCTGTGTCGTCTGCCCGATCCTCGGAGGATATGCCGTCAATGCCTTTCAATAGGACAAATCGCGACACCCAGCCACGTTGGGAAGCCACTCTTCTGTGATCGCCATCTCCACCTTCGTAGAGGAAAAGGCTTGCCCCTCTTTCGTCTGTTCGGTATAATACAGCCGTCCTTGCGGGTGTCGCCAAGTGGTAAGGCAGTAGCTTCCCAAGCTACGATACGTGGGTTCGAATCCCATCACCCGCTTCATCAAGCCCGTTGGATACAACGGGCTTTTCGTTTTCTGGGCCTTCTCAATGAGATAGGACGCTAGTATTATATCGGTGACAAACTATTCATGGTAAAATCCTGACAAGAAACCAGTATGCAAAACTGTATCGCATATGACAAAAGATGCAGCCATTCTTTATGTAGAAGACAATATCTCTAGCCGTATACTCGTCCGGCGGATTCTCGAGGCGGAAGGATATACCGTCATCGAAGCAGGAGACGCAAAACAGGCGTTTGCCATCCTGGAAGAGGCGAGTCCCAGCCTCATTTTGATGGACATCAACATCCCCGACATAGATGGCTATACGCTAACCACCCAACTCAAGAATCTTCCCAAACTGAAGAACGTACCCATCATTGCTTTGACCGCCAATGTGATGAAAGGCGACCGAGAGCGCACCCTCGACGCCGGCTGTGATGGGTATATCCAAAAACCTATTGACGTAGATTCCCTCCCCAAACAAATCGCTCAATACCTGCGAGAGGCGAAATCGTGAACCAGAGCACCTCAGAATTCCAAGAGAGAATGACCAGCTCAAAAGACATCCCCAAAGGCGCCACTGTGCTGGTTGTGGAAGATAACGTTTCCAATTTCGTGCTCATCGCCCGCATGCTGGGCTACATGGGGATTCATTGTGAATGGAAAACTTCGGGATATGAAGTTGTCGAATATGCAGACACCCTCCCGCGCCTCGATCTGATCCTGTTGGATATCCGCTTACCGTACGAAGACGGGTACAGCGCGCTGAAGAAGATCAAAGCATCCCAAACCCTGCAAGACACGCCAGTTGTTGCTGTGACCGCGGAGGCCAGCGTCACGCAGATGAACAAAGCTCGTAGCGCTAATTTCAACGGATTCATTGGCAAACCTCTCGACCCAGATCGCTTTCCCAATCAAATCCGCCGTATCTTGACTGGTGAACCCGTCTGGGAGTTCGAATAACATCTTTTTCCACCTACAGGTCATCGAGGCGGGAATGATATAACACATAAGCACGACAAAAACTAAGGCTTTCGAGGAGACCGACATGTCACAAGCTATTCCTGCAGCAACCCCAAAATTTCGCGGGAAATTAGCGCGCACGATGCTAACAGTGTTGATCCCCATCTCATTGCTACCTCTTCTCTTGATGGGTGGAATGGCTTATGCCCGCTCACGACAGATTCTCATCAGCCAAATCGGAAGCACGCTGGTCTCCATCGAGAAACAACAACAGACGAAAATCGCCCTTTGGATCGAGGCCAGAAAAGAGCGAATCAACGAATTCTACCTCGATCCAACCATCATCGAAGCATTCCAGACGGTCAACCGACTCAACAACAAGGAGGATCCCAGGTTTCTCGAAGCTCGTGAACTCATCCTGATCAACCTGGAAGAAATCAATGCGACCGAAGACCTTATCCATCAATTCTTCGTGCTTTCGGCGGATGGAGAAATATTAGTCGCATCGAACCGGCGTTTCGAAGGCGCTTCCCTGGGGGATACTGCGTACTTCGAGCAGCTCTCGACCGAACACGCTTTTCTGGCCGTATACAAGCCCGAACCCATCTATAATTCGTTAGCGATCATCACTGCCAGACCGTACTACACGCTCGAGGGAGAACACCTGGTCACGATTTGGGGATTGACAGGGTTTTCTCGCTTCGAGGCGCTCTTCAACGACATTAGTTTCCTCGGCATCAGGATTTACCTTATCACCGAGGAGGGCTTATACATAGGGCTTGGCCCCAATATCAAAGAATACACCGATGCACCGGTCTTCCAGCCCAGCGCTGACCAATCGCGGCTCTTCACCTCCTCGCTGAAGGACACCACCAGTGAAGTCGTCGAATTTACCTCCTTCGACGGTCAGCACGTTTTGGCTACTTATATACCAATCCCTGAGCTAAAAGCTGGCCTGGTGATCGAAGTCCCTACATCAGACATCATTCAACAACTGCAAAACCTGCCCTACTTTGGCGCTCTACTGGCGTTCACGATCCTCCTATCCGCCTTGCTCACCTGGTATGGCGCCCGTCAGATCGTCCGCCCAATCCTGGAAGTCACGCGATCAGCGCAACACTTCTCGGAAGGGGATTGGCAAAGACGCGCCCTGGTCAATAGCTCCGACGAAATCGGCCTGCTGGCATATACTTTCAATCGAATGGCCGATGAACTCAGCACGCTCTACCGCTCATTGGAAGCGCAGGTGATCACCCGCACCCAGCAGATTCGCACGGCCTCAGAAATAGCTCAAATCGCAACATCTGCTTCAGATCTCGACACCGTGCTCAAGCAAACAGTGAAGCTCATCGTAGAGCGATTTGGTTATTATTATGCGGCTGTCTTTTTGCTCGATGGGGCCAAGGAGAAAGCCATCCTGGAAGAGTCCTTCACGGCAACCGAGGGGGGCGCTATCCAACGAGGTTATCACAGCCTTCCTGTGGGCGGGGGGTCAATCGTAGGCCAGGTGTCAGCGACCAATCAATATTATGTGGCCGCGGATGTCGAGAAAGACCCGCACTATCTCCCCGTAAGCGATCTACCGGAAACCCGTTCCGAGGCGGTTATTCCTCTCAGCGTCAGCGACCATGTCATTGGGGTGCTGGACGTGCAAAGCCAGCAGGTCAATGCCTTCGAGGCCGATAGCATCGCCACATTGCAGACGCTGGCCAATCAGATCGCCACGGTGCTGCAGAACTTTCACCTGCTGGAATCAGCGCGGGTTGACCTTCAGGCCACCTCGGCGCTGTATCAGGCCAGCCATACGATTGCACAGGCCGAAACCAGCGAGGATGTTTTGCGCACATTGGCGAAAACCCTGGAACAAACCCCCTTCATATCCGCGCTCTTCGAGATCGAGGAAGACAATCTGGTAGGCTTGGCGATGAACGATCCTATCCGGGGAACAGAATCGCCCCAACCGTTGCCCCGCCTCTCCATTTCGGCCCGTGAGTTGGCTGCATATTTCGAGAGCGAATCACCTCTGATGATCCCCGCAGACAGTCAAATAGAACATTTCCCTCCCAATCTCTTGCATGTACCACGCAACCTTGGTTGTCAGAGTTTTGCATTCCTGCCCATCATGCCAGGCAACCAACTCCAGGCTCTGCTCATTCTTGGGGCGCTCGATGCCAGCAGGTTGACACACGCTGCCTTAGAGCCATATGTCAGTCTCATCCATATCACTAAGACCGCGCTGGAAAAGGTGAAAGCCCTCGAAAGCATCCGACAACGTCTAGCTGAGCTAGAAACCATTTCCACCGTTGGTCAATCCATCTCAACCGAAACCAATCTCGATAACCTCTACCAGATCATCCACCGCCAGATCGTTCAGGTGATGGGAGAGGTCAATTTCATGATCGCACGCTACGACGCCAGCACCGACATGATCGAAATCCCCTACCTCGACGAAGGCGGCCAGATCACATCACTTCCCCCGTTTCCATTGGGTCAAGGCCTGACTTCGATCGTCATTCGCACGCGACAGCCCTTGATGATCGTCGAAGACACGGTCAACCGCAGCCGGGCGTTGGGCGCCATTGCCACCGAGAGCGGCTTTGCGAAATCCTGGCTGGGCGTGCCTCTCATCATAGCGAATGAGCCGATCGGCGTGATCGTCGTTCAGGATATGGAAAACGAACATCGCTTCGATGAGGATGATATACGCCTGCTGGTCACCCTGGCCTCTCAGGTAGCTATTGCCATCCGTAATGCGCGATTGCTCGAAAGCACGCGCTACAAGGCTGAACGTGAGAGGCAGCTGTACGAGATAACCGACAAAATCCGACGCTCGCCCGACATGCAGACCATCCTGAAAACGACAGCGGAAGAGATCAGCCGGGCCCTGGGCGCACGGCGAATCCACATCAAGATTGCGCCGGAGACAGAACCCACCCCGCCCAATGTTCCAGTCGAAGAGGAGGTCCCCGCATGACTTCGTTCTTCAGGAATCTCAAGGCCTTGCGCCCGACCGGGCGAACAGCCGAAATCCAATACTGGCGCGAGAGCATTTTAAACGCCGTCCTGGTTGCTGGGGCGATTTTAGGCGGCATTGCCTATATCATGAACCTGAGCTCTGCGCTCAGATCCGGTTCGATCCTATTCGTGCTGGCCTATTCATTGGTGTATGCCTGGGCGCTCATCATCGCCATCTTCCGGAGGCTGAGTTATGAACTGCGGGCAGGCACTCTGCTAGCGTCACTCTACATCATCGGCATCTTCTCCGCCCTTCAATTCGGCTCGGCAGGCGATGCGCGGGTATGGTGGCTTGGTTTCTCACTGCTCTCAGCCGTCTTCTTTGGAGCGCGGGTGGGCATATCAGCATCGGTTTTCAGCACAGGCACATTACTCGCCATGGGCTGGCTGATGAACCAACACATGATCGCCGCCCCAATCCTCGACACCTATCTCGACGCCACAGCGCTCTTCCCATGGACATCTACCAGCGTCCCCCTACTCACCATCAGCGTTCTGGCAGTGGTTTCCTTCGGTTTGATTATCAACGGATTGGCGGTCAACCTAGAGAAAGCAAACCAGCTCACCAACGAGCTGGAACAAGACCGCGTTCAACTTCGACAGCGCACGTCCGATTTGGAACGACGTCAGGTTCAAATTCGTACTGCGGCGGAGATCTCCAGGGCAATCACCGCCGAGCTCGATCCAGACAAGATTTTCGAGCAGGTCGTCAACCTGATCAAAGAACGCTTTGGGTTATATTACATTGGCGTGTTCATGTTGGACGAGAACAGGAAATTTGCCGTTTTACGAGTTGGCACCGGTGAAGCTGGCCGCCAAATGGTCGCCGACGGCCACAAACTGGCTGTTGGAGGCAGTTCGATGATCGGTTGGGCGATTTCTCATCGCCAGGCGCGCATTTCCCTGGATGTCGGCGAGGACGCAGTCCACTTCCAGAACCCTTATTTGCCATCCACACGCTCGGAACTGGCCCTACCGATGATCAGTGAGGGACAAGTCCTCGGGGCCTTGACCATCCAGTCTATCTGGCCCGCAGCCTTCGACCAGGACGATGTCACGGTTCTGCAAGGCATCGCCGATAGTCTTGCAACGGCCATAGATAACGCCAACCTGTTCAACCAGGCGCAAGAGAGCCTTGATGAGATCCGCTCCCTGCACAGGCAATATCTGGCCAAAGCCTGGGAAGATGTGACCGCTCGCCAGGGAGATATGGCCTATACCTTCGAGAGACCTGCGGTGGGAAGTCGCCCCTCACCCGATTCCCAACCAGCGACTATCGAAACGCCGTTGGTTCTCCGCGACCAGGTCATCGGCCGGATCACCGTCGAACGCGATCAAGAAACCTGGTCAGCGGAAGAAGAAGCCTTTATCAACGACGTAGCTACACAAACCGCTCTGGCGCTCGAGAACGCCCGCCTGGTGACCCAAACGGAACGCGGAGCGCAGCAAGGCCGATCGGTAGCCGATATCACCAGCAAAGTATGGGCATCTACCAGCGTGGATACGATCTTACGCACCGCACTTCAAGAATTAGGGCAAACGCTGGGCGCTTCGGAGGGTTTGATCCAGTTGAACGTCTCCGATGGCTCAGCCATCGAATAAATTCGAGGCTGGTTTACAAATGGACGCAGATAACCAACCAACTCATTCCCTCAGAAGCCAGGAAAGGTTCCGCGGGCGCATCCAGCGAACATTCTTGCTCGTGGTGATCCCATTATCCCTGCTGCCGCTGCTGATCATCGGCAGTATTGTGTACTTCCAAGCCCGCAATCTGCTCATCGGTCAAGTTCACGATCAGTCCAGTACCTATTTGCACACCCTGGCAAATGAGATCGATGCCTGGGTCACGACTGCCCAAATCAAGTTAGATGCAACCCTCCGCCAACCAGCGATCGAGGAATCGCTCGACCAAATCCTATCCCTCGAAGACAAGGAAACCTCGACTTTCGAGACCACGCGCGAGGTCATTCTTGGTGAACTCAAATCGCTCAATCAAGAACGAGTCGGCATCAACTTCGATGATTTCATCGTTCTATCTTCCTCAGGGGAAATCATCATCTCCACCCGGCCATCCTGGGAGGGTTTATATCTCACCGATGAATCATTCAGCAATATCTACACCGACCAACCCGGTTCTTATATTGGTTACGCCTTCGACCCGCTCAGTGATGACGAGATCATGCTCCTCACGCATATACCCTATCACGGGGAAGGTACGAATGGGTATGTCATCGGGATGCTGAGTAATTCCCAACTCCTCGAAATCCTGACCTCAGTGGCCAAATACCAACCCCAGGCGAACAGCTATATCGTTTTGGGAAATCGAATTTTTCTCGGTCTCGATTATCGAATCGAAGAGCTGGCAGTTTTATTGCCCTCTCAGTCTCAACTCGATGTCCTGACACCCTTGAGCGATCAATACACGCACAGAAGCCGAGAAGCGCAGCACATCGCGAATAGTCCGGATGAACATAAAGGGATTTCACTACGTTCCTTCGATGAAACTCCCTCTATCGCCTCATTTACCTGGGTCTCGTCGCTGCAAGCAGGCGTTGTCATTGATATCCCCGAATCTGTCGCTCTCGAAAACCTGCGGGCGCTGACGCCAAACGCTCTCATCTCCCTGGCTGTGATCGTGGCGCTGCTCAGTATCGTATTGTGGTTCGCCGCCCGACGCTTCACCCAACCCATACAAACCCTCACCGAAACGACGCGCCAGTTTGCTCGCGGCGACTGGTTGCGGCGCGTCCCCGAAACGCGCCATGATGAAATCGGAATGCTTTCCCACACTTTCAACCAGATGGCCGAAGAGCTTTCAGAACTTTACCGATCACTGAGCGATCAGGTTGCAGAGCAGACCCTGGAACTTCACCAGCGCAGCACACAATTAGAAGCCACCGCACAGGTAGCCCGCGAAGCTGCGGCAATTCATGATCTCGACTCGCTGCTGAGGGATACGACCAAACACATCTCCGAATATTTTGGTTTCTATCACGCCGGCATCTTCCTGCTAGATCAAGACAACCGGTTCGCCGTTCTGCAAGCCGCCAATAGCGAAGGCGGACAGCGAATGTTGAAGCGTGGACACAAACTCGCCGTTGGACGGACGGGCGTAGTCGGCCGCGTCGCAGAGACCGGCCTCCCCCGCATCGCGCTGGATGTAGGCGAAGATCGCTACTTCTTCGACAACCCCGATCTGCCAGAAACCCGCTCGGAGATGGCGCTGCCTCTGAAAATCCACGACAGGATCATTGGCATCCTGGATGTACAATCGAAAACAGCCGGGGCTTTCAGCGATGCAGATGTAGATGTTCTCCAAATCATGGCCGATCAGGTCGCCATGGCCATCGGGAACGCCCGCTTGCTCGAACAGAGCCAACGGACGGTTCGAGAACTACAAATCCTTTACGGTGAACATATTCAAGAGGCCTGGCAGCAAAGATTGGGCGGCAAACCAAAAGCCTATCATTTCGACCGTGTGCGCGTAAAACCGGCCTCCCCCGATCAAACCCTTTCATTGAAATCTGGCGATCACCACGTAAACGTACAGGTAGATTCCGCAGGCAATCAATACCTGTTGGTCCCTATTACGTTGCGCGGGCAATCTCTCGGCGACATCTCGCTGCGCCGGAATCCCGATGAACCCCCATGGACTCTCGACGATCGAGAGTTGGCCGAGGAAGTATCTGCGCAAATCGCCGTTGCCCTGGAAAATGCTCGCCTGCTGGAAGAGTCGCAACGCCGGGCCGCCCAGGAGGAACTGCTCAGTCAGGCCTCCGCCCGCTTTAGCCAATCGCTCGATATCAATACCGTGCTTCAAATGGCGGTGCGCGAGTTAGGACAGCTCGCTGGCGTTGCAGAAGTATCCGTTCGATTATCGCCTGGAGAATCTTAACCATGCCACATTTCGATCGAGATGGTCGGAATTTGGGGGTGGAGCGTGGTGAAACCACGCTCCACCCCCAAATTCCGGAGCTTTCTGTCAAAGAATAACCTGAAAGAATTAGAAGGAGCAACTACTATGAAAATCGAACAAAGCATCTGGCGACAATCCCGAAATTGGATCTCCGATCCCCCCGGGAAATTGAAATCCGCCCAGTGGGTTCTCACATTCGGCTCACGAGAGGTCCTGCAAGAACCCGGACATATCATGAACATCCGCAAGGCCTATCCCGATGCCCTGATCGTCGGCTGTTCCACGGCTGGCGAGATCAGCGGCACGCGGGTCTTCGATGATTCGCTGGTCATCACAGCCATCGAATTCGAGCACACCCGCATGAAAGGCGCTCAAGTCAAATTGGGGGACGTGGATATGAATAGTTTCAAGGCCGGCGAAGAACTTGCTAAAGCCCTCGACCATGAAGACCTTGCGCATGTCTTCGTCCTCTCCGAAGGAACGCATACCAACGGCAGCGACCTCGTCCGGGGATTAGCCAAACATCTGCCCTCCCATGTCGCCATCACGGGCGGACTGGCTGGAGACGGCGCAAGGTTCCAAGAAACAGTCGTATTCTTCAACAGCGGCCCAAAGGCAGATAGCATCGTCGTGGTTGGATTCTACGGGGACCGTATCAAAGTTGGCTACGGGTCCATGGGAGGCTGGGACCCCTTCGGGCCGGAAAGGCTCATCACCCGCTCTGAAGGCAATGTGCTATACGAGTTGGACGACCAATCCGCCCTGGCGTTGTACAAGAACTACCTGGGCGATCACGCCAAAGATCTGCCCTCCAGCGCGCTGCTCTTCCCCCTGAGCATCCGATCGGAAGAATATCCCGAACAGCTCGTGAGGACGATCCTGTCCGTCAACGAGGAAGCCGGGAGTATGGTTTTCGCAGGCGATGTCCCCAAAGGAGCCTACGCCCGTTTCATGAAAGCCAACTTCGACCGCCTGGTGGATGGCGCTTACGGGGCCGCGAAGACCAGCCTCGAGATTGGCGGAGAAACGCCGGATCTGGCGATTTTGATCAGTTGCGTCGGGAGAAAACTCGTTCTGCAGCAAATGGTCGAAGACGAAGTGGAGAGCGTGCGCGAGGTCTTGGGTGAGCATACCACCCTGACCGGGTTCTACTCCTATGGCGAGATCTGCCCGGCCGCGCCCAATGCCAGTTGCGACCTCCACAACCAAACCATGACCATCACCACTTTATTGGAGAAGTAATCTGTGCATAGGCTACTCCAGCGCCAACTGAGACGCTATCTCGGCCCGGATGAGGATATTCCTCGAGAACTGGAACGCCTCGTTCAGGCGGTAGACGCAGCCTACACTCAGGCAGACGATGATCGCGCCCTGCTCGAACGCTCTCTGGAATTGACTTCGCAAGAGCTGCTCGACCGCAACGAACAACTGCGTCTGAGACGTGAGGAGCTGGAACGTATGGTGATGGAACGTACAGCCGAATTAGAAGCCCGGACAGTCCATCTCCAAACCGCCGCCGAGGTCGCACGTGACGCGACGACTGCGCAAAACCTGGATGATCTGCTCGACAACGCTGTCAGATTGATGCGTGAACGTTTTGGGTTCTATCATACAGCCATTTACCTGACAGATGAACGCGGGAAGTACGCCGTCCTCATGGCCGCCTCCGGGAAAGCCGGAGAGAGGATGCTGGCCGAAGAATATCGTCGAATCCTGGACGAGACCAGCCTGGTTGGGCAGGCCATCATTCATGGCCGGCCTGGCATCGAACTAGCATCAGGCGATGACGAAGGCCGCCCTCCTAACCCTTTCCTTCCCGAAACGCGTTCAGAGGCGGCACTACCGCTCCGGGTGGGCGAACGTGTCATCGGCGCCCTGAACGTCCACAGCCGGGAAGAGGCTGCTTTCGAAGAGGCGATCGTCTCGGTTTTGCAGACGCTCGCCGACCAACTGGCAGTAGCCATCTCGAACACCCGCCTGCTCCGAGAAATGGAGCAGACCCTGCGCGAGTTAGAGGTCGCCACCGGCGGCTATACCCAGGCAGCCTGGCAGAAAGTCGCCCGAGGATTTGGAGGTTCGCTGGGATTCCGCTATCGGGGCGTGGGCATCGAATCTATCGAAGGCGAAGACGCACAAAACGAACGGGCGACTGAGGCGGCGCCTTTCGACGGGACGCGAACTACAAAGCTAACTGTCCCCATCCGGCTGCGCGACCAGGTCATCGGATCCCTCGATCTGCGTCTCGAAGATGAGGGAACCGTGGCGGAGACCTCCTCCCTCGCCGAGTCAGTAGCCGAGCGGTTAGCCCTGGCCCTGGAAAACGCCCGACTGCTGGGTGAAACCCAACGCCGCGCCGAGCAGGAACGGTTGATCGCAGAAATCACTGCTCACATGCGCGAAACCCTGGATATCGAAACCGTGCTCCAGACAGCCACAAAAGAACTGCGCAAATCTCTGGACCTTGCAGAAGCAGAGATTCGACTGGGCGGCAACCCTGGCGAAGAGAGGCAGAAGAACCAGTGAAGTTCAAGAACACATTTCGCTATGCTCTGGTCGGAGCGCTATTTGGCCTGCTCTTCCCTATGATTGCAACGATCATAGATACCCTCCACCACGGCTTATCCCTTTCCCTCGAAGACTTCGTTGCTGTACAGACAGTGAATCCTCTTCATTGGATCATTGATACTGCCCCTTTCTTCTTGGGCGCCTTCGCCAGTCTGGCTGGCATTCGGCAAGACAGATTGACCCAAACGAATATCAAGTTCGAAGCCGAGATCCTGGCCCGCAGACATGCCTTGAATGAACTCGAAACCATCAAAGCCCGCCTCGAGCAAGAAGTAAAGGATCGCACCACTTCCCTGGAGAGAAAAGCGCTTCAACTTCAGGCAGCTATGGATGTTGGTCACGCCAGCGCGACCATCCGGGATTTGGATACGCTGCTCTATGAAGTCGCCATGCTGATCAGCCAGCGGTTCGGCTTCTACCATGTAGGAATCTTCCTTCTCGATGCAGAAAAAAGATACGCCATCTTACGGGCGTCGAGCAGTAAAGGGGGAGGACAGATGTTAGCTCGTGGTTTCCGCTCGAGAGTCGGAGAAGAAAGCCTGATCGGATTCGTCACCGCGCAACGACAGCCCCGAATCGCCCTGGATGTTGGCGAGGGCGCGGTCACCTTCGATTACCCCGATCTCCCGGAAACCCGCTCAGAATTGGCCTTACCCCTGACCATGGGGGATGAATTGTTGGGCGTCCTGGATGTCCAAAGCAGGCGCGAAGCTGCCTTTGCCAGCGACGATATCACTGTGCTCCAGACCCTGGCAGACCAGGTCGCCATATCCATCGAAAATGCGCGCCTGTTCACTGAATATCAGACCTCTCTCGAAGCCACTCGCCGCGCGATCGGCGAGCGCTCTCAGGTATCCTGGAGAGATTATCTGCAAGCAGAAGGCGGCCTGGGTTTCCTATCCACCTTGACTCAGGATGTCATTCCAACCTCGAAAGGATGGACTCCCGGCATGACCGAGGCTAGCCTGCGCGGGGAGATCATTCGAGCCGATGAATATACCATCGTCGTCCCGATTATCTTGCGCGATCAAGTCCTGGGCGTTGTCCGTCTGCGAAAACCCAATGACGCCGCGCCTTGGAGCGAAGACGAAATCATCCTCATGGATACGCTCGTAGATCAACTCGAAGTAGCCCTGGAAAGCGCCCGCCTCTACCGGGATACCCAGCAACGGGCTGAGCGCGAACGCCTGGTGACAGAGATCACCACGAAAATCCGCGCCGCCGCTGACCCTCAGGCGATGCTCCAGACAGCGGTCAAGGAATTAGGTCAGGCGCTGAAAGCAGGTCGAGCGCAGATGGTCATCCAGCCAACAGAGCAGGCAGATTAGGTTTTATGACACACATCATTGCCATTGCCAGCGAAAAAGGAGGCGTAGCCAAGACCACCTCGGCCATTTCCCTGGGAGGTGCCCTGGTCGAGATGGGTCAGGATGTCTTGATGGTTGATATGGACCCCCAGGCCAGCCTCACGCTTTCGCTGGGCGTCCCCCCCCACAAAGTGCGTCGCTCCATCGCCGATGTGCTCATCAACCAGGTTTCGCCGGTCAGCGTCAGCCGCGAGACAACCATCCCCGGTCTGGATTTGCTGCCATCCAACTCCGAGATGGAGCTGGCCGAACGTTTCTTGCCCATCCGCAAGAACTACAAGCACGTTCTCGAAGATGCCCTCCAGGATATTCACTGCTACGACGCCATCCTCCTCGATTGTCCGCCTTCGTTGGGAGCAGTGACGCACAACGCCATCGTCGCCGCCGACATGCTCATCATTCCCACAATTCCAGAATATCTCTCGATCTATACTTTGCGAAATATCCTGCGCGTGGTGCGTTCTGTTCGAGCGCAAGACAACCCCTCGTTGAACTATCGCATCCTCATCACGATGCTCGACCAACGCATCGCCTCCCATATTACCCTCAGCAACCAGTTGCGCGCCACATTCGATCAGGCGATATTCGCCACCGCCATACAGGTGGACACGCGTCTGCGGGATAGCGCCATCGTTGGACTACCCATCACGCATTACGCAAAAAAGGCGCGCGGCGCGGAACAATATCGCGCCCTGGCTCAGGAGTTACCCCAATATGTCAGATCAGAAAAAGTTGAACAAGCGGCTTAGCGACTTGTTTGCCGATCTGGAAGGTGAGTTCACCCGGCTGCCGGAGGGGAAAGAAAGCATATCTGGGTGGACATGGGTAATCGACTCTCGGAGACTTTACAGCCATTGCAGCCCTGAAGTCGAAGGCATCCTGGGGATCGAGGTCGAGAAGTTCATTGGAGAGCCGCTGACGACCTTCAGGCTGGCTGCTGATTCCCAGAGCCGGCTGGCTGCCTCCTTAGAGGCTAAACGGCCGAAAAGCGAGTTGACCCTTCGATTTCTGACCGCCGAGGGATTTCCCGTCAACGTCCGCATGAATATCTTCTATATCCCCGCGGAGGAGGATGTCGAAGAGTGTTGGCGAGGCTTTACGGAGATCATCCAGGATGGACCTGTCGAGGCCGTCCCTGCGGATATTCCTCCCTCTCGGCCGGTTCCCCCTACGGCGTCCATCCCATCTTCGATGTCGCTATCCATGCCCAGGGGAATTGCCATCGAAGACGATCGTTTCTATTCTGTATCCAGCCCTTTCTCCCCAATTGGCGAACAAAGCTTAGCCTTGCGGCAAACCCTCGTCCATGAGGCCACCCCCGATACTCCTGCATCCCTGGCGGTGCCCATCGAACTTCAGCAGCAAGCCCTGGGGCTGTTAGAATTCATTGACGAAAATCCCAACCGCCGCTGGAGCAGAGAAGAGCAGCATCTGGTAGAAGAAGTCGCCGGGCAATTATCGCTGGCCTTGGAGAACGCCCGCCTCTTCGAAGAGGCCCAACGTCGTTCACAGGAGTTGGCGCTGATCAACCGCGTCGTTTCGAAAGTCGCCGCATCTCTCGATGTAAACGAGAGTCTCCAAATCGTCACCACCGAATTGGCGCATGCCCTGGACATCCAGGTGAATATCGCCCTGATCAATCCCGACGGGGAGTCGTTGACGATGGCGACCGACTACTCTCCCCGCCAGGTAAATCCTTTCGTGGTGGGCTATCAGATCCCCATTACAGGGAATCCATCTACGGAGAGAGTATTCGAAACCAAGAAACCGGTAATCATCGAGGACCCCCAAACCAACCCGCTCATCGCCTCCATTCACGACCTGATGCGCTCGTTGAATGTCCAAAGCATGGGTATCTTCCCCATCATCATCCAGGACGAAATTTTCGGAACAGTGGGATTATACATCCTCGATGAGGGGCGCTCTTTGACGCAAGGCGAAATCCAACTGGTCGAGACGATCCTGGTTCAGGCTGCAACATCTATCCAAAACGCCCGATTGTATGAATCGCTTGCCCGGGAGCAGCACCTCATGCAATCCCTGATGGATAATATCCCCACCTCGATCTACTTCAAGGATCGCCAAAGCCGTTTCCTCAGAATTAACAAAGCCCAGGCCGAGGTTCTCGGTTTAAGCGATCCTTCGGAGGCGCTCGACAAAACGGATTTCGACTTCTTCTCCGAGGATCACGCCCGCCCTGCCTTCGAAGACGAACAGAATATCCTCCGAACCGGCGAGCTGTTGATCGGTTTCGAGGAGAAAGAAACCTTCCCAGATAAGCCCGACAGGTGGGTATTGACAACAAAGTTGCCCTTGCGCGACGAAGCGGGAAATATCACCGGCACCTTTGGCATCTCCACGAATATCACCGAGCGCAAGCAGGCCGAGATCGAACGTGAACACCTGTTGTCTGTTCTCGAACGCCGCAGCACCCAACTCCAAACCGCGGCCGAGATCTCTCGTGCCGCCAGCAGCATCCTGGAGCCTAATCCATTGATCATGCAGGCGGTCAACCTGATCCGGGATCGCTTCGATCTATACTATGCAGGCATCTTCCTGGTTGACCAGGATGGCTCTTTGACGGGTGAAGCTGGACGCTGGGCGGTCTTGCGCGCTGGCACGGGGGAGGCGGGCAGAATTCAAGTAGAACAAGGCCATAAACTGGAAATCGGTGGGGATTCCATGATCGGGCAATGCGTCACGATAGCCCAGGCGCGCATCTCACGATTGGCGCCTGAGGAAATTCATCGCTACGCCAACCCTCTGTTGCCCAATACCCAATCCGAGATGGCCCTGCCCCTGATCAGCCGCGGTAAAGTCATCGGGGCCATGACCATTCAGAGCACCAAACCAGACGCTTTTTCCGAAGAAGATGTCGCTGTGCTTCGAACCATGGCAGACCAGGTGGCCAATGCGCTGCAAAACGCCAACCTGTTCGACCAGACCCAGCAAAACGCCAGGGAATTATCGATTCTGAATGAAATGAGCCTGACCTTGAGCCGGCAGTTGGATATCGAAGAGATCATCCAAACCATCTACCGATACACATCCCAACTCATGGATACAACCTACTTCTTCGTCGCCTTATATAATCCGGACGAGGATCAGGTTTCATTCCCACTGGTGGTCGAAAATAATACCTTCGGCCACATCCCGGCGATGAAGAAACGACGGGGATTGACCCAACATGTCATTGACAGCAAAGAGCCATTGTTGATCTACGAAAATGTAGAGCAAGTGATCGAAGAGCTGGGCCTCGAAGAAATCGTCGTTGGCGAACCGGCCAAGTCCTGGTTGGGCGTTCCCTTGTTAATCGGAGACGAGGTGCTCGGCGTGATCGCCACCCAAAATGCCGCCCGTCCCAGGATGTTCGATACCCACGACCAGGAGCTACTGGTGTTAGCAGCGCGACAATCGGCAATCGCCCTGCAGAATGCCCAGCTATTCGCCCAAACCCAACACCAACTGGCCGATCTTTCCACCATTCAGGAAACCACTTCCGGTCTCAGCGCCGCGCTGACCTTCGGCGGCGTCATCAACACCCTTTTAGCGCACCTCACTGCTGCTGTAAGAGCAGACTATGCCAGCGTGTTTGCTATCGAAGGCGCAAATTTGATCCGCGTCGGAGTATACCCCTCTGGGAAGAATTCCCCGGAAATAGGCGAGGCCATTTCACTCGAAGATTTTCCGCTGGCCCAACATGTCATCGAGACCCAAAAACCACTCTCTCTATCAGGAGACGACGAT
>Ga0194125_10001866_pt1 | contig 35482 bp, 36 predicted proteins | sample TA2KigC250mmetaG_FD_148626 | JGI IMG/M metagenome (GOLD analysis project Ga0194125, IMG submission 148626) | Freshwater microbial communities from Lake Tanganyika, Tanzania - TA2015034 Kigoma Deep Cast 250m | ecosystem: Environmental > Aquatic > Freshwater > Lake | place: Tanzania: Lake...
AAAGCCAAATCAAAAGTCCGGTGGGCGACCATTCTACATTCCTTTCTCTTCATCGCGGGGTTTTCAACGGTCTTTATCCTGATGGGGGCCTCCGCCTCTTATCTGGGACAAGTGTTGGTCGAATATCAATCCTGGATCATGAAGGTGGGAGGGGTGCTCATCATCGTTCTGGGAATTCATTTCACCGGGATCATCAACATCCCCTTCTTGCAGATGGAGAAACGATTTGAAATGCGGAAAAAGCCCCTGGGCTATCTGGGCTCTTTCCTCGTAGGCATTGTCTTTGCGGCAGGATGGACTCCCTGCATTGGTCCCATTCTCTCCACCATTTTGATCTATGCAAGTACTTCAAAAAATTATATGACTGGCGTCTATCTTTTAGCCGTCTATTCTTTGGGGCTTGGAATTCCTTTTTTTCTCTCCTCCCTGGCTTTTAATTCGTTTCTCTCGGCTTTTGACAGGATCAAGCGTTATATGAGATGGATTACACTCGTCAGCGGGGTTTTCTTAATTATTATCTGTATCCTTTTTTTAACTGACACCTTCCGTGAGATCAACATCTTTTTCAACCAACTCGCCAATCCTTAAATTGGTTAATCGGTCTATTGAGTTCGTTGAGCTCATTGGGTTTAACCCAATAAACCCAACAAACCCAACAAACCAATCAACACCATAACCTTTATTGTCGGATGCTCGTCAGGGTAAAGATTCCGGCGAGACCAAAGAGGAGGGTTGGGGTCCAGGCGGCGAGAAAAGGAGGAAGAACCCCTGATTTTCCAAAGGAGAGAAAGACATAGAAGATCACCCCATAAGCAAATCCGATCATGACGCTGATTCCGATACTTAATGCCACCCCTCCTGATCGACCGGTTTTCAGGGCAAATGGAATACCGATCAGGACCATGATCAGGTTTAAAAACGGATAGGAAAGCTTGGCATAGAGATCGGTGAGATATCGGGTAGCGTCATAACCTGACGTCTGAATTTTCTGGATATAGTTGCGAAGTTCGGTATAACTCAACTCTCTGGACTTGTGTTCAACTTGAAGAAAGGATTCCCAGTTTTCAGACAGAGTGCCCCACGTTTCCTGAAAGGGAGTTGTTCGGATAGAGCCGCCGTCTCCAAATTCCCGGATTGCTCCCTGATGAAATTTCCATTTTCCATCTATCCACATCGCTTCTCGCGCATCGATCCGGCGGGTGCAACGAAATTGGTCATCAAACTGGTAGAGGGTGAAACCCTTTAGTTTCTTTTCTTTCTCGTCAAGCAATTGAATATTATAAATTCCCTGATCACCATGGTACCAGATTTTGTAATTTTTAAAAAAACCAGCGGGTTCCTTTTTCCTTACTTTTACGGAGAAAAGATATTCCGCTTCCTTATTTGTCATTGGAACCACATATTCGTTGCCAAGAAAGGAGAGGAAACTGATGAGGAGCGCGATGGCAAATAAAGGAATCGTAATCCGATAGAGGCTGACGCCTCCGGCCTTCATGGCGGTAATCTCACTGTGACGGGAGAGAGTCCCTAATGTTAGAAGGGTGGAGAGCAGAACCGCATAAGGAAGCGTCCATTGGAAAATCACCTCAGGAATCTTATAGAAAAGGTATTCAAAGATGAGGTGAAAAGGGGCCTGGTATTTGATGAAGGTATCCACCTTCTGAAAGAAGAGGACGACAATATAGATGAGAATCAAACCGCTCAGGCTGAGAAAAAAAACCTTCAAATATTCACGGATGACATAACGGTGCAAAACCCAATAGCTTTCAAACATCTTCGAAAAGCCCTTTCCACTTGCTCTGAATGAAATCGAATGCCTCGGTCATCCAGGCCAGGGGTTTAAACGGAGATTCCTTTGAGGCCTTGATCAGGAGATAAATTCCAAAGACTCCGAAGAAGAAGTTGGGAGCCCACCCGGACAAAAAAGGTGGTATTGTTTTTCTGATGGCAAGAATTTCCGAGGCGGTGAGGGAGATGTAATAGGTCAGAAGGATGAGAAGGCTGAGCACAAATCCATAGGATCTTCCTGAACGGCGGGGCCGAATTCCCAGCGGAACTCCGAGCAGGCCGAAGACAAGACAGGAGAAGGGGATAGCGTATCGTTTATGGAGTTCAACCTCCTGGGAGGTGATATCCTGGCCAAGCGATTTTCTTGTTTCCATCTTTTCCCTGATATCACCGATTGACATCTCATGATCTCTCAATTTCCTTCCCATTGCAGCAAACGTCTTTGCTAGTTCGAGCTTGAGGTCATAGGTGTCAAATTGAATTTTTTGATAGATATTCGTCCGGGGTTCAAAGCGGTGGATATCTCCGCTGAGGAGCCGGAGGCTGACCTCCTGGGACTTCGGATTGCTGACAAGGAAACCCTCCTTGGCGAAGATAGTATTGACCTTCTCCTTATCCCGCTCATCATAGATGAGAATGCCCTCCATCTTCTTCCCTTGGATTGGAACTTTATCGACATAGAGGACAAATCCATCAAAGACATCGTTGAAGACCCGTTCTTTGATTTCAATATCCGCCTTCGATTGAGCCATTAGATAGAGCGTTGCCTTGAATCCGCGGTTTCCCCATGGGAGGCCATAGATGACCAGAAAAGTGGTAAGGAGATAGGTCCCGACGGAAAAAAGGAGAACGGGAAGATAGAGCTGATAAAGGCTTATCCCGGAGGCTTTAAAGGCGGTGATTTCGCTGTCGCCTGAAAGTCTTCCGAAGGAGAGGAGAAGGCCCAGAAGGAAAGCCATCGGAATAGTGAAGATGAGGAACGAGGGAGAGATAAAAAGAAGGAGCATAAGAATCTGCGAAAGGTTTACCCCCTGGGTCACAATCAGCTCGATCAGCTTTAAAATCTTATCCATCAGAAGGATCACAGTGAAGGTCATCAGTCCGATGAGAAAGATCGGGGAGATTTCTTTCAGGATATAGAGGTGGGTTGTTTTTTTCATTCTCAGTCTATTCTAAGAAAGAGGGGAGGGGATGTCAACCCTTCGACTCCTTCGACTCCTCAGTATAAACGAAAGGGCTTGCCTTAGGGCCGAGGCTTTCGCGAGCTCAGGCGAATCGCTTAGTCCGAGGGCTCAGGGTTGACCCTGAGCGGCACTTCTTTCCTCAACCTTCGAATACAGGGCTTAATGCCGTCGGATGGGTCAAGAAATGGCTCGAAAAACTTGACAAATTCCTATGAATGGATTAGTGTTAGCTCAGATCGCGGGGTGGAGCAGTCCGGTAGCTCGTCGGGCTCATAACCCGAAGGTCGGTAGTTCAAATCTACCCCCCGCTACCAATAATATTAAGGGGTTGCGGCACATGCTGTAACCCCTTTTTCTTTGTCCGTTACCATTACGTTACCACTAACTTTTTCAAAGACGAAATCTTCGGACTTTTTTGCTGCTCCTTCGTGTAACTCAGGCATGAGATGACCGTAAAGGTCGAGGGTAATTTTTATCGAGGAATGACCCATCTGATTTTGAATGTATTTGAGGTTGTGGCTTGCAGCAATCAGGATTGAGGCAAAGGTATGTCTCAGATCGTGGATTCGGATTGACCTCAGTTCAGCCTTCTTCAGGATGGCCTTAAAATCCCTGTGATAGAGGTTATCCGCATCGAGAGCCGATCCATCGTTCTGACAAAAAACAAGATCGTTATTGCTCCATTCAGACCCCACCTTCAACTTTGTCTCGTTCTGCTTTACTCTGTGACCCTTGAGGACCTCCATCAACCGCGGTCCCATGTCAATCGCTCTCTTGGAATATTCGGACTTAGGGGTTTGAAAGGCTCTCTTATAGAGACTCCTTCTGACATGGATTTTTGAATTCACCCGGTCAATATCTTCCCATTTCAACCCCAGGAGCTCGCCCCTCCGCATTCCTGTAAATATGGCCGTATAAAAGAAGGCGTGGATGGTCGTCTCACACTTTGGTTTTTCTTTTTCCTTCTTCTCCGGCCTGACTGATAGTTTTGAAACCTTCTTTTTCGGCTCTTTGTTGCTTTGGGCAGCTTTCAGGAAGATCGGGATCTCATGTGTTCTAAGATAATCAACATCCGGTTTTTCCCTTCTCGGTTTCTCAATCTTTACATAAGGGTTATGAATGACAATCCCTTCGACCTGAGCATCGTCAAGGACCTGGTGGAGGACAAGCAGGATATTATGAATCGTTTTGGGAGTAAGCTCTCCTCCCTCCGACTTCTCCTTAACGAACCCCTTTATATCCTCTCTCTTAATCTCTGAAATCAAACCGTTCCCGAAGTAGGGGACAAGATGGTTATTTACTATCCCCTGATAAGAAACCCGGGTCGCTTCCTTCACGCTGAGCTTCCCTTTAAGCCAATTCTCGGCAAACTCCTTGAAGGTCTGATCTTCTCTATTGGGGTTGAACGTCCCATTCTTAATCTGGTTCATTTTCTCATGGAGAAGATCCGCAGCGCCCCTCTGGTTTGTTCCGACCGTTTCTATATGCCTTTTCCCAAGACGGTCATAATAGTCGATCACATATTTTTTAATGTCTTCTCTCCATCTGACAGCGCCAAGCCCTCTCTTCTTTCTTCTGCGTTTCTTTTTTTCCTCGGCGATAACTTGTTCTCCCATACTCAACTCACCTCCTTTGTGTTAGGAGTCTCCTAAAGTATTTGGAATTATAAGACCACATTTATCACATTTTATTGGGGTCTTCGGATCATATATAGGTACTTGGCAACCTCTTTTGTGGAATAACTCCTCTCGAATCGCATCCCAATCTTTTTCTATTTTGGTCAATGGAGGCTCCATTAATCTTAATTCATTAAGAGAACATTCATAACACCAAAACAGAGTCTTTTCTTCATCCACTTTCCAATACATTCCTTTTACTATTCCGGGTTTTCCTGATGAATATTTAACTACAAATCCAACTGGAACAACAACTACTGCCATTCAAATCACCTCCTCTTTGTGGTTTTGGACTTACCCTGTTTCACCTCCTTCCGCTTAAAATCGATCTCCACAATGCCCTACAACAAGACTTCTCAATTCTGCCAATGGTAAACCATGAACCATGAATCAATGAGTTAGGGGTTCACCTCCTTCTTTTTCTCTTCATCTTCCATTGTTTCAACCGTTAACTCAATAAAACCCTTAATCCCATCCTTAAGTTTTATGTGAAATATGACCTCTCCTTCTTGATAAACCGATAGCGTTAATGGTTCCTGTTTCTTAAAATGTTCGACCTGCTCTTCTTTTGATAACTCTCTCCATCCTTTAAGGGGGCTTTCAAGATACATAGGTTTCCTTAGAACTTCATTAAGGACAAGTTCCTTTTCTTCTGGATTGCGATTCCTTACCATCATATCCGCAATTTTCTTACATTGATTTTCTGAGAGTTTAAAAAGTTCTACATCCCTTGATTCACGCACTTTATCTCGGATTTTAGGTTTAAGGCCTCGGGCGATACCACTCCAGAAAAAAACAGACAAAAGAAATGTAATCAAGCCAATCCACCATGTTTCCCAAAATGATTGCCATACTGAAATTCCAAACAATATGGGTGCTGAAAAACCTGCAATTGTTTGGATAAGAAGTAAATTTTTCAGAGTCATCGGTTTTTCTCACATCCCCTCGTTTTTAATTTAAGCCTCTGCTCCACTTCCTTTTGATGATTTATTTTTAAATCCTTCTGCAATAAAGCCGATAATAACCAGCCTTACAAATGCATAGAGAAACCAAATTGAAGTGAAGCTGATAGCCATGACCAAGAAGAACCGATTCCAATTAATATGGGTGGTTATATCCTCAAGATAAAGATGCTTTTGATTATCGGGGTCGTCAAAGAATTTGTTTTCCATGCTATAAATATATTTATTGTCCGAAGGATAAACCCCTCCTAATTTCATAGGATATCCTTCCCAATTACCCTCGATATAACCCTTAGAAGAAATTTCATCACATATTCCAACAAGGTCAACCCTTGATGCCATTATTGAAATTTTCCCATCTTTGCCGTAACTCGTCCCTCCATTCCATTTAAATTCATAAACGTGCCATTGTCCCTTATCTTTTAGAAGTTTGTATATCTTTCCTTTTGCAATCTTGGATTGCATCCATTGTTCATCATCTTGATAAATCTCTAATTGTCCAGGTCGCCTTTTGGTTTCGGGATATAGATTCTCAATAGCTTTCTCCGCCTTATCTATATCTTCTTTTTCATATTCATATCTCATTACCCTACAAGTAACCCAAGGGTGTGTTTCCAATAGACAAAGGGGCAATATTATTGCTGCCAAAATAGAAAGCACAAATGCAAGTCTAAAAATACCTCTTTTTATATTCATTTAAGCTACCCTCTTTCTCTTCATTTCTGTGTCCTTCTTTTCAAACCTCTCCCAATACTCATCAATGGCACGTCTTAAAATATCAGAGAGTGGAAGCCCTGTTTTTTTACGAATAGCATTTAACCTTTTGATTTGAATATCTGCTAAATAAAAATTACATCTCTTCATATTCATTGGTCTATCCCCTTCGTTTTAAGTTAAGTCAATTATACACAAACTACATATTTTGTCAAGCATTTTCTTTGGACTCGATTGGACAGTGCATTTCAAAATAACATTGCGTTGCTTCTGACATTTTGATAGACTTCTACTCAAAGGGGAGGTGACGAAAATGAGCGGATTCATTTTTGACAAGGATGGTAATGCGGTTGGCGTTAGATTAGACCCATATATCTTTGACTTAGAAGGAAACCCAATCGGCCAACTCCTTAATAACTATGTTTTTACTCTATCTGGTAAATACATTGGTGAATTCCATAAAGATATGATCTTAGATAAGAACATAAATCCTGGGAATGTAAGTCCTCAAATAAATGTCGGAAAAATCAGGGAATTCCGAAACCCTGGCAATAGAGGCAAAGTGGATTACGGGTATCCTGACGTTTTTCACCGACTCCTTGAAACAGATTAGCTTCTCAGCCATTTAATATCCTTCTTCGCAATCCTCCACACCTTCCCCACCTTGTAAGCGGGGATAGCTTTGGCCCACAGTCTTCGATAGATCGTCTTTGTATTAACTCCAAAATGGTCAGCAAGCTCATAGACGGTGAAATAGTCCTGTTTCATATTAAATGACATCCTGAAAGTAAGGATTAACAGGTTTTCCAAAATTTGAAGAGTGCTTCCTGTAACTTTCGCTTGACCATTTTATTTAAAAGGCGTAGAGTATAATCGGAAATCAACAAGATACTAACGTGCAAAAATCTTCTTGGATAATTAATCCTTAAATTAAATAAATTCTATATAATATCGTCCAGGATAATGTTTTCTGGAATAAAACATCATCGAAGGGTCCTTTTCAAGAGCCAATGAGAGGTCCAGTCGAGCATTTTCCCACAAAGAATAGAATAAACATAAAAGATAATGTTAGGAGTAAAATAATAAATGAGAAAAACAGGAAAAGAAATTCTTGATCTTAAAGTACCCGATGATGCCTGCCATACTTGGCTTGCAGAAGCTACACTTGAAGAAGTATATGAATTTCTTCGTTGGGCTCCTGCTTTAGGTTCATGGGCCTCACATGGGCGAGATAGGTTAAATGTCTTACTGGCAAACGAAAATATAAAATTACAAACTGAAATTAGAGACTTGACAGCAAAAATGAAAAAAATGACACAGTGGGTTATAGGCTTAACTATTGTCATTGCTTTTCTTACCCTTCTGCAAGCGTATTCTGGCATCAAGACGTTTTATAATGACATCAAATCCCTTAGAGACACTCCAAAGACCGAAAACAATACGAATCAAAAACCCGACACAAATCAACTGAAGAATAGTAATAATAAGTCTCTCAATAAAGCTAAAATTATCAATCATAAAGTAAAGAACCTCCTAACAAGGCGCTTCACTGGATTGCCGATAGACCTGGCAACCAGTGAGTTTAGTAGTTAGCCACATGAAAGAACAGATTGTAAAATATCTTTCTGCAACCCCATCCCATTCCCTTGGCGTTAAACGATGGCAAATAATAGTGTTTGCGATTGTATTATTTACAGCACCTATTATTGTTTCTTACCTTCCAATTGGTTCTAAACTCAGGCAAGAACAAATTGCGGAGCACAAAGCTCAAACCCGTGTAGAGCTTGAAAGTGCAACTTACTTCGTGAAATCTGAGACTGGGTTGAGTAACGAGGACGCAAAACTTATCGCTTTCTTGATTTTGAAATATTATTGGAATCTCAACCCTAAAGATTTTAGGCTTATAATGATACAGTTATTGGGTAGCCGTGATCTTACTGCGCCCACTGGAGACCACGAATTGGACAAACCCCTCCAAGATATAAGACAAGAACTAAAACAATTAGGTATCGAATCAAGAAGGACGAGACTTGTGTTCAAAGTAGATTTCATGTTTAAAGATGATGTTGCAAACGACATTTATATTGTTTACCTTCCTACCTTTGAGATAGAAAGGGTAAACATACGATGAAAGGACGGGCTAACAACAGCATGAACTCGGACTAGCAATTCCGCTGTTCTCCATTGCCAGCCGCTTATGCGGAGTGTTAGGTTAGAGTATATGAACCCGTGAAAGAAAACCAAAATCAAGGAAAGATCCTGCATAAGGAGGGTTAAGTGAAAAAAAGGAGAAAAGAAAAGTTTAAAGAGGCTTCCATTTTTTGGAAACCCCTTTACATTTATTTATTAGTAGTTTGCGGCTCAATATGGCTCTTCTTACTCCTTGGTGACAAAAAAGACCAATTTTATGTTGGGATGATATGTGGTATTTGGATATCAATTATTAGTTGGTGGTTTTATAAGATATACAGTCAACCAGAGGATAGAAGATGGGAAAGAATAATTAAACAAGTTGAAGTATTTATGAGACACCTTCAAACAGAGAACGAAAGAGAGGAAATAATAACGATGTTCTGCAGACTAAAAAAAGAATCTAAAGAAATATCTCGATCCAAGATAGATATAGTGTTAGATGAAATTATAGTATACTATTGGTCAGCAACATAAAGAGATAGAGTTGCCGGGGTCAAAGCTAAACGATACGCTTCACACGAATAATAAAGAAGGCATTGAGCCTAACGAGTCGCTCCACCGGAGCGTCAATAAATCCGGCTCCCGGTGATGCCTGCGTTATATTTCCTTTCTTCCCGTAAGCATCAAGGCTGGATGTTAGGTTACTTTACGGATAAGTAGGTATTAGCTTAAAAAAAAGAAATCGATATTCAGTTGTCAAAGAACGAAAGCCATTCCAGCTTCGATCGTTAAAAATCCATGTTACCTATGAGGTATAGAATAAACCCTTTGTGGCGTCTTGTAGCGTCACAGGAGGATGTTGTTTCTCATTGCCCCGTATCGTCTTGTTGGGTATCCGCTGCCCTTTTCCGGTTTTGGAGAATCCATCTCATAAAAGCTTCTTCATGGTAGAAGGTCTTATTTGCCAGGTTTATCCAGGGAAGCCCCTTTCGCCTTAATTCGTATAGGCTTGACCTTGAGACTCCCAACGCCTCGGCTAAATTCTTTTCTGAGATTAGTTGTTCTATCTTTAGTTCTTCGCTCATCCGTTAATACCTCCTTATCGGCTTCCCTGCATATCAACCGGATAGGACAAAAATCAACGAGGGCTTCCCCTCCACATCTTTCACAGGTTCTTTTATTTTCTTTCCACTCCAGAAACGTCTTCAACGCTTCAGCCTTAGACATCCCTGGAGCAATCCCTAAACGTTCCCGCCAATAGTCAAAGGTTTCCATCTCTCACTCCACCAGCCCGAACCCTGGAGCAAATACATCGAAGTCCGTCTCTGCGTATTCCGTCCTTCGGTTGTAGCGGTTAAAGTTTTGAGCCACCGGGATCTTCGATGAGGCAAGGTAAAGGTAATTTAAAGCATGTCTGTAATGATCCTCCCCTAACTTCCTGTATCGAAATTCCCTTGAACCTGTTTCAGAATCTTCTTCAAGCACTTTAGCAATGTTTCGACACTGTTGAGCGAAGCGGTCAACCTCTTCACATCTTCGGGGAAGAATCATTTTCCCAGGTGTTACAAACAACTCATGTGTTGAGTCGCAGACCTCCGTTCGATTCACCCTGAGCATGTTATCCTTTTCATCCCACTGAGGGCCTTTGGTAATTTTATCTTGATAGTCACAAAGAAAAACCGAATACCTCTCCGCTGCCTGAAACTCCCTGACCTTTCGCATCTCCGGTTCAAGGTCGATGACAGCGGATTGAACGTTGAGCCTCTTGGCAATATCGTGAACATCATCGAAACTCGATACCCTGGCCAAATAACAAACCTGCAAGACACCTTCTTTAGGTTTAAACCCGACTACGACGTGAAGCGTTGCGCCCACATCGACCCCCATAGCGCAGGGACCTATCTCCTTCGGTGACATCACATCCTGACCACAACAAGAATAAATATCGGAGATAGAAAGCCGGTTTTCTGCTGCGACGTAAGCCATGCCTAACTTGCTGTTGTAAACTTCTGTGATATTTCCATTCGGGGGATCATTAAATGCCTTCAGAATGGCCCCAGGCTCCACGTAAACAGAGTTTAATTGGCTGATCCACCATCCCACCATGTCTTTTGACCTCTCAGGATACTGAGCAATCCATCGGCCATTTCTGGGAAAGATTTCTTTCTTACACTTCTTACAGGCCCGGATGACTCCTTTAGGGGTATCAAGAAGACATTCCGGGAACTCCAACTCCAGGCATGTTTCATGGCCACAATGCTCACAGCGAATCATCCAGACTCTTTGATCTGAATTCTGATAGAGTTTATCTATGCCATAGTCGGGAATGCTGGGCGTCGAGAGTGAAGCCTCTTCTTTAATTTCTGAATGACTCATTCGTTCCCTTGCTAAGTCCACCATCGAAGGTTCCATCTCGTCGATCTCGTCATAGACGACCCGATCAACCGGGACTCCTTTTAGCTGAGAGGAACTCTTTTTTATTCCCTCAATTCGACTTGTGCTCCGGGCTCCCCTGAGATATAAGAAGGCTCGCTGAACTCTTTTGATAGCCACGGCATCGGTATCCTGAACATGGAGAGCCACCTCTTTGGGGTTATCCCGAATTAAAGTTTGGAAACGACCTTTGCTGAAATCGCTCACATCAAGAGCCGTTGGAAATAGATAGAGAACTCCCTGGGGATATTTTGAGAAAATAAGGCCGTGCATGGATTTTATGACATTGATCTCGGTGACCCCCATCTGTGCGCCTTTCTTGTAGCACTGCCTCGGAGAATCACAGGTGAGCAGATCGAGTTCATACTCATGGCCTTCGAACTTAAACGGACGCCCTCCAACCTGAAGCTTCCGAACCCAGTCCAGAATATCGACCCTGCTCCTGCTGGCAGAAAAACCCAGGCCGTCAGCCTTCGCTAACAAGCCGTCTAAGAGATTTTCCTCCCCGGAGTTTCGCAATGATTTCTTGGCGGGCATCTTCATCCACCTCCCCAATCGTTTCCAAAACGAAATTTTGAAATTTAAGTACCTCTTCGAACCCAAACCTTTTCTCATCGATGAGAAGAGCAAGCTCTAACTGCTTCCTTCCTTCGGACAGATACTTCAACCTTTGGAAATTCAACCCCTGACGGGTATCTGATGTAATATCCTGTTTTTTAATTTCGGAATTTAAAGTCTTGATCTCTTCAAAAACAGGACTCATCAACCGCTTGAGGCGTTGCAGTCCCTCGAAGTTTGATATTTGCTTTGGGCTTGCTTTGGCTGGCAAGTTCCTTTTCCGCTGAACAAAGAACGATACGGCTTGTTTGGAGAACCCCAGTATCCGGCCAACCTCGGACTGACTCTTTCCCTCGGCTAATAGCTTATCTACCTGTTCCGCTGGCAACCTGTGTTTAAACAATTCATACCTCCCACATCCTGCAAGTCTTTTAAATGCCCGCTATCTATTTTTCTCACCTCCTTCCATATCAATTTACCTACCTGAAGCATCCCCACACCTTGAAAAGCTAAAATTTGAAATATATGCCGGAGTAGCCCCCTGTATCTGCGCCAGCTTTGAAAGAGGGGGGGTGCCCTTCCGAACCCCCCGCCCCCCTTCCGTTGCTCGATGTCTAAACCTTGCACCCCCCATCCTGTGCCACCTGTCGCCTCTCTCTGTGTCTCAACATTACCCCCATCCCATTCTCAAGATACCCCCTTAAACGTCACAAACCCTCTCCCTCTGCTTACAACCCTTAAACAACCTTTACCTGATAATCTTGATTAACTTTTAGGTGTAATACCCAAAGGTCAATCCAATGATTTCAATTAGTTATTAAACTCCGTTACCATCCACGTAGCCAATAACACTTAAACACTTCATTTTTTGCGATGCCCTTCAATCCATTTATCAATATCATCTTTCTTAAAACGAAGATGCTTCCCAAACCTGAAAGCCCCAGGGATCGGATCGATACTTCCCTTCCGGGTGTGCTCATAAATGAATGAGCGGGGTACACAGAGCATTTCTGAAAGCTGACCAACCGTTAGAAACATCCTTCACCTACAAGTTCGACATTTTTATCGAGATTGTAGACTTGCCTGAGAGTTTTGTTGCCATTTTTCACCAATTTCAACCTCCAAAAAAAGTTTACCACCTCGTAAACTCGATTTAGTAAACTATTGGTAAACTTTGGTAAACTGTGTTTTGAATTATTTAATGATATAAATGGCTTAAGTGGTTTACCAGTTTTATGACCGTAAGAGTTTACTACTACCCCTATAAGGGGTAGTAAACTCGGTAAACTGCTCTTTTTGAGATTAAAATTCATCCTCATCCTCTTGGTCGAAAAAGGAGCTGACAAAGCATAAACCCTCCTTCGTCAAATTTCCTTTGGTTGTTAGGTAACCGTCTTTTGTTGCCTTTGTCTTCACCTTACTCACGAACCCTTTGGTTATACCCAAAGAGTTTGCTATCTCGTTTTGGGCGATTCCTTCGTTGAGCATTTTCAATATTTCGATTTGGTTTTTCCTCCGGACTGGTGCCCAAGCCCATTCGTTTCGGCCATTTGAATTCATGAGTTTAAATTCATGGTCTTGCAGGAGACTCATTTCCTTTGTGGCGATCCTATTTTTCTTGAACTTAACTATGAACCGACATCCGTCCTCAATTTGGTAGTCTTGCGGTTTTGACAGAGATATGCTCATATCGATATTATCTTCCCGTGCGGATGTGCCCCTCTGTCCTCCGGTCCTGTTTTCGTGATGCAGGAGCGCAACAGAAATGCCTGAAAATCTTAGGTCTATCAGAAACTGGTTGATAGGGTCCCAATCTTTCTTGGAATTCTCATCGAGTCCAGGGGCCAGGGAGGCGATATTGTCGAACGCCACTAATTTAATTCCGTTATCGAGAATCAGGTTTTTAATGTCGGTTCTCCATCCCCTGTTATTTAAATTCGCCCTGGGAAGCCCCAGTAAATTGGCCTGTGCATCGCTGTAAATCATTAGGGGTGCTCTGCGGGGTGTATTTTTTCCTGCCGCTAAAATTCTGATCCTTTCTTGCATATCATAAAGAGCCATCTCGCCATCGATATAAAGGCAAGAAAGAGAAGATTCATTTCGCCATGGTCCAATACCTTCCCCTCTGGTGATTGCGTCAAAGCATGAAATTGTGAACATGGTTTTTCCCACGCCACGCCATCCATAAATTAAGACAATTTGTTGAAGATAGAGCCATGGGGCAAGGATCATTTCTCTGGGGGGAATTGGGAGAGTGAGTAATTTATCAGCATCTAAAAGAGCCGAAGAATAACGATCCTCTCTTTTTAGGAATTGACTTAATGGAGCATCGCCAGAAATCTTCTTTCGTGCATCGGCCCATGTCTTGTTCTGGCAATGATGGTGGAAGCATTGATAACCGAGCTTCCCGCTTGTGTCCTGAATAATTGCAGAGTCCCCTTGATTATCTTTTGTGGTATGCCCTTCAGAAAAAAGACACTTGGAAAGGCCATAAATGGTTCGGGTTTCCTCCCTTTTTTCTTTAAACCCGATGTTGTGAGCAATCAGGTATTTTGGAACGTCTAAACTTCCATCCGGAATCTGACTCATCTTGGATGAATCAATTTTAGGCTCCTCAATGATTCCTTCGGCCAAGGAAAGAATATTTTCTGATTTCGTCCGATGAATTTTTGAGAGGTGTCCCCACTGATCGGGATAGGTCTTGAACTCCGAATCAACAAAGACCGTCCTGTCCTGCTTAACCGAAACTCCCTGAAGCGGTGCGAAAACATAATTCCCGACTCCGTCCTGCGAAGATAAAGCATCTTGTTTGGGGAATATCTCTACGTCCTTGGCTTCCGCTAAAACATTGGATAAGACCTTCCGCACAATCTTTGCTGAAACCGGCTCATCAAAAAAAGACCAGATGTGATAGCCCCTTGATCTCGACCGTTCGACATAGGGATAAAAATTATTTTCAATCAAAATGGCTTGAATCATGTTCACTAATTCCCGGTCTTCTTGGTCAATATCAACACAGCACCAGCTCACGGTTGAATCCAATCGAAGGGGATATGTGCCAACCCTGGTTTTGCCTTCGATGTGTTCTTGAATAACAGAGTCATTCAACTCCTTCTTCACAGAAACAGGCCCTTTGGGTGTTTCGACACCATACCTATCCAAACGACCTGAAAATAAGGATTTGAAAATTTCAATTTGCAAAATACTCACTTCCAATCCTTTCTTTATCTGCCTGCTCCTCCCGGAGTTTATACTCAATCCACGCCCGCTCAAAGGCGTTTATAGCTCCATCGCATGCCCCAACGTTTGATAGATAAGTTCTCCACTTTTTGATACTATTATTCTTTGGACTTTCAGCATCTGCTTTAACATCCCTGGCAAAATCTCCAACCGGGTCATTCTGATTTGTCTGTTTCCGTAACCAGTTATGAAACTTCATCTTGCTCCTGAGTTAAGCAATGTGGCTTTTGGCCAAAGAGTATTGACAGGCACTTCCAAGGCATCGGCCAACCTTTTTTTCTGCTCCCGACTTGGTTCGACGGAATAGTTTTCAAAAATAGAGATCGAGCTTCTATGAACACCGCTTAACTTCTCTACATCAATCTGCCGAAGTTCCTTAAGAAAACGAACCTGCTTTAGTTTATTCAAGCCCCGGTCTCCTTTTTTTCATTTTCAAACCAGATTTCACTGACTGGCAAGCCAAAGGCTGAAGCGATGCGTTTCTTCTCCTCTTCGCTGGCAGGCATCAGGCCATTCTCTATCATGGAAAGCTTGGATTGGTTGATTCCCGTTAGGAGCCTTAAATCGAATTGGCTAACTCTTCTGACAACCCTGATTTCCCGCAAACGATTCATCCACAAACCTCCTTACAAGGTTTCATGTTATTCATGATTTCATGAAAACATAAAAATTTTTCTTTTCATAGTCAGAAAAGGGGGACATTTTAAAAAAATTTTGGGAATATTTGGGTGAGTAAAAGATGGGCAATTATAAAGAAGAATGGGTGGTAATAGGGTTTTTCATTGCTCTCTCGATAGAGCTGGCGAAAGCATCATTTGTTAAACGAGGATGACCCGGGACTTTTTTAAAACAGTATGAGATAAACCTCATAAACGGACTATTGAATTCCTCCTTTTTATCCTTTTTTGAGTAAGCCCCTCTTGTGAAACCTGCTTTCTTTCCAGTTGTCTCTCTGTAAATTTCCGCAAGTTCACAAATGTAAGATCTCAAAGACCAATCGAGCGGAGCTCCGATCTTATGACTTTTCTTGAAGTACTTCCAATCCTCCAAAACCCCCTTGGCCCGGCCAGTGACGATGGTGGTGTCACTAAGATTCCGATCCAATATATTCCAGAATTCAAACGGAGTTTCGATCACTACAGCCATTTTCTCCCTGCTTTTATCATCCATCTTTCTTAAGCATTCCTGATAAAGCTTCCCGTATTTAATAAGCCTCTTCATGGCCGCACAGACTTCTGTCATTCTTGGACGTTCATTGATAATCATCATTGATGTGTAATAGTGAATTTGAGCAGTGATGATTTTTTTGATTATCTGATCATTAAAAAGAATGTCCAGCTTTTGGAGGATTTCTTGATAATCTTCTTTCTTAAATAAGTCTCGTGGTACCTCAACAACATTCTCCCAATTTTCTTTTGGCTTTGCTCTCTTCTTCATCGCCATCTCCTCTCATGGCCCTCAAAATTGGGGAGCCCCAGGGTCTTGAGGAAGAGACCTTTTCCCCTGCGCAAGGGTAGGGGCTCCATCTTGATTTTACGTTACCAAAACGTTACCATAACACTCCAAAACAACCCCAAATGACCACAAATAACTAATACTGTTTTTATCATTTAACCGATTGATCTGTCAAGGGAAATCCTTGATTATCAACGGTTTGCGGGGATGGGCCTTAATCGGCTCATAACCCGAAGGTCGCTAGTTCAAATCTAGCCCCCGCTACCAAAACCATCAAGGGGTTGCAGGAATTGCAACCCCTGATTTTTTTGTTGACATAAGGGTCAATTTGACTATAGATAATAGGTCGAAGCAGAAACAAGGATCAGAAACATAGATTTGAGAAAGCGATGAAGATTAAGGTGTTGGGATGTTCAGGAGCGGAGTTTCCTGGACGAAAACCTTCCAGTTTTCTTTTGGATGATAATATCCTATTTGATGCAGGAAGTCTGACCAAGGCGCTGGATATTAGAGGGCAAAGGAGACTCGATTCCATCTTCATCACCCATGCCCATCTTGATCATGTCATTGGTATACCATTCCTTCTGGACAATATCATTGTTAGCAATATCTGGCACAGAGTAAATATCATCGGCATCCCGTCCGTGTTGAAGGCGATTAAAAAGAACATCTTGAATAATTCAATCTGGCCGGATTTCACGGCCATTCCGAATATGGATAATGGCATTGTCGAATTCATCGGCTTGAAACAGGAGCAGTCCATGAAAACCGATGGGTATACGGTGACTCCCTATAAGGTTCGCCACTCCGTTCCTGCGGCAGGATATCTCATTGAGAGCGAAAAGGGGAGGAAGGTCTTTTATACGGGTGATACGGGGCCAACGGGTTCAACCTGGGAGAAATTAAAGGGCAAAAGGATTGATTGCCTGATTATAGAAGTCTCATTTCCAGAAAAGATGTTGAAACTGGCTATTAAAACAGGGCATTTGACCCCCGGGCTTTTGAAGAAGGAACTTGAAAAGATGGATCCCCTCCCTGAAAAGATTTATGTGACCCACCTGAAACCTCAGTATTTTAAGACCATCAAGCAAGAGCTCCTCGGGATAGGGGTGAAACGTCTCCGAATATTAAAAGATGGGGAAACGATCAGGATATAACCCTTTTCGCATCCAGGCCTCTCCATAAAGTCGTTGACTATGGTTTGCTATTTCGTTTCAGCGGGGGTATTTTCCTTTTTAAGGTCCAATTTTGATTTGATCTCACTGATGTAATAGATGAGGACGCCCAGACCGATCAGAATGAGGAGAATAGGGACAGTGGCCATTAATCCCTTGAGGAACATCGACCACCAGGTAATCATGAGGATAAACCCCACCACGATGACAATCACGCCAATGATGATTCCCAATACATTCGACATCAACATCACCCCTTTCATAATGGTTTTACTTTCCAGAAAATTAGCAAATAATGCATTTGAAGTCAAGAGGTTATTTCGATAGGATTCACTCTTGAAATGGCGGAGAAGGACTGTTAAATTGGAGGTGATAAATCAAAAGCGGAGCATAGGAGGCATAACATGGCGGTTCATATGAAAGGGAAGTCGCTGGCCAGCTTGAAGGACTTGACAAGGGAGGAAATCGAGCAGATTCTGAAGACATCGGAGTTGTTGAAACTTCAACTCATCCGTGGACAGGAACATCCTGTGCTAAAAGGAAAGACCCTGGCCATGATCTTTGAGAAGCCTTCCACACGAACCCGGGTCTCTTTCGAAGTAGGGATGTGGCAATTGGGCGGCTATGCGCTCTATCTGAGCGCCACCGATTTACAATTGGGTCGGGGAGAGACCATTGCCGATACAGCCCGGACCCTGTCTCGATATGTGAACGGGATTATGGCAAGGGTCTTTGCTCACCAGACCATTCTCGACCTGATCAAGTATTCGAAAGTGCCTGTCATCAACGGACTTTCAGATTACACCCATCCCTGTCAGGGATTGGCTGATCTTTTTACCATATATGAGAAGAAAGGGCGGCTCGAGGGATTGAAGCTGGCATACGTGGGTGATGGAAATAATGTTGCTCACTCCCTTCTCTTTGGTTGCTCCAAGGTCGGAATGGATATTATTCTTGCCTGTCCGAAGGGGTATGAACCTCACCCGGAAGTCGTATCTCTAACCAAGAAGGAGGCAATGAGAAACGGGTCGGAGGTAGCAGTCATTCGCGACCCGAAAGAAGCAGTAAAGGGAGCAGACATCATCTATACCGATGTCTGGGCGAGCATGGGAAAAGAGAAGGAGCATGCAGAGAGGGTGAAGATTTTAAAACCCTATCAAGTCAATTCCAGATTGGTTAAGGGAGCCAAAGGAGATTACATCTTTATGCACTGCCTGCCAGCCCATCGGGGAGAAGAGGTGACGGACGAGGTGGCCGATTCAAAGAACAGCGTCGTCTTCGATCAGGCCGAAAATCGGCTCCATACTCAGAAGGCATTGATGGCGCTGATTATGTAAGTGAAAGGGTCCAAGGGGTCTAGGATTCAAGTGGTCAAGGAAATGAAAGGATAACCCCTTTAAGGAGTGACCATGGAAGATAAGTTTGATATTGTTATTCGGGGAGGACTCGTTGTTTCCGGTTCAGGACTCCGCAGGGCTGATGTGGGGATCAGAGGAGAAAAGATCATATCTGTCAAACCTGGATTGAAGAAAGAAAGGGCGAATCGAATTATTGATGCCTCAGGCAAATATGTGATGCCAGGTGTGATCGATGTTCATGTCCATCCTGTCTATGAGGATGATATGGGAGACCTCTCCCTGACTGCGGCCTACGGTGGCGTGACAACCCTCATCCATTTCGCCTATGCAAAACCTGGAATGAAATTGATCGACACGATCAAACAATATCAGGAGGAAGGCTCAAAAAAATCCTATCTCGATTTTGGGATTCATGGGACCTTGTTCGATCCGGCCTCTCAAATCGAAGAGATTCCCAAGGCCTTCGAACTCGGCGTCTCTTCATTTAAGATGTTCATGGCCTATGCCAAACTGAAATGGATGACCGATGATTATCACCTCGCCGCCGCCATGGACGTGATCGCAGAATGTGGCGGCATGGCCATGGTCCACGCAGAGAATGGTCTGGTGACGGACTATCTGGAGGACCGGTCTTTGCAGAGGGGAGAAGATCAGAAGGTAGTTTTTCTTAAAACGAGGCCTGATTATCTGGAGGCAGAAGCGATTTTCAGGGCGATATCCATTGCAGCGGTCACTCACTGCCCCCTTTACATCGTCCATCTGAGTACGGCGAAGGGCGTGCTTCCTCTTCAGCAGGCAAGGGCAGAGAGGCAGACCGTCTATGTTGAGACCTGCCCCCAATACCTGGCGATGACCGATGCCAAACTACATAAGTTAGGACCCCTGGCAAAGATTGGCCCCCCTCTCCGGACAGAAAAGGATCGTCTCGCCCTCTGGGCGGCTATTCAGAAAGGGATCGTAGATACCGTGGCAAGCGATCATGCTCCAAAGGCGAAGAAGATAAACGATCCTTTTTTTGAATCTCCCTATGGTTCTCCTCAGACTGAGACAATGTTCACCGTCACTTACGATGAAGGTGTCAATAAAGGAAGAATTAAATTACCCCGGTGCGTCCAACTTTTTTCGGAGAATCCTGCTAAAATCTTTGGTCTCTACCCGAAGAAGGGAACGATTCAAAAGGGAGCGGATGCAGATCTTATTCTCTTTGATCCGAAACAGGTCCATACGATCCAGCATCAAACCCAGCACTCCAGAGCTCCTTACACACTTTATCAAGGAAAGAGATGCAAAGGGAAACTGGTCCTTGTCATGCAGAGAGGAAAGATTGTCGTCGAAAACGGAGAGATGAAAGGAAAACCCGGTGCAGGGGAGTTTCTATCCACAAAAATCAAAAAAGTAATACTCTGAAAATTAAAATGCCAGACGAGAACGTTCAAATAATTAGATCATGCCAGACGAAGGAATAAGATTCTGAAACGAGTTCAGAATGACATTCTTGTCATGCCGAACTTGTTTCGGCATCTCGATTGACCTTGTTATTTTTCAATCCGGAGGTGAAAGACATGCCTATTCTCAAAGGAAAAGATATTCTCCACGGGAATCAGTTTACGAAGAAAGATGTTGAAACGATTCTAAAGGTGGCTTCAGAGTTTGAAAGAGAACTGAAGAAGAAAGATACCCTTCCTCTGTTAAAAGGCAAGATCCTGGCGACACTCTTTTATGAACCGAGCACCCGAACCCGACTCTCTTTTGAGGCTGCCATTCAGAGACTGGGGGGGGGAGCCATCGGCATGGGAGCTGTTGAAAGCTCATCTGTGGCAAAGGGCGAGACTCTGGTCGATACCATCAGGACCGTTTCTCAATATGCCGATGTGATTGTGCTTCGCCATCCACGCACCGGATCGGCAAAAGAAGCAGCGGAGGCAACCTCCATCCCCGTGATCAATGCCGGAGATGGCGCAGGTCAGCATCCCACTCAGGCACTTCTTGATGTCTATACCATCCGTCAGGAACTGGGGACCCTGAAGAATTTGACAATTTCATTGGTTGGCGACCTAAAAAACGGAAGAACGGTCCATGCCCTGGTTGAGGTTTTGTCCCTTTTTCAGTCGAAACTCTATTTCGTCTCCCCAGATCTCCTTCGAATGCCGGAGGAAATCACTTCAAATTTAAGAGGAAAGGGAGTGAAGATCGTTGAAACAGAGGACATGATGGAGGCCGCCCGTGCAAGCCATCTCATCTATATGACCAGAATCCAGAAGGAGAGGTTCGCTGACCTCTCGGAATATGAGAAGGTGAAGGGCAGCTTTATCATTGATCAGACATTCCTCGAAAAATTGAACAAAAAAGTTACCATCCTTCATCCCCTGCCAAGGGTGGATGAGATTCACCCTGATGTGGATGCCTATCCCGGAGCCGCCTACTTCCGGCAAATGAGAAACGGCATCTTTATAAGAATGGCCCTGCTCGCCATGATCTTCGGGAAGAGATGAAAACAGAATTGCAATAAACGAATTCCCTCCCCAAATTGTAAAGGAATGGAAGCATGCCCACCTCCCTTTTAATTGCATTAAGGATAACCAATCTCCCTTCATCAGGAAACCTCTAATCCTTTCAAATTGATCGTTTGCATCCCGTATCAAGCGTACGAATCAACTCCAGCCATATCCCGCTGATATGAATACCGGCAGAGGCGAGATTAGCCAAATAGAAATATTTATTCAAAAGTGATCTTGACAAAAGAAAACGAGTGTGATATGAATTGTCGTATTTTAAAAATTAGTTTTCAAAATATGACAATGGCGATTAATCAATCTTTGGCGCACGGACTCGATATCCTCCTTCTTTACGATACATCTTATTCCCCTCTTACTGTTTTTGAAATTTCTAAAAGGCTCCATTACAGTCAAAGCAAAACCTACCGCCTGGTCAGGACTTTGGTAAAATATGGCTTTCTCCAGGAAAACAACGGCACCTCTCAATACGGCCTTGGTTTAAATGCCCTTCGAATCGGTCTTCTGGCCCAGAAACGATTTAATGTTTCAGAAATCGCTCGACCCTTTATGAAGGAGCTATCTCACATGACAAAAGAAACCGTACTTTTAACAGCCATCAACGGGACGAAAGGGTTTGTCCTTGACAGGGTGGAGAGTGACGAGCCCATCCGGTATTCCTTGTTTCAACCTGGAGCAAGTATTCCCTTACATGCCGGTGCATCGAGCAAAATTTTAATGGCCTATCTGCCAGAGAAGGAATGGGATCGGATTATCAAGGCTGAAGGTTTAACTCGTTATACACAGAACACCATTACACAAGCTGATAAACTTAAAACACATTTAAGGGAAGTTCGCAAAAAGGGATATGCCTTCAGCGACCAGGAAGTGGATAGGGAGGTCAGATCCATTGCCGCTCCGATTATCAATGGGACGGGCGAGCTTGTTGGAGGGCTGAGTGTTGCGGGCCCGGCTTATAGAATTAAAAAAAAGAAGATTCATTCTTGTGCAAAGCAAATCATCCAATATGCCCAAAAGATTTCATCTCATCTGGATTGTTTTTCTAACACAGCCGTTCGAAACTGGAAGGATAAAAAATCAACTCTGTCTAAAAAGGATTAAATAGAGTCTGTTTATAAATGCACTTTTTATGTCATGCCGGACTTGATCTGGCATCCAGAAGGTTTTGAAATTACTGGATTCCGGCCTTCGCCGGAATGACGACCTTTTGAAAAATCTTGAGTTTATGGACAGACCCTAAATAACTGATGATTCACAAATGAACCGATCCCCCCTTCTCACATTACGAAGCATGACCAAGTCATTTCCGGGTGTCCTGGCCAATGATCATGTGGATCTGGATATCTACGGCGGCGAAGTCCATGCCCTTCTTGGAGAAAACGGCGCTGGCAAAAGCACACTCATGAAGATTCTTTATGGTTTTTACCGTCCGGACTCCGGAGAGATCCGTCTCAATGGTCAACCCGTCCATATCCGATCCCCTCATGATGCGCGGCAGTTTCGTATTGGAATGGTCTTTCAAGACTTCGTACAGATTCCTGCCATGACGGTTGCCGAGAATATCACCCTCTTTCTTCCAGATTTGCCATTTGTCCTGAATCAGGCTTCGATCATCAAGCGGATTGAGGAAGTTTCCGAACGCTACGGTTTTAAGGTGAACCCACACGCTCCGGTTTGGCGGCTCTCGGTTGGGGAGCGCCAAAAAGTGGAAGTCCTCAAGCTCCTTCTCGCCGATGCCAGGATTTTGATTTTCGATGAGCCGACAAGAAGCCTGGCTCCCCACGAAGTCGATGGGCTCTTCCAGGTTTTCGCCAACCTGAAGCGCGACGGATATGCCCTGGCTTTTATTACACACAAAATGAAGGAAGTCTTAGCCTGTGCCGACCGGATCACGGTGATGCGCCGTGGCAAAGTAGCCGGCACGATTAAAGGCTCGGAAGCCACAGAAAGCAGCCTAATTGAACTCATGTTTGGTAAACAGATCGAAGAGGCTTTAGGCCGGAGGGGCGAAACACCAGCGGACGGAAGAAAACCTCTCCTTGAATTGAAAGGGGTAAACACCCGATCCGAAGGAATGGCTTGGGGGCTTAAGGATGTCCATCTGATCATTAAACCCGGAGAAATCGTTGGCGTTGCAGGAGTTTCGGGCAACGGACAGAAAGAATTAGGCGATGTCGTTTTAGGGCTTGAGAAATGCACTAAAGGGGTCAAATACCTGCATGGAGAGAAATATACGGATTGGTCAGTGGCACAGGTCCGCGAAAGCGGGGTGGCCTTCATCCCCGAGGATCCCCTGGGCATGGCCGCTTTTCCCTGGCTGAGCGTTCAGGAAAATATGGCGATGGTCAACACCCGGATGTATTCAAAGCAAGGTGGCCTTTCCATGGACTGGCAGGCTGTTCGTTCCGATTTGCAGGCATCTCTTGAGCGATTGGAGTTCAATATCCCTCCTTTTTATGTTCCATTAGGGTTCCTCTCAGGAGGGAACATTCAACGGATGATTCTGGCACGGGAGATGGCTCACCATCCAAAATTGATCATTGCCTTCTACCCAACCCGTGGCCTCGATGTGCAAAGCGCCAATTCCGCAAGAAGAATTCTGTCAACTTCCCGGGACCAGGGAGCCGGCATCCTCCTTATTTCAGAGGACCTGGGCGAGCTGTTTAACCTAAGCGACCGGCTGGTGGTTATGTTTCAGGGAAGGATTGTTGGTGAAAGCACCCCTCAGGAAATCAGCATGAATGAGGTAGGCTACCTGATGACCGGTTCAAAAGGAGAAAATAAAAAGAGTGATTAAGGCTATTTCAGAGATGGCATTTTTTCGTAATAGACGGATGGCCGGCTTGATTCGTTTTGTCGGACTTTTCGCCTTAGCCCTGATGATCTTTGCTGCTGTCTTACTCGTGTTTGGGAAAAATCCCATACGTGCCTATTGGGATATATTTTCAGCCACACTGGGCAGCTCCTATGGTATTTCGGAAGTCCTGGTCAGAATGATTCCATTGATTCTGACGGCCCTGGCTGTGGCTTTACCATCGAGGATCTGGCTCATCAACGTAGGCGGCGAAGGTCAGCTTTTCATCGGAGCCTTATTTGCCACCTGGGGAGCTGTCAATTTCACAAACCTGCCGGCCTGGCTCCTTCTTCCATCGATTGGAATTCTGGGATTTCTCGGTGGAGGGCTATGGGGCGCCATCTCCGGATTTATGAGGGTCAGAGGTTGGGCCAGTGAAACGATCTCCACCCTGCTTATGAACTATGTCGCCATTCTACTGGTAAATTTTTTCGTCTTCGGTCCCTGGAAAGATCCGGAGAGCGCAAATTATCCGCAGAGCGCTCCGTTTCCAGATGCCGCCATTCTGCCTTCTTTCTTTGGAACACGGATCCACCTTGGGGCTGTTCTCGCTATTGTCGGACTCATCCTTTTTTATTTTGTCCTGTCAAGGACGCGCTGGGGTTTGGAAATGCGAGCGATTGGGGTGAATCAGGAAGCCGCCCGGCGAAACGGGATATCCACCAGCCGGTATATCATTCTTCTCATGTTAATAGGCGGCGGCATGGCCGGGCTTGCCGGCATGGGTGAGGTTTCGGCTATTCACGGACAGCTCCGGCCAAGTCTCTCACCGGGTTTAGGGTACACTGGCTTTCTGATCAGTTGGATGGCCGGCGGCCATCCCATAGGTATCGTGGCTGCAGCTTTTCTGCTTTCTGTCATTACGTCTGGCGGAGATATTCTTCAGATGACCCACAGGATTCCGGCCGCAGGAGTTCACATCCTGATGGCCTTGATCTTATTCGTGGTTCTTGCCAGACGGGGCGGCAAACCCCGTTAGGAAGTCTTCAACTTTCCAATGGGATGCCATAAGCAAGGTGTTCTGACAAGTTAAAGCGGGGGAAAAATGATTGGACCATTTTTAATCAGCATCTTCTCAGGAGCAATTCATTCCGGAACGCCTCTGCTCTATGCCACCCTTTCCGAGGCTGTCGGGGAAAGGACCGGCATTGTCAATCTCGGACTCGAGGGCGTCATGCTCATAGGAGCGGTCGTGGGTTTTACGACGACCGTCCAGACCGGCAATCCTTTCTTAGGTGTTTTGGCTGCCGCTCTGGCCGGTGGTTTATTTAACATGGTATTTGGGTTTCTGGTAATTACCCGTCGTGCCAATCAATTAGCCAGCGGCCTTGCCCTCATGTTTTGCGGCGTAGGCTTAAGCGCCATGATCGGCGCCTCTTTAATCGGAAGCCGAATCGAGGGTCTTAATGAGATTCAGATCCCTTTGCTCTCTGGTATCCCGGTCATCGGCCGAATGTTTTTTAATTATGATATTCTTGTGTACTCAGCGATCCCAGTGGCTGTGCTGGTATGGTGGTTGATGTTTCGAACACGCTGGGGATTGAGTCTTCGGGCTATTGGGGAAAACCCTACAGCGGCTTTTGCAGCCGGTAAAAATCCCCATAGGCTCCAATACCAGGCCTTATTTATTGCAGGCATCCTCGGTGGCATTGCAGGTGCCCACCTCTCATTAGCCATAGCCAAAACCTGGGCTGAATGGATGACTGCTGGACGAGGTTTCGTTGCCGTTGCCCTGGTCATTTTTTCTAAATGGCATCCTATCCGGGCAATTGCTGGTTCCCTGCTCTTTGGAGGGGCAATCTCCCTGCAGTTGCAGATGCAAGCCCGGGGCGTGCCGGTTTCGTCTTTTCTGCTGGACATGCTCCCTTATGTGTTGAGCCTGGTGGTTCTTGCTATCTGGAGCGGCGCCCGCCGTCATGCAGCACCGGGGAGTTTGGGCAGGGTTTTCCAAGGTACGGAATAGGACCAATACTTAAACAAACCAAAGGAGGAAAGAAAAATGAATGGGAAGAAGATGAATCATACCGTGAAGTTACTGTCCGTTCTCGCCTGCCTGGCTTTGATTTTGGCATGGGGATTACCTGAAGCCACTGCTCAGGCAAAACTGAAAGTTGGCATTATACACATCGGGTCTATTAATGACGCTGGTTATAACCAGGCCCATTCCGAAGGCGTTCAGATCATGAAGAAGAATCTGCCGAACGTTGAAGTGATCCAGGTTGAGAATGTCCCGGAGGGGGCTGACGCTGAGCGGGTCATGGAGAATATGATCAAGCAGGGAGCCCAGCTGATCATCCCGGCCAGTTTTGGCTACCTTGATCCGGCCTTAAGGGTTGCCAAAAAATACCCTGATGTCAAATTCGTTCACCCTGGCGGATACAAGCTTGCCCCCAATCTTGGCACTTATTGGGCCAGCACTCCGGATGCCTTCTATTTAATGGGCATTGCCGCAGGAAAGACCACGAAAACAAACAAAGCCGGCTATGTGGTTGCACTTCCCATCAGCTTCTTTTTAGCCAACATCAATGCCTTCCATCTCGGAGCCCGCTCTGTCAATCCCAAAATGGAAACCCGCGTGGTTTTCATGGGGACGTTTTTGGATGCTCCCAAGGAGGCTACCGCAACCAATGCTCTGCTGGATCAGGGGGTAGATGTCCTGGGCGTCATCGTAGACTCCCCAATTACCGTAGTGCAGGCTGCTGAAAAACGCGGGGCTTACTCTGTTGGCTATCATTACCTTGGCGTTCAGAAATTTGCTCCCAAGGGCTGGGTCAGCGGTATTGCCTTCACCTGGGGGGAGCTCTACACCCGTTTTGCCAAGCAGGTCATGGATAACACATGGAAGAGCGAGGCCCTCTTGGGAAACTTGGCCAGCGACTTTCTCACCGTTGCTCCGTTTGGTCCGGCTGTTCCGCCTGACGCCATTAAATTGGTAAACGAAACAAAGCAGGAATTCATCAATGGCAAGAAGAATGCTTACCAGGGCCCGATTAAAGACAACAAAGGCGTTGAGCGCGTGAAAGCCGGTGAATTCTGGCCGCTTACAAACATTGGTAGAATGGATTGGCTGGTCGAAGGCGTGATCGGCCAACCCAAATAGATTGATGGCTTTGATTCAATCACAACCAAGAAGAATGGAGGGACCGCTTCGCTGGGTAAGCATGAAGCGAAGCGGTCTTAAAGCCAAAAACCTTTTGGCCACTCCTGGATTCTCCGGACAGGTCTTGGCCGTTCTACCGGATGTTACCTATTTATTGGGAAACAACGGAGAGATTCTTTGGTTGCTTCGTGATGGATTGCCTTTACACAGACGGAGCATCGAGATTTCCTTTCTACCGCCATCCTCTTGCCGGGGTCAAGACTTTTTTGTGGAAGACCATTTCTTAAAAATCGGCAGGGGTCTAACCTATGATCTAAGGTCAGCCACAGAATGGAAGCCCCTGCCTTTAAACCTGGAGGAGAGAGGACCACTCCAAAAAAAACAGGCCAGTGTGCGGCAGTTGTTGGAGGTTATTTCATTTTCCGGTAGCCATAACAATCCAGATGAACTGATCTTCATGATTTCTTTACTAGTCAAGGGACAACCTTTTGCAATTTACCCTCTGGAGTTGATGTCGAATAAGATATATACGCCGATTCTTAATCTTGCCAAGCTTTATTTAGGCCAGGGTATGGCGAACGTTCTTATCTCAGCAAGAGGGCTGGTTGGATTGGGGCCGGGCCTGACTCCGGCTGGAGATGATTTTCTTGGGGGGATCCTCTTTGCTTCCCATTGGCTTAAAAAAGTTTACCCAGAAGAATTCTCATGGGATGAGCAACCCATTTGTGACCTGATCGAGTGGGCGAAGGATCGAACCCATCCAATCAGTTTTACCATTTTGAAAGACTTAGCCTTGGGCCATGGTCCTGAACCGCTTCATGAATTGGTTGTCAGACTATTGCAGGAAGAAGATCCTGTTCGAGGAATGAACTGCGCGGACTCTCTGGGTAGATTAGGCCATACAACTGGCTGGCATATATTGGCAGGCTTTCTGACCGGCATGCTCTTGCTCCCTGATAAACCCAACAGGTTCTGGAGTTAAAGAAGAACTAAAGAAAATTTAAACCTAAACGAAAGATATTTGAAATTCCCCTCACCCCCTCCCTCTCCCCTGCGGGGAGAGGGGAAGGGTGAGGGGCCAACGAATAGATTGGAGAAGATCATGGCAACGGAAGATCTCAAACAAAAGATTGAAACAGCCAATGCAGAAACCGTAAAACAGATCAATGCCGGAGATCCTGTGCTTGTGGACATTGCTCCAGCCGGAGAAGTCATTCCAGGATTGCAAGACAGAATGATTCTCCATTCCGGTCCGCCTGTGGACTGGCAGAATATGTGTGGCGCTCAGCGGGGCGCGATGATCGGTGCTGTGCTTTTTGAAAACTGGGCCGCAAATGCGGATGAGGCGCAAAAACTTCTTGAGGCGGGAAAGGTCCGTTTTGAGCCAAACCATCATCACCAGGCCGTCGGTCCCATGGCAGGCACAATCTCGCCTTCCATGCCTGTCTGGATCGTTGAGAACAGGGCTTTTAAAAACCGTGCCTTCTGCCGTCAGGTGGAGGGCCGCCAGCAGTTTGGCGATTTTAGTGATTCAGCCCTCGATGGGTTGCGCCAGTGGCGCAACATCTGGGCGCCCTCTCTTCGGAAAGGACTCCTTCAAATGGGAGGGTTGGAGTTGAAACCGATCATTGCCAAGGCCCTGATGATGGGTGATGAACTCCACAACCGCCCTGTTGCTGCCTCAAGCCTCTTTGCCAATGCAATGGTCTGTTCGATGATTGAAGCCGGGGTCGGAAGGGAGGATCTCCTCAGCACCCTCTACTATATCACGAAGCATGAACTCCTCTTTCTTGCTCTGTCCATGGCTGCAGGCAAGGCCTCTGTGGATCCGGCTGCAGGCATCGAATATAGCACGGTCGTCACTGCTATGGCTCGAAATGGCACGGAGTTTGGGATCCGCGTAAGCGGTCTTGGAGAGGAATGGTTTACCGCTCAATCACCCCGGGTTAACGGGCTCTATTTCCCGGGTTATACGGAAAAGGATGCAGGCGCAGATATGGGCGATTCTGCCATTACCGAAACAGCGGGTTGGGGAGGAATGGTTCTTGCCGGTGCCACAGGAATTCTCGGTTTTGTCGGAGGAACCCCTGAAGAGGCAATGACTTATAGCAAGGAGATGCGACAGATCACGGTGGCCATGAGCACCAATTACCGGATGCCGGTCTTTGGTTTTCAGGGCGCTCCCCTGGGAATTGATATACGAAAAGTGGTCCAGACCGGGATTACGCCCATCATTGATACAGCCATTGCTCATAAAAATCCAGGTTACTCCATCATTGGAGCAGGGCTGGTTCGCGCTCCGATGGATTGCTTCAAAAAGGCGCTCATCCGCTTTGGCCAGAAATATGGAGCAAAATGATCACACGTTGTCTGATCCGAAAAAAAGAATATTATGACTCCGTATTTCTGATGCGGGTCGCCAAACAGATTGCAGGACAGAGAGGCATTTTGCAGGCAGCCACCCTCATGGGAACGGAAAAAAATAAGGTTTTACTTGCAGACATTGGTTTCGAAAGCGTGGAGATCTCTTCAGCTACGCCAAATGATCTGATCATTGCCATCCGCGCTGAGAATGAAACCATCCTTTCCAATACCATTGAAAATATTGATCAATGGCTCAATCAGGGAGTGGGAGAGACGGGAGCACTTTCGTATCGAACAATCGAAGAAGCAGTGACTCATCTTCCTCGCTTCAATCTTGCGGTCATATCGGTTCCAGGCCAATATGCGGACCGTGAGGCGAGAAAGGCGCTGGAGCAGGGGCTCAATGTATTCCTCTTCAGTGATAATGTCCCTGTAGAGAGCGAGCTATCTCTTAAAGAATTTGCCCGCGAGAAAGGTCTGATTCTCATGGGGCCGGATTGCGGCACAGCGATCATCAATGGAATCGGGATCGGCTTTGCCAATAGGGTTCGACGCGGACCCATTGGCGTGATTGGCTCATCAGGGACAGGACTTCAGGAATTCACAACACTTGTTCATCGCTTTGGATCAGGCATCTCTCACGCCATTGGAACAGGTGGCCGTGACCTTTCGGATCAGGTTGGCGGTATCACCTTTCTCTCAGCCATGGACGCCCTCGAATCGGATCGAGAGACTAAGGTCATAGCGCTTCTGTCCAAACCCCCCGGTTCTTCAGCCCTTGAAAAACTCATTCAAAAAATTCAACTCTGCAGAAAACCTGTGATTGCCTGTTTCCTCGGTCTTAAATATCAACCTACTCATGAACCTATAGGTTGCAAGCTTGTTAGAACTATTGACGAGGCTGCTTCGCTTTCTGTCCAACTGGCAACAGGTAACCTACCTTCCCTTTCAGAAAAATCTCAACAGAAATTGGAGGAACGGATCCGTCAGCACCGTAGCGGTAAAAAGTCAGAGCAAAAGTATATTCGCGGAATCTTCGCAGGAGGCACGTTCTGCTATCAGGCGCAGCAAATCTTGCAGGATGCTGGAATATTCGTCCATTCCAATGCTCCGCTTCAGAACAATCCAAAACTGAAAGATCCTATGCACAGCACAGAACACACTCTTGTTGATATGGGATCAGATGAGTTTACCGTTGGACGGCCTCATCCCATGATTGATTCAGGTCTTAGGTATGAGCGCATCCTCACAGAGGCAAAAGATCCTCAAGTTTCTATTCTGCTACTCGATTTCATCCTTGGTTTTAATGCCTCATTGGATCCGGCTGGCGAGCTTCTTCCGGCTATTGATGAAGCCATATCCGAAGCAAAGAAGCGGGGAGAATCGCTCACAGTGGTCGCCTCTGTCTGTGGTACCGAGCAAGATCCACAGGACTTTAATCTACAATTCAAAAAGCTGGAAGGGGCTGGAGTATTCGTCTTTTCAAACAGCGCTCAGGCTGCCCGTTTCTGTGGCCTTCTAATAACAGGAGGTTCTTAAGGAGAGCTCTATGAACGATAGATTAAAGGACCTCTTGCAGAAAGGACCGGTAGCCATCAATATCGGAGTCCTCGACTTTGCCGAAAGTTTAAAGAATCAGGATTCAGAGGTGATCCATCTGAATTGGACTCCACCTGCCGGCGGCGACCCTGAACTCATCGCCCTCCTCGATCAGTTATTGTAGGACGTTCCATTTTCCTGGTTCCCAGAAGAGGCCCAATAGACATTCGGCTGGTTCTGAAATTGAAGTCCATTTATCTGGTGCTTTAAACTATTACAAACGAAATAATTATGGTAACAGTCATTGCGAGCCCTAAGGGCGCGGCAATCTTGTCTTTGCTGTGAATTGCTTCGTCGCTTTACTTCTCACAATGACATGCGTTTTATGTCGTTTAAACTATTTCGGTGATGAGGCCTGGGATTTAACTCGAAAGAGGTTTTCGGGGTTTAATCACCTCCTGATTAATCATTGCAATGTCATTCTCTCTATGAGGGTATTTCATGAAGCCTAAGTTAGCCATACTTGCCATTGGTGGTAATTCACTTATCAAGGATAAAGACCGTATCGCTTTGTCCTTCCAGTATGAAGCGATCCAGGAGACTTCGAGATACATTGCTGAACTGATTGCAGAAGGACTCAGTCTGGTTATTACTCACGGGAATGGTCCTCAGGTGGGATTCATCTACCGAAGAGGAGAACTCGCACAGCATGAACTCCCCTTGATCCCCCTGGATATCTGCGGGGCAGACACACAGGGGGCGATCGGGTATATGATTCAAATGGCCCTTCTTAATGATTTTCGAAGGATGGGAATTGAAAAGAAGGTGGCCGCAGTTGTCACCAAGACCATCGTTGACAGGAATGACCCATCCTTTCGAAACCCGACTAAACCCATCGGCTCCTTCATGTCAGAGCAGGAAGCCCTTGCCCATAAAGAGGAAAAGGGTTGGGAGATAATGGAGGATGCGGGCAGGGGATTCAGGCGTGTCGTTCCCTCTCCCATCCCCAAAGAGATCATCGAGCTGGATGTGATCCGATTATTGATAGAAAACGGGTACACAGTCATTGCCGCAGGTGGAGGTGGGATTCCTGTCATCAAAAATGAGAGAGGGGACATTGAAGGTGTTGAGGCAGTAATCGATAAGGATTTGAGTTCATCGCTGTTGGCCAGGAATATCGGAGCAGACACACTAATCATTTCAACTGCAATCGATGCAGTGTATCTCAACTTTGGGAAAACGGATCAGCGAGCGATCCGTCAAACTACCCTCCCTGAAATCAAGCAGTATCTGAAAGAAGGGCATTTCAAACCCGGTTCAATGAAGCCAAAGATCGAGGCGATCATCGCATTTCTCGAAGGCGGCGGTAAAAAAGCCATCATCACCTCTCCGGAAAACCTTCTGAACGCCCTAAAAGGGGAAGCAGGAACCACCATTATCATCGGGTAAGGTTATGGTGACGAAGCCAGTTTCGGTTAGCGATTGGGGCTACGTGTAAAGAATTAGAAAACGATAAACGTTGCCTTTTGGTAACGATACACGCTTTGTTACCTTTACCGTGAGGCTACAGGCTTCATCTCAGGTTTAAAATCACCCAGCGGGTGATTTATAGCGTAAGGCTTTAGCCTTGCTTGCCTGCCGCAGGCAGGGATCAGAAGCAACCCTAAAGGGTTGCGCTACAATGAAATTTAAAAAAATCGCTCAATTTAGGTATAAACCGCCATTCGAAGCCTTGTAGGGCGGATTGTCCCTGCCCGTTTTTGCAACTGGCGGGTATACTTTTCTCTCAATCTATAAATCCTATTGACATCCGTTCCAATTCTTTATAAAAGTAATAAAAAACATTTCTGGAGGGCCTATGATCCTCGGAATCGAAGAAATTGAGAAGAAAGTCTGGGAGGAGGAGAAACTCTTCCTGACGAAACAGGTCGGAATCCTCCTCATCAAGAACGATGCGATCAAATTTGGGGACTATATCCTGGCTTCGGGAAAGAAGAGCCCTTATTATATCGATCTGAGGCTTACCATATCCAGTCCGATTACGATGGACTGGATCGCCAACTCCCTGACGAGGATCGTCGTCAATGAGATCAACAAGGATAAGATCGATAAGATATTGGGAGTGCCTACCGCGGGGGTCCCATTTGCCACGATGGTCAGCCAGAAGTTAGGCATCCCCTTGATCTACTACCGCCAGGCACGGAAGGAACACGGTGTCAGAAAAAAGATCGAGGGCACTCTGGATAGAAATGACAGGGTCCTCATTGTGGACGATCTTATCACAACAGGCGAGAGCGTAATTGAGGCAACGGAAGTGGTGAGAGATCAGGGCGGTGTGGTCAATGAATTGGTTGTTCTGCTGGACCGTGAGCAGGGAGGTAGGGAAAGGCTCAGGGCCTCCCGCATTGAACCCCATGTCCTGTTTAAAATATCGGATGCGATGGACTGGCTTCACAGTGTTGGTTTAATCAACGATAAGATTCACGAGACCGTAAAAGAATATATCAACGGGGAAAACAAGGCTTCCCAGGTCACACCCGCTTAAAGTAAAACCCTCATTATCATTCCCTTGCTCACCCCGGAATTTTAATCTTAGGGTCAATCGGTTAAGGTTACGGTGACGAAGCCCGTATCGTTCATAAAAGGTTACGTTTACCGTTTTAAATTCTCTTTTTTTCACGTAACCGTTACCGGTAACCGAAACGGGCCTCGTTACCCTTACCTTCAGACTTTTATTATTTGGGGTACGGATAAGGGTATTCTCCGGTAAAACAGGCGTAGCAGAAGTTTTTCTCCTCTCCTCTGACACACTTCTTCAAACCCTCCAGGCTCAAGTAATTCAAAGAAGTGGCATGGATAAATTTCTGAATCTCCTTAACCTTATGGGAGGAGGCGATTAATTCTGATTTCTTGGGCGTGTCAATGCCGAAGTAACAGGGATCGGTGATGGGCGGTGAACTGATGCGGGTATGGACCTCCCTGGCGCCGGCGTGTTGAAACATCCGAACAATTTTTCGGCTTGTGGTCGCACGCACGATGGAGTCGTCGACAATCACGATCTTTTTCCCCTTTAATAATCCTTTGACCGGGTTCAATTTGATCTTGACCCCAAAATGGCGGATTCTCTTTTCAGGTTCGATGAACGTTCGCCCGATATAGTGATTTCGTATCATTCCGAGCTCAAAAGGGAGTTTCGATTCATGCGCATACCCCAGGGTTGATGGAAATCCGGAGTCCGGAATGGGGATCACCATATCCGCTTCTGCGGGCGCCTCTCTTGCAAGCTGGACTCCAAGCGATTTTCTGATCTCATAGACATTATGATTGAATATGAAGCTGTCCGGACGGGCGAAATAGATAAATTCGAAGATGCATTGACGCAGTGGCCTGTGGGGGAAGGGTTTGAAGGATTTAATCCCAGAATGATTGATCATGAGAACTTCCCCCGGTTCAATCTCCCTGATCAATTTGGCGCCGATGAGATCAAAAGCGCAAGTTTCCGATGCGACCACCGGCGAGTCTTTAAGAGAGCCGAGAATCAACGGCCTGAAACCCATGGGATCTCTGGCTGCCACCATCTCTTTTTCCGTAAGAAAAAGGAGGGAATAGGCGCCTTCGACCTGCCGGAGGGCATGGATGGTGCGATCCAGAAACGTCTTTTCCTTTGAGCGCGCAATGAGATGGACGATGACCTCCGTATCCATGTTCGACTGGAAGATCGAACCTCCGGACTCCAGTTCACTCCAGATTAAGAAGGCATTGGTCAGATTGCCGTTATGGGCGATGGATATCATTCCTTTCGCATAGTTGACCAAAAACGGCTGGGCATTCTTCAGATCGCTTGAGCCCGTTGTGGAATAACGAACATGACCTATGGCGCTTCTCCCATGAAGTTTTTTCATGATATCTTTCGAAAAAACCTCTGAGACCAGCCCCATCTGTCTGTAATGGTGGAGTTGTTTTTCGTCAGAGGAGACGATCCCGGCGCTCTCCTGGCCGCGGTGTTGGAGGGCGTAAAGGCCTAAATAGACATGGTTGGATGCCTCTGCGTGATCATAAATGCCAAAGATGCCGCACATCTTATTCAACCTCCTGAGCTGAAGACGATAAAAAAAGAGACTATAAAATACCTTAAATTACAAATAATTACAGATCATTATTAAAGTTATTTTTGAAGTTATTTCTGAGCTGTTGCCAAACCTCCTTAGTTTCTTTGGCAATGAATACGAAGCAAGGCATCAAGATTAAATGGCGGACATAAAATTTATAATTGATTTATAGGAGGTTGTCAAAAGGTAAATAGTAAATAGGGTCAGGTCTTGCAATCATACATTTGACCTTCTCTCTCCTTCAGCCCGTTTTATTGCCCGGCTTACGGTCGCATAATGATAACCCAGATGGTCCGAAATCTCCTTCATCGTATACCCAAAACGAAC
>Ga0194125_10001874_pt1 | contig 35374 bp, 6 predicted proteins | sample TA2KigC250mmetaG_FD_148626 | JGI IMG/M metagenome (GOLD analysis project Ga0194125, IMG submission 148626) | Freshwater microbial communities from Lake Tanganyika, Tanzania - TA2015034 Kigoma Deep Cast 250m | ecosystem: Environmental > Aquatic > Freshwater > Lake | place: Tanzania: Lake...
AAGCCCAAGGCATTGACGTCTCACTGGTCTGCCCGGGCTTTGTCAAGACCCGGCTCACGGATGGAAACGCGTTCACAATGCCCGCGCTCATCTCTGCGGAAGAGGCGGCCCAGGCGACTCTGCGGGGGCTCTCGCGGGGTGTGTTTGAGATTCACTATCCAAAGCGCTTTACCTGGTTCATGAAGCTACTGCGGGTCCTGCCCTACCGACTCTACTTCTGGCTGGTTGGAAAGACGCTGGGCTAAAGAGTTTCCTGCACTCGTGGGAGCTTCATTCCCGAAAATTTTCTATCAAAGTGCTCGATTTCAAAAAACGCGAAATTTGAGGGGCTCGGTTTAAAAACAGAGAAGACCTTGAGAACTCCCAAAGTTGCAGCGCTTTCGAGTGGCGAGATAAAAGAACAATCCATGTCCAAAAATGTCTTAGAAGAGACCCACTTCTCTAACTGGGTCTTTGAGAGCATAAAAAACCCAGAATGCGGATTCCGTGCTCATGTAAGCACGATAATATGATTCCCGTAATCAAAGCTTAGGTGATCCTCCCTCTCATCAACTCTATCCAAGAATGGCTTGATAAAACCCTCCCTTAAGTTTCCATCCACGTAGGTCTTGATACTCGGTCCGTCTGGATTAAACTCGAATCGATTCGGCTGGAGCAACCTAGCCTCGCCAAAGTGCCTCCTAAAAAGAGCCTGCTTCTGAAAAATAAATGGGTCTCGAAGTACCAAGTCATCTTCAGAATAGACAAACCAGTCATAGTCGCCCTTGTTCTTGAAAAAAACATGATACGAGGCGAAAGGGATCATTAATGGGTTCTCCGTCTTAACGGTGACAAGCTTTATCCCATTTTTTTCAATGAACATGTCTTCTAACAGGTGGTTCTTCCCATTCACAAGAATGTATATATCTAGCTTGATCGGCTCCGCCTCGGCAGATACAAAAGACTTTCTTTCGATATCCAAAACAAATGGTTGCTCACACACGGCTCGCCAATTAAAAACTAGTTCATGTATTGCCAGGCGCCTCTGATCCAGCTTGAGAGATGACCTTGATGAATAAACAGGCGCCTCGTCAGCACTGTAAAAATGCGGCACGACAAGCGCCACCTTCAAGGTAAATTCTCAGTCCGATTGGCTTGAATGGCTACCGCCCTTCGATTAGACCTCTTGGATCCTAGGCCTTCCGCCCATCGAACCAATTTGGGAAGACAAACAGAGTGAAGGTCAAAATAACTCTGCATTTTTTTACGAGCTTCCTGTCCAAGCCTATTGCGCAGTCGTTCATCTTCAAGCAGATGGGCGATACTTTGGACTAATTCCTGAGTGTCAAAAAACGAGGTCAGAAGTCCCGTATGACGATGCCGTATGAATTCCTGAACCGGCTCGGTGTCACTGCCCACAACAGCGCAACCCGCACTCAAGGCTTCCAAGAGACTCCATCCCGCCACAAAGGGATAAGTTAAGTAAACATGGACACGGCTGACCTGCAGGAACAAAAGAAACTGCTCGCGATCAAGGTTGGGTAAAAAGAAAACCCTAGCCCAGTCTTCATCGGAAATCTTAGGGCGAACCTCATCAATAAAAATCTGTTTCCAAGTATTCTGATTTCCTGGAGCTTTTCCGTAACTTGTTCCATGCCCCCCTACGATGATCACCTTTGCGTTTGGCCGCTCCGCCAAAAGGTTTGGTAAGGCCCGCATGAATATGTGATAACCCCGGTATGGCTCGAGGTTTCGATTGGCAAACGTAACAACCTCATCGTCCCGTCCGACAACAGTGCCATCCGGCAAGGTGAACCTCGCATCTGGATTCGGTCGAATTCGTTGGGTATCAATTCCGTCATGTAGCACTCGAATCTTCCGACGAAACGGCATGGGAAATGTACCCGCTTGAAACCGTGTTGGAGAAATCGCTGCGTGAGCAAGGTCAAAGTGCATTACATTGTTAAGGTTTTTAAGCCGCAACCTGCAAGGATCCCCTTCATCAGTCACAGAAAACTCTGAATCGAAGCCCACATCTAGGCCCGACTCTGCATAGTTGAACTCACAGTAGATCCCGAGTTTTGCTTTTGGCCAGACGTCCTTCAGAAACAGGCTTTCACCCCAACCGGGGTGCGCAATAATTACCTCTGGTTCGAGCCCCGATTGGCGGAGCTTTAAGGCTGCCCTAAAAACAGACTCTGCCCTAATTACTTTGGTCTCAAAATCAACAACCCAAGCATGGACCCCAGGAGTGCTGCCCTTAATAGGCTTTACCTGGTGAACGCGTACCCCGCTCCAAAGTCCTGAAAAATCTTTGCGCATGGCTATCGCGTGTACTTCATGACCTCGTTCAACCAACTTCGGTGCCAAATGAACAAACTGGCCTGGAAAATTTTGGTGAATAAACAAAAAGCGCATCTTAAAGTCCTATAAAGAGTCAATTGCCTTCCCAGAGAATCCTCCAGCTGTCATCTTCCCTGATAAATTGAAGCTTCTTTGCAGACCGAACCTTTAAATTCCCCGCCTTATAGTTTTGCTCAAAAACCGCCTCGGCTCTACCGTTTTCAAGTACCTTAACCACTAGGTTACGGATCTCTACAGAGATTGATCTTTTGCCAACAATTCGTGGCTTTCGATAATCCAGCCACTGAGACTTAGACTTAAACCTAGTTGTCTGAAAGACCTCGCTGTAAAAGTCTGAGTAAGAATCAAAATCTTTTCCGGACCATGCCTCAGCCCAGTCAAGGACCTTTTTAGTAAGAGTCAGAGACGGGTCATCATCTGCTTTGGGGTCTAGCGGATCATTCACCGGCAAAATCGTTACTGGCGTTGCAGTCTGCGCCGAAGGGGCTATCTCGGGCGTCGGTTTTGCTGACGGAGTTTTTGGTTTGGGCGATGTGGGCGGAATCGAGGAAGTGGTCGATGATGGGGGAGTAACAACCGACGGAACTTCCTCAACTTTTGGCGCGGAAGCAACTATCGATGAGGGCTTTACGGGCTGCTTTTTCCAGCCTAACAGCTGATTTAGTGTCTCTTCTAAAGGTCGAATAGGAAGCCGAAAATTATCCGAGTCAAGATTAAGCGTAGAAATATCTAACAGGCCAGTCACATGTAATAGCCTGTAGCTTCCAAGTCGAGCATCAATCATTGCATTAACTTTATTAGCCAAGATGCCGAAATGTTCCACCTCGGCATCGAGCACTGCCAATACGGTCTCGCGACCAGAGTCGCGAAGACGCTTACGACCTTCCATTACCCTCTGAGAAGTTTCTGCAGCAGTCTCAAGGAGCTTTAGGCGCTCTTGCCCTTTTTGATACTGGTTCCATGCCATGCGAATGGACTCAGATGTCTTACGCTGGGTACTAATCTCCCGTTCCATCGCCTCATTGCGGTCTAATGCGGCCGCACGAGTACGATTCATCGAATCACCACCAGAGAAAATGTTCCAAGAAAATCTAACAAGCGCCGAATCTTCGTCTTTTTTGAAAATTCCCGCCACTTCCTTATCCCTGCTTCTTGACAAGACAAAGTCCACCTTCGGCAAAAGATTCGAGCGCTCTAAGTTAATCGACCTCGCCGCACGGTCAATCTGCAAACGAATCTGCTGAAGTCTCGGGTTAAATTCTTGACCTCGAAGAACAGCAACTTCAACATCAGCAGGAATTAGGTCTACAAAATTATCAAGATCTTGAATTTTTTCCTGGCTAGGTACATGGCCAAATACTTGCTCGTAATTTGCAATTGAATCTCGCATACCCTGTTCATAAAAAACTCGGCGCTCACGAACAATCTGCAACCGAGTCGCAGCTTGAAGCTCATCTACTACCACTCCGCCGCCACGCTCAACTCTAGCTTTTTCCATGGCGAGTTGTTGCTGGGTGGTCTCTTCGTTGATCTCTGAGAGACGGATTAGCAATTGATTACGAAGTACCTGAAGGTAGGCTACGAGGGCTTCTAAAAGAATATCCTGAGAGCTAGCCCTGGCCTCAGACTGCTTTAAGCTGCGATCGATTGTTGCAATATCGACCTCTGCAAAAGTCTTACCACCACTAAAAATGTTTTGCTCTAACGTATAAGTGCGCTTGCTCCGCTGGTAATCAGTCTTAGTAGGTGGTGTGATGGGTAAGGTAGCGCTCTCGATCTTTTCATCACCCGTATCACCACTGATCGTAATCTTTGGCAAGAAACCTGCCATGGCTGCCTGTCTACGCAGATCGGATGCTTCAACCGCGAACTGACTCGCTCGGATTAAAGGATGAGTGTCACGAAGCTTCTGCAACTCGGTTCGTAACTCGCCCGCCATAGATGAGCCCATAGTTGAAGCCAAAGCCCCGAAAAAGACAATTACTTTCTTGCACCGTTTCATCGAAACTCCAGTTATTAAAGTTCTCTAAAGGCTTCAGCCTTTAACTTCAAGACAGGCTTCAGTAAGGACCAAAAGATAGACCGTGTATCAACTTTGATATCAACCTCACCAAGCATCCCTGGGGTAATCGGATACTCGTTAGGACCATCGCCAATAAACGCTTTGTTGGTGCTCACGACGACTTTGTAAAACTGCTCCTCGTTACGACCCAAATCCGTATCCGCACCAATTGCTGTTACTTTTCCAGATAGGCCGCCATAGCGAAGGTAGTCGTACGTCGAGATCTTAACTAAAGCCTCTTGACCTATTACCACATAACCACGATCCGACGGATTAAGCTTCAGCTCTATAACTAACTGATCCTTAAGGGGCACAACTTCCATCATTGGCTCACCTGGGCGAACAATATTGCCGACGGTCTGAAATTTTAGGTTCTTTATCACTCCCTCTATGGGGGAGCGGATTACAGAACGATCCCCTTGATCTTTCGCGAGCCCTAATTCCTCAGTAAGACTCGCAATTTTTCGCTCTAATTCGCTAGCCTCATTGGCAGACTCTCTTCGAAAACGACCGTCCTCTTGGCGCCTCCTAGCCGAAGCCTCTTCAATTGCTGCCTCAGCCCCGGAAATTGCCTGACGAAGAGACAAGACCTCACCATTAAGCTGGGTCACACGGCTCTGCCGCTGGAAGTGATCAAGCTGAGAGACAAGCTTGTCATTCAGTAACGACTCCGATACAGCAAGCTCCTTCCGGGCTAAAACTAAGCTCTGCTCTAATGCTGTGAGCCTCTCTTGAGATTCAGCAAGTCGCTTGCGAGATTGAAAGACTTGGTTTTCAAGTGCCTGCAGTGAGTTGTCACGCTCCATCTTTCGGTTTCGATAGGTGGATTGCTCGGCATCGACAAGATCCTTAAACTGACTAGGGATATCGACCGGCCACCTAGGAGACTGTCCACTCGACTCTGCATCCAGCCTTACTTTGGCAAGGCGTAATGCAAACATTCTGGCATTCATCTCAGCACTGTTGATGCCCGAGGTGGCAAGATCAAGTTTCACCAGGGGTTCGCCAATGCGAACCTCTTGGTTCTCCCGAACCAAAATATCGGCGATGATTCCTCCCTCTAAGTGCTGAATAACCTTGACCTTATCAAACGGAACCACTTTGCCGGGTGCTGTTACTACGCGATCAACTCGCGCAACCAGCATCCACAAAATGATGAGGCCAAGCAGAATAATCATGTAACGCTGTGGTGCACGCCAACCAGGCTGGCCGAAACGATCCAGAAGAGAATCAAGAGCTGAACTGCTCATGCAGCCGCCTTGCTAACCCCAGCTGACTTGGGCTGGCCAGCGGGTTGGATACCCAACTTAGGGAGGATCTTGTCAGCGGGTCCACCCGCCATTAACTTACCTTTGTTCATAACCAGAATGCCCTGGCAGTGGGCGAGCAGGAATGGGCTGTGGGAGACCACCACGACGGTCTTAGTTTTGGCTAATTCACGAAGGGTCATGACCAACTTCACCTCGGCATCTCGATCGAGCTCAGAAGTGGGTTCGTCAAGTAAAACAATGGGGGGATCATTGAGCAAGGCCTGGGCAATAATGATTCGCTTGGTCTGTCCGACTGAAAACCCTCGACCCTCCGGGCCAATCATGGTGCCATAGCCATCGGGGAGGTCGATCAAGAATTCATGTGCGCCAGCGAGTTGGGCCGCGCGAACAATCTCTTCATCAGAGGCCTCGGGCTTGGCCAGCGCGATGTTGTCGCGAACACTAATCGAGAGCAACTGGGCGTCTTGAGCCAAATAGCCCATCTGCTTGGCCAAAGACTGTTGCGAATGTTGATTAAGGTCCGCGCCATCGAGCAACACACGGCCATCGCTGGGGATGTAAAGGCCACGCAACAACTTGAGCAGCGTTGTCTTGCCACTCCCATTCGGTCCGACAATACCATGCAGGCCCAGTGGCCCAATTTGCCCGGTGATTGGCTGCACCTGTTGGGTCTCGGTGCCAGCGTACTGAAAAGTGACATTCTCCAGTCGCAAGATTCCCCTCGGCGGGGGGAGTTCTACTGCGACTTCCTCGCGGTCTAGCTCCTGCGCAAAGAGCTGATCAAGTCTCTTCTTTGCAGACTTGTATTGACCGAACATACGCCATTGGGAAACCAGTTGAACCAATGGCGAGACCATGCGGCCAGTCAGAATGTTGGTTGCGATCAAAGCACCCAATGTTAGGTTTTGGCTCAAAATAATCAGAGCACCCACGGTAGTGACCATAACGGTATTGGCGGTGGTCATGGCGTGGGCTACCTCGCGATAGTGATCGGCCTCTCGACTGCGCACCAAGGACTCATTGAGCCAAGTGGCGTAGCGGTCTTCCCAGCGAGCTGCAGTGGCAGTGTCTGCGGCCATGGCCTTGAGGTGTAGTCGCGCACCCGCCAGTTCGGCAATGGTTGCATCTCGGTGGACAAGTTGCTCACGCTCGGTCTCGGTCGCATCGCGAGTCACCTCTCCGGATCGCCAAGCGAGCAGAACAAAAGCGATGATCGTGATCAGCGCAATCGGCAAGAGCGGCAGCGCAATTAAGGCGATCATGGCCAAGGACAAAATTAAAAATGGCAAATCAATGAGCAGCATGGCCGCCGCACCTGAAAATGTGCCGCGCACCACCTCGACATCGCGGTAGACAGCCTGCCAGTAGCTCGGGGGAAACTTCTCGAGCTGTTGCGCTGGGAGGTGGAGCATGCGCCGAAAGACATCCCGGGCAATGGCTACCTCTATTCGTGCGCCAATCTGCTGAAGCAACAGAGATCGGCCTGCACGAAAGACATGGTCCATGACAATAACCAAAAGCATTCCCGTTACCAGAGCAAATAAGGTCGCATAGCCTGCATGGGCCACCACCCGATCGTAGACCTGTAGGCTAAAAATTGCTGCAAATAGGCCAAGAAAGTTAATGGCCAGTGCCAATAGAATCGCCTGACGGTAAGCCTTGCGATGCGGCCAGAGAATATCGCGGAGCCAATCTTTTTTGTCTTCGATAGATACCTTGCTCTGCAGGCGCGAGCCTGCATTTTCATCTTTTTGAGATAACCATGGGCGAAGCTCCCTGACATAGTCCTTTAACCTATCTATGCCAGACTGCCTAGGCAATTGCGGAGAGGGGCGCTCTTTGAGGTCCACGATTAATAAGGCTTAAGCGACGGTAATGGTGTTCTGAATCACAATATGGATATTGTTCGAGCCGTACTGATAGACGGAGAAGCCACTCTGACCCTCGACACTGACATCGACCAAAGTGTCTCTCCAGGCGCCCGGGCGAAGGTCTAAGTCGACCTTGTCCGAGCCAGCGCTTGACTTAATCACCAGGGTATTGCCTTTCTGATAGGTCGGATCATCGATTGCTGTATTCGTTGAACCAGTCATCGACAGAACATCGAAATGGTTGAGTGAAATCGACTGATCTCCTGCGCCCAAGTCGAATATCTCGACGTTCTCTATGGCACCTTTGCGTAAGCCAGAGAGGTTAAAGAAGGTGGAGCCGGTACCCATTGCTGAGGTGAACTCAACGGTGTCGACACCCGTACCACCGTCGATCTTGAAGAAGATGCTGGAGTCCCTCACGCCGTCCGCGGCATCGGCAGCAGAGTAGTCGGCGTGGCTTAGGTCGGTAATTGGGGCTTCGAACGCCACCTTAATGAGATCATTGCCGGCACCACCAATTAGCACATCTTTTCCGCCATCCCCGACCAGAGTGTCGTTGCCCACATTTCCTATAAGACGGTCTGCGCCAGTGGGGTTCGCATTGGTCTTGGCCGCGTTGGCCGTAAGCATTTCTCCCTCGGACACTTTTACTACCTGCACAGCCATATTGCTGCCACTGGTAAGGTAATCACCACCGTAGAAGACCTTCATCGAGGTGGATTGCGTCAACGCGACATCGTCAAAACCGTCGCCATCGATGTCTCCTAGCTTGGTCCAGTAGCCGTTGTCGGTTCTGAGCAATTGAATGCCATAGTCCTGCATCTCTAGGAGGCTGATGTCTTGCCAACCCCGCTCGCGACCAAAAATCAGATAAGACGATCCAAGCGATGTGGTGCCAGCGTTGTCGGCCTCATCATCTCCCGGGGCTTGCAGAATGAAGTCCTCAATGCCGTCGCCGTTCATGTCGCCAACACCGGTCCAGCTATACTCACCAGCATCGTCAAAGTCCACCGCGCCTGTTATGCGGAAGCCCTTTTGAGCCGCGGCCAAGCCAGCCAAGTCGATATCGCCATTGTTCCAACGACCCGCCTGGCCAAAGACTACATACAGGCCGCCATTGTCTTTGGCATTGAAATCGTTCGGGTCGTTCGAGGGGCCATTGGCAGAAATCAAAATGTCATCGAAGCCGTCGCCGTTGATGTCGCCCAAAGCTGAATAGCTGCCATTGATTGTGAAAGCAGACTCAGGGACGATTTTGTTCAATGCAGGGGTATTGCCCGCGGCCGCACCTGAAGCCCAAGTACTGGGAGCATCCCATGAAGTGGCGTTGGATGCACCATAAACGATGAAATTGACCGCATTCACAGTGGTGTCGGTGCGAGAGACCATGAAATCTTGGTATCCATCGCCATCAACGTCACCCAAGGCAGCGATACGCCCCACCGTGCCCAAGGTCCTTGAGCTGGCAAAGTCGGCAGCAGCCAAATTGAAGCCCGATGCCGTTTGAGCTCGACCAAAATACACTTGGCCGCTGGAGCCGGTCATAAAGTCATCAAAACCATCGGCGTTCAAGTCACCTAAGGAAACAGGGGCCCAACCATTACCGAAATTAGCTCCTGCAGTGCCTTTGTAGACTGCATCAGCTGTGGTCGCACTGGTGGTGTAGGTGTAGGTGGTGTCGACGCCTGGAACCTCCCAATGATTCTGGGGAGTGTATGTAGATCCATTCACACTGTTCCAATAGGCACTGGTTGGTGTACCTGTAGGCAGTGCATTAGCTTGACCTGTGGCGCCAGTTCCGCTGGCGGATAGCGTGGTTTCATTAACCAAACCTGATTCGCGATTTATCAGTATGTCGTTGCCACCATTGAACAGATAGATCCGGCCTTCATTACTGCTAGTCCACCAATCGCTTGACACTGTGTTTTGCGTGCGATCGCCAATCCTATAACCCATCGAATCCGAGCCACTGGCGGTGACCAAGAAGTCCGAACGCCCATCGCCATCAAAGTCGCCCAATGCACCCAATCCATTACCAAAACCTTCTCCGGCTGACGCAGTGGAAGTCAGTGCAATGTAGCCATTGTCAGTACCCGATACACCATTGGATGTGCTGATATCCAGTCCCCCGATACCATTGACCGAGCCATAGACCAAATACACATGACCCGAGTAATAAGTTTGTTGCTGCAAATCAGCAACCGATGAATTCCAGTAGGAGTACCCGCCACTCGATGAATACGTGTCATACCTTCGTACATAAGCCACACTTGTGGAAACAGTGTTCACAGTGCGCATGGCAAAGTCCATCAGACCGTCGTTATTGACGTCACCCACTGCCACAAGGTACGAGTTGTTTTGTGAGCCGAATGAAAGCCCACTGGCCAAAGAAATCGTGTCGATGCGCAACTGCGGTGTGAATATGACCGTATCAGTTCCTGCACCACCATTGAGGCTGTCAGATCCGCCCAGGGGTTGGAGGGTGTCGTTGTTGTTGCCACCGGCCAAGGTATTGTTGGCGTTGTTACCGATCAAGGTTTGTCCAGCACCAGGAATCGGCACGGCCTCCACCGCCACACCAGCAGCCACCCGCAGCAATACACCACCTTGAGCGTAAACGGTATCACTCCCCAACGTGCTGGTGGTCCATTGGGCAAAGTCTTTGAGCATGACCTTGTCACCACTGTCACCCAAGATCATGAATTGGTTGCTCTCGCCCGACATTGCCCGCACCGAACTCAAATCGAAAGTGACCGTGGTGTTGCTTGTCACACCCGTAGAAGCACTCCGAAGATCCAACTGCTCCATGCCTTGGATCTTGGGAATGCCACCTTGAGTGAAGTCCACGCTGGCGTCGGCCACGCGCAGAGTATCCAAACCCAAACCGCCATCGATCAGGCTGTCATTGGTGTCAAAGACCAACACATCGTCGCCAGACCCACCGCGCAAGACATCGCCGCCCTGACCGCCATCGAGTGTGTCGTTGCCATCCCCACCATCGAGGTCGTCGTTACCCAAACCACCGACCAAGCGATCGTCACCCGCCTGTCCCAACAGGACATCATCACCTGCACCACCATCCAAGGTGTCGTTACCCGCCTGGCCCTCGAACACATCGGCCCCTTCGCCACCCGTCATGGAGTCGCCCCATTGGCTGCCCAAAACCCGCTCGATGCCCTGAAGGGTATCGGTACCCTCACCTTGCACCGTGCCAGAACCCAAGGTGATGGCGGCGGTGGCTTCGCGGTAATCGGCCGTATCAAACCCGTCCCCGCCGTTCAAGGTGTCGTTGCCAGCCCCCCCCAACAAGGTGTCGTTTCCAGCCGCGCCGCTCAGGCTGTCGTCACCTGCACCACCCATGATCAAGTCCGGATTGGCTGAGCCTAGGATGGTGTCGTTGTTGGCAGTCCCCACCCACCTCACGGCGGCCTCGACAGAGACCGTCAGGGTGACGTTGGTTCCTGAAACAGCGGTATAGCTTTGATAGAGCTTGCCGTTGATGGTGCTGACACTGCCCAGCGTCCAAGCGCCCACCAAGTCAATGGTGTCCTGCGCATCGGCATGGACGGTCAAGGTCGTGACGGCCAGGGCATTGAGGGCATCGGGCGTCAACACCAAGCGCGTGCCCAAACTGCCGCGCATGTCGATCACTTCAAAATTCTTGAATTTTCCGCCTGCGGTGAAGGTCGCCAGATCCACGACTTCGTCCCGCACCATCAAGGTGTCTGTACCTGCTCCACCATCAACCGAGGCATCTGTGGCGTCAAAGACCACCGTGTCATCGCCGTCACCCGACAAAATGGTGTCGGAACCTGCTCCCCCATCGATCCAGTTGGCCGCCGTGTCGCCCGTGATGTGATCGGCGTGGCTTGAGCCCAATATGTTTTCAATGCTGTAGAGGTCGTCAGAACCTGTGGAGCCTGCACTGATAGCCGTTCCGGCTTGGGCGATACCATCTCCGCGCAGCACGATGGTCACGCCTTGGTCAGCATCTGAATAGTCGGCGGTGTCCACACCCAAACCACCCCAAAGGGTGTCATTGCCCGCTCCACCACGCAACCAGTCATTGCCCAAACCACCTTCTAAGCGGTTGTTGGCCGCCGAGCCGATGAGCCAATCGTCACCCGCACCAGTTTTGACCCACTCGACGCCAGTCAAAGTGTCCACATATCCCAAAGAGTTCACCGCGGTGTTGGAGGCCACGCCGTTATACCGATCGGCGCTGAGGTTGACACGCACCGCACGAATCTGGTCGGCGTAGTCCAGCATGGTTCTTGTTGAGGTCGAACCACTGTCCATGAGCTCGGCGGTGTCAGCACTCTGACCGCCGTTTTGTCCGCCAGTTAAGGTGTCGTTGCCAGATTGATTCCCACGCAACACATCGGTACTGACCGCGAATTCCACCTCAACCACCGCGCTGCCATTGGTGAATTTTCGGTGACCAGTCAAACTCGATGCGCCCTGAGTCCAACCGCTGTCAGCGAATAACACGCTGTCGCCCACCTCACCTTTGATGCGCAGTGTGTTAAGGCCGCTGACTGTGGTCGTGATAGTTGAAACCACTGTTGCATTCAACACCAGAGTGTTACCCACATTGGCTGCGTTGGCACTTAAGTCAATGACTTCGATATTCCTGAGTGCAACGATGCCCGCCTGCGTCAGGTCGGTATTCACGTATCTTGTGTAGACAGTATCGGTACCCTCTCCTCCGTCCACCGAGGCATCGCCCAGGTCAAGGAAGAAGACATCATCACCATCGCCACCCTCTAGGGTGTCAACACCTTCGCCGCCCCAGATGGTGTCGTTGCCAGCACCACCCCTTAAAAGGTTGGTGCCTGAGGAGCCCACCAAAATGTCGTTGTGTGAACCACCAACAACATCCTCAATACCGTAATGCGTGTCAATACCGCCCAAACCATCCAAGGCTTGATTGACGCCTACCGTACTGGGCCCTGTCGGGGTCGTCAACGCGGTGCCGGTGAGGCTCAGTGCAACATCACTGAGGTTCACCACCACCGATTGGGTCGATTGGGAGTAATCCAAAACATCGCGATCGGCGTTGTTGTAGTTGCCACCGTAGATGATGTCGTTGCCAGACCACCGATAAAAGTGTCCGATCCTTGGTTAAACCAAGGTTGGTTGGCATGAGTAACGTCATCGACACCTAACACATCGTTGCCGTCACCGCCGTACAGGGCATCGTTTCCGTAGCCACCGACGATGATGTCTTCACCTGCTCCACCCATCAGAGTGTCATCGCCTATTTCATCCAAATATGTGCGGTCTGACCCATGACCTCGGAATGTGAACCAACCTCTAAACGCACCAATGTAATCGTTGCCATCGCCACCACTGATAACGTCATTGCCATCGCCACCAAACAAGGTGTCGTTACCTACTCCCCCGTCAATGGTGTCGTTGTCAGCCAGCTCCCAGTTGTAGTAGTCATTCCATATCAAACGGATACCACTGCCCACGATCAAATCATCCCCACCACCACCCCACAGTTGGTCGTGTCCTTCCCCGCCATAAATGACATCGTTACCGTCTCCGCCATCAATCTTGTCGGCAGCGCCACCATTGGATGGGTCCAAGGCGTCACCCACCAAGAGATCATCACCAGTGCCACCGATCAAAGTATCTGAACCGCCCTCACCATACAAGGAATCCGCGCCTGCGCCACCGACCAGTGAGTCATCGCCTGCACGCCCCCAAAGTCCGTTGGCTTGCTCATCACCGATCACCACATCGTTGCCCGTTCCTGCACCGATTTGCTCGACACCTTGCAACCAGTCGGTACCGATATCCGTTGAACTGGCCTCCCCCTTGAGCAAGTCGATGTTGAGCGCAGCGCTCAGGTGCGCATTATCCACCGTATCAAAACCTGCACCGCCGATGATGGTGTCGTTGCCTGCACTACCAATGACCCAATCATTACCGCCCCCCAAGTCGAAACGATTGGGTGCGGAACCACCCCAGATCACATCGTTACCCCCGCCCGTCTTAATCCAGGCCGGCGTGTTGAAGGTGTCCGTCTTGTTGCCTGCAGACTCATCACGAACCGCAGCGTTATTTGCCACGGATGAGCCGTCATAAACCTGTCCGGTTGCACTCAAATTAACCCCGACGCCACGACTCATGTGCGAGTAATCCAAGACCAAATCTGCGCCAGAACCACCCAAGGCGGCGTTGTCACCCGTGCCACGAACCAGGTTGATAGATATCGATTCGTGAATCTTCACGGTCAGAGAATTTTGGGTCAGCACCACATAACCCGTCGGTGGGTTTACTGAAACAGACCATTGCGCACGATCGGTCAGCAAGACCGAGTCACCTAACTGACCTTCAATGGTCAGGGTGTTGCCGCCGCTTGTGAGCTCTGAAACAGCTGTCGAATTGAGCAGGATGGTGTTGCCAGTCCCCCCCCCGGCCAATTTCAGATCCAACACTTCAATGTTGGACACGACTGGACGACCTGCGCTGACGGTGAAGTCGACAAAGGTGTTGCCGATGGCCAAGGTATCAGTGCCCGTACCACCGTCTACCGATACATCCGAAGTATCAAAATACAGCAAATCGTTACCAGCACCTCCCAACAGCGTATCTGCGCCATCACCCCCAAGCAACGTATCGTCGCCAGCAGAACCATCGATGTAATCGTTGCCACCTGCTCCTGACAAGTTATTGTTTGCTTCACTACCCACAATGTAGTCAGCTCCTCCACCAGCAACCATGTACTCTACATCCAACAGGGCATCCAAATCACCGAGGCCAACGAGGACGCGACCTTTGGTGACTGATTCAGAAACAACCGTCATCTGGTGAGTCACATTGGTGGTATCAGTCGTGAAAACGATATCCGGGACATTGCCTTCACTGCGGTTAAAACCGATGGTGATTTGAGTGCCCACAACACTCACCGAGCGACCTGATCCATTGCCAAAGGCTGGATCAGCAAGAAGAGCGGTCGCAATCTGTTGGACTAATTCAGTGAGCGTAGGGGGTGTCGCTCCATCAACAGCAACAGCGACTCCGCCAAACGTGATCGTGCCACCTGCCGGCACACCTGAAAATATGAACTGTTGTCTTTCACCCAACTCGAGATCAAGCTCAGCGACTTGACCAGTCACATTGGTTGTCCCGCTGAGAACGCTCAAAAGCTGGACATTGCCTTCCAATCGATTGAACGTCACCGTCAACGTGCTACCTGACTGCTCTACCAAACGGCCTGTGGCAGTGGCAAATGATGAATGGGCATCCAAAGCCGTTTTGACTGCGGTCGCAAACACCGTCAAATTGGATGCCGCCGTATTAAATGTGACTGGCACACCCGCAACCGTGATGGTTCCTACGGCAGGTGTACCCGTGAACGTGATTCTCTGTTGCTCACCTAAGCCCAAATGGGCAGTGATGTTCGACGAGGTGTAGCTGTAATCGGCGGTATCCATACCGCCAGCACCATTCAAAGTGTCATTGCCATCGTTTCCTCTGAGCCAATCGTCTCCTGACGAACCAGTCAGGCTGTTAGCAAGGTGATTGTCATCGTGTTGCCGACCAAAAGATGCACCACTCACCAAGGCCACTGTGACCTTGGTGTCGACCAACACGGAGTACCGATCAGACCCGACGTTTTGATAGAACTCGTTGTACGTCACACCACTGTCCACACGGGTGGTGCGCAGCCACACTCCGGTCGACAAATTGACCGTATCACCGTAGTCGCCGAGCACGAACAGATGTGTTGTCCCAGATGGCAAAAGGTTCTTCACCTCTTGAGCCGACAAGGTGAGCGAGTTACCGACACCCAAGGTGTTGGCGCCCAAATCGATGCGTTCGATATTCAAGAGCGTGGGTTTTTCAGCCACCGTCAAATCCAAAGCACGCAATTGGACGCTGAGGGTGTCTGTTCCGGCTAGTCCGTTGACCGTCCCGATGGTGGCCGAATTGAGCACGAGCAGGTTGTCGGTGTTGTCACTCGACAGTGCCGTTCTGGTGAAGGTCGGTGCAGCAGCCAACGAAAAACCAATGGGCTGAGCAGCGGTACCCGCATTGGCCAGTGCCGATGTGAGCGCCGAGGTACTCAAAGTCCCCAACTGCAAATTGGTTTGAGCATTGTTGAGGGTGGTGTCGGTGAACTGCAAGCGATCGCTGATGTGAACCGTCACCGGCACGCTGCCTTGGATGGCTGTGGCGCTGTAGATTTTCGCGCTGTGGCCGTTCAGCTGCGACTGACCTTGGTACGTCCAGTTGGCCCAGTCGTTGATGACCAAACGGTCACCGAAATCACCATCGATGTGCAACACGTTTCGGCCATCGGTCATGGCCTGTACCGCTGCACGATCCAGTACCACGGTATTCGCGTTGCGACTGCGCAGGTCAATCAGTTCGATATTCGTGATGCCGTTGGTGGCGTTTGGCAAAGTGAAGTCGCGACCACTGGTACCCATCAGCAGGGTGTCGTACCCAGCACCGCCGTCGATGGAGGCGTCGCCTTGAATGGCGTAAGCACCGGTAGGCACGCTCACGTTGGAGTTGTGAAGGTTGTTGTTCACCCCGGCCACGTCCCAGACCAAGGTGTCGTCGCCTTCACCACCCAGCAAGGTGTCGTTCTCTGAGCCACCGACCAAAGTGTCGTTGCCAGCTCCACCGATCAAACTGTCGTTGCCCGTTCCACCGGTCAAACTGTCGTTGCCGCTACCGCCATAAAGGGTGTCATTGCCATCTCCACCCTGCAAAGTATCGTTACCTGCATAGCCCCACAGGGCTTCGGCGGTAGTGCCGCTACCAGTGAGGGTGTTGTCACTTTCGCTACCTTTGAGCAGCAGCGAGCTTGCCTCTTGGGTACCTATATTGGTGGCCACCTTAACGGTGACGCTTACTCCTTCATGCGTTGCCGTATACGTTTTGTAGCCAACATTGGAGACGGTGTCTGCAATGCCTAAATCGGCGTTGAGCGACACGGTATCTGCTTCGCCACCTTCAATGGTGAGCGTGCGGTCTGTTCCCGCCATTCTGTAAACCGCGGCTTTGTCAAGGGTGATGCTCTGAGGTGACTCGGCATCCATACGAAGCACTTGCATACCCGAGATAGCAGGCATTTGCCATGTATTTCTGAAGTCCACGCTGGGGTCGTTAATGAGCAAGGTGTCTTTACCGATACCACCCACGATAGACACATCGCCCGCGTCAAACACGAAATGGGTGGCGCCGCTGCCAGCCACCAGCACATCCGATCCAGCGCCGCCATCCAAGGTCATCGCCGCGCCCAAGCTAGCCGCGTTTTGAATGTGCGAGCGAACCGATGTGCCCGAAAACGTGGAAACGTAATTACCCACGGCGGTGAAGGCAACACCATCCACAGTGATACTCGCGGGTGTGCTCACAGTGCCTTGCGCCACCACCACCACAGTGGAACTAGTGGTTAGGTTGGTAACCACCGGTTGGTTGGCAACAAACAAGTGCCCATCGATTCGCAAGGTGGCGCGTTGGGCTTGCCCCCAAATGAAATCGTCGCCTGCACCGCCTCGGATGACCTCAATTTCTTGAATCGTGTCTGTGCCGCCTTGTCCGTCGCTGGCGGTACCCGATGCCACGCCCTGCTGGGTTTCACCAGACAGGTTGACCACGATAGACTCGGTTTGCTGGCTGTAATCCAAGGTATCGTTGCCATCGCCACCGTTGTATGTGTCGTTGCCTGCACCCGCGATCAAGGTGTCATTGCCCGCTTCGCCCAGCAGGCTGTCGTTACCCAAGCCGCCTTCAATCAGGTCATCACCAGCGCCAGCCCTGACGGTATCGTCGCCCACACCGGCGTCGATCGTGTCGTTGCCCTCGCCAGCGGTGATCGAATCGGCACCCGCGTGTGTGGCGATGAAGCGCGCTTGAGCACCATCGCTGAGCACCACGTCATTGCCCGAGCCGGTTTGGATGTTTTCGATGCTCTCCAGCGTCCCCTCCCCCAAGAGGCCATCGATGACCTTTCCACCGGCTACCGTGACCTGACCCACGGTCATGCTGCTGGCGCTTAAATTGACGTAGACGTTGCCGGTATGCGCAGCGTAATCCGCGGTGTCGATACCGTCACCACCGTTGAGGGTTTCGGCGCCCAAGCTCTGGAACAAATGGTCGTTACCACCATTACCCAAAACAGTCTCGGGAACGTAGTTTTGCGTACTGTAAGCAGATGCGGTTCCACCGGTGTACTGCGAAGCAGCCGTGTCGGAACTGTCCGCAGCGACCAAGGTGATGCGCTCACTGATCAGCAATGTGGCATTGAGTGTAGTGTCGGTGTAAACCTGAACAGCTTGGTAGGTGATGCCATCTTGGACCACATTACCCGAGTTTTTCCACACCAAGCTACCGCCCAACAACAAGGTGTCGCCCGGGTCCCCATGGATGGTCAATGGCACTGTCGGGCTAGTGGTCATGCTGTCCAAGGTAGCCGCATCGATGCGCAACCACTGCGCGCCATGACCGCGCAGGTCCAGCACCTCGATGTTGGTCACTGCAGTGCTGTTTGTCAGTGTGCGCACTTGATCCTTGAAGATCAAGGTGTCGGCTCCTGAGCCGCCATCGATAGTGTCAGAGCTGTCGTAAACGATGACGTCATCGCCGTCGCCGCCGTTGACCACATCCGAACCCGACCCACCGTCCAACCAATCGCGCCCGGCTCCACCCAGCAAGGTGTCGTTGCCCAAGCCACCCAACAAGGTGTCATCACCGTCGCCGCCATCCAGCGAATCGTTGCCCGCACCGCCATCCAGAACATCATTGCCAGAACCCGCACCAGTCGAGTCGGCTCCGCCGAACAAGCGGTCGTTACCGTCGCCGCCCAGCACAGTGTCATTGCCTGCACCGCCATAAACCGTATCGTCTCCGGAATCCCCAAAGATAAGGTCTGCACCCGCCTCGCCCAGAATAGAATCATTGCCTCCGCCGGCATAGATGGTGTCGTTACCGGCGCCAGCAAGCAGGGTGTCATTTCCTGAACCCGCCCAGAAGGCCTCAGCGACTGATCCCCCAACAATCGAGTCGGCTCCAGCCCCTGTTTGTACAGCCTCGACATTCGTAATCGCATTGCTCGAACCGGTCACGTCAATTGCAGTGGCGGCCTGCAGAGTGTCGCTTCCTGCCCCAGCAACCGAAACGTTACTGAGATTGATCTTGGTGCCTGTTGTCGACTGGGCGAAGTCGATGGTCGCGCCCTGATAAGGAATAACCCAGCTCTGAACTTCTACTTGCACCGTAGATTGAACCTTGACGTAGATTCCTTCTAACCCGTATCGAATCCAGGTCACATTGTTGTTGTCCGTGACCCTCTCCATCTCCGCCCAAGGACCTTCCAATGTCATTGAGCTCTGTGCGGAGCCCTTAATTACAAGTTCAGTGTGCGTGTCATACGCAGTCGTCATCTGACGCTCTAGCAGGTACACGACCTCGCGGTAGTTGATGGTGAGATGGTTGGCACCGTCGCCGGTAAGATCGATTACCTCAAAACTGCGCAACTTTGATCCGGCAAAGCCGGTCATGTCTAGATTGATGCCATTGCCTCTGAACTCCAAGGTATCAACGCCGGTGCCTCCGTCAATCAAAATAAAATCGAGCTTAGAGATCGAGAGCACGTCGTTCCCGCTTCCACCTCGAATAATGTCGGCCCCGCCAAGGCTGTGAATAGTGTCGTTACCGGCACCACCGGCCAAACGGTTGGCGTTGAAGTCACCGATCAATAAGTCATTTCCAGATGTGCCTGTTTGAATCAGGGAATCGGAAAAGTCCCCGCCATTAATGACAAATCCTTCGCCAGAGTTGTAGCCATCTCGTTGATTGGTCGGCATGCCTGCGAGGATGTCCACAAAGCCGTCTCGGTTGAAGTCTCCCGCTGCAGTGGAAAAACCAAACCGATCTTGGGGTAAACCCCCTGTGATAATCAGCCCATCTTCACCCAGGTTGTCTGCACTCATGTACTGCTGCCACTGAGCGCGATCTTTTCCGTAAACCACGAATACTGCGCCACTCTCTTTGTCTGCGGTATCACTTGCGGTGTTATCGTCAATGATCGGATTTTGTCCACCGGCCAACAAGAGCAAATCGTTGTAGCCGTCTTGATTCAGGTCTCCAAACTCCGATGCACGGACCAAGGGGTTCATCGTGGTTCCGTAAAGAGTGACCACTCGACCTTGTGAACGCAAATCATCCAGGGTGGTAAGAGCCGGCCAGTCGCCTGCTGCACCAAACACCAAGTGAAATACCCCTTTGCCCACCGATGATCCACCAGGCACCCCAGCAACGTCATTCGGCGAGCCAAAGATGTAATCCATAATGCCGTCGCCATCCACATCACCCGCCGCCTCAACTTGCAAACCAGCCAACGCACCCTGTGTAACGTTATAAGGAGACTGCGTGGTGCGCGTAATCTGGAAACCTGGATCTATTTGCGCCGCTGCCTCGGTCGTGAACCTGAAGGGGGAATTCGCTCCTGTCATGTTCGCGACGGAGAAATACGTGCCAGTTTCAGCACCTTTGATGGCCTTTGTATCAACCGAAATGAAGTAGTCCGCAGCTCTCTCAAGCGGATTACCGGGATTCAACACCAACCGGTTGCCCACAAACTCAACCGTTCCTCCGTAGGTGGAGTCATAGCCCTGAGCAGTCTTTGTAAAGGTCTCAACGAGCACGCCAACACCTGCGTCCCTCAGGTAGACCCGGAATCGGGTGCCGACATCACCGGCTACAACATCTTCAGAGAAGGTAAGAACCAAATTATCGGTTTGGCCAACCGTTGATACGTTATCAACCGCATTGCCTCCTGGCACCGTGACCAACCCGCCCCAAGTGGTGAAATCCAGCGAGCTGTTGGGCACGGTCAGGTTGACAACGGCATTGCCACTTAAATCGGTGAGTGGCGCAGTACTGTTGCTATACGCTGCATTCGAAGCGGTGCGCAGTAAGATTTCATACGCGGTGCCATAAACCAATGGGCTCTCAGGATCAATGCGGATAGTGCGATTGTCCAAGTAGAGCGTAGCGTTACTGGCCACAAAGGCACTGGTGGTGCTGTCCCAACGCTGTCCTTGAATCACGCCCACGCCATTAACCACGGCCGCACTGGATACATCAAAGCGTGCCAAGATGCCCGTGCCCAAGGCATTGGTGCCTTTAGCCTGTAGGTCAATAAAGCCTGTCGCACCGAATTTAAGCGTTTCGGGCGACATAAACACGATGTCATTGGTCACCGAAACATTGGTGTCACCATCGTAGAAGGACGCGCCTGCTTGCAACGGTCGATCTGTGATGCCGTTTTGAACATTCCAAGCGCGCAGATCTGGACCGACTGTATCGGAGGTAGTGACAAAAGTTCTAGCGTCAGGAACAAAATTTCCATTCGAATCAGTCCCGCCCGCCAAGTTACCCGCCAAATCTTGAACCCCGTCGAGCATGATTCGATACTCGGAATTCTGTTGAAAGGTTGCACCTAGTTTAAGGATGTATGAACTCGCATCAGTGACCTGATTAGAGGGCGTCGTCACTGTGCCGCCCTTATCACTCACACCAGTTTGTAAATTAAAGGTCTCGGTGGAGGCATAGGTTTTCTCCACCACCGAAATATCAACCGCAAGCTTTGTGGAATTGTCTCCGCCTGTCGCCGCGGTGTCGCTGAGATTCGTTACATTTCCACCAAAGCTCTGTGTGCTCGTGAATACGGCTGTGCCTGCGACAGAACCCGCGGACACCGTATAACCACTCAAACTTCCAGAAAAATTTCCACTCGTATATTGATAGGTCTGCCCAGGCACAAGACCCGCAAATGCGGCTGCAACCGCCTCCGCCGAGACTCCTCCGCCTGGTGCTTTGAAAGTCACTCCCGCTAAGGTCACGGTCTCATTTGCAGCCATCGCCTTGAAGGTGACGGTGGCCTGCTCTTGAGTAGATGCCGTCAGCCGCTGAAGATGAATCGCCCCATACGGCTTCACACTCTCCGTGATGTTGACTGTAAGGTTAAAGGTGCTGCTGAGACTCTGTGTTGGTGCCGTAGGGACCCGACCCAAGTCTGAATTGTTGATGTAGTTGGTATAAACATACCCGCTGTTCAAGTGGCCTGCGGGGACTGTGTAAGTCGCGGTGTTGGGGTACTGGTCCACCCAGCCGTTGTAGATATCAGGGTCATAAGGCGATACTGTGAACACGAACGGGGTGGAACTGGCAAATGCGGGGGCCACGGCATCCGGAGCCCCAGAGGCCACAGCAGTCGTGAAATTGAGCGTAGAACTGTTTTGAATGCCAGCGAAGAAATTGCCGGCCTTGTCTACAAGGGCGGTTGAATCAATGTTGATGTAGTAGCTTGTGCTGCTAGCCAAACTTCGGAAAGGATTGACAACCAATTGCTTGTCAATAATCTCTAACGTGCCGCCAAGGCTTCCGAGGCCAGTCACCACATCAAACTTTTCGATCAGTGGACCATCGGCACGGTACAACAACACATAGGCTTGTGCGGGCTGTGCAACGCCACGCAAGATCACCTCATCAAAGTTAATCGTGATGTTGGTCGCTACGCCAGTACCTGTGGCATTGTCGGATGGTGTAGAGCTCTCGATGCGCGGGCCAAAGCTATCGTTGTCGTGGTAGACCACAGTGGTCTTTTGAGCCCAGCCAGAACTCTTTCCAAAAACAATATGACTGGCGCCGCTATAGTCGGTCACCCCATTGATGGTGATGCCGTTGATACTAGGACCACCAATAGCGAAGTCAGCAAAACCATCGGAGTTGATATCGCCAATAGCGGCTATATCTGCGCCAATGTTGGTGCGGTTGTTGGCGTCCGAGATGAACATTACCCCGCGAGAGCCCATGCTGTCCGACAGGCTAAAGTCCAAGCCATTGGAGCTGCCGAAAATCAGCGCGACCTTGCCATAAGGACCTGCGAATGGGTTGCCGATGGCAAAGTCTTGGTAACCATCGTTATTTACATCACCCACGCCTTTAATCGTCAGGTTACTGATCAATGACGCGCCGTTCGGGTAATAACTTGAGCTGTTTGCGAGCTCCGAAGTGTTGATAACGAAACCTTGTCCGCTGGCCTGTGTGATCGACGAAAGATTAAAGTTTTCCCAAGTGCTCTTACCAAAGATGACTTTGACCTGGTTGGCACCGGTGTTAACTGCCATGTCAGCAAAGCCATCACCATTGATGTCCCCAATGCCGGTGAGGCCCGACTCGTAGGTGGCGTAATAGTCTTCGTAGTATGGGTCCGAGACCCTCCAGGGGTTCGAGTTGAGGCTTGCAAATGATGTTGAATCGATACCCGTAATGCGAATTCCCTTGCTAGCAATGGTGTTGAGCTCGATCTGTCCTGCCAGATCCTCGGAGCCAAATACCAAATAAGCACTGCCCGCCGCATTAATAATGATGTCGTCGATTCCGTCTTTGTTCACATCGCCTGCGTTGTCCACCTTCCATCCAACGTATTGATCGATGCCTTTGCTCACCAGGTAGGCGCCATCGTTGTATGCGATGGAGAAGGTGGACATTTCAGGGGTTGGTGGGTTGTCGATCACCACGTTGGCATTGGGGATCACAGGTGAGTAGTAGAGCTTTGCGCCGTTCCCACCCACTACCTGCGAGTAACTCACCCCGTTGTGAACGACTGGCTCTTGCCGTACCCAATCACCATAGAGCAACAGAGAATCCACCGCCGTACCCTTGACGATCAACAAGTTGTTGCCATCTGTCATGGCCACCAGCTTTTCAGGCGTGAGAATTAGCTTATTGGCGCTTGCGTTTGTGGTGAGATCGAGAATCTCTATGTTGGTGAGGCCGGTGGGTGGCAAAAGTGAAGTGTTTACATCACCAGCAAAATTTAGCCTCAGAGTGTCTGTTCCCCGACCCGCATCAATTGCCGCAAAACTCATGCTTGTAACGGTAATGACGTCGTCACCGTCTCCCGTCATGGCACCAGCAAAGTCAGGCACCGATACAACATCTGGGCCAGGCCCAAAAACAGTGACAGAACCGCCGAGCTCGTTGGTAATTTTTAATCTAACGGTATCGGACACCGATACAAAGGCATCCCCCTTTTGCAGCACCTTAAAAGTGGCACCGCTCGCGTCAGACTCAAGACCGAAGTAAGCCCAGCCACCGTACAGATGCAATATGTCGTCTGCTGTGCCCTTCACCATCAGACGGCCCGTATCGGACATATTCAGTACGACGTTGTCATCAATGCGAACCGCGTGTGTGCCAGATGCGGAGAGGTCTATCACCTCAAAGCCCTTGAGCTTAGAGCCCGCGACAGGAATCAAATTGGCTATGGGTGTCGAGTCTTGGTCATTTGGGTCAACCAAACCCGTCGTGATGATCAACGTGTCATTGCCGAGACCACCGAAAGCATGCCAATCATCAGCGTCATAGGTCACCACATCGTCGCCGTCACCAGCTTCAATCACATCGGCGCCTGCGCCACCCAGAATCGTGTCACTGCCCCCGCCCGACTTGATGACATCCGAGTTTGCCGAGCCGGTGAGTGAATCGGAATTATCTGTGCCCCGAGTGACTGCATACACTGGATGGTTCTCTGGAAGAACCAGATTCAATTCGACTGGCGTCGAGGAACCAGGGGGAATATAAGAAATTGTTCGAGTAACCTGCCCATTGACGGGCGCTGACAGGGACCATGTCCCCTCCAGGAAAACTGCGTCCCCAGAATCGAGAGCGAGGGTCAAGGTATGTCCGGCATTGCCCATGGCATAAAGGGCTGCGGGGCTAATGACGATCAAATCGTTTTGACTATTGGCCAGATCAATCACTTCGATGCTGCTCAGGTCTGGTCGTCTGGCCTCTGCTGCTGGTCGACCCGGATCGGTCAAATCGAGCAAGGTGCCCGAACCCCGAACCCTCAGGGTGTCCACTCCATCTCCGCCAGAGACCGAATAATCGGCCGAGTCATAAACAATCGTGTCATTGCCTCCGCCGGCATTGATGATGTCAGCGCCGCCGCCGCCATCAATGGTCTCCGCTGCGTTTGAGCTATGACCTACGATGACTTCAGCGCCGCGGCCCCCGGTTATGCTCAGCTGATTGCCATCCCCAACGATTTGATCAACCTTGCTGACCTCAAGGGCCAAAAGAACAGTGACGGGTGTGCCATCGCTGGCAAAGTTGGTGAACCGGTTATAGGTGATGCCCAACACCTGTTCTGAACCACGTGACATCCAGCCTGTACCGGCCAACAACACCGCATCGCCAGCATTGCCCTCCACGATCAAGGTGTCGGTAGAACCCGACATGTCACGCACTTGGTCGGCACCAACTGTTAAGCGGTTGTCTCCCGTTCCACGAATGTCCCACTTTTCAATGCCACTCAAAACGGGGCCGCCTACCGCCGTTAAGTCGATGTTTACTCCGGCGCCAGTTACACGAACAGTGTCCGTCTCAGTGTCATCGGGGTCATCGGCTGTGGAACCCCCCAAGTAAGTGTGATCAGCGGGATCGTATATAAATACGTCCTCGCCCGGACCACCCACCAGGGTGTCAGAGCCGGGCCCGCCATTAAGGGTGTCGCTGCCGCGTCCTCCCTCTAACCTCTGTGAGCCCTCACCCGAGACCAAATAATCTTTGGCATCGGTGCCCAAATAAGTTACGGCTACGCCAGCCTGAACCAAAACAGTCGTGTTATTTAAGGTAAAAGGCGTGTAGGTGACCGTCGCCTGCGTTGCGGGGCTGACCTCTGTGACGGGGATTCCTTGAACCCACGGCCCAACCAAACGAGCAGTGTCTTCCGTATCGCCCGTAATTCGCAGGGTTCGATTCGAGCCAATTGCAGCGACGGCACTCGACCCAAGAACCACTGTGCCAATACCAGCGCCAAGGTCAATTTCCTCAAAACCGCGAATGCGGTCCGCTGAAGCAGCGCTTAAATCAGTGAGGCCTGCAGACAACCTCAAGCGGTCGTATCCCGCACCACCATCAATCAACAAATCGGCTGCATCGAACAACACAACATCATTGCCCGCACCGGCCTTAATTATGTCTACTCCCACCCCGCCGGCAAGAGTGTCGTTACCCGTTGAGCCCCTCAAGAACTGAAAATCTGCATTGCCCGTGAAATCACCCGTGGCTGTATCGATCGACTGAATGGTCGCCGCCGCTCTCACCCTGAGAGTTACAGTCGTTGCATCAACTGTCGAAGTAAAAACCTTATAGTCGCCAACCGTCGTGGGAGCGCTCCAAACTCCCTCTAGGAAAACCGTGTCGCCGGCGTCGGCCTCAACCACCAGAGTGTCTGAAGTCGACGAAAGCGCACCCAGACTCGCGGGGTCCACCACCAGGTAGTTATTACCACCTCCCCGGATATCAAAAATCTCCATATTTTGGATGGCGGGACGGTTGGTGGAATCAACCACATCGAGTATCAAATTGGCGGCGCTTGGGGAAAAGACCAGGGCATCTCCCTCGCCACCGGCGCCATCAACTGCAATGTCTGAGGCATTGAAGATGCGCTGGTCGTTGCCGGCAGTTCCGATAAAAGAAATGGTGAGCTGAATATCAGGCGCCAAAAGCACGGTGGCCACGGTGCCGTCATCTGCGGTGTATGTGTACTTGTTGTATCGAACGGCAGCGCCGCCGCCATAAGTTACGGGCTCGGTACCATCGGCCACCCAGTTTCCCGCCAACGCCACCACATCTCCCAACTGCCCATGCACCTTCAAAGTGTCTGAGGTATCAGAGAGATCGAATACTTGTTGGGCATTAAGCAAAACTGTCTGGTTGCCAAATCCGATTAGATCGATCTCTTCAATACCTGAGATACGTCCCACCGGAATGTCCGAAAAGTTAACAGTCCCGCTATCTCGAATGGCCAAAACATCGTTACCAGTACCGCCATCAATGCGGACGTCGTCTCTGTCAAACAAGATCCAGTCGTTGCCGCCACCCGCCATGATGCTGTCGGCCCCTGCGCCACCGATGATGGTATTGGCCAAGTCCGAACCAATAATGGTGTCGTTGCCTGCACCACCAGTCACGTTTTCAATGAAGCGCAGGGTGTCCTGACCGGTATGCAGACTACTCGCCGTACCCTGTCCCAGGTTAATAGTCAGCGGGCTTGCTGCCGTAACAGCGCTGTAATCAAGCGTATCAATGCCGGTGCCACCGTCCATGGTGTCATCGCCTGCGCCGCCAATAAACAAGTCGTTGCCTATGCCCCCCTCAATACTGTCATTTCCATCACCGCCGGCAAGCGTGTCATTGCCCGCACCACCCAAAATGGTGTCGTTGCCAGAACCCCCATCCATGTAATCCGCACCGTCACCACCATCAACAAAATCACTTCCCGCGCCGGCAAATACAGTGTCCGCTCCGCTACCCGCTATGACTGTGTCGTTGCCATCCCCCGCATAGACCAAATCATTTCCGTCACCGGCATCAATAGAGTCGTCTCCCGATCCAGCGCCCTCGCTGTCGTTACCGCCATAGATGACGTCGTTGCCCACTCCACCCAGAACAGTGTCATTTCCAGCGCCAGCAATAAGCGTGTCGTTACCAGTTCCTCCGTCAACAAAGTCGTTACCTGCACCTGCATTAAATGAATCGTCGCCGCCGTTGCCCCGATACTCATCGTCTCCAGCAGTACCCACTTGGGTATCCGCACCTTCACCTGACGTGATGAGCAAACCTGGAGTGATGACCGTGGGTACATAAACCGTCAACGGAACCGGGGTGGGGTTAGGATTGGCCGCGGTGGGTTGTGGGGTGTAACTCGTGGAATGCCAGACGGTGTAATTAACGCCATCAATGGTTTGTACTTTGGGAGAAGCGTTAGCTTGTAGGGCTTGGCCGTTGTTGTCGAGCTGCTGCCAACCGCCCACCAAACGCACGCCGTCTTCGGCTGCGCCTTGTAGGATGAGGGCACTGGCTTCAGAGATCGAACGAATACTGGCTTTGGCTCCTGCACCCGGAACCACGGTCAAATTGGTGACGTCACCACTGCCCGCAAGCGATGTGAAAGTGACCGCATTGCCGGAAACGACACTGCCACGGCTGAAACCCGTCATGTCTCCGGCTAAGCCGCCCGCAGCAAAAGCAGCAGCAACGGTATCGGCCGTCACAGGGCCAACGGCGGTATATGACAAATCACCAATGGTCAGCGTTTCCCCATCTGCCATGGCAACAAAGTGGATGGTGACGGTCTCGGGATCTGTCGAGGTTCCATTCCGTACCGTCACCTGGTGACCTGTATTCCCAGTCAATTCAAGATTAACGATGCGCTCAGCAGCAGAGAGGGTGGAGACCGTCAAAACGCCGTTAACCGCTGGGCCGGTTGCATAACCCGTCAGTGTTCTATTTTGGAAAGCCTCGGCCACTTGAGCAGCGGTCATGTCTGCAGTGGCCGTTACGGTATACCCGCCAAGCGTCAGGCTCTGACCATTTGAAAGGGTTGCAAATTGAATGTTGGTCGTGCCGCGCGTCAGCGCGTAGACATCGGCTTCTGCCAATTTCACAGACTGCACACCTGAGGCCGTTAAATCGATGGCTTCAAAACCGGCGAAAGGGTCATCTTGCATCAGGGTGAAGTCAACGAAGCCTGCGCTGCTTGACAACACCAAGGTGTCTTTTGTGCCTGTCCCGCCCATGACCTTGGCGTCGTTCGCATCAAACAGGATGCGGTCGTTACCGGATCCGCCATCGATGGTGTCAGCGCCTGCGCCGCCATCGATCAAGTTGTCTTCTGCGCCACCCACAATCAGGTCGGCACCTCCTGAACCAATGACGTTCTCAAAACCCGACAGCGCATCCGTACCAGCACCCTGTGCCGAGCCAGCAGCGACGGTCACAGGATTGCCCGCCAAGGTGCCAGTGATCGATTGGTTGCTGAGGTTGATGATCAGCGGGCCTGACACCTCGGAGTAATCCAGGGTGTCGATGCCATCACCGCCTGCCAAGGTGTCGTTATCGTTGCCCGCACCGCCGCGAATCGTGTCGTTACCAGCGCCACCGTTGAGAGAATCGGCACCAGCACCGCCCGAGATGATGTTGTCTTCGGCATCACCGGTAATGCTGTCCGCGCCCGAGCCACCGATAATATGGCGAATGCCCGAAAGCGTATCGATACCGGTGGAACTTGAGGTGGCGGTACCCCCCCCATTGCTCAAGGTAAGCGTGACCGGCGTAGTCGCGTCTGAGAAGTCTGCGGTATTGATACCACTGCCACCATCCAAGATATCGTTTCCGGCACCACCGCGCAGGAGATCGTTGCCTTCTCCTCCTAACAAAATGTCATTGCCTGCACCACCTAACAAGACATCGTTATCAACGCCACCGTCTAAAATGTCGTCGCCGTCGCCGCCATCTAGAGTGTCACCGCCCGCACCACCAACCAGCAAGTTATCCCCAGAATCGCCGGTAATTCGATCGCTACCGCCCCCACCCAAAACGGCTTCAAATTCATAGACACTATCCAGGCCACCAAGGCCATCACTGGCTTGGTTGCTGGACAAGTCCACCACCACACCTTGATTGGAGGCGTTGTCGCTGTAGTCCAGGAAGTCGTAACCCGCACCTCCGCGCAAAGTGTCGTTGCCTGCGCCGCCCACGATAGTGTCATTACCTGCGCCGCCTTCAATGCTGTTATTGGCCGCTGAACCGACCACCAGGTCGTTACCCGACCCCGCGACTAAATTCTCGATTCCATATAGAACATCGATACCCAAACCGTTGGGGTTTGCATCCACCACGGTTCCGCCATCGGATAAATTGGCTACAAGGTTCCCAGTAGCGGCCGAGTAGTCGGCCAAGTCAACACCAGACCCTCCATCCAACGTGTCGTTACCAGTACCCCCAATAAGTACGTCGTTATCGGCACCACCACTCAGATAGTCGTCGCCCGACCCTCCCAAGAGGGTATCGTTTCCTGCCTCACCGAGTAGACTGTCGTTGCCAGCACCTCCCTCAATCAGGTTCCAATCGCTGCTCCCGCGAATCGTGTCGTTACCAGAACCACCGAGCACGTTCTCAAAATTAAGCAGGACGTCGTTGCCTTGGCTAGCAGGCCCAGTGCTGGCATCTTCCGAGAATCCGATAGCCCGGTCAGGACGACCGCCTAGGTCGATGCTCAGATTGGTTGAGGCCCGGGAGAAGTCAATGGTGTCAATCCCGTCTCCACCATCGAATCGATCGTCGCCGGGCCCAGCAATAACGGTATCGTTTCCGCCACCTGCATTGATTGTGTCATCGCCCTCGCCGCCAGACATAAGATCGCCGGCTCCCGTTCCTGCCAGTAAGTCGTCGCCTTGCGTTCCGCCGATTAAGCGAACAATCTGAACATCTGGATCAACCTTGATTGTATGTGTACCACCGTCAGTGGCAACCAAGGTGTATTCAATTCGTCCATCGGCATCTGGGGTTGAGTTCTTCTGCCAAGCGCCTGAGAGAACCAGGGTGTCGAGTTCGTCTCCCTGGACAACAATTGGCCCCTGAATACCAATTGGTTGATTCGTACCATCTACACGCTCGAAGGTTTCTCTTGATAGCACCAGCGTATTGCTTCCACCACCAAGCAGGCTTAGAACCTCGACGTTCAATAGCTGTGGGCCAGAGCGAAGGTCGACCTCTGGTAAATGCGACAAACTCACTGTGTCGACATCAGCGCCTCCGTCAATTAAGGTGTCGTCGGGGTCATACACCACGAAGTCGTTGCCAGCTCCACCAAGAATGACGTCTGGGCCGAGTCCACCCTCAAGGGTGTCATGTCCAGAACCACCATCGAGTGTGTCTTCTCCATCACCACCATTGAGGCTATCGTCTCCATCACCTCCCAAAAGTTGGTCGGCGCCAGGACCCCCTGAAAGCGTATCGTTTCCATCGCCACCCTCCAGAGTGTCGTCCCCGTGGCCACCATCCAGCGAATCATTTCCAAGACCACCAATCAAAAGATCTTGGCCTGCTCCACCCAACAAAGTGTCATTACCAGCGCCCCCATCGATGGTGTCGTTTCCTTCGCCACCTACCAATTGATTGGCCGCACTGCTACCAATCAATAGATCGCTGCCCAAGCCACCCACAGCGTTGGCTATATTGAGCAGCGTGTCTGTTCCTACCGTTGTCGCATCGCCTTGGGCGGAGCCGCCCACCACAGTTACAGGGTTGCCCCCGATACTGCCTTGCACTGTTGTAGTGCCGAGGTTGACGATTACCCCGCTATTGGTATTACCGTAATCAACAGTGTTTGTTCCAAGACCGCCATTGAGGGTGTCATCACCTGGCCCACCCCGCAATAGATCATTACCAGCCCCCCCAAGAACAGAATCATTTCCCGCGCCTGCATCAATGAACTCATTTGCAGAGGAATTGCTGCGATCAATTGTCTCAGCAGAAACAGAGCCTGCCACGTTGTTCAACACATTGACGCGGGACTCGAGTTGAATGAACACCTCTGCATTGGTTGCAACCTCGACGGCACGATATGTCTGATAGGCGACTCCACCAATCAGCGTGGGGGTGCCCTGCGCTTCGAATGTGGTCCAACCACTCCTTTGCTTCAAAACTAAGTTATCTTGCGCGTCACCATTAATACGCAGAGTGTGCGCGGGTGCATCCGTGATTTGAAACACCACAAAAGGGTCTAACAGTAGAGAGTTGCTGTCGAAACCTCGAAGGTCTATAGCCTCAATACTGCTCATAACCCCGCTACCAACGCTTGTCAGGTCTGCCGTTGCATCCCGAACTGACAGGGTGTCGAAGCCTGCGCCTCCACTGATACGCGCATCAAGTGCATCGAAAACGAAAGTGTCGTTGCCCACGCCTCCAATAAGGCTGTCGCTTCCGGGGCCACCATCGAGCGTGTCTCCGGTACTGCCTGCTTGGAGCGTGTCTGATAAACCATAGCCTTGCAGCAAACCAGATGTATTAGTGCCGTTGGCTGTTATTCCGACAACTGCCACATCTGGATCAACTAGAAGCGTTGCGCTTCCATTGGTATATGCCTCATAGCCGGAGATGTCACGGCCCGGGTTTCGGGTCCATTCACCAATTGGGCTTAACGTGTCCCCCGGCTTGCCATTGATACGAACGGTGGGGTTTGTGGCTCCACCCATATCACGCACATTCTGCAGATTAAGCGTAAGTTGATTCGTTGCTCCACTGCCCTCCATATCGATAATCTCGATACCAAGGAGTCGCCCCGGTGCAGTGGCAAGATTGATGGCTCCGCCAGGTACGAGAAGTCGATCGACCCCAGCCCCGGCATTTATGGTTGCAAGGGGGTTATATCGGATTGTGTCGTTGCCCGATCCGCTAATGATCGTGTCGGTACCACCACCGCCGTCAATGGTGTTGTCACCATCCCCCGCTTCAATACGGTTGGCCTGAAGTGAGCCCACAATCGAGTCATTACCACTTCCGGTAATTATGTTTTCAATGTCTCTGAGTTGATCGGTCCCGGTTCCTCGGGGGGATGGGTCTATAACAAACCCGTTCTGTGAGTCAGCAAGGCTCACCACCAGGTTCCCGGCTTCGCTGCTGTAGTCAGCCGTGTCCACTCCAGAACCGCCGATTAGGAGATCGTCACCAGGACCACCAATGAGGGTGTCGTCTCCCGCGCCCCCGTCAAGGGTGTCATTTCCGGCGCCGCCGGAAAGCACATTGGCTTGTGAATTACCGATTAGCTCATCGTTTCCTGCGCCCCCCAAGACGTTTTCAAAACCATTCAGTGAGTCTGTGCCTCCAAGCCCGTCATTCGCGATGCCTGTCGTCAAATTGACAGAGACTGGCTGCGAAGCCGTATTCGTGCTGTAGTCGATTGTGTCGATTCCTGAACCGCCAAGCAGGCTGTCGTTTCCAGGGCCGCCAACAACCGTATCGTTTCCTCCACCTGCATCAACGGTATCGGCGCCATTTGAGCCCAAAATAGATTGCGCGAGACCATCTGATATCAAGGGCGTGTCGGGGGTGACGGTGACTGATCGAGCAACACTTACCCCACTCTGCACATACACGGTGTGGGCGTTTAGCGTATAGGGAGTGAAACCATTTTCAGTCGTACCTGCAATCCATGCTCCCTGCAAAAGAAGCTGGTCGTTGCCGTCACCTACAATAGAAACGGGTGAGGTCAACCCACCGGTACGCTCAAAAGCCTGTGCGGACAGCAGCAACTGCGTACCCGTTCCACCACCCATATCGAGTACGTCAATGCTCGAAAGGAGGGGCCCAGTCGACAAATCTGCTTTAGCGAACCTTGAAAAGTCGAGGGCGTCGGTTCCGGTGCCGCCATCGACTGTTAAATCATCTGGATCCCAGAAAATTCGATCGTTTCCAGCGCCAGCGTAAATCACGTCAGCGCCCTCGCCACCATCAATCACATCGTTACCAGATCCACTACCGACGGAGTCAGTTCCACCAAAAACAAGATCATTTCCAGAACCACCCAAAAGAGTGTTGTCTCCGGTTCCGCCCTTCAAGGTATCGTCGCCAAAGCCTCCTTCTAGGTAATCGTTTCCAGAACCACCCTCGAGCGAGTCATGCCCATAACCACCCAGTAAGGTGTCACTGCCATTGCCCCCACTAAGCGTATCGTCACCAAAACCACCGTCGAGTACATCCAAACCATCGCCACCCACCAAAGAATCTGAGCCAATTCCGCCAATCAGCGTGTCATTGCCCGTGCCACCAATCAGAGTGTCGTTACCCCCGCCACCCGAGATCTGCGAGGCTGTGTTACCTCCGACAATTGAGTCGTTACTGTCTACGCCGCGTAGCAAGTCCGTTGGCGCTCCAGCAGACTGTCCCGCTAAGACTTGCGCTCGCGAATCAACCTTTAGGGTGATCGTCTGCCCACCGACTATTGCCGTGTACACCTTATATTCCGAGCCATCACTGCGCTCAGTCGTGTTACTCAACGTCCAAACATTTGGGCCAGGGGAAGTTGGATCCGCAGAATCCTTGAGCACGAGCCTATCAGCCGCCTCACCCTTAATCACCAGAACATTGTTCGTATCGGTTATCGCAGCTACCGTGGCTGCGTCCAATACCAAGGTATTGGCATACGAGCCCCTCAGGTCAATTGCCTCGATGCTTTTCACAACGCCTGACAGCATGTCGGTGAGGTCGGCGATTGCATCCCTCACAGCCAGCGTGTCGAAACCGGCACCACCATCGACACTTACATCCAGTGGATCGAACACCAAAATATCAGGGCCGGGGCCACCCAGCAATTGATCGCTTCCGGGGCCACCATCGAGCGTGTCCCCAGCACTGCCTGCCCTCAAGGTGTCGGCCAGTCCGTAGCCCTGCAATACGGTCGCGTAGTTGCCACCCTGAGTCGACTCACCAACCACCTGAACACTCGGACTGACCAACATGGTGGCATTGCCATTTGTGTAGGCGTAGAGTCCGCCAGAGTCCGAGCCGGGTGACCGGGTCCAGTCGCCCGACGGGGTCAATGTATCGTTGGCATCACCCAAAACCGTGATAACAGGATTTACGAGCCCCGCCATCTCCCGAACATTTTCGGCACTAATCACAAGCCGATTGGGGCCTGCATCTTGTTGGAGGCTTACAACCTCGATACCCTCGACACGCCCCGTGGCAGTGGTCATATCAACCAACGGTCCTTGTAAAACGAGAGTGTCTATGCCCGCACCACCCCCGGCACTGATTGTGGCGCTGGGGTTATAAATGATGGTGTCGCTACCAGAGCCGGTAATAATGGTGTCTGCACCCCCGCCTCCATCAATGGTGTTGTCACCATCTCCAGCATCAATTAGATTCGCTCCCAAAGTTCCAACGATGGAGTCATTGCCAGCACCCGTTTTTACATCCTCAATATCTTCGAGGCGATCCCGACCAAAACCCCCAGTACTCGTGTCGACGAGTTCACCCATACTCAGATTTACATAAAGTCCCGTAGTAGCTGCTACAAGTGCGCCAGAAGAATTGACTCTCTGACTGACATCTAATAAGTCAACGCCGTTGCCGCCACGGATGGTGTCATCACCCGCGCCGGAGACGAGTGTATCCCCGCTAATCGACCCTTCGAGAACGGTCCCGACCCTGACGGCATCGGCTACTAAGACGGTGGTATACCCGCCAGCGCCATCACTTGCCTTATAGGCCTTGTAGCCCGGGATATCATCGGAAGGATCCCTCCACCAGGCGGCGAGCAGAGCGTCATTACCACCTCCTGCGGTGTCCTTAAGGACAACCACGTCCCCATCGCCACCATTAATCTTTATCGGAACGCTCCTATCGCTGCTGATGCTCGAGAGCAGTTCCTGGTTGATCATCAATCGATTGGCAGCATTGTCGTTACCAAGATCAATTACTTCGACGCCGACAACCGTCCCCGAGGCAGTTGTCATGTCGATGGCATCCCCGCGGATGACCAGAGTGTCAACACCAGAGCCTCCACCAGCATTGATAATTGCGCTCGGGTTGTAAACAATGGCGTCACTGCCTACGCCAGCGGTGATCGTGTCGTTGCCTAGTCCAGAGTCAATAAAGTTACCGTCGTCGCCAACCGTAATTTGGTCATTGCCAGAACCCGAGGTAACCGTGTTAGCACCCGCACCCGCGTTAATAACGTTGTTGCCCTCGCCGGCCGCAATGTTGTCATTGCCACTGCCAGCAATAATCGTGTCTGCCCCTGCCCCTGCAATAACTGTATTGGCTCCATCGCCAACATCTAGGCTGCTACCACCATCCCCCACTTCCACCCGGTCATTGCCAGAACCCGAGGTAACCGTGTTAGCACCCGCACCCGCGTTAATAACGTTGTTGCCCTCGCCGGCCGCAATGTTGTCATTGCCACTGCCAGCAATAATCGTGTCTGCCCCTGCCCCTGC
>Ga0194125_10001876_pt1 | contig 35321 bp, 36 predicted proteins | sample TA2KigC250mmetaG_FD_148626 | JGI IMG/M metagenome (GOLD analysis project Ga0194125, IMG submission 148626) | Freshwater microbial communities from Lake Tanganyika, Tanzania - TA2015034 Kigoma Deep Cast 250m | ecosystem: Environmental > Aquatic > Freshwater > Lake | place: Tanzania: Lake...
TTGCCCGCGCCATTAGGTCCCAAAATAACAGTCAGGCCGGGTTTAACCTCAAGAGAAATATTTCGCAAGACCAGAAAGTTGCCATAGCCGGCGCTCAAACTATCAACCCATAGCTCTGCCTCGGGCGCCCCGCCCAATACGAAGGGGGTTCTTTGGTACCACATCAATCGCCCCTTACCTCGGCCATTTCATCACCCAGATAGGCCTCTATCACTTCTGGATTGCGCACGACATCTTCAGGCGAGCCATCGGCGATTTTCCGCCCTTGGTGCAACACGATGACGCGCTCAACATGTCGGAGTAAGGTGGTCACAGCGTGTTCGATCCAGACTACCGTGAGGTCAAGCTCATCACGCATTCTGCGAATCAACAAAGCCATATTCTCGATTTCTGCCTCGGTTAAGCCTGCAGCGACCTCGTCTAAAAGCAACACTCGTGGACGAGTGGCAAGCGCCATGCCAATCTCAAGCAGGCGCTGCTGCGACGGAGTGACTGCTGCTGCGGGGATCTGTCCTAAAGAGGACAGTCCGATTAAAGACAAAATGCTCTCTGGGGTTCGCAAGGCCCACGGTACATTCTTCTCATCGCCCCAGAAAACCCACTTGCGGGGCCGCCGACCGGCAAATTTAAGCCCAAACTCAATGTTCTCGCGCACCAGCATGTCCGGAAAGACTCTGGGCGTCTGAAACGTGCGCGCGATGCCGTGTGCAGCGTAGCGATGCGCAGCGCGGCCACTGAGGGTATGCCCACGCGCAAGCAACGCGCCAGTCGTCGGGCTAATCACCCCTGAAATTGCATTAAAGAAGGTTGTTTTACCCGCTCCATTGGGGCCAATAATGCCCACGAGCTCGCCTGGCTTAAAAATTGCACTTACGTCGTCAACCGCAGTAAGGCCCCCAAAGCGAACAGTGATGCCGCGTGCCTCCAGAAGCGCTACCGGGTTCTCTGGTTCAAGAACACTAGGCATCACGACGCTCTTTTGCCTGCTGCTTGGCACGCGCCTCATCGCGGGCCTTGTCGCCACTCCACTTATACCGCTGGCCTTGCCACCACTGTCGGGTATCTGTCCACCATCCCTTAAAGGTTTCGACGCGTAATGAGGCCAGGCCACCGGGCAGATACAAGACCGATAAGATCAAAAGCAAACCCAACGACATCATGTATAACTGCGGCACCTGCAATCTGAGCGTTTCGGCAAGCAGGCTAAAGACAATCGCAGCAATCAGAGGCCCCCATAAAGTCATCGCGCCACCAATCAATGCGATAAGCACCGTTTGAAACCCGATAAATGGGTTGAATACCGTATGGGGGTCAATGTAGGTCCAGCGCACCGACATAGCCGCGCCCACTGCCCCTGCAAAAGCGGCCGTTAGCGCGAACCCCATGATTTTAATTACCCGCGTGTTGACGCCAAGCGTCTGTGCTCGCTGCTCATCTGCACCTATGCCCACCATAGCAAGACCAAATCGGGTACGGCGAATAATGATGGAAGTTGCTACCGCCAAGACTGCCAAGAGCACCATCGTGAGATACACCACCTCGCGCTCAGGCACTACCATCAGCACCCGCCCTACGGTACCCGTGACGCTCTTCTCATAGTAGGTTATGGCATGGCGAATTAACTCAGTCATACCAAAGGTGAGGACTGCAAAGTAGGTTCCACGTAGATGCAAAACAGCCGCACCCATGAGCACCGCCACACCCGCAGCGACGAGTGCGCCAATGACAATAACCTGCCACCAGGGCATGTTACCTAGTAGCAGCGCACTGCTATAGGCGCCCAGACCAAAGAATGCCGCTGTGGCTAATGAAAGATACCGCGTGGTGCCGCAGAACATTGCCCAACTCGACGAAAGCACTACATACATCATGCATGTGAGTGCCATCGACAGCACAAAGTCGCTGGCGATTCCTGGCAGCGCCAAGGCCCAGCCCGACAGACCAAACAGCACGAGCAGATCACGAACCAGGAGCTGCCGCGAGGTCACGCCTTCCTCTTCTTTCGGGCAAACAGGCCCTCAGGTCTGAGCAAGAGCACGCTGATAAACACCACATACGACAGCAGGGCCTTGAGCGATGGATTCGTGAAATGCATACCCACCGCCTCAATCACGCCGAGCAGCAGACCGCCCGCAAGCGCCCCGCCCATACTGCCAAAGCCCCCAAGGGTGATGACGATGAGTGCCGTGACCGTATAAGGCTCACCCATCGACGGACTAATGGTGTAGGCCATAGACAGCAGACAACCGGCGATACCCGAGAGCCCTAGGCCAATGCCGAACATCAACGGATGTAAACGCTGGGTATCAATGCCAACGAGTTGGGCTCCGACGGGAGACTGCATGAGCGCTCGGACACCCTTACCCAGCAGGGTCATACGCAACAGAACAATGAGAACGATGGAAAACAAGAGTGACAGCCCAAATACCAGCAGCTTGTTGCCTGCAAACTGTATTTCGCCAAACCGTACGGGCTCAGACAAGTAGTCGTACCCCCTGAGGTCGCCGCCCCAGACGTAAGAGACAAAGTTTTGTACCAGAAACATAAGACCGAAAGCCACCATTAGCCCCCGCGCCTCAAAAATATCAAGATTCGGCGATGTCGATGTCAGTCGTCTAAAGCAAAGCCAATGCACCGCTATGCCAAGCGCCAGAAGCAAAAAAAACGAGAGCGGGAGCATAAGTAGCGGTGAAAAGCCAAACTGCGTTTGCACCATCCAGGTTATAAACGCGCCAACCATTAGAAACTCGCCGTGGGCAATATTCAGAATACGCATAAGCCCATATTGCAGGTTCAAGCCCAGCGCAACCAGTGCGTATATGCCCCCGGTGATAAGGCCCGAAGCAATCAGCTCAATCCAAGCAATCAGTGACATGGCGTTCTGAAAATATAGCTACCCATACCTCTAGCGAGGTATGGGTAACATGGCCTTGGACAAGGTGTTACCAGGCGGGCTTACTCGGGTTTAGCTTCGCTGTGGCCAAGCGCTGCGGCCAGACAACTTCAAACTCTCCGTTCTGCCATTGACCTACCGTGCCGGGGGTACCTACGTTTTCGCTACCATTGAAACGAATATCGCCCAGTATGGTCTTGTGCGTGTTACCAGCCACATAGTCGCGAATTAGCTTACGATCCAGTCCCTCTTTTGCCACTGCAGCGGTAATAATCTCGAGCCCCGCCCATGCTGCACCACTTGCCCAACGGTCGGGTTCTTTCTTTTGGCTAGCCACATGCGCATCGAAGTACGCCTTGGCTCCAGCACTTGTCTTACTGTTCCAGGAACCCATTCCCATTACACCTTCGGCCCCTGCCGGTGTCATGACGTTTTTGTAGAGTGGGAAAGCCGTGCCCACCGAAGCATAGAAAAACTTAGGATTAAAGCCAATCTCCTTAGACTGACGACTTGCCAAAATCGTATCAGGTGGGTAGGTAAACCCAACGAATGCGTCAGGGTTCTTATCTTTGATAGAACGTAATACTGGCGACAAATCCTTAACACCACCGGGGTAGCTCTTATCCTCGATCATGGTGATGCCACTGCCTTGCAACGCGGCCCGCAATGCAGAGAAGTTTTCCAGGCCAAACAAGTCATCGACGTAGATACACGCGATAGTTTTAACCCCGTTGGCCTTGAACATCTCGATCATGGCCGTGACCATCGGAGCAGGCTGCTGTAAGAGCAGAAAGAAGTACGGCAGCTTAAGTTCCACCAAGCGGCTAGACAACGCCGTTGGGGCTAGAAAGGGGTAGCCGTAGCGATTGGCAAGAGGCGCCACCGCAAAGTTAGCACCACTTCCCCATGGCGGTAGAACTAGGTCAACCTTGTCGCTACCCATAAGCTTTTCATATGTCCGAATCACAGTCTCTATATCGCTACGATCGTCAAAGGAGATCAACTCAATGGGGCGACGAACACCCTTTACGCTCAGACCGCCCAATGCATTTTGTTGCTCCGCCCACATCAAATAATTGGGCTCTTGGCTGGTCTGGGCGCCGCCAGTCCATGGGCCCGTTCGCGACATCGAATAACCGACGCGGACAGGACCTGACTGGGCCTTTGCACGAGGCAACATCGCCACAGCCCCCAAGGCTACGGCCGACTTAATGACAGCTCTTCGATTTACCTTACTCATTCGCGTCTCCTGTATGAAATTTGTTTTTTTACTAACGTAGGGATTGTAGGTTATCAAAGGCGCGCGCCGATGTTGCGCTGCAACCGCAATATTTCAAAATACGAAGAGAGCTAGCACTGGCGGGCTAGATCAGTGCACAAGCCGCGAACACCTAAACAGGAGAAATCCCAGAGATCAGCCGCATATAGACCATATGCGGTGGGGTCTCTGGTGTGATCCAGTATGCATAGCCCTGGTGCCTTGGCGGACGGCCGATGTGCTGGGTGGGTTTTTCGGGGTGACACTCCCAAAAAAAGGGCTGGTGATCCAAGGCTAGGGCGAGCTCACTGGCAAACTTTCCCTGAGTGCTCCAGTCATAGGCCTCGCGCCTTGCGTACCTACTGCCACCCTGCGTGATGTATTCATGAGGGGTTTGGTGGGTGATGTCGGCCGTGCCAAACACCAGTCGATAGACACAGCCTGATTGCTGGGTGTTCTGAAAGATCACAACATGAATCATGCTTAAATCGTCACACTGCAAAAACGGCCCGATGCAGCGCAAAACACTTCTGGTATCGGCAACTGATTGACAGCGAAGACAACAACCACTCTGCTGGCGCCGATTTTTCTGCGAAGGAATGACCGAACGACCTGTTCCTACCCGGGAAGCACTCCATTAGGCGCTACGAAAAATAAAATAGACCGCACCCACAAGGCATAGCGCAGCCCACAGATAATCGAGTTTCATTGGCTCGTGCATGTAATAGATCGAAAACGGAACAAACACGCACAGCGTAATCACTTCCTGCATGATCTTAAGCTGGCCAAGACTAAGGTGCTCGTAGCCGATACGATTTGCGGGCACCTGCAGAGAATATTCAAAAAACGCAATTCCCCAGCTTGCCAAGACCGCAATCCAGAGTGGCGCAGTAGCAAGGCTCTTCAGGTGTCCATACCAGGCAAAAGTCATGAAAAGATTCGATAGGGCAAGCAGCCCTACAGTAACCAAGATAGCAAAAGAAGGAGAGAGTCCGGTGATCACGAAGTCCTGCCTTTCTTGGGCACTATTAGCCCGATCACACCAATAATTCCTGCTGCTGTGGCCACATTCTCACCAGCTTTCTCGTAAACGATTCGGGCTGAATTCTACGGACGGGAACGGCCTCCCTACAACCTTGGGCTAAGGCCGTGGGAGAACAAGTCATTACCCGTCTGTCGGCGCTCAGTGCAGCTTAACCGTTGGATTGGTCTGTTTGGTGATTACCCGGGCCATTGTGTAAAGCGCGGTTTTGAAGGCGCCATGAATGGCCAATTCGTGCAATTTGTAAAGAGACAAGTACATCATCTTGGCGAAGTAGCCTTCAATCATCAAGTTCTTACCAATTAAGCCTCCCATCATGTTGCCCACTGTGCTGAACTTGCCCAGCGAAACCAGAGAACCAAAGTCTCTATAACGGTAGGGCTTGAGAGGCCGATTCGACAAGCGGCGTTTGATCTGCCCAAGCATATGCGAAGCCTGCTGATGAGCAGCCTGCGCACGTGGTGGCACGATGCCAGCACGCCCGCCGTCTGCGTCGGAGCAAGGACAGGCTGCGCAGTCCCCAAGCGCAAAGATATTGGGGTCCCGGGTGGTCTGCAAGGTTTCATGCACCACCAGTTGGTTAATCTGGTTGGTCTCCAGTCCGCCGAACTCCTTGAGAAAGTCAGGCGCCTTGACACCAGCAGCCCAAACGACTAATTCGGATTCAATCTCCCGGCCATCGGCGAGTCGAATCCCGGTGGGCTTGACCTCCATGACCCTGGCGCTGGTCAAGACTTGCACGCCCAGACGGGTGATGAGGTGTTCGGTAGCCTTGGAAAGTCGGGGATGCAAAGCCGGCAGAATGCGATCGGCCGCTTCCAGTAGACTGACCTTGATGTCCTTGTCTGCATCAATGCGGTCGAGCCCAAATGCAACCACCTCACGAGTGGTGCGATGCAATTCGGCAGCAAGCTCAACCCCCGTGGCGCCTGCACCGATGATGACTGCGTGCAGCTGTCTTTTGTGTATTGCACCCGACTGATTGTGCGCCCGGATGCATGCATTGATCATCCTAGAGTGAAAAGCCTTGGCGTCGTGCTGCGTCTCCAGCTTCAGCGCATGCTGCTTGACTCCTGGAGTCCCGAAGTCATTACTCAAACTTCCGATGCAAATCACCAGGGTATCGTAAGCAATTTTCTGCGGAGGAGTCACAGGTTGGGCATGTTCGTCCAGATACGGCCCCAATTCAATGCATTTATTCTGACGATCGAGCCCTTGCAGTTCGCCAATTCGAAATGTGAAGTGATGCCAATGAGCCTGGGCCATATAGTCGACTTCGTGGTCTCCCAGATCCATGCTGCCCGATGCAATTTCATGCAGCTTGGGTTTCCAAATGTGGGTACGGTTTTTATCCACCAAGGTAATGTGAGCACGATTGCGCCGGCCATAGGTGTGACCTAGGCGTGTCGCTAACTCGAGCCCTCCAGCCCCACCGCCGACAATAACGATCCTGTGTTGTGTGCTCATGTTCTGGTTAACGAATGGTTGGAAGCGGGTCAGCCTGAAGCACGTGCCCGAAGCTTTCGAACAGTGATCCTATGGACTGGCTTTATGCATTGGGTCTACAGTGGCAACTGTAGAAAATTTACCTGAAACTATTTGAAAGTTAGCTTAGCATGGTCAAGCTAGCTCATAGCCTACCCTGTCTCCCTTCAAACCAAGCGGTTCCGTGGGTGAGCTTCTCTTGAAACAGTTTCGTAACCGCCGTGACGTCAATAACCTTGTTTTCCTTCACCACGCCAACGCGTTGGTGTTTATATCGACATACTCGCACCGCCTTTTCTATTGCCAAAGATTTTAGTACTGGCTGAATGCTAAGATAGTTTACCGTTTTCGAATCTGCGAGCAGAGGAGACGATTTTGCAGACCAAAACACCATTTGACCAGGCCTATTTCCACAAGGTTGTGGACTGTCAATGGGCCTGCCCAGCACACACGCCGGTTCCTGAATATATTCGCCTCATTAGCCAAGGCCGCTACACCGACGCTTATGGCATTAACTGGTCGTCTAATGTCTTCCCCGGCATCCTAGGCAGAACCTGTGATCGGCCGTGTGAGCCAGCCTGCCGACGCTCCAGAGTCGAAGAAAATAACGGTGAGAAGCCCGAGCCCGTAGCAATCTGTCGATTAAAGCGTGTTGCCGCCGATTACAAGCAAGACTTCAAAACGCGCATACCCACTCCCTCGCCTAAAAACGGAAAAAAAGTGGCCTGTGTCGGTGCCGGACCTGCCTCGTTAACCGTTGCCCGTGATCTTGCGCTTCAAGGTTATGAGGTAACGGTGTTTGATGGAGAAAAGAAGGCTGGTGGCTTCATACGAACACAGATCCCAAGGTTTCGTCTGCCAGAGACAGTGATCGATGAAGAGGTGGGCTATATATTGGATCTGGGCGTAACCTTCAGAGGCGGTGAGCGTGTTGCGTCCATGAACGCGCTGCTTGCAGAGAGCTTCGATGCTGTATTCGTGGGCTGCGGTGCCCCACGGGGCCGCGATTTAAACATTACCGGAAGGCAAGAGGCTTCAGCCGATATTCACATTGGTATTGATTGGCTAGCGTCGGTATCCTTTGGCCATATCACGTCGGTTGGTAGGCGTGTGATCGTTTTAGGCGGGGGCAATACGGCCATGGACTGTTGCCGCTCGGCAAAACGTTTAGGCGGCCACGATGTAAAAGTGGTCGTACGTAGCGGCTTTGACGAAATGAAAGCGTCGCCTTGGGAAAAAGAAGATGCTATTCACGAGGGCATCCCCATTATCAATATGCATTCGCCAAAAAGTTTTGTCCTTGAAAACAGTAAGCTCACCGGCATGACATTTGAGATCGTGCGGGCCGAGTACGATGCGAAGGGCCGGCGCAGTCTTGTGGCTACTGGAGATCCAGATGTGTTTATAGAGTGCGATACCGTGTTAATCGCTGTGGGCCAGGAAAACGCCTTTCCCTGGATCGAGCGTGACAGTGGCATTGCATTTGACAACTGGGGCCTGCCTGTTCTGGGCAAAGAGAATTTCCAGTCTACCCTGCCCCATGTATTTTTCGGAGGAGATGCCGCCCTTGGCCCGAAAAACATCATCACTGCAGTAGCGCATGGCCACGAAGCCGCCGTGTCGATTGATCGCTTCCTACACGGCGAGGATATCAACCAACGTCCCGAGCCTGGTGTGCATTGGATCGCCCAGAAAATGGGTATTCATGAGTGGAGCTACAGCAATGATATTTCCAACGATGCACGCTTCAAAGTGCCTTGGGCCAAGGCCGAGGAGGCTCTTGCCAACATCAAGGTGGAGGTAGAGCTAGGTTTTGATGAGCGAACAGCCTTAATGGAAGCCAGCCGCTGCCTGAACTGCGATGTGCAAACTGTTTTTAACCGCGATACCTGCATTGAGTGCGATGGCTGCGTAGATATCTGTCCCATGGACTGTATAACCTTCACCTCGCCTGGGCCCACCGGCGAAGTGGTCGAAAGCGAAATTCGAACACGTTTGAAGGCTCCTGCGCTGAATCTTGCACAAGACTTATATATTTCCTCGGTTCTTAAGACCGGTCAGGTCATGGTGAAAGACGAAGACGTTTGCCTGCACTGTGGCCTCTGCGCCGAGCGCTGTCCCACCGGTGCCTGGGATATGCAGAAGTTTTTATTGCACACCGCGCAGGCCGGGCCTGCGGCTCGTGATCGAAAACCGGAAGTGGCCCCCGTTGCCGCAGAGGCGGTATGAAGCCAATTCAATCTGTTAACGACTTTGTCATTAAATTTGCCAACGTAAACGGATCGGGATCCGCTTCGGCCAATGAGCTTTTTATAAAGGCAATTATTCGCATGGGTGTGCCAGTAAGCCCACGAAACATCTTCCCAAGCAATATTCAAGGCCTGCCGACATGGTACGAGGCGAGAGTCTGCGAAAAGGGCTATCACGGCCGACGTGGCGGCGTGGACATTATGGTGGCCATGAACCCGCAGACCTGGGATGCCGATGTTGCAGAGCTTGATCCGGGCGGTTGTCTGCTGTATGACAGCACACGACCGGTACCACTCGAGAAACTGCGCGCTGATATTCAGGTTATTGGTGTGCCGTTTACCGATATTACAAACACGGCCTACACCGACCCACGCCAGCGCCAGTTGTTTAAAAACATTATCTATGTTGGCGTGCTGTCGGTCCTGTTAGAAATAGATGTTCAGGTGTTTGAAAAACTCTTTGCCGAGCAGTACAAAGGAAAAGAGCGGCTGTTGGATTCCAACATTCGCGCCCTAAACCTGGGACGCCAGTTCGCCAAAGACCATTTGCATCATCCCTTGGGCATTCGGGTTCGCCGCGCCGACAATGTGGGCGACCAGATTTTTACCGATGGCAACAGCGCGACTGCACTTGGCTGTATATACGGCGGCGCGACGGTAGCCGCCTGGTATCCGATTACGCCGTCGTCGTCGGTACCTGAGGCCTTTCAAAAATACTGTGAAAAGTACCGTGTGGATCGCGCCACGGGCCAGCATAAATTCGCAATCGTACAGGCGGAAGACGAGCTCGCCTCAATCGGCATGGTAATCGGCGCAGGCTGGAACGGTGCACGCGCCTTTACAGCGACATCTGGCCCTGGAATTTCGCTCATGACCGAGTTTATTGGCCTGGCCTATTTTGCCGAAATTCCAGTGACGATCATTAACGTGCAACGTGGCGGGCCTTCCACAGGCATGCCCACGCGTACACAGCAATCCGATATCCTAGCCTGCGCCTACGCCTCCCACGGTGATACGAAGCATGTACTGCTTTTCCCACAAGACCCGCATGAGTGCTTTGAACATGCTGCGGCAGCACTGGACCTCGCCGATCGCCTGCAGACACCAGTCTTTTTGATGAGCGACCTCGATATCGGCATGAATCATCGTTTATGTGAGCCGTTTAAGTGGGATGACAGCCGATTCTTCGATCGCGGTAAGGTGGTAAGTGCAGAGGAGCTCGAGGCAGGCTGGGATTTCGGCCGCTATAAAGATGTCGATGGCGATGGAATCCCCTGGCGTACTCTGCCTGGCACCCATCCCACCAAGGGAAGCTTTTTCACTCGGGGTACCACCCGTGATCCCTATGCACGTTATTCCGAACGTGGCCCAGATTACATCTACAACATGGAGCGGCTGCTGCGAAAGTTCCATAGCGCAGCCCAGTTAGTGCCCCAGCCTGTCGAACAAAAGGCTTCGCGCCCAACGAAATACGGTGTAATCTACTTTGGCTCCACAGCGCCTGCCATGCAGGAGGCCTTGGATGTATTGGAGAGCAAAGGCGTACAGATCAATTCGCTAAGGCTTCGGGCATTCCCCTTCCCAGACTCGGTGCGCGAGTTCATCAGCCGACATGACAAGGTCTTTGTGGTGGAACAAAACCGCGATGCTCAGATGCGCACCCTGCTCATCAACGAACTCGGGCTTGATTCTGCTCGGTTAATTCGGGTACTTCACTACGATGGCACGCCAATTACCGCCCGATTTATTGGTGATGCGATTCACCGTGAAATGGCTCAGCTCAAGGAGGCCGCATGACGTATATCACAAAGCCGCGTCTGCACCACCCGACCTTGCAGACCAATAAGGTGGGCTATACCCGACGGGATTACGAAGGCCGTATCTCCACCCTGTGCGCCGGCTGTGGCCACGATTCTATTTCCGCGGCAATTATTCAGGCGGCATGGGAGCTTGATATTGAGCCCCACCGTGTGGCAAAGCTCTCAGGTATCGGCTGTAGCTCGAAAACCCCAGATTACTTTCTCGGTGCCTCCCATGGTTTTAATACCGTGCATGGCCGTATGCCTTCCGTGCTGACGGGTGCCAACCTTGCCAATCGTAATCTGATCTATTTGGGCGTATCCGGCGATGGCGACTCCGCATCCATTGGACTCGGACAGTTTGCCAATGCCCTGCGGCGCGGGGTATGCATGGCCTATATCGTAGAAAACAATGGCGTGTATGGTCTAACCAAAGGCCAGTTTTCGGCAACTGCCGACCGCGGATCGAAAAGTAAAAAGGGGGTGATCAATAGCGAAAACCCGGTGGATCTTGTGGGCCTTGCGCTTCAGCTTGGCGCCACTTACGTCGCCCGAAGTTTCTCTGGCGACAAAGCACAGCTAGTGCCCCTGATCAAGGGCGCGATTTCACATGGTGGCGCGGCGTTTATTGATGTGATTAGCCCTTGCGTAACCTTTAATAACCACGGCGGTAGCACCAAGAGCTACGACTATGTCCGCCAGCACAACGAATCGGTGAGCCGGATTGATTTTATTTCGCCGGGCGAGGAAATCACCACACAATATGCCCCTGGTGAGAGCATTCAGGTGACCCAGCATGATGGTACGATTTTGAAGCTCAAGAAGCTGCATGCCAATTACGACCCAACCGACCGCTACGCAGCAATTAGCTATATGCAAAAGCACGCGGCGCTGGGGGAAATTGTGACAGGCCTTTTATACCTTGATCCTCTGGCTAGCGACATGCATACTGCATTAAACACGGTCTCAACGCCGCTTAACGCCCTTGTTGAGAGCGACCTCTGTCCCGGCGCTGCAGCTTTGGAGAAAATCAACAGCGCCTTGCGCTAAAAAAGGAGATTTTCATGTCTGAACGCACCGTCTTTCAATCAATGGCCCAGCGCCATGTGCTCAGCGTTTACTCCACTGCCACCATCTACAATGCCGCCTGTGTGATGACACGAGCAAACGTTGGCGGAATTCTGGTGATCGACGATGACAAGCTCTTGGGAATCATTACCGAGCGCGATCTGATGACCAAGGTACTGGCTAAGGCAGTGAATCCGGCAGTCGCAACAGTCGCAGAGGTGATGACACCAAACCCCATCACGGTAGCGCCTAGCACCAAGGTCACAGATGCGGTCGTTATGATGATTGAGCGCGGGTTTCGCCATCTGCCAGTCATAAACGAGGCCGGAAAGATTTTGGGCGTGTTTTCTGCCCGTGATGCGCTTCCGCGCGAAATCAACAACGCAGTGGAACTTACCGAATTTCACGAGCAGGTCAACGACGCGCTTGGCTGAGATCTTGGCGTCTACGAGGGGTTGGGTATCGACCCGCGTATGTCGGAGCAGTGCAGCGAAAAAAGCGGGATTGCCTTTACCCGAGGGTCAGGCGATGCAATGCCTGGTCAATATCCCACAAAATATCATCGACTGATTCAATCCCCACCGCCAAGCGAATCAGATCCGGAGGCACACCGGCAGCGATCTGCTGCGCTTCCGAAAGCTGCCGATGCGTAGTCGACGCCGGGTGAATCACCAGTGTCTTCGCATCGCCGACATTAGCAAGATGTGAGAGGAATTCAACGTTCTCGATGAATTTCTGGCCTGCAGCTGCCCCACCATGGACACCGAATGACAGCACGGCGCCCGCACCATGCGACAGATATTTTTGAGCCAGCCCGTGATACTTGTTATTTTTTAGCCCCGGGTAATTCACCCATGACACCTTGGGATGCGAAGACAAAAATTCGGCAACTTTCAGACTATTGCTACAATGCCGCTCCATACGTAGGTGCAAGGTTTCCACACCCTGCAGCAGCAAGAAAGCATTCATCGGCGAAAGCGCCGGCCCGAAAGTGCGCAGGCCTTCCATCCGGCATTTCATGGTGAAACCGAAATCACCAAAGGTTTCGTAGAAACGCACACCGTGATATCCAGCCGATGGCTCGGTCATTGTCGGGAATTTGCCGTTTCCCCAGTTAAATTTACCAGACTCGACAATGATTCCGCCCATCGTCGTGCCGTGCCCCCCCAGGAATTTGGTCGCCGAGTGCATAACCACCGCAGCACCCCATTGAAACGGACGGCACAGATAGGGGCTGGCGAAGGTATTGTCGATGAACAGCGGCAGATCCGCCTGCGCGGCAATGGTCGCGACTCTTTCGATATCGAGCACGTTCATCGATGGATTACCGATGGTCTCCGCATACAAAAGTTTGGTTTTCGACGTAATCCCACGCGCAAAATTTTCCGGGTCATCGGAATCCACGAAAACCGTCTCAATGCCCAGCTTGCGAAAATTAACATCGAGTTGCGTGCGCGTGCCGCCATATAAAGTGCGCGCCGCAACGATCTCATCGCCGGCCCCGCAGATATTGAGCATGGCAATCATCTGCGCAGCCATGCCACTCGATGTAGCTACTGCTGCCCGTCCGTCTTCGAGTGCGGCCACACGCTCCTCCAGCACCGCGACGGTGGGGTTAGAAAGGCGCGAATACACATTGCCAAAGGTCTGCAGGTTGAACAGGCTAGCTGCATGATCCGCACTGTCAAAGACATACGAAGTAGTCTGGTAAATCGGTACCGCGCGCGCGCCAGTGACGGCATCTGGCAGCTGGCCAGCATGCAGGCAGAGTGTATCGAAATCGTAAATGTGATCTTGTGACATGGCTTTACCAAACAAGAAACCAAGGAACCATCAAACCGGGCGACGCGCGGAGATAATGCGCGTGTTCACGCCGAACCAGCCGAGCCCCCCGAATAGCCGTGCATACTCAATCTTCACACAGCGGTCCATGACAACGTTCAGACCCGCGGCTCCGGCGATACGGGCGGCATCGGTATTTATTACACCGAGTTGCAGCCACAGGCTTTTTGCACCGATAGACACCGCGTCTTCAGCGATAGGTACACAATCGTCGCTCCTGCGAAACACATTAACCATATCAACTTTCTCGGGGATAGATCTCAGGTCCGGGTAGCAGCACTCACCCAGAATTTCGGTGTACTTCGGGTTGACCGGAATCACCTTATAGCCATGCTCCTGCATGTACTTGGCTGCGAAATACGATGGTCGGTACCAGTCAGCTGACAGACCGACCACGGCGATCGTCCGGGTGTTTTTGAGAATGCTGCGCAACTGCGCAATCGTACTCATATCGTCTCCAGGCCTCGGAAAGAAGCGTTTAGATGCTAGTTTAACCACTCAGAGTGACAGCTTCCTCCCTCTTAGCAGACCGAAAAATTATCCCGCCTCTTAGGCTGCCGCATAGCAACAACCTTTTCTGCAGTGGTGGATGTGTCGCTAGCGTTTCATCTGGATTTCGCTGCTTGGTCTGATTGAAAAATGTCTGAGATCGGTAAACTGTCACCATAATTATAGTGTTAACCATAGGGCGGACTGATCGAATAAAGCTAGCAAGCCACTAGGTTCTTTGCTATCGTGGGGATAGAGAAAAGTGGTGATCAAGACCAAAAATGCCGTTTGCAGACATTCGTCTAACTCAGGAGACTCCCTATGAACTTCGATCGTCGCGGTGCCCTACACCTCGCAGCAGGCCTGCTATCGGCCAGCCTTCTTGCCACCCCTATAGCTGCCCAGGAGATAAAAGTTTCGCATCAGTGGAAAGCGCAAAGTGATGCTCGAGACCGCGCCGCTCGCGTGTTCATAGAAGAGGTAAACAAAAGAGACCCAAGCCTTAAGTTTCGCATCTACCCAAGCCAGTCGCTCGGCATCAAGCCCGTTGCCCAGCTTGACGCTTTGCAAAATGGCACCCTGGAGATGTCGATCTTCCCAATGTCATATGCAGTGGGCAAGGCAAAGGAATTTTCTGGCGTGATTCTTCCGGGCACGATTCCGAATCTTGATTTCGCAATGCGCCTGAAAAATACACCTTATTACGACAAAATCCAGCAGCTTTCTGAGCAACATGGCTTCCGCGTGATCTCTTGGTGGTGGACCCCTGGCGGCTTTGCCACTAAAGACAAGATGATTACGACGCCGGATAGCGTAAAGGGCCAGAAAATGCGAGCAGCTGACCCAACATTTGAATCCATGCTCAAGGCAGCGGGTGCCTCTGTTTCTGCGATGGCCTCCAGCGAGTTTTATCCTGCGCTTCAGTCAGGCGTTCTCACTGGTGGCTTAACCTCCGCCGAGACCTTTGTAAGCATGCGTCTTTATGAGCAGACCAAATTCGCAACCTTGCCCGGCGATCAAACCCTGTGGATGTTGTTGCAGCCGCTGGTAATGTCAAAGCAGCACTATGACAAGCTAACTCCCGCCCAAAAGAAAATATTTGAAGAAGCGGCAGCGAAGTCGGATGAGTTCTTTTTGGCTGAACAGCGCACTGCCGTCAATGACATGGCCGAAGCTTATCGAAAGGCAGGCGGACAGATCCACGTTCTAACTAAGGGCGAGTTCGATCAGTGGATCGATCTTGCCAAGAAAACGTCTTACCCCGAGTTTGCTGCAATCTCGCCCTTAGCCAAGTCAATACTGGATGACCTTCAGAAGGCCAAGTAAATTTTGACTACAAGCATCCGGCGGAAACTATCCGCCGGTTCTTTGTAACAACAATGAGGGCGTTTCATGCTGCAGTAGCAGCAATCTCTCTGTTCTGTGCTGCGCTGGCATCAGTCTTGCTGGCTGTTGCAGGGTTGATTATTGTCTGGATGGTTACCTGGCGCTCTCTGGGCAATTCAACATCCTGGGAGCTCGAGCTCTCGATTTTTCTCATGGTAGCAAGCCTTTTTCTGGCCTCTCCCTTTACCTTGTTAACAAAGGGCCATGTGGGAGTAGATTTACTTCCGCACTACCTGTCCTCAAAAAACGCGCAACGACTGCAGACCTTTACTCACTTCCTTGGCCTCGCGATATGCTTGTTTCTAACCTGGTATTGCTTTCAGTTTGCACTTGAGGCATACATCAAAAATGATCGCACGGAGAGTGTGTGGGCTCCACCGAAATGGCCCTTGTACGCCACCATGCCTATCGGCCTCGGGCTTACGGCGTTGCAATACGTCTCGCTTTTGACTTCTCCTCCCGCAAAGACTGAGGCGTATTAATGTCTGAGTTACAAATGGGAATGGTCATTTTGGTGGTGACCTTAGTTGTATTGTTTTCGGGCCTACCAATTGCCTGGGGTCTGATTCTCGTTGCGGTAGGCGCCTTAGTCTCGGTGAAGGGTGTGATGCCCTTATTGAACATTCCCTTGGTGATTATCGACGAGCTAGCGTCATTCGCTTTACTCACAATTCCCTTGTTTATTCTTTTGGGCTCTGCCGTTGGCAGTACCAATGCGGGACGAGACATTTACGAGTCTCTGCACCGATGGCTTGATCGTGTCCCTGGTGGGTTAGTTATCGCCAATATTCTGGCCTGTGGGATTTTTTCTGGTATCTGCGGATCAAGCCCCGCTACAGCAGCCGCCATTGGTAAGGCGGGTGTTCCCGAGATGCTCAGACGTAGGATACCGGTCCAGCTCGCAACCGGCTCCGTCTGCGCAGGCGGCACCTTGGGAATTCTTATTCCGCCATCGATCACGATGATTTTGTATGGCCTTACAACAGAAACATCGATTGGCCGCCTTTTCCTCGCAGGTGTAATTCCAGGTCTAATGCTTGTCACGATGTTTGCAATTTACGCATGGCTAGTGAGCCTGCGTCATGACAAACGCACGGCGACCGAACCGGTGGTGTATTACACCTTGTCGCAGAAATTCGAGGGGTTAGGCAGGGTCTCGCCATTTATTTTGGTGATCATTGGAATTGCCTACGCCATGTACGGCGGCATCGCTACGCCTTCAGAAGTTGCTGCCCTGTCAGCAGCGCTTGCCGTTGTATTGGTGATGGTGATCTACAAAGAGCGCTCCTTGAAATCTCAGTGGCGAATCTTTCGCGAAACCATGCGCGAATCAACCATGATTCTCATGATCATTGCAGCGGCTGGCGTTTTTTCGTACATGATGTCACTGCTCTACATCACCCAATCGACCGCTGAGTGGCTTGTTTCGCTTCAGATGAGTCGCTGGGTGTTGTTTGCTGCCATCAGTGTGTTTCTGTTGATTGCCGGCTGCTTTTTACCACCGGTTGCCATTATTCTCATGATCATGCCAGTGCTTACGCCAGTGCTGGAAGCAAACAACTTTGATCTGATCTGGTTTGCAGTGGTTCTTACTGTCAATATGGAAATCGGACTTATCACGCCCCCAGTAGGGCTAAACCTATTTGTATTAAAAGGGGTAGTTCCTCATGTATCGGTCAAAGACATACTAATGGGGTCCCTGCCCTTTGTCGTAATCATGATTCTGTTTATCGTGCTCTTGGCAATCTTCCCCGAGATTGCTCTATGGCTTCCGAATAAGGCGATGGGTTAGCAGCATACGTTGCGGAGTTTGGACGAAGGTTTTTTGCGAAGACATTGGGTAAACCCTCTGTGACATCTTCCCCTCTAGCTCTGCATTTGGTCAACTGTCACCGTAACCCCGGAACCCACCGTAACCTAACGGTTAGATCCCCACTCCAGATCTCGGTGGTTAAAACTTGCTACAAGCGATGGCTTGATGATTTCGAAGTAAGGTGAGACATCAAAGTCCCGAGGCGTTATGAGTGCAGACTGAGCCGGTGTGAAGATTTTTAACCCAAGACGATTAACCACCCTTTGCTCGGTTGCGCTTAATGCTGATTGCGCAGCATGAGGCATCACCGGGAAGTGAATTGCCTCAAAAGCCTCGGCAATCAGAGAAGAGCAAATGGCCTTAGTAGGCTCTCCGCTACCAAACGTCAGGAGCTTACGGCGAAATCGTGTGGGTACGGGAGGAGTAGGCAGAAGATATCGAGCAAGGTCGATGATATTGCGCAGATCGTACTGGCTGCCAATCTTTTCGATCACAAACGAGGTAACTGCATTCTTCTCTTCCAATGACAACCCTCTTGCCCTGCAGATTCGCGAATGGCAGTTGTCAAACTCATCGAGGCCAACCGTTCGTACTCCTTCCACGACATCCGCTTCGACGAAGCAGTGGCCCAAAGGCGCCAGGCCTTTAAGAGCATCTTCACCCACATACAGGCAAGCGTGAGACCAGGTGGACTGAGTCAGGTACTTGATTGCCACACTAATCCGAGACGTCCCTTCAACAAGTAAAACATCTCCAATCTGCAATGCAGCAGCTAGCTTAAGTCGCCCCGATGGCGGTGAAATACAATCCCTCCCCGTAGGCTTCGTTAAAAATGCTGCAAGCCCTCTACCAACCCAACGCAAGGTGCGATTCATGAGTCTCCCTTTACGCATTACGTATTACGGCGAGTAGATCTCTGAAGCTAGCGAGACCTGTGAAGTTCAAGTGTCACCGCGCTGCTGCCATGCTCAGGACAGTTTAGCCAAGTCTTTGACGGTGGCCAGCAGCGTAAGGCATCGGCGAGCAATGCCGCGCCAGCCCCTTTCCCCTGAAACGCTGATCCACCGCCATGCCCTAAAAGGCCTTGGTATTTTCCCTGATCGGATAGGATGAAGCCGGCCAGGGCCTGCCCTGAGAGCCAATCTGGCTCTGGCTTTAGGCGGAAAACCCTGCATTGCCAGTGGCCGCTAACTTGGCAGGGCGGATTTCATGGTTTACCCATAAACACTGGAGCAGTTCGGTCAGTGTAGGGAAATGGCGGCCACTGACCGTAAACAAAAGGTTGCGAGATACGCTTTTATTGACTTTTCAGGGTGTGAATGCGCTAGAGTGTGAAGGTATTCCCGCTCGGCTTGCCAACCCTCTTGTAAAGGACGATTGCAATGAAGAATTCCGTAATAGTCGTTGCCTCCATGTTTGCTGCATCGCTCGCCTTTGCCCACGGCTGTCCGGGCGAGATGAAGAAGATCGATGCTGCATTGCCAACGGCGAAATTAAGCCAGGCAGATGCATCAAAGGTTAAAGACTTGCGCGCCAAAGGAGAAGAGCTTCACAAAGCGGGCAAGCACTCTGAGTCGATGGCGACCTTAGCGGATGCAAAGAAGCTGCTTGGGCTTTAGTTCAGGGCTTCTAAGTTGCTAGTAGCACTGCCCTGGTGCGCTAACAAGGCGGGGGGCTCATCACCCCCCGAAGAGGTCATATAACTTCTGCCTTGCCGAATCGTTTGCGCTGATCTTGCTGGGCTGAACCTTGGGGTATTCCTCTGCAATTCGATCTTCAGAAACCAAGTCGTTCTGCTATCGGGTGGCTCGTTATGCCCTTTTAAACTTGATGGCGCAAGAGCCTGCGGCTCTAGACGCTAGGCCAAGGCGGCAAGCTGCCGAAAGGCCTTGGTGAAAAAATCGTCTGTACCAAAATTTCCAGACTTCAAGGCCAGATGCAGACCATGCGACGACCCTGCGCCTGGCCCTGCGAAGCACCAGGGCACGCCCGGGTCAATCTGTAGCCCGATCTGCAGCTGATCAATTCCAAGCGCCTGCACACAGGCGCCAGAGGTCTCGCCCCCAGCGACAATCAACTGTCCCACTCCCTGCGCAACAAGTGCCTGGGCCACCTGACCGAGGGCATGTTCCACCGACGCACCCGCCTGGTCTTGGCCCCACAAAGCCTGCGTGCGTCGCACCTCTTCGGGTGTGGCAGATGAATAGACGAGGATCGGGTGTTGACCAAGACGCGGCATCGCCCAGTCGATCGCCTTCTGGGCCAAGAGGGCCGCATCCCCCACCGACAGAGGATCCAGCCGAAAGGTACTCCCTCCGGCATCAATGAAGGTCTGCACCTGCCGCCGTGTGGCCTCAGAACAGCTGCCACAGACAATCGCGCAGGCACCCTGCGGTCTTGGGAAATGCTCTTCCACCGAGGAAGGCGTAAAAACAAAGTTCTGCGGCAGCCCGATTGCCAAGCCTGAGCCAGCGGTAACAAGCCTGCGCCCGGCCACGGCCTGCCCAAGCACCCACAAGTCCTCCCGCGAAAGGGCATCCGCAATCGCAACCTGGTACCCCTGGGCCTGTAAGGACGCCACCTTCTCACGCACCCGATCTGCCCCCTGGGCAACATCGGCATACGCAATCAATCCAACACGACAGCGGGTCTGGGCCTGCATCACCCGCACCAGGTTGGCATCGGTCATGGGCGTGAGAGGATGATCTCGCATACTGGTCTCATGCAGCGGCTGACTTCCTACAAACAAGTAGCCCTGATAGACAGTGCGGTGGTTCTCAGGAAAAGCGGGCGTACAGACCACAAAATTCTCGCCCGTGGCCTGCATCAAGGCCTCAGTGACCGGACCGATATTGCCCTGTGCCGTGCTGTCAAAGGTGGAACAGACTTTGAAGTAAAACTGCTGGCAGCCCAACGTAGCAAGCCAACGGTGTGCCACAAGAGATTCCTCGACCGCCACGTCGGCGGGAACCGTGCGTGACTTCAAGGCGACTACCACCACATCGACGGCAGACGCCAGCCCGCGTTGCGGCACGCCAATGGTCTGCACCACGCGCAGGCCTGCGCGCATAAACTGGTTCGCCAGGTCGGTCGCGCCGGTGAAGTCGTCGGCAATACAGCCAATCAAAGGAGCGCTCATGGACGCACCGCCAGCGTGACCGCATCGGGATTTTCCGCAATGTAGTCCTGCACAATTGAGGCGAAGTCCGGGTCCGGCAGAAGTCCGAGCCCATGAGCGCGGTCGGTCTGAAAGCGGCTTGGCCACCCCCCCACAACACGCGTCACCACTGGGTCAACCGACCAGTCAAGAAGCCGTAACCCCAGAAATCCGCTTCCACCGGTAATGAGTACATGCATCTAGCGGGTGTCCTTACCGTGAGGGAGTTCAATGCCGGGGAAGATCTTGATCACCGCGCTGTCGTCTTCTTTGGCAAAGCCCGCGGTAGAGGCCTGCATAAACATCTGGTGGGCAGTAGCACTAAGCGGCAGGGGAAATTTGCTCGACCGTGCGAGATCAAGCACGAGCCCCAAGTCTTTCACGAAGATATCTACGGCCGATAAAGGCGTGTAGTCGTTAGCCAGGACATGGGCCATGCGATTTTCAAACATCCAGCTATTGCCCGCACTGTGGGTAATGACCTCATAGAGATCTTCTGCGGGTACCCCCTCGCGCAGCCCCAGGGCCATGGCTTCGGCGGCCGCCGCGATATGAACCCCGGCCAGCAACTGGTTGATGATCTTTACCTTACTTCCCGGGCCTGCCTTATCCCCGAGCCGATAGACCTTAGCCGCCATTGCATCAAGCACCGGCTGCGCCTTGGCGTAAGCCGCCGGCGTGCCGGCTGTCATCATGGTGATCTGACCCTGTGCCGCGCGCGCCGCCCCACCTGAAATCGGCGCATCGAGATAGAGAATCTGATGCGCCGCCAGCTTAGACTCCAGCGCCATCGACCAGTTCGGATCGACCGTCGAGCACATCATAAAGACGGTGCCTGGCCGCATAGAGGCCAGACAGCCACCCTCGCCAAAAAGCACTGCCTCGGTCTGCTGCGCGTTGACCACCACAGAGACAATGACCTCTGCGGCTGCGGCAAGCGCAGAAAGGCTCTCACAGGCCGTACCGCCCTCTGCGGCAAACGCCTGGGCCCGTTCGGGCTGAATATCAAACACAGAGGGCAAGAACCCAGCCCGACGCAGGGACTGGGCCATGCCCAGGCCCATGGCACCCAGGCCAACAAGGCCTACCGATAAAGAGGGGAAGGAGGAGGGTTTCATGGACCCAATGGTAAGCAAATTACCCGGGGACTGCGAAACCCGACCGATCACGGCACGGTAACCTCTCGGCGTACGCCGGTTTCAGGGGCAAATTAGGGCTCGGCGTACATTGCCTCAATCATGGGCGTATAGCGATCCAAAATCAATTTTCTTTTTAGTTTCATGGTCGGTGTCACCTCCTCATCCTCGGGGGTGAGCTTCTTGCCCAGGAGCCTAAACTTCTTGATTTGCTCCACCCGGGCATAGCGCTGATTGACCCCGGCAACCTCCGCAGCGATCAGATCGACCACCTCCTGAGACCGGGTGAGGCTCTCGTAATTGGTAAATCGGATATCCCGGGAGAGGGCGAAATGCTCCACATTGTCATGGTCGACCATGATGATGGCAGTCAGGTAGGGCTTACGATCGCCGATGACTACAGCATCAGTAATATAGGGCGAGGCCTTCAACTCGTTCTCGAGCTCACTCGGCGTAATGTTCTTCCCGCCGGCCGTTATGATGATGTCCTTCATCCGATCCACGATGGTGAAAAATCCCTGGCCATCCACGGTCGCCACATCCCCAGTCCGCAGCCAGCCATCCGGCGTAAAGGCCTCTGCGGTCTTCTCCGGGTTATTCAAATAGCCGGAGAACACGTTTTTTCCCTGCACCAGGATTTCACCCGTCTGTGGGTCAATCCGCATCTCGTTGTGCTCAGCCGCCTGGCCAATCGACCCCAATTTGATGTGGCCAGGCCGATTCGCGCTTGATGCCGCGCAGGTCTCGGTCATGCCCCAGAGCTCGAGCATCGGGCTGCCAAGAGCAAAAAACCAGCGGATCAGCTGCGGTGAGATGGGGGCCGCCCCAGTCAGCAAGACGCGGGCCCGATCCAGGCCAATGGATTTGCGGACATTGGCGAGGACTAGCCATTGGGCAAGAACATAGCCAATCCGCTCCATAAGCGGCACCCGCTGCCCGCCAAGGACCCGGTCAGCGATCCGTAGCCCAAGACCGATGGCGGCGTGAAAAAGCCGCTGCTGCAGCGGCGTGGACTCCGAAAGGGCCAGCATCACGCCGGAGTGAAACTTCTCCCAGACCCGCGGTACCGCCAGGACAACAGTGGGGGCTATTTCTCGGATGTTCTCGGGTACGGTCTCCGGGTTTTCCACGAAATTAATCCGTGTGCCGGTGTACATTGAGATAAACGCGCCGCCGATCCGTTCCGCGATATGACAAAGCGGCAGGAAACACATCCGCTCATCCGTTGGGTTTTGCCAAATGATTTTTGAGTGGGCCCGAATCGCATAGACCAGGCCCTCTTGATGGTGCATAGCGCCTTTGGGTTTTCCGGTGGTGCCTGAGGTGTAGACCAGCATCGCCAGATGGTCGGTGCGCTGCTGCGCGAGACGCTCTTTGACCATGCCAGGAGCTGCGCCGAGGGCCAGCCTGCCCAGCTCCAGTAAGGCCGACCAGCCCAGAACACGGTCGTGCTGGTAGTTGGAGAGGCCTTTTTCATCCATCACGATCACACGCCCAAGACTTGGGCACTCGTCCATCACGGACAGCGCCTTATCGAGTTGCTCTTCATCCTCGACAAAAATAAAGCGCGCGCTGCTGTCGTTAATCACGTAAGAAAGCTGCGACGGCGAATCAGTGGGATAGACCCCAACGGTGGTGGCGGCCGCCGAAAGCGCAGCCAGATCCGCCAAGACCCACTCCGCGCGGGTATTTGAAATAATCGCGACCCGATCCTGAACAGCTAGGCCCAGCGCGATAAGGCCGGCGGTAACCGCCTCGACTTGATCGGCCGTCTGCTGCCAGGTCAGCGACTGCCAAATGCCAAATTTTTTGTAACGAAGCCAGACCTGATCGGAACGCAATGCAACCGCATTCCAAAACATCGCCTGCGCCGTATCGCCAGCAAGGGGCGGGGCAATTTTGCGCTGAGCCCGCTCAAATTCCTCGTGAAGTTTCCAGAGATAACGCATACCGGCTGCCTTAACGCCAGGTCTTTTTCTTTTTCCAGCGGCGATCGCCGCGCACACCCTGCTGCTTCATCCCCAGATAAAACTCGCGGATGTCTTCTTTTTCGCGTAGCCGATCACACTGGTCCTCAAGCACGACACGACCATTTTCCAGGACATAACCATAATCGGCGGTATTTAAGGCCATGTGGGCATTTTGTTCGATCAATAAAATGCTGGTGCCGCTTTCACGATTGATTCTCACGATGATTTCAAAGATTTCCTTGGTGAGCTTGGGACTCAGGCCCAGGCTGGGCTCATCCATCAGGATCATCCGCGGCGAGGATAAAAGCGCGCGGGCGATTGCCAGCATCTGCTGCTGGCCGCCGGAGAGTAAGCCCGCATCCTGATCGCGTCGTTGGGAAAGAATCGGAAAATAGCCATAAGCACGTTCCATATCCTTTGCCACCGCATCGCGATCACTGCGGGTGTAGGCGCCCATCAGCAGGTTTTCATGCACGGTTAATAGCGGAAAGACCTCGCGGCCCTCGGGCACATGCGATAGGCCCATTTGCACAATCCGTGCAGGATCAAATCCTGAGATGTTTTGGTGCCTAAATTCAATCGACCCGCGAAGCGGATCCATGATGCCCGAGATGGTCTTTAGTAACGTGGTCTTGCCTGCACCGTTTGAGCCTAGCAAGGTCACGATGCTGGATGCCGCAACTTTTAGGCTCACGCCACGAATCGCCTTAATCGGCCCGTAGGCGGATTCAACCGAGCTGACCACGAGTAAGTCAGCGGCCTGCTGGCTCATGAGGCAGACTCCGATCCGAGATAGGCTGAGATGACCTCGGGATGGCTTTGCACTTTTTGGGGAGTGCCGACCGCAATCACCCGGCCCTGGTTCATCGCGACAACACGCGATGAGACCCGAAGTACAAGCGACATATCGTGCTCCACCATCATGACTGTGACACCCATCTCTGTAACGATGTCTCGAATCCAATACACCAGGTCATCTGTCTCCTCAGGGTTTAGTCCCGAGGAAGGCTCATCCAAAAGCAATAACTCAGGCTGCATGCAAAGCGCCCGACCTAGCTCAACTACTTTACGCACGCCATACGGCAGGCCTGCTACCATAGAATCGCGAACCTTTTGAAGGCTAAGGAAATCAATCACTTTTTCGACGTGCTCGCGGGCAGCAATTTCCTGGCGGTGTGTCGAAGGCAAAAACAAAAGATCGCTCAGAAGATTGGTACGGCTTCGAATGTGATGGCCGATGAGTAGGTTACTCAGCACGGTAGCGTGCTCAAAAAGCTCAATGTTTTGAAACGTCCGTGCAATGCCAAGCAAAGCAATCTGATGGGGGGCGACTCCGCCCAGATCCTTTCCCCGATATTCCAGATGACCAGAGGTCTGGGGATAGATACGGCTAATCACATTAAAGACCGTAGATTTGCCTGCCCCATTCGGACCAATCAAGGTCAGCACTTCGCCTGGAGTGACATCAAAACTCACGTCATCGACTGCGAGCAGTCCACCGAACTGACGGGAAATCTGCTGGGCGCGAAGCAGGGGCTGTGTCATAGCAGTTGGGCGGCTCAGCTCAGGCGGTCTGATTTCTGAAACGCTTTTTGGCGCCTAAACATGCCCCGCCGATAAAACGGAAAAATCTGAAAATAGGTCCGAGTCTTCAGCCAGCGGCCATACAGGCCGCGCGGCTCAAATAAGACTACGCCGATTAGAATCAATCCGTACACCACGTTTTGCAAGCCAGCGGTATTGGCCATAGCGGCGGGCAGAAAATCCTTACCGATTGCAATCAAAGGCGGCATCAGCACAACAAACATGGCCCCGAAAAATACACCGTGAATGCTAGCTAAGCCTCCGATAATGACCATCAGGGCAAAGTCAAGGGATAGAAGTAGCGTGAAATTCTCTGGCGAGATATGCCGCAGATATTGGGCATAGAGCCCGCCACCGATGCCCGTAAACGCCGCAGAAATCATAAAAGCCGAGATTTTGGTGCGGCCCGCCTGAATGCCCATGCTCTGGGCAGAGATCTCTGAATCGCGAATCGCAATCATGGCGCGGCCGGTGGGGCTACGTAACAAATTTAATGTCATCAAAGTGCAAAGCAGCACAATGCCTAGGGCGAGATAAAAGAATTCGTGCTGGGCCTTTAGCACCCAGCCAAAGAGCTGGACAGGCTTGACTGTTAGGCCAGAGGTGCCATTGGTAAACGATTCCCACTTCACCAGCACCTCTTCCACAATCAGCCCAAGGGCAAGGGTCGCGATGCCCAAGAAGATGCCCTTTACCCTTAGCGCCGGCAGCGCAATCAGTGCGCCCAGGATCACATTGGCGATGATGGTGATCGACATCGCCCCAAAAAATGGCCAGCCGCGATTGACAAAGTAGGCCTGAACAAAAGCACCCAAACCAAAAAATGCTGCGTGCCCAAGAGACAGTTGTCCCGTGTAGCCCAGCAAAATCATCATGCCCAGGCCGACCATTGAATACACCAAGATCAGATTTAATTGCGCCAGCCAGAATTCCGGCAGAACGATGGGCGAAATCAGCAGTGCAATAATCAATAAACCATTCCAGAAAAGCTGGCCGGAGTGCTGTATTAGCCGGACATCCTGCTCATAGCTTGTCTTAAAGAGAAATCGCATCGCGCGGTCTTTAGTGGACTAGACTTTTTTGCGGGTCCGCTCGCCGAGCAGCCCACTCGGGAATAGCAGCAACACAGCAAGCATCACCACATAGGCGGCAACCTCTTTAAAGCCTTCCGGCAGATAAAAACCGGATAGCGTCTCCGCGACGCCAATCACAATGCCGCCAAGAATCGCGCCCGGCAGACTGGTAAAGCCCCCCACTACAGCCGCCGGCAGGGCCTTTAATCCAATAAAACCCATATTCACGTGGACAAAGGTAATGGGCGCAAGCAGCACGCCCGCCAGACATGCAAGCGCTGCGGCCAGGCTCCAGACCAGTCCATTCAGACGCTTAACCGGAATCCCCATGTAGTACGCACCAAGCTGATTCTGTGACGATGCCCGAAGGGCGATGCCCACCCGGGTGAAATGGAACATCAAATACAGCAGCAGGCAGATCACTAGGGTCGACCCAATCACAACCAAGTGATCGTAAGAAATGATGAGCCCAGCAAGAATGATGGTCTTTCCCGCATAGGGCACCGCTAAGGTATGGGTCTCAGTACCAATAACGGGCAGCATGGCTACCAGGCCGCGGGCCACGTAGCCCAAGCCAATTGTCAAGAGCACCACCGCCAAGGCGGTCTGACCTAAAACGGGGCGAATCACGACCCGCTCAAGAACATAGCCCACCAGGCCCACGGCAGCCAAACACACCAGCACCGCTAGCCAAAACGGCAGGCCAATAAACTGCGTCATGACCAAGGCGGTAAATCCGCCCACCATCATGAGTTCCCCTTGGGCAAAGCTGACGGTCTCTGTGGCTTTATAAATGAGCACAAAGCCCAGCGCGACAAGACCATAAATGCAGCCTTGTGATACGCCACTTAGGATAACTTGCAGCATGGCGGGTTGCCGATCAGATCAAAAAAGGCCGGGAGGCGCTATCGCGGTCCCGGCCCCTACTTATACTGCTCAGACTTACTTCACCTCAACCCAGCGACCGTTTTGGATCTGAGAAATGGCGGAATAAGACGAACCGAGATGGTTCTTTTCTGTAAACGCAATCGACGGCAGGCCCAGAGAACTATTCACGGTGCCCATGGTTTCTAGGGCACGTGCCAACGTTTCCGTTGTCAGGTTTTTGCCTGCCTGCTCTATACCGCGGCCAAGTACATCGATGATCCAGTAGCCATACAGCGTAAAGAGCTGGGGATCAGCATTTGTGCGGGCTTTAAAGTCAGCTGCCCACTTACGCACTGCCGGATTTGGAGAGTCTGGGTAGGGTATCAGCGAGGAGCTGGTCGCATAAAACCCGTTTACAACTTCACGGCCAAGCATCGGGATCAGTTCGGTATAAGCGCCCACAGAACCCATGAAGGTGGGATTAAACCCAGTCTTACGGGCCTCGGCAATGGCAGCCGGGGTTTCACGAATCAGTGTGCCCATCACCACGAAATCGCAGTTCGCGCCACGCAACCGCGCAACCTGAGAAGAAAACTCGGTGGCGCCCCGCTTATAGGTGGCGGTCTCAGCCATCGTAACCCCAATGGTTTTGAGCCCATCGGATGCGCCACGGAAGACCTCCAAGCCAAATTCATCATCTTGATACAGCGCACAGGCACGCTTTGCACCCACCCGCTTATATAGCACCGGGGTATGTTCTTTCATTGCGCCGTAGTAATCATCAAGCACCGCAAACTTCAACTTACTCACTGGCTCAAACATATCGCGGTGGGCCGTGAGCGGTGCAAAATTCATTACGTTTTTCTCAAACTGGATCGGCATAGCGGCGTTATTCACGACAGAGCCAATCGATCCGGCCATCACGAACACCCGATCCTGGTTCACCAGTTTCTGGGCGACCTGAACTGCACGAGTGGGCGTGTAGGCAGAGTCTTCGACTATCAGCCGTAGACGTCGGCCATTGAGTCCGCCGGCGTTATTGATTTCATCCACCCGCATCTGCATGCCGGCAACCGCCATTTTGCTAAAGCCTGCGAGTGGCCCGGACAGATCCTGGATCGAGCCGATCAGCACCTCATTATCGGTAACCCCCTGCAACTGCGCGTGCAGCGGCCCCGCGGCCACCAAAAAAGCGGCGATCGCACAAAGCTGTGTAATTTTTCGGCCCTTCATCATGCCTTCTCCTTTGGAAATTTGACCTCTGTTTAAAACTTGAAAAAATTATGGCTCTTGCGAGCAATTGCGGCTATTGCAGCCGCTTGGGGATTTCCCTCGGTTTGGGCAATTCTTGGGTCAACCCCTTTGCGATAATCGGGGAAATTAAGGGGAAACAAGAACGTCCACCGTAGGATCCACGCCGTCATGAGCTGCAGGAGACATTACTTGCAGTGCACTTGCAGCGAGGAACCTACGATGCGAACTACCCGGTTACTGCGTGGCTTCTGGCAAGTGTCTTGCTGTCGGCAAGCCTTCTTGACCTTTTATCTGCTGAGAGCTTTCTACAGCCCGCCACCTGGGTCAAGCTTGGCTATGCCTTGGCTCTGGCTTTAGCTGCCGGACTGGTTACCGCTGCTCTTGCCAAACGGTCTCGGGGCTGGGCCGGTTTTCTTCGGTCACCCCGATAGCGAGAGCGACTTTCGGGCCGAGAGATAGACAACCCCCTCACTACCATAGCGCTCCCAGTGGTCTTGCTCCGAAGGGAGGTGAAACACATCTCCAGGTCTGTACACGGTGGCGTCTGCACCAACACCGATCTGAATCTCGCCCTCCAGGATGAGAGCTTTGGCTTCAAATGGATGGGAATGAGATCCAAGAAACCCATTAGGTTCACGAACCACCTCTACGGGAGGCTCGAAACCTTCGTTGGCTACGCGGTTACGAAATTCAGCGGGTGACATTTTTAAATGGCCGGCTGTAAAGTCTGTCGGCCTGTGATTAAGTCAGCGCGATTTTAATGAGGCCAGCAATCAGTAGAGAAACAATTATGAAGATGACTAACCAGCCCTTGGGGCTCATTTTGTGGGGTTGTCCCTTAAGTACGGCGGTACAAACGCTTTTCTCTCTCTAGGCTGGCGAGGATCGTGCGCACCTTGGGTCGCTCCATTGACTGGGGATTGAGCCTTGGGGGTTCGAGCGCTACGATACTGCAAGGTACCCACCAGCATGGCAGACTCGTACCGATCTTGAAGCAGCCTAAAGTCTACGCCTCTGGCCGCAAAGAAACCTAAATTACCCTCTTCTAGCGCGTTAATCTCCGGCCGTGAGGCTTTCAAGACAGCGGACAAAAGCTCAAACGACAGATTTTAATCAAGTCTGTGCTTTCGCAGCTGCATCCCTTTGAATCGGGCGGCAAGTTTGTGGGCAGTGTTTTCCACGTCTAGGCACCTGAATACAAACTAGTTCTGGCAAAGCTCTGATTTGAAGACGTTGCAATGAAAATATCAAGAAAAAGGCTTGTTGAACCTGCCCTAAAAGCCCTTGGTAGTTTCCCTGATCAAGTTGACAGGGCAGTAACCCCGGCGTTTTCAGATCCTCCTTCCGCCAATTGCAGCCAGTCCATATTTCCCATTTGAGATACCCTAAAGGGGACGGTCGTTGGCGAATCGCTTTTCTCACTTCAATCCCCTATGGTGAATCCCGTCGTCACGCCCTCTACGTCAGCAACACAGGCTGATCGACCACTGCCACACAGGGATGAGAGGCTGAGCCCTGAGGATCGTCTCGCAGTCAGTGAGCAACGCCTGCGACTTCTTGCAGACAATGCTAAAGATGTTGTCTGGTCTATGTCCCCAGCAGGCGAAATTACCTTACCAAACCTTCGTGCGTTTTTCAGTCACCGACACTGGCATTGGGATTCCGCAACCTTGGCAGGAACGACTGTTCCACGAACTGGTACAGGTGCCTGATGCCTCTGCTGGACCTGGACGTGGTACCGGTCTCGGCCTCACGATTTGTAAGCGGCTAGCATCCATGATGGGCGGCGATGTTGGCCTTACCTCTGCACCCGGACAAGGATCGCTATTTTGGTTCACGGCCGCGTTGCCCATCGCCCATGAGGGTGGTGAGGAGCCTTCCAGAGACCGAGCTACCTTTTCTAAGGCTTCATTCACCGGAAGGCTTCGCGATATCCGGATTCTGGTCGTCGAGGATGACCCCGCGATTCGAGAGGCTTTGAGCAGACTACTAGCGTCGCTATCGCTTCACGCCGATATCGCAGAAAACGGCGCTATCGCACTTGAACGCATCAGAGACACGGAATTACGGTGACAGTTTACTTAATTCCCGCTGGGAATTAAGTAAACTGTCACCGTAATTCCACCATTGCAAAAAGAGGTCCAGAAGTCCCGGGTGTGAAGGAGCACTCTAGCCGCAAAACAAACAGGATAGGATGGTTAAAGGAGAACTCATAAGATACGCAGTTGTTATGGAGAAAGCTGAACATACAGCATTCGTATTACCGATTAGTTTCGTTTGTGCTTTATCTGGAGCAACAGTGGCCAGCTCCATAACCCGGCTGCCGTACTTGACGTGGGCCTCATAGACCACCAAAGGCTGGGGTCGTTTCAGGCCGTGTGATAACTGGGTTGAAGGCCATAAACGGGCGTGGGTATGCCTTCCATTCGGGCTTTGAGCTGAAGCGATAGAAACTGCGAATAGTGCCGCGACTGATGCAGGTTTCCGCCATGAAACCATAGGGCCTCTTGCTGCGTAGGCTTCCACATGTTTCTCTGCTCCCCTTCCCAGGGACCGGGATCTTTGGGTGTGTCGGATCCCAAGCCCCAGACCTTGCCGACTTTATCTGCCACTTCCTTACTGATAAGGTCGGCTGCCCAGCCATTCATAGACCCGTAACCTGTGGCGTAGACAATGACGTCGGCCGGCAGTGCGGTTCCATCTTCGAGCACGACAGCGCTTTCAGTGACCTCAGCAACCTGACCGCGTTTGAGCTTTATTTGACCATCGATAATAAGCTGCGAGGCGCCAATGTCGATGTAGTAACCCGACCCACGACGCAGATACTTCATGAATAAGCCAGAGCCATCTGCACCCCAGTCCAGCCAGAAGCCGGCTTTCTCTAAGCCGGCGTAAAACGCAGCATCTTTCTCTTTCATCTGCTCGTAGAGCGGAATCTGGAAGGTGTGAAGAATCTTGTAAGGAACCGAGGCAAAGACAAGGTCTGCCTTGTGATGCGTTATTCCGCTTTTCACCGCCTGTTCGGAATAAAGAGCACCTAGGCCAATATCCATTAGAGTGTCTGATCGCACAATGTGGGTCGATGAGCGCTGCACCATTGTGACATCGACGTCGTTCTCCCAAAGCGCGGCGGCAATGTCATGCGCGGAATTGTTTGAACCAATCACTACCGCCTTTTTGCCTCTGTAAGCGTCAGGACCTGGGTGCTTTGAGGAATGGTGCTGATCTCCCTTGAACCGCTCCATTCCCTTAAACGCTGGGAGATTGGCCTTACCCGACATACCCGTTGCCAAGACGAGTTGCTTTGGCTTTAGGACAATCTCTTGGCCATCCCGAATCACCTTAACCACCCATTCCTTTTTGTCTTCATCAAATGAGGTGGACTGACAGGTGGTTGAGCCCCAGTAGTTGATCTCCATAATCTTGGTGTACATCTCAAGCCAGTCGCCGATCTTGTCCTTTGGAGAGAAGACAGGCCAATTGGGCGGAAATGACAGATAAGGAAGGTGGTCGTACCAGACGGGGTCATGCAGGCATAGTGATTTGTATCGGTTGCGCCAACTGTCTCCTGGGCGCTGGTTTTTTTCAATAACAATGGTCGGTACGTCGAGCATTCGCAGACGGGCGGCAAGAGCGATACCGCCTTGTCCACCGCCAACAATCACAACATAAGGCTGAGTGGTAAAGCCCAGGCTTTTCCGCTCTTGCTCAATCTCCTCTTTCCAGGTGGGTCTGTGCTTACCCGCTCCGTGCTTCGCACCGAGCGGCCGATCAAATCCAAGTGGCTCTTCGTATCCTTTAAGTTCGACCAACGATGTGAGAAGGGTCCAGATCTTGCCTGCATTGATGCGCACTAGTCCGTAACCACGCCCCACCTTTGTTTCAAAGGTGATCCAGGCAGTTATGAGGTCGCCGTCTGCCGTAACGACCTCTTGAGGGTCAAGCGCGAAACGCGTCGGTTGAATGTTGCCTGCTTGCGACCCCAGCATGTCGAGAATCTGAGGCTTTCCCTCCATGGTCCTTATATTCCAGGTCAGCGACACCAGATCCCGCCAATAACAGTCGTCCTGGAAAAGATCGGCAACCCCCTGGAAATCTGCGCGCTCCAGACCTTGATTGAGCGCGTCTAGAACCCGCTGCGCTTTTGTTTGGTGTGTGGTGTCAAGCACGTGTAATCTTCCACCTGTATAGGCATTGGCTAACGAAAGTCTAGGTTGGAAGGAGCGTGGTAATTATTTTTAATCCGCTAGTCCCCATGATCCACTTGTTTGACCGCAATTGCGACACGGTAATAACCCGGATCAGGTCGTTAAATCAGACCTTTTGAGAGATCACGCTGTCGGTGGTTCTCGAATCAATGCGCCTCACCCTTGCCCGCAAACAGAAGATCACCAGGGGAAAACTTCATTCGATCTTCCCCGCGAATAAAGTCACCATCGCCGGAGACAACGACGTACTGGCCTTCGGACCACTCTCCCCGTGCTCTAGCTGCCCTGCAAGCGCACGAAGTGCGAGAACCTCTGAACGAGCCATGGCTTCTTCTGGCGTTTTGCCGTAGGCCATTACGCCCGGAAGCTCTGGGATTTCAGCGATCCTACGCCCATACTAGTATTTGCTTATGTCGGTGAGTGCCTCAGACGTATCTCCCCGTTTGAGGAAGATCCTCCTGAGCAAGGCAAATGCCGCCGCCGAAAAGAGAGCGAAAACCACAATATCCCTACCCCAGTGGATCTCGCCGGTCAGGAAATGAAGCAAGGCCACTGGAAGCAGCCCTACGCCAAAGCCAAGAAGCAATAAAGTTCCCGAAACAATCTCAAGCGCGAAAAAGACAATAGCGATCGCTAAGGTCCACTGATAAAGCGCGAGATCCATTATTTGCTCACAAGCCGACTTGCAACTGATGACAGCGAGTCCATAAGCTCTGCCGGCAGGAGAATAATCTTCGAGCTCTGATTGCTTCCCACTGTCTCTATTGCCTTAGCCTGTATTTTCTTCACTTCAAAATTGATTGCCGATTCGCCACCAGTCGCAATAGCCTTTGCCACAACAGAGACCGCATAGGCGTCAGCATCGGCGAGGGTTTTTCGGGCTTCGGCCTGTCGCTGTGCGGTATAGAGGTCTGCGTCGGCTTTAAGCTGGGCAGCTTCCTTCTCACCCTCAGCCTGCCGCACAACCGCCCGACGATTTCTCTCTGCATTGAGCTGCAACTGCATAGCCTTGCGTGTCTCATCGTCGACTTCTACATCGATGATCTCTATTCTGGAAAGAATAATGCCCCATTCCTCGGTAACCGCCCTCAACTCCTCTTCGATTGCATCCGAAATGGATCTTCGATTGGACTGAACTCCATCAAGATCAGTCTTGCCGATCACGCTACGAACCACTCCAGTAACAGTTGTTTGAATCGCCTGGTTAATATCACTAATGCGATAGACGGACTTCTCGGCATGGACGACCCGATAGAGGATCGCAAGATCGATACCGATAGTGACGTTGTCGAGCGTTATAGTGGATATCTTGCTTGTAGGCAACTGACGCTCGAGGATGTCCACCTTATGGCGTACCGCCTCAATAACAGGCACGATAATGTGGAGCCCTGCCTCGAGAGTGCGGTTATAACGCCCCAAACGTTCAACAACAAAGTTCTGTGACTGCGGGACGATCTTTATCCCAAGAGCAAAGAAAACGACAACAAAGATCAGCACAGCTAAGCTTACTATTTCCATAGAGACCCCGTTCCCAGCTCGTCTGATTCGGTAGAAATCACAAAAGGGTTGTTTTCGCGCCAGTAGCGATTGCTGCATTGGAAGCGCGTTTTAATTGACTAAGAGGGAGCTTACGTCTGTCTATGTAAAAGTGCAATAGCGGTCGCCTGGCTCGCTAGCCTCTGCCGCTCTAACTCCCTGCTCCTACGCTGGCGCTCCCGCTCAGACTGCAGCGCCTATCGTGCGCGCTCTTTTTCTTTCAAACCGAGAATTTTCTTCTCCCAATCCGCCAAAACCGCCAGGCTCGCCCCACTGTCAATCAAGATCACGCCGCTTGCGGTCACCACAAACCCGTAGTTTGCGTTTAGCCCGGCATTGGCCTCACTGCGCTGGCCCAAGGGTCCCACAATCGCGTAGACGTTATCGGTAACCTTAACTGCCTTCGGTACATAGCGCTGTTCTGCGCTAGCTACACTTAGGCCAAAACCCAATAGCAACAGAGCAAAGCTGCGGCGCAATAAGTAGCGCATACAAACTCCCTATCGAACAGGCAACCAGAGTGTCGCCCCACGTCGAACATTGTATTTATCTACATGCCCTGAGACAGTCTGTGCATCGTCAATGTAGTGCACATGAAAACGCTCGCCGGGATGAGACACGACGCCCTCAAGCTTCTGGCCGCTATACACGGCAACCAATTGGCCGGTTGCGGTCGGATTGCGAAATACCTTCATGCCGGACTGCTTATTCGTATGGCCACCGCCATGGCTATGACCTCCGTGGGTACCCTGCGCAGTCGATCCCGCTTCAGGCTTCTCGCCCGTCAGGACATGCCAAATCAGGTGGGAGTACCCGCCAAAAGAAGCAACTTCACTGTACTTGGAAGAGTTCCCATTGCAGGTTGCGACACATCCGATGGTGACCGCGTTTGAAGTAACGCATGCCTAGATTTCCGTGACGTTGCGGAACGTTATCCACGACTTCGTCACAGCTCAATCGCTTTTTCCAAGATGGCCTCTCTCAAATATCGATTGAGCTCATGTTCGGGTATGAGTTCTCTGTTGCGCGCTCATCAAGAATCATGCGGCCCGCCGAAGAGGTCATCTAATTTCTGCCTTGCCGAATCGTTTGCAGTGGCCTTGCTGGGCTGAACCTTGGGGTATTCCTCAGCAATGCGGTCTTCAAGATAGGTCGCTGGGTTTGGTGCAGCGCAGAGCCTTCGCACCACTTCCTCTGGCACTGGTCTGAACG
>Ga0194125_10001877_pt1 | contig 35319 bp, 33 predicted proteins | sample TA2KigC250mmetaG_FD_148626 | JGI IMG/M metagenome (GOLD analysis project Ga0194125, IMG submission 148626) | Freshwater microbial communities from Lake Tanganyika, Tanzania - TA2015034 Kigoma Deep Cast 250m | ecosystem: Environmental > Aquatic > Freshwater > Lake | place: Tanzania: Lake...
CTCACATACCGGAGGTCGATGGTTCAAATCCATTACCGCCTACCAAAATTAAAAAGGGGTTATGGGATAAACATCCATAACCCCTTTTTCTTTGGACTGTGCTAATTTTGTGCTAACTTTTTTTTCGATCCTATCCAAAACTTCCACTCCCGACCGCAGGCTTTCAGGCAAAAAGATGGTGAGGCGGTTATCCAGCCGGATGTAGTCCCACTTCAGCCCAAGGATTTACTGCGATTACCATCTGGAAATCCCGGGGTTCAAATGAAATTATGTACAAAATTATAATTGACATTTGGACGTCCAAATGGTAATCATGTTAGCATGATTGAACGTCCTTATTGGATCAACCGTGTCCGAGCAGCGTGGCAAAAAAAACCTATCCTATGGCTGGCGGGGGTCCGGCGCGTGGGCAAAACTACTCTTGCCCGAATGCTGCCCGAGGCAATTTTTATGAACTGCGACCTCCCTTCGGTGGCGCGCCGCCTGGAAGATCCGGAGCTTTTCTTCCGGGCGCATCTCCAGAATACCGTCATCGTGCTGGATGAGGTGCATCGATTACCCGACCCCAGCCGAATTCTAAAGATTGCGGCTGATGCTTTCCCGGGGTTGAAGATTCTGGCTACCGGTTCTTCCACTCTGGCTGCTACGCGCAAGTTCCGGGATACGCTCACCGGGCGAAAGACCGTTCTCGCTCTCCCTCCCGTGCTCTGGACGGAGTGCGAAGCGGAGTTCGGAATTCGCGATCTGGACCGGCGCCTCCTGCACGGCGGCCTTCCTGAAGCTCTATTGAATGCTACCAAAGATGATGGTTTTTATGCCGAGTGGATGGACAGTTTTTATGCGCGCGATATCCAGGAACTCTTTGCCATTCGCGAGCGCACGGGATTTCTGAACCTGTTACGCTTGATGTTGCGGCAGAGCGGGGGAATGGTGGACTACTCGGCTCTTTCTCGAGAGTGTGATATCACCCGCCCCACGGTTAAAGCTTATCTTGAAGCGCTGAGTGTGGCGTGTGCCCTTTTCCCGCTTCCTCCGTTCCACGGCGGAGGGCGTCGCGAGATGGTTCGGCGTCCTAAGGCCTACGGGTTCGACACTGGATTTGTCACCTTTGTTCGGGGGTGGTACGACATTCGTGACGACGATCGCGGTCTCCTATGGGAACACCTTGTGTTGGATGTCCTGCGCAGTGCGACCAGCGCAGAGGGTTTGTTTTATTGGCGCGACAAATCGGGTCGGGAAGTGGACTTCGTGGTACGCCGCGGCCGCGCTATCCATGCAGTTGAATGCAAAATAAATCCTGATCGATTTGATCCCGAATCCTTGATAGTTTTCCGCGGTCTTTATCCACAGGGCCGAAATTATCTCGCCTGCCCCGGCGTCGAAGAGCCCTACGAACGCCGCTTGGGTAAACTGATTCTTCGGGTTACCGGTTGTCGGAGCCTGCTGCGGGAGTTGGGTGAGGGCTTCAATCTATAAACCGTTGCGGCTGTAAAAAAGCCCAGGGTCAGGGGGTCTACATGGCATGTCCCCTCCCTCAAATATTTTCTTCCCTTAAGAGAATTCCAACTTACGCTTGTAAACAACGTCCCCAAATACGCAAATACCGCGTCAGAAATACGGATCAAAAATAGGGGAGTCGCTCCCCTCCAATCCTGTATGCCTTCATGTCCTTTGCTCGATGACAGGATTTCGTCGGTGTCCGGTTAGAGTCATTTTTGAAGTCGGACTTTATCGGCTATTTCACCGTATACCCGCGGCCATCGAGACAGGCGCTCATCGCCCGTTGATAGTTGGCGCGCTTCTGGGCATTCTGAGTTTCGGGCGTGCTTCCGGGCGGCTGCGTCGGGTCGAAGCCCGTCTGCTCCTTGGCCCAGAGGTGGCACTCATAGCGATCATCCGCCTGTTTCTGTTCGCTCTGGCCCAAGCGGGGATAGATGAACATCTGGTCCGCTGCCGGCGGCGCCTCGCTGACTTCCTTATTCGGCGGCTCGACGACGACATAGCCGTCCCCTCTATGCGCGTAATAGACTTCGTTGGCATAGTAGTAAAGTACGCCGCCCACCCATATCGTGGTGAAATAGGGGGGCAGGAAGGGCACGAAAAGGCCTACCGGGGGCACGACGATGGCGAAGCGCGGCCCCTGCGGGCGGAACCAGACGCCTCCGGAGAAGTAGAATCGTGTGCCTTTGTGAACCACCACCCGGTGGTGGCGGGGCAATTCTCTGATCACCTGGCCGCGGGCCGGGTAATAACGGTCATGGCGATGACGCGAATCCCTGAATTCCCGGTGGCGGGACCCGCGGTCATCCGCATACGCCGCCGGTGTCCATCCGGATAGTATCACGCCCGACAACAGGGCGAGCATCAGTCCCAATACGAGGAACCTGTTTTTTTTGTGAATATGGGTCATGGTTATTGCCTCCGTAAAATCAACGATGAATTTTCGCCACAGTTTCTTGTTATACCTTACCGCACGCTGTAGTCCCGCCCTTCCATGCAGGCGGACATCGCCCGCCGGAAGCGGGACGCATTCGCTTCAAGCCGGGCGTTCCTGGCACGGCCTTGCGCGGCATAGGCCTCCTCCTGCTGGCGAGCGGATTCCATTCGCGCCGAATCCGATGCTGCGCCGGCTATAGCCCCCCCGGATGCGCCGATCAAGGCGCCCTTCACGGCATGCCTCGGTCCGCCGATCAGCGCGCCCAGCACGGCACCAGCTATCGCCAGAGTGGCGGTATCATGCCCCGGCGGAGGCATCGGCACTACCCGCACGCGCTGATCCTTCGGGATCGCTGATTGACCCGGATCGAATCCGGTCTGCTTTACAGCCCAGTTGTAGCATTCGTAATGGTCGCGGGATTGCTGCTCGTTCGCCTGACTTGCTTTCGGGTAAAAATAGAGCTGAGTGAGGGGGATCTTCGAGTCTCGACGGCAGCTTCTGGCTCTGGTCTTGAAGCGGCTCGATAAGGCGCATAATAACATGCCGGCAACAAAAACACGGTCAGGAAAAGCAAGAGCCAAAAGGGAGTTCTTGGCACCCACTGCGTTGGAAGATATTCGACGGTCTTTTCCTTGTATATTGAGATCATCATTTTCGTTCTCCTTCGTCGCTGAACCCTGCATAAACCATTAGCAAAAACAAGCCGGTAACCCTTACAAATAAAATTATACCTCTTTCTTCTCTTTTTGTCATTTTTAAAGCCCCTTTATACGGAGGGTTTAGCAAATTCTATGTCATTAATGTTTTGTCGCTGCGTAAAACATAGAGATAACGATAACCATTGTCTTCACGGGAAATTACGAAAATTCTCCTGGGCGGAAGGCAATAGGGGGTCTTATGGAAAGCGGATATCCCGCCGATGCTTGTCCTGCACCAGCACGGTACAGGGCTGGCGGCGTCCGCCTGAGGCGGACCTTTCCTTCCGGGCCCTGGGCAGGCTTTCATTAAAAATAAAAACTATTTTTTGGGCTGGAATAGGGATATAATATTATCAGTAAAAAGGGGAAGTGGACGTTGGCCTGGATGCGAAAAAGGAAATTTTTTTTGATGGAGGTGAAGAAAATGAAAAGAATACTCCTTATTTTGGTCTTGCTGTTATTGCCGACTTCATTATGGGCTCAGGTTAGCTTCAGCATAAGCATCGGAGCTCCTGGTTTTTACCTTTCGGTAGGAAATTTCTTCGGGTATCCGGAACGCGAAGTGGTTGTTGTCCGTGAGCGGGGAATTCCAGACGATGACCTGCCCGTAGTCTTTTTCATATGCAAGCATGCGCATGTAGCCCCTGAGGTAATTATTAAACTAAGAGTAGTCGATGGCTGGGCTTGGTCAAGGATATGTGCATACTACAGGATCCCTCCCACCGTTTTCTACATCCCAGTGGCAAGATATGGTCCGCCATATGGTCGGGCTTATGGGCACTATAAACGCTACCCACATGAAAGAGACTGGATAAGAATACGCTTGAAAGATGCTGATATCGTCAATCAGGTAAATCTGATCTTTATATCGAAATACTATAATTATTCCCCAGAGCGAGTCATCAAGATGAGGGAGCAAGGCTCATCTTTTGGCAACATCGAAAGAAAAGTTTACAGAGAAAGGGAATATCAAGCGAGGGGAGGAGTTCCACCGCCAGAGATGCGCAGGCCGGGATCTCCGCCAGAAATGCGCAGGCCACAAGGAAGAACAGAGGGAATGGCAGGTTTTCCATCAAAGAAAGATATACCTACCCAAGGAGTAAAACCCCCTCACTCCAGATTTCAGGATGTATATTCCTCAATACCCCATCCATCTCAAAGGCCTGAGGTAAAAGGTCGATATGGTGGTGAAGAAAAAGGACGTGAGCGTGGCCAAGGAAAGAAAGAAAAGCGGGGTAAAGACTGAGGTCTGATTAAATGCCCTACCAAGGCCTCACCGTCTACCAATTTTTAGCGGGGGTTGCGAATTCATCGTAACCCCTTTTTTATTGCATTGCTCTGAATTTTGAGCTATTTTCTCCCCGGAGTTTATCCCAATAAAAAACAGACGTGCTGTCGGCTATCTTTATGCACCAAGTCGATCTCCTCGCGAATATCGGCCTGTCGATTGTCGTTGCCACCGCCTTTGCTTTGCTGGCTAAAGCCTTAAAACAACCCTTGTTACTTGCCTACCTTATCGCCGGGATCATCATCGGACCAGAAATTGGCTTTGGTTGGGTGAAAGACAAGGAAAGTATCAACCTGATTTCGGAGATCGGGCTGATTCTTCTCCTCTTCATCATCGGCCTGGAGATCGACCTTAAAAAATTAATCGCCTCCGGGAGATCTTTGATCATCTCGGGGATATTTCAATTCTTGATATGCGTGGGACTGGGTTTGGGTTTTTCATTATTTCTGGGGTTTAAAATCGGAGGCGGCAAATTTGATGCGCTTTATTTAGCGGTGGGGATGGGCTTAAGCAGCACCATGATCGTCGTAAAACTGCTTTACGATAAATTCGAACTGACCACTCTCCCCGGCCGTATCACCCTGGGAATTTTAGTATTCCAGGATGTCTGGGCCATTCTTTTCCTGGCGATTCAACCCAACTTGCTGAGCCCTGAAGCATCCACCATTCTGAAGGCTTTCGGGCAAGGATTGGGTTTGGTTATCGTCAGCATGGTGGTGAGCAAGTATCTCCTGCCGCGGATTTTTACCTTCATCGCCAAAATTCCGGAACTATTATTGGTCACTGCCGTGGCCTGGTGTTTTCTCATTAGCGGGATTGCCGGTGCGATAGGGCTCTCGCGCGAAATGGGAGCATTAATCGCCGGAGTAAGCCTCTCAACGTTCCCGTACAATATCGATGTAATCGCCAAGGTCATCAATATCCGCGATTTTTTTGTAACGCTTTTCTTTGTAGGACTGGGATTGCAGATTCCCCAACCTACAATCTCTCTTTTGGCTTATGCCGCAGCCGCATCAATTTTTCTGATCGCCACCAGGTTTTTTTCGGTCTTTCCGGTTTTGTATTCTTTGAAAAACGGTCTCCGCGCCAGCCTGATTCCATCCATCAACCTCGCCCAGATGAGTGAATTTTCCCTGGTAATCGCTTCCCTGGGGCTGGCGCTGAATCATATTGATTCCCAGGTGGTCGGCATATTCATTTTCATCTTTGCCTTCACTTCGGTGCTTTCCACCTATATGATTAACTACAATCATGAGATTCAAGAAACCCTTGCCAAAGTTCTGAGTAAGGCAGGGTTGAAGGACATTCAGGACATAACCTCCATCCCCACCGAGGAGAAGAAACAGCGGAGTATCATCTTTCTTGGTTTTTTCAGGGAGGCAAGCTCGATCCTGTACGAGCTTGAGTTGCAGGTTCCTGGAACCACGGGTCATAAGATAACGGATGAAATCATGGTGATTGACTTTAATCCTCACGTCCACGATGAGTTAAACCGGCGTTCGCTAAGATGTATCTATGGAGATATCTCCAGCATGGACACTCTCCAGCATGCCCACATTGAGGCGGCGAAAGTGGTCATTTCTTCGATCGAGGATTCAGTTTTGCGGGGAACGACAAACCTTAAACTGATGCGCATGGTAAAACGTCTCTGCCCGCAGGCGCAGGTCATATTAACAGCGAATTCGATCCAGTCCGCAATCAATCTCTACCAGGAGGGAGCCGATTTCGTATTCATCCCCAGACTTCATTCCGCAAAGGATATGGCCAGGATTATTTCTGATGCCCTAAAAGAAGGATTTCAGCAATACCGGGAAAAGGAAATGCAAAACCTGCAGAAGCGCCGGGAGGTTCTTCCGTAGAAAATTCTTAAGCCATTCTTTTTTGAAACCCAACAGTGGAAAAGAAGGTTCCCCATGAAAAGGCCCCTATCAGGGGAAAAAACTTAAGCGTTATCACCATCCCCGCCATTGCCGAAATTTCTAATTGATTTTTTACAATCGTCGGAGCGATTCCGAGCTTTCAGGATGATCCTTGAAAGCCTTGAAGGAGGAACGATCACCGGTGAATAAAGCCAGGATGAAAGGAGCAAGAGGGATCGAATGAAGAAAGTAAAGCTGGGCATTAACGGAATATGGCGGCGGTTTGTGGTTCCTTCCGATCGAGTCCTCCTGGATATTTTAAGGCAGGATCTTCACCTGACAGGGGCCAAGCAATCTTGCGATCGTAAGGGGCAATGCGCCGGCGGATGGGCGACAGCCTTGGCCTGCGGATGTTTTCGATGCACATCTTCGACCAGGACCGCCGGCGCGAGGCGACCGAGGATTTGCTCCGCCTGCTCGCCGCGGGCAAGATCAAACCGCCGATCTCGGCGCGGCTGCCGCTGGCCGAAGCTTCCCGGGCGCACGCGCTGATCGAGAGCGGACAGGTGCTGGGCAAACTAATCCTAAAGCCGTGACCTGGAGGACGCAGGGAAAGGACCGGCAAAAACTGGCGAGTTGAGGGGTCAAGTTGAACGAGTTATTGAAGGGTCATGTATGGGGGGGTCCATGCAGGTCTATTTAGTTTGCATTTCTTGATGGTGGTTCAGGGGTGTGCCAGTGCTGGCGGTGTCATAATGGTGTCAGGGTTTTCATCTGGGCCTTTGTGGAAAGGTTTGGTTTAATGGGCACTGGGCAGGCCAGGCAACGCTTTCTTCCTGAAAGGGGTGATTGACAGTCACTACCAGAAGTTGTAGAGTTCAAACAGTAATAATTAGGCAATGGGAGCCTGATCCGGATAGATCCTATTTTTCCTGTAAGGGAGGGGGCTTAGGCCGAAACCATATAAGACCCCGGCACACTCTGGTTCAAGACGAATAATGATTTATTTTCAAAAACTTTCATGGTAATTCTTGGCGGCGTCTTATACCGACAGTGGATGAGATTTGGGGTCTTATACGGAAACCATATAATCCATAAGTTCGGCCGCGTGTCAGAAATGATGCATGTGCATTATTGGACTGGGGTCGTGTTCTTGCTAGGCTGGAGGGCGTGCAATGCGCAAAGCATTGTTGGCGTGGTCGGTCGAGAGGAGAAAGTATGATGGATCCACAGGCGTTTAAGGAGTTCGAGCGTACCGGTTGGAACCAACTCGCGCATAGCTACTCGCAAAGTTTTGGGGTGCAATGTGCCCAATCCATTCCGCGCCTCCTTGCACTGCTTGATCTGCAATCTGGCGAACGGGTGCTCGATATTGCGTGTGGGACAGGGGTGGTGTCCCGTGCCCTCCACGACCAAGGCGCCCAGGTAACGGCTATCGACAATGCCGAGAATATGCTCCAGGAAGCGCGTCGCGTCAATCCGGGACCAGACTACCGCCAGGGCGATGCCGAAGCCTTGCCGTTTGACGATGGCACGTTCGATGCCGCTGTCATCAACTTTGGGTTCTTGCACTTCGCTCTCCCCGAAGCAGCGATCAGTGAAGCATTCCGTGTGCTCAAGCACGGTGGACGCTTCGTGTGTACCGATTGGTGTCCCCCTGATGAGTCCCCCTATTTCGCGATGGTCATGGCAGCACTCAGAGCCCACGGGAATATGGACATCCCACTGCCGAAGGGACCCGCCATGTTCCAATTTGCGCAACGCGATCACGCCGCAGCAGTGTTCGCACGGATGGGGTTCGTAGACTTTCTCCCTGAGAAGCTGGAGATCGTCAGCGCATGGGAACGTGATGAGCAAGTGCTCGGTCAGTTTTTAGAGGGGTCGGTCCGATTAGGCACGGTGCTTCGCAAGCAGGAAGTCGAGGCGAAAGCGACGATTGAGCACGTCGTCATCGAGGGCGCTAAGACGTACTATCGCGACGGTGCCTACCGCATTCCCATTCCCGGTGTTGTCATGTATGGACGCAAGCCGTAAGTGCAGTGGTGCCTCTCCCTGGCCTCCGAGAATCCGAGAATATAGGGGCACGCGAAAGGCTGGCAGTGGGGCCATGGGGTCAGAGCTTGCAATGGGAATCAATCCGTTGCCTCGCCCAGTGGAGTCAGAAAAGGGGTCAAGTCTGCTCTTGACTCATATTAGTTTATCGAATAGAGTGAATCCATGTCTCGGCCTCTTCGGATTGAATTCTCGAATGCTTGGTATCATGTCCTGAACCGCGGACGACGGCGGGAATCGATTTTCCGGGACCCAAAGGATTACGAGATCTTCCTCCAAACCGTGCAGGAGGCCTATGAATTCTGGCATCTTCGGGTCGCCGCCTATTGTCTCCTATCCAACCACTATCACCATCTGGTTCAGACCCCCAACGTTAATCTTTCCCGATGTCTGAGGCATATCGACGGTGTCTACACCCAAAGATTTAATCGCCGCCATGGCCACGATGGTCCCTTATTCCGAGGCCGGTACAAATGAGTCAAGAGCAGACTTGACCCCTTTTCCCCTTCTTGGCAAAGGCCCGATTGCAGCGGGTGCACTTGAATCCGTCCCTCCGAAAAGTCTGCATCGGTAAGCTATCCCAATCGGCTTCGCTCATGATATAGCCCCTTTATGCGCTTGCCTGTGAAGCCGCGCGCCGCCCGCCCACAGACTTACGCCTTACCTGCGGCTTGCTTTCGGCGGCGACAAACTCTATTCGTAGCTTCTCCATGGCCAATTCGAGTGCGTCGGTTAAGTGCTCCATGTCGTGCGCAAAGTTATAGAACAGGTTCGTTAAATTCATCGGCCTCTTGCCGCTGTTAAAAAATTCCCTGGCAAACACCGCGCAATAAACCTTTTGGAGTTCAACGGTGGCAACGTCTCCAAGATAATCGAAAAGCCATTGCTCAAGTTTTTCGTTTGGCTTCACGTTCACGCTATTGACCAGCTTTTCCACCATTTCATTTACAAAGCCGCGCCAGTAACTCGCATTTTTCCCGCGCTTCGGTGGTGCCAGTAAATAAATAGCGCCCGGACCTTCCACTTCCTTGACGACCGTATCCACCAGCGTCTTCGCCACTTTCCCTGCTGTCTTCCTTAGCATTGCGTTCATATCCAGCCTCCTTTTTGTTTTTTGGGGATTGCCCCCTACATAAAAATTTTAGCCCGGAACTCGTCCAGGCTTCAGGCGGCGGCCCATGGGTTTTTTGCCGCGCGCCTTGCGTTCCCGCAGCAGTCCGGCCTTCTCAGCCATTATGCAAAGGGTCGCAGGATCGGCGGAAAGGAACGTCTTGATTCTGGCCGCGTACTTTGGACCAGGATCGTATTTGCCCTTTTCCCAATGACAGATCATCTCTTGAGTGACCTTCGGCCCCAGCAGCCCTGCCAGCACGGCCTGAGAAATTTGCGCCGCCGCCCTGTGCGTTCTCATTCTTACTCCCAAGGTTTCTTTTCGCATTGTTTCTCCTGGCCCAGAAAATAAAAAAGCGGCTGAAGACCTATTATGAGTCTCCAGCCGCTGAGGCTGCATCCGCTGCGACTACCAGCGGTATCCGTTACTCCCGCGGACAAATCTAATTTTTGATTATTCTAACACGTCGATATATTTTATGCAACAGAAAAATCAGGGGCCTGAAGCAATTTTGGTCTCATAAGCCCCCTCGGCACCTTTTATTTATTATACCACGAAACGCGTCCATCGGACTCCGGTTGAATCTTTTTCGCAGATCGGCTACAATGCGCATGGGGAGACAGTTCTCCTCAGAAAGGAGGGTAATATGTTAACCCAACTTTTGAGGAGGGCGCGCTTTGAGCCTACTGGGAATCGGGCAATTCGGTGCGACTAAGGCCGTGGGTTTGTAGGCCCGTATCCGCTACCAGGGCTTCAGAGGCAAGAGGAATAGTGGAGATCCGCCCAGGTTCCACGGTCGGCCTGAAGCGGGCAATCGACACCGCGCCTCTCCTCTTCCGCCGCTGCCTTAATCCAAATTTACTTCTTGGTTTATAAAGTTTAAAGGAGGGTGGCTTATGTTCGGCATCGGCACACAGGAAATCGTTATCATACTGGCAGTCTTATTCCTTGCCCTTCCCATTTTTCTTGCCCTCAAACTTAAAAAGCGTTATCCGAACAGGCTATGGGTAGGTATTGTGCTTTGTTTATTAAATGGTGGACTGGCGCAGTTTTACTTACCCGGAGGACTAAAATATTTCCTGATCCTTGCCGTCATATTCGTGATTTTAAAAACGGTGATGGGCAGTGCCAATGCCTTCTTGGTCACTGATGTGCTGGCAATACTTTTCATTTGGTACAGGCATTATAAAATTAAACAGAGTCCACTCGCCGCAGTCAAACTTCAAGGTTCCTAATAAGAATTGAATCATTCAGTGCGTTCCAGCAGAATGAGGGCAGGAGGGGATAACAATGGAACACGGCGAGTTCGTACAGGCATGGAATACCGGAAAACTTCTGGTAGATGTTGACCGAACCAAAGCACTCTACATAGCAGGTGCCAAAAATCTGCTTCCGAATCGGTACCGATATGCTCATATCTTTTGGAGCTGGATTTGGATTCTGACCATTCCTGCCGCCTTTGTGGTCATGTATTATTACACTTGGTGGGCTGGCCTGCTCATCCTATTCTTTGTTACTCCGATCATATCCAAGGCGACGAAACGGTCAGCCATGCAATTTATGATTGACTACGCCTTAGAAAATCCCGCCTTCTATGCTGCTGCGGTCGAGAAAGGTGTAATTCGTGTACGGTTTAAGACCTAAAATCAAAGGAGACGTCCATGGAACAGATTCAGTTAAAGGAATTTATAGCCAGCACATTGATCGACATTGCTGAGGGCGTTAGAAACGCGAACGAAAAACTCAAAGACCCGTCAAAACAGCAATGGGAACCTTTCAGTTTAAGGATCAATAAAGGGGATTACGCAAAGATTCCAGGCATACAGTTTGACATTGCGGTAACGGCGACAAAAAGCCAAAAGGATAAAGCGGGATTCATAGTGGCACTGGTAAACATCGGCGCAGGCGCGAGCACTGAAAAAGGACTCGGTAACGAAATGGTGCACAGGATAAAGTTTGAAGTCGGCATTGACCATGAATGGAAATGATTCCCTGGTGGCCTTGAACCTTTTTCGCGGATAGGTTACAATGCCCGCAGGTAGTAGCCTAAGGAGGGGAGGACACATCTATGGACAAGCTGATATTTACCCAAAGCCCAGCGGTCACGATTGCCACTAATACATTCATCAACGTACCGGTCATACTCCAATATGATGAGACGCCCCTAATCTTAATTGTCCAGGCGCAGCCAGCCGGTTACACTACTCAGATTCCAATTTACCATTCTGACGGCACCTATTTGGCCAAAGTCATCGGTTCCAGGTTGTTCCCTACTCCTGCTGGAGAAAAGGCCGGACTTAAACTTGAACACCCACCAAAGATGACGGTCTGCAAACTCGGCGACCGCACCTTGTTTGAAATCATCCGTGAAGAGGCAGCGGCACTTAAAACACGCGCCGAACTCCATGCCCCAGATGGTTATTTTGTGAAGGTAACGGATGCCCCACAAGTCCAGCTTTATAATGCTGCTGGAAGTGCCTTGCAGATTCGGGGCATTACAATGATGGGCTGCAAGTTTCAAAATCTTCGTATGGGCGTTTGGATTAAAAAAGACGGCTCGGTCGCTATCGGCGTTTCTTAGAGGGATATAGGATTAATGAAAAAGCCCGCTACCATTCCCGGTGCGGGCTTTGTGCTGCGGGCTGGTGATAGGTGGTGGCCGGTTCAGGTGCCTACGGTGCCCTGCGGTGGCCTGCTGGCTTTTAGCTGTCTTGCGCGGCCCTTCGCCAGATGATTTAAACGACGATTTGGGCTTGCTTGCCTGGACATAACACGTTAGAATATAAGTAATAATGCGGCCTTACGAGAAGCGCGGCACCGTGCTCACATACCGGAGGTCGATGGTTCAAATCCATTACCGCCTACCAAAATTAAAAAGGGGTTATGGGATAAACATCCATAACCCCTTTTTCTTTTCATCCATGCAGCCCCACAATAGCTCCACACTTTGTGGTAATTCAGAGTAAATGGGGGTAATCGAGGGCTCCATCCACAGCAAATTCTTAACCCCCGATTCATAGGCCAGAAGGCTGATAAAAAACAACCGCCCTGCTCCACTTCCTTCCCACCTTTCCCCTCTTCTCCAGCCGCTTTCACTCCCACATCTCGCCCATCCTCTTAGCCGGTGTCTTGATCATCGCCCCGGGCGCCGGAATTGCATTCGAGATGCAATTGGGTTTGGATGGGATGAGTTTTCGGGTAAAAGCAATAAAAAGGGGGGGATTCTTGTTTTTGGGGGTGGGCAGTAGCTTCGGTGTAGCAAGAACCTTTGATGCCGTCTTGTGGGGAAACTCGGATTCCTTTCAGGAGCCCAAGGAGCTTTAGGAAGAGTTTCAGGACCAGGGTGGTTCGGAGCTTCCCTTTATAGTGATTTCGGAGATCAATAGCTGGCGTTTTCTTGTCATGCCCCGGATGGTTTCATTTTTGGCTTTTGCTTGCCTATCCAGCTCATCGAATCTTGCGTCTTTTCCCCTAATTTCTGAATCTCCCCGGCAGAGATCAAAATTCTCTTGCCCCCAACTCCCCTTAGGCTCGGTTGTTCGTGCTTCGACCTCATTTAAAAGCCAAATTCACTTCTTACGATAAACGTTCAACCCGACCTTAGCCTCCTCATGCCCCGGAATGGTCACATTACCCTCAGTTGAGGCAATAATGATTGTCTTACCAGAAGCAGATGGACCAAATTCCTTGGATAGATCGATCTTAATTGTAAGGATGTTCCCTTCAAGAGACATTTCTACGTTTTTCAAAATTTAATAGGATGCAGATTTACGCAGATAACCGCAGATAATTATTTTCTTTTTAGTTTATTCTGATAATCTGTGTACATCCGTGCCCAAAAAGGAAATTCCTATGCAATCAAGTTAGGAGGGGATATCCTCCTTATCCTCATTCGACTAAGACTCTCCTTCAGTAATTAATGCCGTCAGTTCCAAACTTTTTATCTGCGGTAAGGAAGCCCCGATGATCCCCTGCATATCCCCGTACATTCCCGAAATATTATTGATTACCCGCTCAATTTGTTTCTCTCTCTTGGCCCATATTTTAGTCATGGCCCTTTTCTCCTGGTCTAAATCATTCTTCATGGAGCCGAAGGCGCTCGCAATGGCCTCGACTCTTTGACCAAATTCAGGACCGGATAAATAGCCATATAAAACTTCCATCTTTTCATATTTTCCTACTCCTACCGCAGACATTTTCGCACTGGCAATTTGTATCAGGTTCATCCTTAAGGAGACAGCAAGACAAATGGCTAAAGTATAGCTGGTAACCCAGACTCCGTTAATATATGCAAAATTATTTACCTCTTTTGGGAGTGCGGTTGTCACCAGTACGGCAATTTCTGCTTTTGCTTCCCTCTGGTCATCCTTCAATTTTTCAATCCAAATATCATTCCATAACTTAGTGCGTTTTGACTCCCAGATAATGGTTCCGCAACACTGGCCGTATTGATTATAAACCCTTTGTAAGATATCGGCGCCTCTTTTCCCTTTGGCAACCGGTTCAATTTGATCGAAAGGAAAATTGTTTGTCAGGATTTCTTCTATCTCCAGTTCCAAAACTTCCCCTTGCGTTTGCTGCGAACCTTGTTCCGCTTTTCTTTTCAAATCCTCAATCTGCCTTAGCATATCGCTAATCTTTTTGTCCTTTTCCAAATCTTTAAGCCGCTGTTGCTCCGAAACGCTTTTCACGGCTTCTTCCCTGATCTTCTCCCTTTCCTCGTCGAGCTTTCGAGCCATTTCCAATTCGATGGATTTTTGCTTTTCCTCAAGCTCACGCCTTTGTTTCCTAAACTCGAGCTCCGCCTTTTGTGATTCCTGCAGTTTTTGTTCTTTTTCTTTTAACTGCTCATGCAAATCCTCCAATTCAATGGCAACAGACTCTTTGGCTTTTTGCTTTGATTCTTCTTCTAATCTGGCTTTTTCAAGTTTCAGTTTCCGGGCATATTCTTCTTCAAGCGACCTTTCCTTCTTGATTAGGCCCTGCTCTTTTTGGGCTAGATCCTGCTCCTTCTTCTTAACCTCAGTGTCAAATTCCTTCCGCAATTCCTCTTTAATTTGGTGAGAAAGCGCTTCGCTTAATGGAATCTCTTTATGGCAATACGGACAGATTATTACTTGATTTGTCATGGGATTCTCCGCTCTAAATTCTGCACACTTTCCTAAAATTACATCTGAGACTTACCTGCTCGTTCTCCACTTTGCTGAATTGATCCTCAGGCAACGGAATATTGTTCTCGGGGTCTTTTAAAAGGGACTGCATATCCTTAACGCTTCCCTTAATGTATCCCTTTATTCCTTCAACTTCCCCACTGGTCACCGAAAACGAGTTGGCTGTATTGGAAAAGAGGTTAAACTCAACGACCTTTAGAGAATCTGGAGGGAGATTCCATTTTTCCAACGCATAGAAGGCGTAACCAGCAAGCTGGATGGATAGATCTTCTGAGAGGCTTTTCCCTGTTTTCCAGTCGTAGATGATAGTGGAATTCCCTTCCTTTATAGCGCAGTCAATTACTAAATTGATCTTAATTTTATCCAGGTGAAAAGAACAGAATTCTTCCACTTCGAGCCATCCTTCTTTGCCGTGGGATTTCAAGCTGCCATAAATGTCTGAAGCATAGAAGTTTTTAAGACAGGTTTCGACATTCTGGGCCATTTCTTTCCATTGCTGACCGGTAACTTCTACTCCATATTCATGCTCAAAGAGGGCGCAGGTCTTTGGTTTTTTCCAATAATTTTTCGATCTTGAAGACCGAAACTCATTCCTCATCTGGTTGAGGGTGATTGAGATTATCTCTTCCACAGGAAGGACTTTGATCCCCCTTCGAATATTGCTGATGCTTCTATGAATGCAATTATGGATCTTTTCTCCAGCCCAGGTTTGACGATTCCTAAGGTTCTTCAGGACATAAATCTGCCGAGATCTTTCAGAGGCATCCTTGAGCCAGCCATTCCAGAAACCATAATAGGCAAACCAGTATTGTCTGGGGCAGGTTTTGAAAATTTCATCCCTGCTTTTGGACCAGGAGAATTCGTTCTTGAGACTGTTCATCGGAGTTTCATCCTGTTTACTGAGGCTGCAATCAAGCCAATTCTGTTGATCATTCTACACCGCCGGGAAAAAATATCAAGCTCAGTGCCTTCTCTCCCTTTTTATTTTTATATGCTTTGGAATTTCTTATAAAAAGAATAACTTGGCTTCCCTTCCTCAATTTTATAGCGTTCATGGGGACGTTGGTTACTATCTTAATTAAGCTTCTGATCTTCTGAGCAAGATTTGGGAGATGGCAGAGGTTGAAACGCCCAGTTGGCGCGCAATTTCCGCCAGGGGAATCCCCCAATCCCGGGCCAGTTTCCAGGCTAAATCCGATCGAATCCCCGGAATCACCCCACGACGACTCCCCCTCTGCAATTCCCGCATGGAAATTGCTTCTTTCCTACATTTTTCCTCTACATAATGGAGCAGAAATTGATCTATTCTTCTTGCATCGAGGGCGTCGTTATGGGTTGGAATTTATATTTAATGAAGCGCCGCAGGTTACCCGCTCAATGTGGATTGCTTTGGAAGATCTAACCCTGGATCATCTCTGGGTCGTTTACCCTGGGAAGGACAGGTATCCCGCAGATAAAAAAATAACCGTGTGGCCGTTACGAGAGGTCATGAGTTTATCAAAGCAGCTCAGTTTATATCCTGAACGATCTCTGTAGAGGTTTTAAAGAGGCAGCGTGGATGGCTTCCTCTTAGGGCCTTCCCCTCCTGGGTTATTTTTCCGTTTCCCCTCTTAGCCGGCAATCCACTCGAAAATAGTGGCTTCGCCTTGCCCTACGCCCACGCAAAGCGTTGCCAGTCCGTAGTAAGGCTTTTTCTCCTTGGGGGCGCGGCGGCGCATCTCGTGAATTAGGGTGGTTACCAGGCGCGCTCCGCTGCATCCCAGCGGATGTCCCAGGGCAACGGCTCCACCGTTGACGTTGGTGATCTCATGGCGCAGGCCCAGCTCCTTCATCACGGCGAGCGCCTGGACGGCGAAGGCCTCATTTAGCTCGATGAGGCCGATCTGTTCGAGGGTCAACCCGGCCCGGGCGAGCGCCTTGCGCACGGCGAAGATTGGCCCTAAGCCCATGATCCGCGGCTCCACTCCGGCGGCGGCAGAGCAGACCACCCGGGCCAGCGGATTTAGGCCCAATTCGCGGGCTTTCTTGTCGCTCATCAGGAGAACCGCCGCCGCCCCATCGTTGATGCCCGAAGAGTTTCCGGCAGTGACCGTTCCTCCTGCGCGGAAGGCCGGGCGGAGTTTGGCGAGGGCTTCCATCGATGTGTCCCCCCGCGGGTGTTCGTCCCGGCTGACCAAGATCGAATCTTTCCCCCGCTGAGGGACAGGCACGGGAACGATCTCCCCGGCGAATTTTCCGGAGTCGATGGCTGCTACCGCCCGCTGGTGGCTCTCCAGCGAGAAACGGTCCTGCTCTTCCCGCGAGATGGCGCGGGTGAGTTCATAGACGTTCTCCGCCGTTTCTCCCATGGAATCGACGCCGTACTTCTCTTTCATCCTGGGGTTGGGAAATCGCCAGCCGATGGTGGTGTCATACATGGTCACGTTGCCGAAAGCCCATTCCGGGTAAGTTTTGGCCATGACGTAGGGGGCGCGGGTCATGCATTCGACGCCTCCAGCGACGTACACCTCCCCCTCTCCGACCTTAATGGCCCGGGCGGCGGCATTAAGGGCGGTAAGCCCGGAGGCGCACAAGCGGTTGAAGGTTACTCCTCCGACCGCAATGGGGTAGCCCGCGAGCAGCAGGGCCATGCGGGCGACGTCCCGGTTGTCTTCCCCGGCCTGGTTGGCGCAGCCTAAGTAGACTTCCTCGACCAGCGCCGGATCCACTTTCGCGCGCTTGACAACTTCAGAAAGCACCAGAGCGGCCAGGTCGTCAGGTCGAACCAATTTCAAAACCCCTCCGTGGCGTCCAATGGGGGTGCGCACCGCTTCCACAATGACAGCTTCCGGCATGAATTCCATCCTCCTTGTTTCCTGAAATTCTTCTTCTGAAATCCCTTTGAGATACGAATTACAAAAGAAGGCCCATTAAATTCGTCTCTGGTGAAAGGCATTATATGGAAAACGCTCTATCCAGTCAAGTCTGGTGGTTGCCTTGCCCACCTTCACTTTTACAGAATCCCTATTCGTGGCGCGGGGTTCGGGGCGATGAGCGCGGGCAGCATCGGCCGGGAAAAACCCTTCTAAAAGTTTAAAGCCGCTTCTCCGCAAAATGAGGCGGGGCGCCTTTTCCCGCCCCGTCAATGAAACAACCAGCGCCTCATGCTGCCAAGCGAAGCGCCCCGAACCCCGCGCCTGGGAAGGATCATCCAATAACAAATCATTCTTGACCACAAAAAGTGAAGGTGGGCAAGTGGTGGTTGCGGATCAAATCAGACATAACAGGGGGGCAGACCCCATGCCTACCTGGAAACAAGATTTCGCCCTGAGAGCCCCTATCGTACTAATTTTTTACCATTTTGTCTATTCCCACTCCTCGTTTACCCCTTCCTTTCTGCCTTTCCTGAGGTTCATTCCTTATGTCTGAATTGAAGATTACTTGCTCCCCCAGTTTTTATTTAGGGCCCAGGCTCTGGCCCGGGGGCGCTTCGCTCGGAATAATAGGCGGTAGTCCTTCCATAGGAGGGGCGGCCGGGTGTGATTTAAGTGGCTTTTTAGATAGGCTTATCAATCAACTCACCTTGCCGATCTCCTGGCCGCCTTCTTTTGCGGATGGCCAGAAGGGAATCTTGAGAAAGACTAATCCCGGCCGATTCTTCCTTCTCTCAGCGCCCCCGGGCCAGAGCCACGGTAAAATAGGGGCGAATAAACTGGGGGGTGGCAAGGGTTCATTAAAGGGTGTAGTCATTAAGCAGGAGAGATTTTCCTCTGTGGTATATGGGGGCACATCTTCATTTGTCAATGAATGTGGGAATATGCGGGGTGTGTTCTTCATTCCATAAAGGTTAAAAGACCTACTTATTTTATACTATACCTACACCCTGTCTTTAAAAAAGGGTAGCCTGGTCGATCATCTCCACCAGGTGGCGAACTTCTTTCTTCAAGCCTTGTTGGTGCAGACCATCCATGAGCTGGAGCAGACATCCGCTGCAGGCCGTGGTAACGATATCCGCTCCGCTTTCATCAATGGCTTGAGCTTTCTTCCCCAGGATTTTAAGGGAAAGGTCATAGTTGGCCAGGTTAAAGCTGCCCCCTTGTCCGCAGCAGCGGTTGGCCTCGGCCATCTCAACGTATTCCAGGCCGGGTAAGGCTCTCAAAAGATTGCGGGGTTCTTTAAAAATCCCCAGTTTGCGGCGAAGATGGCAGGGATCATGGTAAGTAACCCGCAAAGATTTTCCAGTAAATTCATTCCCCCCTGTTTTTTGGGGTAACAACTCTCCTAAAAATTGGGAAGCATCTTTGACCTTTGAGGAGAAAGATAAAGTTTGCGCCCGGAAAGGGTCGGATTCGTCGAAAAGCAAAGGATAATCCAGCTTGAGCATGGATGCGCAGGAGGCGCAGGGGGCGACGATCTCCTTAAGGCCTTCTTCCTCAAATGCTTCGATATTCTTCCTGGCCAGAGAGCGGGGAGTTTCTTCATCCCCGGATCCGAATGCCGGAAGGCCGCAGCAGCGCTGGCTTTTGGGAATAAAGACCGATACTCCATTACGGAGGAAAAGGTCTAAGGCCGACCGGCCGATGCGGGGGAAAAGATAATTGCTTACACAACCGACAAAAAGGCCTACACGCCTTGTTTCTTTTTCCGCGCGCACCCAGCCGGCGTGTATATCCAGGAAAGAATCAGGAGCCAGCGGGGGTATGAGCCGGCGCTGATCCAGCACAGGCATGGGAAAACGCAGACGCAGGCCGCTTTCTTCCGGTGTCTTTTTCAGGAAAAGGTTCTGAAGGGATGCCCCTCCTTTAAGGAGCAGGGGCATGAGATAGTTGCTGTCCAATAGGTATTTAAAGATGGCCTTTTTGGGGAGGGAGAGACCCTTCTCCTTCACAAGGAGGAAGCGGGCCTCGCGGATGATATCATCGGCGGGTATGCTGTTCGGGCAATTTTCAGCGCAGGTTCCGCAGAGTAAGCACTGCGAAAGGATTTTGCCCAAACGCTTGTTAAACTCGCTCTCTCCTTCTCCTACGGCCTCAATCAAACCCAACTTCCCCCGGGCCACGAGTGGTTCTTCCAGGGTTTCAACGTAGACCGGGCACTGGGCCATGCAGTTGCCGCACTTCACACATTTCCTGGCTTCATCCAATACTTCAGGTAAAGATTTCATGAGATTATTCCAAAATGACCAAAACGTGATAAGGGAAAAATAAAAAGTAAAATGTATTGCGTAACACTTTAACTCTTTGAAAAAAAGAGTGTCATCAGGGCCAAGGGATTCCAGGGCCCGGAGGCCTGGGCGGCCCGCTTGGAATCATAAGGCGCTGATTTCTCCGTGGATGGGGCGGGAAAAGCGCCCCCCGCCTCCTTCGGCGGAAACACGCTGTGATTCTCATGGCCAAGCGTTAGCCCAACCGATGCTTCCGGCGCGTTCCGCCCAGGCCCCCGGGCCTCAACCAAGGCGGTCACCCGTTTTTTCAAACCGCTAAACTGATACATTGCTTGTTGTTTTTTACCCCTAACCCCTAACATAGAGCCTATCGCCCATTACCTATTTGGGAAAGATCTTCCCGGGGTTTAAAATATTGTTCGGATCGAAAGCTTTCTTAATGCGCTTCATCACTTGCACACCCAAGTCCCCTAACTCCATGGAAAGATAGGGCGCTTTGGTGATGCCGATGCCGTGTTCACCGGAAAGGGTTCCGCCCAATTCCAGGGCGGCTGCAAAGATCTCGCGGACGGCGGAGTGAGCCCGTTCCACTTCCTCCGGCCGGCGTTTATCGATCATCACATTCACGTGAATATTTCCATCGCCGGCATGGCCAAAATTTACGATGATCAGATTATATTTCTTGGAAATGGCTTCCATTCGCCTAAGGATCTCGGCCACTTTCGAACGGGGAACGGTGATGTCTTCGTTGATTTTTGTGGGGTTAAGTTTTACCACCGCCGGGGAAACCGACCGCCTTGCTTTCCAGATCTCCTCTGCTTCTTTATCATCTTTGGCTACCTTGGCCTCGATGGCCTGGTTAGCCGAACAGATATTCTGGATTTCCTGAATATCCTGGGCAACGGCTTCCGGATGGCCATCCACTTCGATGATCAGGAGAGCCCCGGCATTAACGGGCAGGCCGATATGTAAATAATCCTCCACGCAGCGAATGGTGGCGTTGTCCATAAATTCTAAAGTAGTGGGGATAATGCGGGAGCTGATAATCTTAGAGACGGTAGTGGCTGCCGCTTCGATAGTCGGGAAAATGGCCAGCATGGTGCGTTTGGCTTTGGGCAAAGGAAGCAGGCGGAGGATGATCTTGGTAATGATCCCGAGGGTTCCCTCTGAGCCAACTAATAATTTGGTCAAGTCATAACCGACAACGCTTTTGACCGTCCGGACACCCGTGGAGATGATTTCGCCCGTGGGCAAGACTACTTCCAGCCCGGTAACGTAATCTTTGGTGACTCCATATTTCACGGCCCGGGGGCCTCCAGCGCATTCCGCCACGTTTCCGCCGAGGGTGGAGGTTTTCAGGCTGGCCGGGTCCGGCGGATAAAAAAGACCGACCTTTTCCACTTCCCTCTGCAGGTCAACAGTAATAACCCCTGGCTCAACTACGGCCAAAAGGTTATCGGCATCAATTTCCAGGATGCGATTCATCTTGGTCAGAACCAGGACGACCCCGCCTTCCACCGGCAAAGTCCCCCCGGTAAATCCCGTGCCTGCGCCGCGGGGGATGACCGGAAATCCGGCTTCGTTAGCCAGCTTAAGAATTGCAGAGATTTGTTCAGGAGTGCGGGGATAGGCGATCAGGTCGGGAAGGTATTTTATATTCGTGGCGTCGTAGGAATAGCAGATCCTGGTTTCCTTGTCCTCTGCGACGTTTTCCTCTCCCACGATCTTCTGGATGTTCTTGATGGCGGCTTTATCGAGCATATATTTTTTTACCTCAGATTTTCTTCAGGCGAAATGATAAAAATCATTTTAGGGCCAGCCCAGGAAATGAACTGACCCTCAGTGATTTTCTCGGGAGTATATCTGCCGGCTAAAAAAGCGGGGCTTTCCTGAAGGAGAAAGGGGCCGGTTACGGTCAAATGCATCCTTTATCCGCGCTGCTCACCTGTTCGGCGTAGGTTTTCAGGTATCCCCGGCTTACTTTCAGGGGTGGAGGAGACCAGGTTTTTCTCCGTCTTTCCAGCTCTTCTAAGGCAACTAACAAATCCAGGCGGCGCTGGGGGATGTCGATTTGAATCAAGTCCCCATTTTTAACCAGAGCAATCGGTCCCCCATCCTGGGCTTCCGGGACGATATGGCCGATGCAGGGGCCCCGGGTGGAGCCGGAGAAGCGCCCATCGGTCACCAAAGAGACCGACTCCGCCAATCCCATGCCCACCAGGGCGGCAGTCACGCTGAGCATCTCCGGCATGCCCGGTCCGCCTTTGGGACCTTCGTAGCGGATGACGATAATCTCTCCAGGTTTGATTTCATTGGCGAAAACTGCTTCCCGCGCTGAATCCTCAGTATCAAAAACCCGGGCCGGGCCGGTATGAACCATGATCTTTTCCGAGACTGCGGATTGTTTCACCACAGCCCCGCCAGGAGCGAGGGAGCCGCGCAAAATAGCGATCCCTCCTTCAGGGCGAAGGGGTTTTTGCCTGGAAAGGATCACCTGCGGATTTTGGTTTTTTACCCCGGCAAGATTTTCCCGCAAGGTATTGCCGGTGACGGTGAGAACGTCCAGGTCCAGAAGGGGAAGGAGTTCGTTCAGCACGGCAGGCACTCCTCCGGCATCTTCCAGGCCCAGCAGGGGGAATTTGCCGCTCGGCTTAACATTGCAAATAAAAGGGGTGCGCCGGCTGATTTCGTCAAAAGTTTCCAATGAAAGGGGGATATCCAATTCATTAGCCAGAGCCAGGAGATGGAGGACGGTGTTGGTGGACCCGCCAAAGGCCATGCTGGCAGTGATGGCATTCTTCAAAGCCGATATCCCGAGTATCCTGGAAGGCTTCAGATCCTTTTCCCAGAGGCGGATGATTTGTTCCCCGCTTTCCCGGGCAATCCGCAGCTTTTTGGCTTCTATGGCGTGAGCCGTTCCGCATCCGGGGAGGGAAAGGCCCATGACCTCGGTCAGGCAGCTTGTGGAGTTTGCCGTTCCCATCATGGAACAAGACCCTGGTCCCGGACAGAGGTTAAGCTCAATTTCCTGGAAATCTTCCCTGGTGATCTCTCCCCGGAGCATTCTTCCGTGCGCCTCCCGGGCAGCGGGTAGGACAAGTTGCTCTCCCCGGAAACGGCCGGGCATCATGGGCCCGCCGGTAATCATGATGGCCGGAATGTCCAGGCGAGCGATGGCCAGCCAGCTTGCCGGGACAATTTTATCGCAGGAAGCCAGCACCACAATGGCATCGAAGCGGTTGGCATCCACGGCCAGCTCAATGGAGTCGGCGATGAGGTTGCGGCTGGGGAGGATGCGCCTCATTCCCAGATGACCCTGGGCGATGCCGTCGCATAGGGCGATGGTATTCACCTCAAAAGGAACTCCCCCTCCCGTCCGAATGCCTACTTTGGCTGCTTCGGCCAGTCCTCTAAGATGGACATGGCCGGGGTTGATCTCGCTCCAGGTGTTGATGACCCCGATGAAAGGTTTCTCGAAATCCTGGTCGGTGAGGCCGAGGGAACGAAGCAGGGCGCGGTTGGCTGCCCGGGCGTCTCCCTGAATGACCAGATTACTTCTCTTTTCCATTGCCAAATCCTTTCCTCTAAGAACTTATAAAGCGCTTACTGCGCAACTAATACCGACGCATTCAATAACCTGTCATTGCGAGGAGTGGAACGACGAAGCAATCCCATGAAGAATGAGATTGCCGCGCCCCTTGGGCTCGCAATGACTTGTAAAGATATTTATTACGCTCGTATTAACACCAAGATGTTGGTAAGAAGCAAATTCCTTGGCGCCAGGAAATCCCCCCCCATCCCCCCTTTGCCAAAGGGGGTTTAGGGCGGATTTATGGACTTTTCGCTGCCCGCCTGAGGCGGGCCACTTTTTCCGCGCAAGGTCGCGGAAAAAGCATAGGCGCTTATAAGCTCATTTGGAGCCAGAAACATTTCTTTATTTTTTACGAATTTTCTGGGATACGATGACAGCGGCCAATAACAAAAGGCCGGCCGTATCGGTGTAAAAACCTGGTTTGATAAGAAAAATGGCCGCGGAAAAAAGCATGAGCCGCTCCAGTAAATTTGTTTCGCGCAAGAGCCATCCCATCATAGATGAGGCCAGCAAGACTACTCCTATGCTGGCGGTAATCACTGAATGAAGAATCATCCAGGGAGATCCGATGAAGAGAAGGGAAGGCTCGTAGGCGAACATAAAAGGAATAATGAAACCGGGAGCTCCCAGACGCACTGCCGCCAGACCTGTTTTCCAGATGTCCGAGCCGGCCAGGCCGGCTCCGGCATATACGGCCAGGGCAACAGGCGGAGTGATCGCGGATATGATGGCATAGTAAAAAGCAAACATATGGGCGGCAATAGAGGGAATGCCCAGCTTGACCAAGGCCGGAACGAGCAGGGCAGCCATGACAATGTAAGCGGCGGTTGTCGGAAGCCCCATTCCTAAGATAATGCCTGCGAGCATGGTAAAGATCAGGGCGGGGGCGAGGGAATCGCCGGCCAGAAATAAAACAAAACTGGTGAACTTTAAACCAAGGCCTGTCAAGTTAATCACTCCGATAATCATGCCGGCACAGGCACAGGCTGCGGCCACACTGACGGATCCTTTGGCGCCTTCTTCCAGGGCTTTGATGATTTTGGCAAGGCCCATTCGTGTATCCCGTTTGAAACTGGCTATAAGGATTACCGAGCCGATGGCAAAAAGGCTGGCATACATCGGCGTGTATCCCTTAAACATCATAAAGAGGATGACGGCCACCGGCACAAGGAGATGGCCTTTGCTTAAAAAAACCAAACCCATGCGGGGAACGTCTTCAATCATGCCTTTCAGGTTGGTGCGGATGGCCTCGAAATGAATGGCCATGAAGACGGAAAGGTAATATAGGACGGCAGGTATCAGGGCGTGCTTACAGACCGTAATATAGGGGAGGCCGGTGAATTCGGCCATGACAAAGGCCGCCGCCCCCATCACCGGAGGCATGATCTGCCCACCGGTGGAAGCTGTAGCCTCTACGGCCGCGGCGAAGTGTGGTTGGAAACCTGTCCGCTTCATCATGGGGATAGTAAATTGCCCGGTAACCATTACATTGGCCACGGCGCTTCCGGAGATGGTGCCGAAGAGGCTGCTGGAGACGACGGCAATCTTTCCCGGCCCTCCCTTTGACTTGCCAGTGGTGGCTGCCGCCAGATCCATAAAAAACTGGCCCGTGCCCGATTTTTCCAGGAAGGCCCCAAATATGACGAAGAGAATAACGTATGTGGCGGAAACCCCCAGGGGAATTCCGAAAATTCCTTCAGTGGTCATGTAAAGTTGATCGACAATGGTTTCGGTAGGCACGCCGGCATGGCGCAAAAGACCAGGAAGGTAAGGACCAACATAGGCGTAGATAATAAAGCAGATAGCTGTTATGGGCATGGCCAGGCCGATGGTTCTGCGGGCGGCCTCCAGGAGAATCACAATTAAGGTAATGCCCAGGATTAGATCGGCCATGCTGAGGGGGTGGACATAGGGATAGCGGGTGACAAAGTAATCGTATTTAGCGAATAAATAAATTATGCTGGCCAGGGAGAGCCCGAGCATTATGAAATCAAGCCAGCGACGCGGCCGGGTTTTGGAAAAAGGATAAAGTAAAAAGGCAAGCGTCAGAGTAAATAAAAGATGTATGGATCTATGCAGCAGGGCTTCCGGAGCGCCGAAAATACCGGAATGAACATGATAGAGGGACATGACCACGGCAATGACCGCAGCGGTTCTGGCAATGATTCCAGAAATTTTTTCGGTCATGATGTTGATCCCTTTGAAAGCTTATTACAGATCATTAATTAGTTTTCATCCGGAAACACCATTTTTCTCCTCCCCTTCGATGGGGGAGGATAAAGGTGGGGGTGATTATGACTCGGAATTTCAAGACCTTCTATCTTTACCCCCCCTCACCCCAACCCTCTCCCGTCAAGGGGGTTTCCGCATTAAATAAGATTGCGGGATATTAATAATCAAGGGCAGGATTTAGAAAACCCTGCCCTTGATCAAGGGGAGAATTGAGGGAAGCGCTGTTAAAGCGCCCCGACTTCTTTATAATATTTTAGCGCCCCGGGATGGAAGGGGATGCCGATGTCCATAGCCAGGTCTTTGGCTGTTACGCCCTTCATGTCTTTCACTATATCCCCGAGACGGGGCAGATCTTTTACGATTGTTTTGGTGATTTTGTAAACCAGGTCATCGGGAAGTTTAGCGCTGATGATTAGATGGGTGAAGAATCCGAACCCATGAACATCATAATCCACACCATGGTAAGTTCCTTTGGGAATCAGGCGCCGGATGTATCCAGCATTAAGCTTTTGCATTTCCTTGATCTTATCGTCTGGCAGACTGATCAGGCGAATTTTCCGGGCTGAAGCCAGGTCCATGACCGACGCTCCCGGAATCGTCGTCGTAAATAACCAGCCATCACAATGGCCATCTTTCATCAAAGCGACTGTATCGGTATAGCCTACATGTTGGACTTTGGCCATATCTTTATAGGACAACCCGTAAATTTCCAGAACCTGGCGGGCGGCAAACTCTCCGGTGTGGCCTTTGGGGCCGGGGGAGATCACTTTTCCTTTGAGATCGGCCACGGATTTGATTCCCGATCCTTCCAGAACCACAATCTGGAAATACTGGGGATAAAGGTTGGCCAGTTGCCTCATGTTGGTCATCTTTTCCTTGAAAGGCGGCCGCCCATAAAACCCATCCACGCCCGAACTGGAGTTGGAAAAGCCGATTTCGCATTTTCCAAGTTCTATGGCTTCCACGTTGGCAACGCCTCCGCCGGGAGCAACTGCCAGAGTAACGCCGGGGATATCTCTCTGGACGGAATCAGCAATCGCTCCCCCTAAGGGATACCACGATCCCCCCATGGGCCCGGTCATCATCTTCAAGTCAATCTTCTGGGCAAAAGCTACTGAGCTTAACAGGAGAAAGGTTCCGGCAAGACATAAGTAAATAATTTTAAATCTTTTCATAGTTTGGGTTCCTCCTTTAATGGTGAGAATCGTGGATATTTTTTTAGATAGAAAGGATACCAAAAAAGGAAAATAATGGCAAGGGTTTTTTTGGGGTATTTTTAGGGTTGTAGACGATTAATTAATTCTCATCCGGAAACCTCCTCTCCCCTTGCGGGAGAGGGTTGGGGTGAGGGGTATTAAAATGGAAGTCATAGAAATTTTAACCCCTTATCACCCCCACCCTCCCCTCCCCCGTCGAAGGGGGAGGAGAAAAGTTGAGTTTCCGGATGAGAACTAATTATCCTTTCTAAAAGGGCGATTTTTATAGCCCGTTCATTGCTTTCCGGCAACGGGTGAGGATGGATAAAACCTCAAACGGTTCTTCGATTAAAGGAAAGGTAGGCACCCCTTTAGGCTCGAGAAAGGCCTTTGCCCCTTCCATGTGTTTTTTCTCCGCGGAGAAGGTCACATAGATCGGTTTCTCGGGATATTTGGCAGCCAATTCCACAATAAAATCAAGAGAGGGCACCCCGGTATCATCGGTAATCATTAAGATGGGAACCACGGCATCGATATTTGGATCTTGAAGAACAGCCTCCATTCCCTCCCTGTAGGCAAACTCAATCCCGTGGTCATACGCCGAAGGCCAGATGTCCACGGGATTGCGCATGCGGATGTAAGGAGGGCTGATTTCCTGTAAACGCCGCCGTGTCGTTTCCTCAACCTCAGGAACTTCCAGACCCCAGAACTGGCGGCATAAGTCGGTCATGACCACCAGCATGGCCCCTGACGGCGCAGAAAAACTCACGCGGTTACCCTTGGGAAGAGGCATGCAGGCTAAAGCTTTTGCGGCCAGGAAGAGGTGGGAGTATTTATAAACGCGGACGATGCCAGCCTGTCTCAAGGCCCCATCAATGAGACGATCCTCCGCTGCCATGGCAGCCGTATGGGCTACTGCGGCCCGCGCTCCCTCCAATGTACTTCCCCCTTTCAGGAGGACTATAGGCTTTTTCCTGGTCACCTCACGGGCAATCTCGAGGAATCTTTTAGGCCTCTTAAAACTTTCCAGGTAGATGAAGATGGCTTTAGTCTCTGGATCATCAGCGTAGTATTCAAGAACTTCAGTTTCATCCACATCCACCTTATTTCCGAACCCCACGACCCGCGCCACCCCAAAATTTTCTCCGGTGATAATGTATCGCATCGTGTGAGTGGCGAAATTGCCAGTCTGGGCGATGTAAGAAATATTTCCCCGGGGAATCTTACCGAGAGGAAAGAAGCTGGAAGTGAAGTTGTGCGGGGTGGACGTATGGCCCGATGTGTTGGGTCCAATAACTCGAACTCCTGTTTCGCGGATGGCTTTGATCAGGGCCTCTTGTAATTCTTCCCCTTTTTCATCCACCTCTGAGAAGCCTCCAGCCGCAAGAACAATCGCCTTGATCCCTCTGGCTGCGCACTCCCGAACGGCCTGGGGGTTGGCGCTGGCCGGGAGAATGATAATGGCCAAGTCAATCCCTTCCGGAAGGTCCTTAACCGAGCGCTCAACTTCCATACCCATAATCTCTCCCCCTTTGGGGTTGACCAGGTAAAGCTTTCCAGCATAACCGTTCGCCACGATATTGCGAATCACGTCATTCCCTGGTTTGTGGGGCACTGCCGATGCTCCAATTACCACAACGCTTTTGGGCTCGAAGAATTTTTTCAGATCAACGCCCATGGTTTTTTTCTCCTTTTAAAATTTTCCCCCAGCGAAGGGAGAAAGAACAGAGATTGGGTCTGCTTTTATTTCCTTGTAGACAGACATTGAAGAAATAATCTATCATAAATTCAGTAAGGGGGACAATATTTTTGGTGATTTTCTTGCAGGCGGCCCTCGCCTTAGACAAGGAGTAAGTCTGGATGGCTGAGAAAAAGCGAACAACGAAAGAAATCTTGCAGGAGAAGTTGACGGGGGGGAAAGGTATCCCGCTGTATAATCCTGAAGCGCTTAAAAGATTGTGTCAGGAGTTTGAGCAGTGGAGGAGCACAATGGTTGGGGAGGAAGATCGGAAGAACTGGTGCGTAACTCCCCATACCATTTTAGGCTCGGAGATTCCCCGGGAGATGCTCTATACGCCACTCAGCAATCCCGATTTCGACTATATGCAAGATTTGGGACATTCGGGGCAAGAACCTTTTACGAGAGGCATTCATGCCAATATGTATCGGGGCCGGGAATTCACCATGCGGCAACTCACAGGTTTCGGAGGGCCTGAAGAGACCAACCAGAGAATAAAATTCATGTTAGCCCACGGTGGAACAGGGATCAATGTCCTTTTTGACCTACCTACGATTCAAATGTATGATTCCGATGATCCTATGTCCAGAGGGCAAGTGGGCATGTCGGGAGTTGCCGTCGATTCGGTGGAGGACATGGACTTGATATTTAAGGATATCCCTCTCGACCGGGTAACGGTTTCATTGGTGACTCATTATCCTTCAAATACAGCGATTCTTTTTCCTATGTATTTAGTCCTGGCCGAGCGCAGAGGCATCCCCTGGAATAAACTGCGGGGGAGCGTGCAAAATGATATCACTTTGGAAGAAGTGGTGCGCAGTGGCCCGGAGTATATACCCCCTAAAGATTGCTTCCGGATTCAATGCGATAACATTGAGTTCATCCGGCAGAATGTTCCGCTGTGGAACTTTGTCACGTATAATGGCTACAATTTGCGGGAGTTTGGAACTTCCGGTGTTACGGAGATGGCCGTTGCTTTGGCCAATGCGATTGGAACTCTGGAAGAGATGCTCAGAAGAGGGCATGAGGTCGATTGGATAGCGGAGAGGTTGGCTTTTTTCTGGTCTCCGGCAAGCGATTTTTTCGAAGAAGTTGCCCGAATAAGAGCGGTGAGAAGACTTTGGTACAAGATCATGAAATACAGGTTTGATACCCAGAGTCCCAGGTCTATGTGGATGAGATGTCATGTGCAGACATCCGGTGTTTCGCTGATGAGGGAAGAGCCCTTGAATAACATCATCAGGGCTGCTTACCATGCATTGGCTTGCGTACTGGGGGGGGTTCAGTCTTTACATGTGGATTCTTATGATGAGGCTTATTCTGTGCCCACGGAAGAAGCGGCCTTACTATCGTTGCGAACCCAACAGATTATTCAAGCAGAGACTGGAGTTACAGAGGTGGTGGACCCCTTAGGGGGCTCTTTCTATGTAGAAGCCCTGACCAATGAAATTGAAATGAGAATTCTTGATGAGGTAGATGAAATTGAAAGGATCGGTGGTTATGTAACAGCGTTAGAAAAGGGCTGGTTACATAAAAAGATTGCCGAATATTTTAATAATGAAAGGAAGATGATCGAGAAAGGCGTCATTAAATTAGTGGGCTATAATTTTTATAAAGCCCCCGTTGAGCTGCCCCCCATTAATGTATTTCGATATCCGGAGGGTGTGGAAGAAAAGCAGAAGGCGAGATTGGGAAAGTTAAGAGAGAAAAGAGATATTGAAAAAGTCAATAGCGCTCTCCTCGCCCTGGAAGAGGCCTGCAAGAAGGGAGAGAACGTGATGCCTTATACCCTGCAGTGTGCCAGAGTGGGTTGCTCGGAGGGAGAAATATTTAAGGTATTTAAACAAGCTTTCGGCCTATGGAAACCACCTGTCTTTTGGTAAAAGAAATTAAAAAAATTGTCTATTCCTGGAGTAAATGTAGAGCCGGCACGGAGGTTGGAACGTAAGATGGCTGCCCAAATAAAAGTATTATTATCGAAACTCGGCTTAGATGTGCATAACAGGGGATTGATTACCGTAGCCAATGAATTGAGAGATGCGGGCATGGAAGTCATTTATATAGGGAATTCATTTCCAAAAGAGATCATTAAAACCGCTATCCAAGAAGATGTTGATGTCGTTGGAGTAAGTTCTTTGGGAGGGGCTCACCTCACGCTGGGTGGTGAGCTGATAGAAATGGCCAAAAAAGAAGGGCTCAAAGAACGCCTGGCCCTTGTCATTGGAGGAGTTTTCCCACCCGCTGACGGGACAAAGCTAAAAGAAATTGGTTTTGATGGAATATTTATGCCCGGGGCGACCAGGGAAGAAATTGTAACATCTATCCGCCAGATCGTTTCCGTTAAAATGGACAGACCCCCTTGAATTTGTTCCTCTTCAAAGTTACCCTTGGGACTCTTGCTGTAAATCATTCAAGCACCATAGAGAGGATATGGTAAAAAATGGATACCCTCAAAGGTCTGGCCAGAGCCAAGGAGCTTTATTTAGATAGACGAAAGCGAGTGAAAGAGTTAAAAGCCCAAGGAAAAAAGGTTTTAGGCTACCTATGCCTTTTTGCTCCGCCGGAAATCATGGCGGCCGCAGGGATCCTGCCTTATCGTTTGCGCGGCGACATCAAGGAGCCAATCACCAAGGCCCATGATTTTGTGGAACCATTCGGTTGCCCATACATCCGCAACCTTTTCGACCAAGATCTCAAGGGGAAGTTTGACTTCTTGGACGGATTGATCATGTCCCACAGCTGTGATATGGTTCAACGCCTCTATGGAATCTGGACATTAAACACCAGGCCTTCCTTTAAATATTTTGTCAATGTCCCGCATACCCTCGCACCCTGGTCCAAGGAATTTTTCAAACGGGAACTAATCTTCTTCCGGGAAAAAATAGAGAATTTCTCCGGCAAAAAAATCAGCAATGATCAACTGCGGAAGACCATCAAGGAATATAATACCAGCCGCGCTCTCTTACGGAAGCTTTATAGCTTGCGGAAAGAGAATCCACCTCTACTCAGTGGCACGGAGACTCTGCAGGTGTTAGTGGCCGGCATGGGAATCCCCGCTGAAGAATTCAATAATCTGTTGCAGGAAGTCATTGAAGAAGTAAGGTCTCGTGGCCAAGGGCCCCTGAAAAAGACGGCCCGCCTGATGCTCTACGGAAGTGTATGCGATGACCTCAGCCTTATTCAGCTCATCGAGGAGGGCGATGCCTGCGTGGTCATCGATGATACCTGCATTGGAACCCGCAGCTTTAGGCATGACCTTCCGGAAACTCCAGACCCAATGGATGGATTGGTTATGGCCTACTTTGACTCGTTCCTATGCCCCCGGACAGATAGGGGGCCGGGAAGCGCACGATTTCATTATATAGCTGATTTAGCAAAGGAATACAAAGCCGATGGACTCATCATGTATATTTACTCTTACTGTGATCCCCACAAATTCGATGCTCCTGATGTATCCATGAGTCTCAGGAAAGAAGGCCTGCCATCGCTCATCCTTGACGATGACTACTCCTTGACGAACTTAGCATCTATCCGCACCCGGATTCAAGCTTTTATAGAGCTGCTCAGCTAAGGTATTCTTTCGGGATGCCTAAAAACCGCCAGATGAAGAAGCTCCAAATAACAAGTTCCAAATAACAAATAAACTTCAATGAAAGAAATTCGAAACTACAAACAAAACGTTTAGGTCATTTGAGATTGGAATTTGGAATTTATGATCCAAACCCTATTTGGTTCCGGCTATGCCGGGTTAGGAAGGGGCAATCATGAGTCATATAAATAGTGAAATGAGCCGGGCGGTTAAGTCAACAGAAACGGTTCGCAACATCAAAAAATACATCCCCGGCTTTTACGATCGAGGCCAGCGCCGGCAGCTCCCCGAAACTCAATTGGTTTGGAACATGCTCGGTACGGGCGCAGAGATTTTGCGGGCCTTTGACCTGGTGGGTGAATGGCCGGAGAATTACGGCACTTTGTGTGCGGCCCAAAAGGTGGCTATGGGTTTTTGCCAGGAGGCTGAGGCCGAAGGGTACAGTAATGAACTTTGCTCCTATGTCAGGAATACTCTTGGATACTTACGCCGATGCCGTGATTCAGGGGGGGTTCCCCCTGAGGCTCCTCTAGATGGCATGGGAAACCCGAACTTGCTTTTGGGATCGGCATTGATATGCGAGCCAAGGTATAAGTGGTTCCAGGCCATCGGGACCCACTTCCTTAACGTCCCCCAGTTCAATGATGACCCGGTGAGCCCTCCCTATGATGCTGATTTGGAAGATTCGCGCCTTGCCGAACATTACAAAACTCAGATACGGGCCACCCTTCTGGCTCAAATCAGTTTCTTGGAGCAACAAACCGGAAAGAAGCTGGACATGGGACGATTCCGCGAAATCATGAAAAATTCCCAGGAAGCTATGAAATACTGGTATCGGGTGCTGGAGCTGCGCAAGGCCGTTCCTTGCCCCATGGGTTCGGAGGACTATTTCACGGCCATCATTCCCTTCCTATATCTGGCGGGTGATCGAGAAGCCGTAGACTTTTACCAGGATCTCTATGCAGAAATCAAGGATCGAGTAGACCGCGGCATAGGGGTTATCCCGGAAGAAAAATACCGGTTTGGCTGGCTGGGGATTCCTCCCTGGTTTAACATGGGGCTTTTCAATTATCTTCAAACCCTGGGTGCAGTGGTCGGCGTGGAATCTACTTACTATGTCGGGCAACCCGTAGAAGTGGACCTGCCCGATCCGCTGGAGAATTTGGTCGAACGGACCTGGAAGACAGCCCAATACAAGCAAAAGCAAGGGTCGGAAATCAATCCCGACATCTGCAACCCTGGGGTCTTCAGCCCCGGAGTAGGTGCAGGACTGGTCAAGCGGTGGGTTTTTGAGTATAAATTAGATGGAGCCATCGGCCACAGAACTCGCTCTTGCCGAGCGACAAGCATGGGCCAATTACACGTCAAAAACAAACTGGCCGAGATCGACGTGCCCATGCTTATCTTCGAAAGCGACATGGTTGATCCCCGGGCTTGGTCTGATGCCCAGGTCAAGATGAGGTTTCAAGGATTTCTGGAGACCATAGACGCCCGTAGAAGCAGGAAGTTTTCATGAAAGGAGGATGAGATGATTAAGAACCCCAATGAATGGCCACCCCGGTATGACAATGATTACTTTCCTTCCCCGCAGGAACGCTATTGGTTTAAAGACTTGGAGACGATGGATCCATCCAGGAGAGATGAAATCATTCTTAAAAAGTTAAAAGCCCAAATCGCCTACGCCTATGAACGCGCTCCTTTCTACCGGAAGAAGTGGGAGGAATCTGGAATCCATCCCGACCAGGTAAAAAGCTTGGAGGATTTCACAAAGATTCCCCTCGTCTACAAGAATGAAATTCGGGAAGAACAGGCCAAAAATCCTCCCTTCGGCAGTTACCTATGCATCCCCCCCCAAGAAGTCTTTCGCATCCACGGGACCTCTGGCACAACAGGAAAACCGACAGCTTTTGCCATCGGGAGAGATGATTGGGAACGAATCGGCAACGCTCACGCCCGGATTATGTGGGCCTTCGGGCTGAGGCCAGGTGATTCGGTTTTTATCGGCTCTTTTTTCAGCCTCTACCTGGGAAGCTGGGGAGCGTTGGCTGGAGCGGAGCGGCTGCGGCTAACCTGCTTCCCCTTTGGGGCTGGCTTGCCAGGACAAACCTTAATGGCTCTGAGGTGGATCAAGGAGATCCAGCCTACGGCTTTCTACGGGACCCCTTCTTTCGCTCTCTACCTTGCCGAAAGAGCGCGGGAAGAGGGATATGAGCCAGCAAAAGATTTTAGTTTTAAGATTATGTTTTTCTCGGGAGAACCCGGGGCAGGAATTCCTTCCACGAAGAAGAAAATCGAAGAAAACTTCAATTGTAAATGCCTTGATTCTGGCACCATGGCGGAAATGACCCCTTGGATGACTAATGGAGAATGCGAATTCCGCACAGGCATGCACTTATGGCAAGACATTGTCTATACTGAATTGTTGGACCCGGAGACCAAAAAAGTTGTGGATTATGGCCAAGAAGGAGTCCCGGTGTATACTCATCTGGAGAGAACGTCCCAGCCGATGATCAGGCTTTATTCTGCTGACCTGGCGACGTGGACGAATGAACCATGCCCCTGTGGAAGAACCTATCCCCGACTACCCAAAGGGGTTTATGGAAGGGTAGATGACATGTTTATCGTGCGGGGGGAGAACATCTATCCCAGCGGTGTGGAAGAAGCTCTGCGGGCCGTCAAGGGCCTTGGGGAAGAATTCCGCATCATTATAACCCGGGAAAAAACTATGGATGAACTGATGGTCCAGGCGGAATACAGCAAAGAAATAGCCGCAAAAGCTCAAACAGATCCTCATATTCTGGAGAAACTGAAGGGAGAAATGGAAGAGAAGTTGAAATCGGTGATTGGCGTCCGGGCCAATGTGCAGTTGATGGAGCCTGGAAAAATCGAAAGAACCCAGTTTAAAGCCCGCCGAGTGATCGATAAAAGGGATTTATATAAATAAAAAATATGGAGATGGAATGGCCACTCCCCGGCGACATCCTGGGAAAATTTGTGTGGAGGCCCCCTTTTAACTTATATTAAATTTTTTCTTGACATACTGAAAAAATAACGGTAAATTTAGAAAAAAATTAATTATAATTTAATTGTATAGGAATTTGCTTTTTTATCCCCCTCCCCCCATCCCCCTCCCGCCAGGGGAGGGGAGATACTGGGGGATCCAAAATTCCCTCCCCCTGGAGGGGGGAGGGTTAGGGTGGGGGTGTTAATAAC
>Ga0194125_10001881_pt1 | contig 35302 bp, 21 predicted proteins | sample TA2KigC250mmetaG_FD_148626 | JGI IMG/M metagenome (GOLD analysis project Ga0194125, IMG submission 148626) | Freshwater microbial communities from Lake Tanganyika, Tanzania - TA2015034 Kigoma Deep Cast 250m | ecosystem: Environmental > Aquatic > Freshwater > Lake | place: Tanzania: Lake...
CGGCCACGAAGGGGGCGCGTGGCTTCCGGACGCCGGCACGCGGATCGAGCTGACGGGAATCGTGGCGAGCGACCCGGAGGTCCTGCCGGCCGGCGGGGACCGCGCGCAGTGGCGCTTTCCGCTGCGGGTGGAGTCCGCGGAGGCCGCCGGGCCATTGCCCGTGCCGCGGGGCGCGCGCGCGACCGTGCGCGTTTACGGACCGGGCGGGTATGGCGGGCCGGCCTACGGCGAGCGATGGGCCGTCGCGGGCACCGTTATCGAAGCGGGTTTCCGTTCCGGCCCGCGCCCCGCACGCGCGCCCGCCGGGAAAGCCGTAAGGGCCGGTTTCGTCCGGTCGCGGCGCCTGTCGGCGGGGCAGGGATGGCGCGCGGCCGAGCTGTGCTACGCGGCGCGCCGCAGCGCGGCCGCGCAATTGGCGCGCGGGATCGGGGACCGGCCGGAAGTGGCGGGCCTGGTCCGGGCGCTGCTGCTCGGCTACCGGGGCGAACTGCCGCGGCAGGCGCGCGACGTCGCCGTGGCCAGCGGCACGCTGCACATCTTCGCCATCTCCGGCCTGCACGTGGGCGTGATCGCGGGCATGATCGTCTTCGTGCTGCGGACGCTGGGGGTTCCGCGCGTGTACTGGGTGCTGTTCATTGCGCCGTTGCTTGCCGCCTACACCTTCGCCACGGGCATGAAGGCCAGCGCGGTGCGCGCCTGCGTGATGGCGACCATCTTCTGGGCGGCGCCCTTCGCCGGACGCCGGGCCGACAGTTTTTCGGCGCTGGCGCTGGCGGCGGTGGCCATCCTGGCCGCGGCGCCGGCCCAGCTCTTCGACATCGGTTTCGTGTGCTCCTTTGTCGTGGTGACGGGTTTGATCGTGCTCTATCCGCGGCTGCACGCGCCGTGGACGCGGCTGCTGGCGCCGGATCCCTTCCGCGTTGTGCCGGAGCGGGCAGCGGCGCGGGGGTTGCGCCGGGCGGCCAGCTACGCGGCCTCGCTGTGGTCCCTGTCCGTTGCCGCCTGGGTGACGTCCGCGCCGCTGACCGCCTACTATTTCGGACGTTTCGTGCCGGGCGCGATCGTCAGCAACCTCGTCGTCATTCCCCTGGCGTTCCTGATGGTGGTCGCGGCCTGCCTGTCGCTCGTGCTGGGCCCGATCGCGCCGTGGCTGGGCATCACGTTCAACAACGCCAACATCGCGCTGGTCGCCGCGCTCATGCGCTCCCTGGCGGCGGTCACGGCCATACCCGGCGCCCACCTGCGCATCGCTCCGCCGCCTGCCGCCGCGGTCTGGTTGTGGTATGCCGTCCTGGCCCTCGTCCTGATGGCGCACGACAGGCGGAACCGGCGCGCGGCGCCCGGGAACGACCGCGATCCGCGGGCCGGGGCAACGTCAGAGTTGCCCGCGCGCGCCGGGATGATAGATTGACGGGGTGAGGGCGGACCGTGACAAGCGCCGGCAACGCAGCCGCTGGGAGGTGCAGCGGGAGCGCGGCCGTATTCCGGACGGGCCGCCGCCGTCGCCGGACCGTGACGCGCGGCGCATCGGCGAGATCATACCCGCCCTGATGGCCGGGCTGGGTTCGGCGGAGCAGTCCCGCTTCGCGGCGCTGGACGAAGACTGGGCACAAATCGTCGGCAAGGCCGTGGCGGCGCACACCCGCCCCGGCGGCATCGCGCGGAACGAGCTGATCGTGTTCGTGGACAGTTCCGTCTGGCTCATGGAGCTGGCGCGTTTCGGGGGCGGCGCGATCCTGCGCAAGGTGCAAGAGCTGTTCGGCGACGCCGCCATCGCCGGCGTGAAGTTCAGGCTTGATCCGGACGGTCCGCGGTAGAGCCGTGGAAAGCGTGGCGCGGCGCGTCCCGGCTTCTACTCCTCGAGCGGCAGCAGGCGGGCGGCTTCCTCTCTGACGTCGGGGCGGAACCTGATGGCGTCGGCCACGTACTCCCTGGCCTTGACGATGCCCCGTTCGCCGCCGACTTCGTAGGCGTAGATCGCGGCGGCAAGAGCGATTTCCGCCTGGTCCCGGATGCGGGTCTCGCGCTGCGCGATGAAGTGATCGGCGAATCTCAGCATCTGGGCCGGAGCCACCTCCGACCACGGAACACGCCGGTCCTTCAACTGCACGCCCCGCTCGTCCGCGCCCAGGATGTCCTGCGCGCCCGGTCCCTGTCCGTAGCCCCAGGCGATCGGTTTGGCGGCCATGGCGGTTATGAAGTAGGCCTTCATCTTCTGCATGCGCTCGTAGCGCTGGATCACGACGCTGAGGGCCTGCTTTCCGGTGTCGGTCTTGCAGGCGGACAGCGCGGACCGGAGCTGGGCCAGGGCCTTCTGGAAATCGTGGGCCGCGGCGAGCGGCATGGAGCTCTGCCGGGCGGCTTCCGCCGCGGCGAGATCCGCCTCGGTCTGCGCGCGCGTCTCCTCTTCAAGCCGGAGGCGCTCCTCCTCTTCGCGCCTGCGGCGTTCTTCCTCTTCCCGGGCCCGCGCCTCGTCTTCGAGCCGCTTCCGCCTGGCCTCCGCGATGCCGCTTGCCGCCTGGGCCTTGGCGCGGGCGTCGGCCATGGCCGCGCGGGCACCGGACTCGAGGCCGGCGATCTCGGCGCGCAGGGCGTCCAGGCGGTTGGCGCCTTCCCGGGCGTCGGACGGACGCGCGGCCTCGTGCACGTCCTGGCGCGCTTCCCCGGCGGCCGTCTCGATCTCGCGCCCGCGGAGGGAGCCGCGGACAATCCCGGCGGTCAGCGCCAGCGCCTGCCTGGCCAGCGGCACGATCTCCGGTTCGCCCGCTTCTTCGCCGGACTCGTCCGCTCCGTTCCGCGGGGCGTCGTCGCTGCCCGCCGCCGCTTCAGGGGCGTTCGCCGCGGCGTTGGTTGCCGCGGCGGCGGCGGCGTTGGTTGCCGCGGGGACGGCGTTCGTGGCCGTTTCGGGGGGGAGGAGACCGGCGACATCGAACCCTTCGCCGAGCACCGCGGCCGCCGCGTTCGTGATCGTCATTTCCAGTTGCGCCGCCTCGCCGGCCAGCTGCGCGAGATTGGTCGCCGCGGCCCTGATTTCGCCGCAGGCCGCGTCGGCGTCATCGCGCATCTTCTGCAGCGCGATCCCGGCGCGGCGCCGTTCGAGAATGCCGTCGCGGCGCAGCTTCAGCGCGACGCCTCCGGCCGCCGCGCCGGCGATCGCCGCGATGACCAGCAGCACGATAAACGCGCGCCGGCAGCCGCCGCCGCGCTCCTCCTTCCTTGCCGCCGTCTCCGCGCGCAAGGCGCCGTGCAGGCCGCCGGCCGATTTCCGGATCACCAGGCGACGCCCGCCCGCGGCCGGCTCTTCGACCGTGCCCGTCTCGGCGGCCTGGGCTTCGGCGGCGGAACCCGCGGCGGACGTCTTTCTCCGGACGCGCAGCCGTTTGCCGCTGAGGCCGGGGCCGCCGGGGGCCAGTTCCTTGAGCGCTTTGTGCAGATCCCCTAGCAGCGAGGCATAGGTCGGATAGCGGCGGGCCGGCTCCTCTTCCAGCATGCGCGCAATGATCGACTGCACCCGCGCGTTCGCCTGCGGCACGAAATCGCCGAGGGAGGGAGCGGGCCGGTCGAGCCGCGCCCTGACCACTTCGACGGGCGTTTCGCCCTCGAAAGGCGGGCGGCCGGCCAGGGCGTGGAACAGCGTGGCGCCGAGGCTGTAGATGTCGGCGCGTTCATCCACCTTCTGCCGGCGCACGCGCTCCGGCGCGATGTAGTAGGGCGTGCCCCAGATGCCGCCGTCGGTGGCCTGGTGCGCGAAGGAAGCCAGGCCGAAATCCACGATCTTGGCGGCGCCTTTCTCGTCCAGCAGGATGTTCTCCGGCTTGATGTCGCCGTGCACCAGGCCGCGCTCGCTGGCCGCCTTGAGGCCATCGGCCACGTCAATGGCGACCTGCATGACCATCGCGGGATCGAGCGGGCGTCCCTCGGCGACCATGCGGTCGAAATGGCGGCCCGACACCAGTTCCATCACGATGTAGGGTTGGCCCTTCTCCTGCCCGAAGGAGTAGATCTGGGCGACGTTGGGATGGTTCAGGCTCGCGGCCACCTGGGCCTCGCGCCTGAAGTTCGCGACGAACTCGGCGCTTTCGCCCAGCGAGCGCAGCATGACCTTGATGGCCACGTAGCGTCCCAGGGATTCGTCCCGGGCGTAAAACACGCCGCCCATGCCGCCCGTGCTGATGAGGTTGAGCAGCAGGAAGGAGCCCAGACGGGCGGGCACGGTCTGCTCGGCGCCGCAGGCGGGACATTCGATCGTGTCGAAGGGATCGCAGCCGGAAACGTCAATCTCCCCGTTGCAGTTCGTGCAGACCGCGATGTCGACCGGATCGGTGGCGACGTTCACCGCTTTGGGTTCGGCGTCTTCCATTTGGCCTTGATATGAGGAGGGCGATAAGTTTGATTGATGATAGGCGAGGTCTTCCGGAGTGTCCATGAGAATCGAGGCGGGCACGTGAATCCGGTCTGTTTCAAAATCGGCGCGGTTACGGTGCACTGGTACGGCGTGTTGATGGCGGCGGGCTTCGCGGCGGGCCTGGCCAACTGGGTCGTGCTCGGAAGGCGCGAGGGCCGCAACTACACCTACTGCGCCGACCTGCTGTTCTGGATCATGGTGGCCGGCCTGGTCGGCGCGCGCGCCGCCTACGTGCTTACGGAATGGGGCGAGTTCAGGGACGATCCGCTGTCGGTCTTCGCCGTCTGGCGGGGCGGACTGATCTACTACGGCGGTTTCGCGGGCGCGCTGGCGGCGATCGTCGTTTTCGCGCGGCGCGGCGGCGAGAGCGCGGCGGGGCTGTTTGATTTCGTCGTCACTTCCGTGCCGCTGGGGCATGCGCTGGGACGCGTGGGATGCTTTCTGAACGGCTGCTGCTTCGGCGCGGTGCATGCGGGCGCGGCGGCGGTGCGCTACCCGGCGCAGAGCTACCCCTGGCTGATCCAGGTGCACACGCTCGCGCTGGGCCGGGAGGAGGCGCACGGCCTTCCGGTGCATCCCGTGCAGCTCTACGAGGCCGGGTTCAACCTGGCGCTGGCCGCGGTTCTCAACGCGGCTTACCGGCGCCGCCATCGCGAGGGCGGGGTGGCGGCGCTGTACCTGCTGCTCTACGCCCCGGCCCGGTTTCTCCTGGAGTCGCTGCGCGGCGACCCGCGCGCGCACTGGCTCGGATTGAGCGTGGGCCGGCTGGTGAGCCTTGTTCTGGCGGCCGTGGGGGCGGCGGCGTGGGCCTGGTCGCGGAGGCGGGGACGTGAAGTTGACCGTGGGCGATGAAAGCGCCGGTTGCCGGCTGGACGTGTGGCTTGCGGGCCGCCTGCCGGGCCTGTCGCGCGCGCGCGTGCAGGCGCTGATCCGGGGCGGGCACGTGACGGTCGCCGGCGCGGCGTCCCGCCCGCACGCGAAGCTGCGCCGCGGCATGGAAGTGGCGGTGCGGATTCCGCCCGCGGTTCAGGCGGGGCCGGAAGCGGAGGACATTCCGCTGCGGGTGCTCTACGAAGACGGCGACATTGTCGTGATCGACAAACCCGCGGGCCTCGTGGTGCATCCCGCCGCCGGGCATCCCTCCGGCACGCTGGTCAACGCCCTGCTGCACCGCTGCCGCGACATCGCCGGGGTGGGGGGCGCGCGGCGCCCGGGCATCGTGCACCGCCTCGACAAGGACACCACCGGCGTGATGGTGGCGGCGAAGAACGATTCCGCGATGGAGGCGCTGGCGGCGCAGTTCAAGGCCGGCGCGGTGGCCAAGGAATACGCGGCCGTGGTGCAAGGCGCGCCGCGGCCGCGGGCGGGCCGCATCGAAACCCCCATCGGCCGCAGCCGCCGCGACCGCAAGAAGATGTCCGCCCGCCCGGCGCGCGGCCGCGCCGCGGTCACGCGCTACGAGGTCGCCGAGGAGCTGGGGGCGCACGCGCTGCTGCGCGTGTGGATCGAGACCGGCCGCACGCACCAGATCCGCGTGCACCTGGCGCATATCGGGCATCCCGTGGCGGGCGACCGCCAGTACGGCCGCCGCGGCGCGGCCGGCGCGCGGGAGGAGCCCGCGCGGCAGATGCTGCACGCGCGCCGCCTTTCGTTCCGCCATCCGCGCGGCGGCGAGCCCGCGACCTTCGAGGCGCCCCTCCCGGCCGACATGGAGGCGTTCATCGCCGCGCTGCGCGCCGCGGCGGGGCGCGTGCCTGTCCGGTCTCCGGCGCGCGCGGCGCCCGCGCCCTACCGTGAATGGCGGGTAAGACGGCCGGGCGAATCGGTGCCGGGCGAATCGGTGCCAGGCAACCGGAAAAAAGGTGCGGAAATCTCTGCGGGAAGGCGTGCTGACGGAGGTGCTGCCGGAGGTTGACTCAGCCGGAACAGACTGATAGAGTGCGGGTTGTGAGCAGGGGACTATTTGCCTGGCACCGGTTAGGGGGAGAAGAAATAGGGAAAGGCGGAACATGGCGCTGCAGAGCATGACCGGATACGGGCGGGGCGCGGCTTCGTCGGCGCTGCTGCGCGTGGAAGCCGAGGTCGGCTCGGTCAACCGCCGCCAGCTTGACATACGGGTTTCCCTGTCCAGGGCGCTGGCGTCCCTGGAGCCGCGGATTTGCGCGGCCGTGCAGCGCCGTTTGCGGCGCGGGGCCGTGAGCGTCAATTTCCGCGTCGCGCCGCGCGACGGGGGCGGGCAAGGCGCGCGCCTGAACCTGGAAGCGGCGCGCGGGTACATCAAGGCCCTGCGGCGCGCGGCCGCGGAGCTGCGGTTGCGGGACGACCTCACGGCGCAGGCCCTGCTCTCGATTCCGGAAGTGATGCGCTACGAGAGCGCGGCCGACGACCCGGAGGCGGTGTGGCCCGTGATGCAGCGCGCCCTGCGCAAGGCGCTGGAGGAAGCGGAGCGCGTGCGGCGCACGGAAGGCGCGGCGCTCGAGCGCGACCTGACGCGGCGCATCGCGGCGCTCGCGCGGCGGCGGATCCGGATCGCGGCCCTGGCGCCGCGCGTGGCCGCGCGGCTCCGGGCGCGGCTGGCGGCGCGGCTGCGGGAGGCGGGAGTGAGCGCGAGCGGGCGCGAGCCGGAGATCATGCGCGAGGCGGCCCTGCTGGCCGACCGCGGCGACATAAGCGAGGAGCTGACGCGGCTCGAAAGCCACCTGGCCCAGGCCGGCGCGCGCGTCGCGCAGGGCGGCGAAACCGGCCGGCTGCTGGATTTCCTGTGCCAGGAAATGATGCGCGAAATCAACACCCTGGGCGCGAAAGCCGGAGACGTGAGGATCGCCAACCACGTGCTGCAGTTCAAGACCGAGCTGGAAAGGGTGCGGGAGCAGGTGCAGAATGTGGAATGAGCGCGCGAGCGCCTTGGCGTATGGGAGGAGAAATCACTTGCCCACTCACATGCTCACACACCCACACACTCCCCAGAGCGGTATCCGGGCATGAGAGGGAAGAACAGGCGTCAGCTGCTGATCGTCGTCTCGGCGCCCTCCGGCGCGGGCAAGACCACGCTGTGCGACCGGCTGCTCGAAGACTTCCCCGAGATCGTCTATTCGGTGTCGTGCACAACCCGCGAGCCCCGCGGCAGCGAAGTGGACGGCGAGGACTACTTTTTCCTCAGCGAGGAAGACTTTGACCGGCGGGTGGCGGAAGGGGCCTTCCTGGAATACGCCGGCGTGCACGCCCGGCGCTACGGGACGCTGCGGGAGCCCGTGGAGTCGGCCCTGCGCGAGGGCTGCCACGTGCTCATGGACATTGACGTGCAGGGCGCGGCCCGGATCAGGCGGATCGCGCAGGCGGCCCCCGAAGGCGACTTGATCCGGCGGGGTTTCGTGGATATCTTCATACGACCGCCTTCGCTGGAGGCTTTGCGCGAGCGGCTCGCAGAGCGCGGCGAGGACGCGGCCGAAGTGATTGAAGGGCGCCTGGCCGCGGCGCGCGAGGAAATGGCGCACATGAACGAATACCGCTACGTGGTGGTCAACGAAGTCCTGGAGGACGCCTACCGCGAGCTGACGGAGATCGTGTGCGCGGAGATGAACCGCAATGCCTGACAAGGTTCTTATCGGCGTGACCGGCTCGATCGCCGCCTACAAGGCCGCGGAGCTCGTGCGCCTGGGCCAGGCGCGCGGATGGGAGACGGCCGTCGTGATGACCCGCGCGGCCACGCGCTTCGTGAGCGCCCTGACCTTCCGCACCCTGACGCGGCGGCCGGTGGGCGTGGATATGTTCGAGGAACCCGCGGAATGGCGCCCGGCGCACGTGTCGCTGGCCGAATGGGCGGACGTGTTCGCGATCGCGCCCTGCACGGCCAACGTGCTGGCCAAGCTCGCGCACGGGCTGGCCGACGACCTGCTGACGTGCACGGCGCTGGCCTTTGACGGTCCGCTGGTGGCGGCCCCGGCCATGAACGAGCACATGTGGGACCACGCCGCCACGCGCGAGAACGTCGCCGTCCTTCGCGCGCGCGGGGCGCGCATCGTCGAAGTGGGCAGCGGCGACCTGGCGTGCGGCTACCAGGGCAGGGGGCGCCTGGCGGCGCTGGAAGACATCATGGCGGCGATCGAAGAAGCCCTGGCCGCACGGGGAAAACCGGGAGGAACGCGGTGAACCGTAGAATCATGTCCGCTCTGATCATTATCGCGCTTGCCGTGCTGGTGCTGATCTTCAACCGCGGAAGCGTGACCGTCAATCTGCCTTTCATTCAGGGCAGCATCTCGGGGATGAAGTCCCTGGTTTTCCTGTTCTTCATGGGGCTGGGCGTGGCGATCGGGTTGCTTCTGAAGTAGGCGGGCGACCGGCTGGGGGCGCAACGGCAAATGCCGCGATTCAGGCTTCTGGATGGCAAGGGGGCCGTTCTTCTCGACCGCGTGGAAGCAGCCGACACCGCCCGGCTTCGCATGCGGGGGCTCCTGGGGCGCGACGGCCTGGAAGCGGGATGCGGCCTGTTCATCCCCGCCTGCGGCGCGGTTCACACCTTCGGCATGCGTTTCACGCTGGACCTCATCTTCGTCGACGGCGGCATGACGGTGAGGCGCGTCGTGCGCGGCGTGCCTCCGAATCGCGTGGTGTTCGGGGGGCGGGGCGCGACGGGCGTCCTGGAAATGCAGGCGGGGTGCCTCGCGGAAGGGCGCGTAGCGGAAGGCGACGGGCTTCAGTTGCGCGTGCGCGGACCGGAGTAGGAACGCGCGACGCGGCGTGAAACGCAGCCGTCGAAGGCCGTTCCAGCCTCTCGCGCATGCATTTCTTTCCAGGCTGACGCTTCAGCAGGCCGGCTCGAACCGGCGCGGGCCGGCGGCATTGCAAGCTCCGCCCGAGATCCGAAAGACCCGCTTTGTCACGGTCTGTTCCCTTCGACCGCGGTCTTGTCGAGCTCCAGGACTCCGCCCGGAAACACGTAGCAGCCTCCGCCCCTGGGCGCGTGGTCCCCCGAAGTGTGCGCCTCGTTGGCCCGGATGGCGGATCCGGCGACGGTCACGCGGCCGTCGTGGTGAACGTACAGCCCGCCGCCGTAGCTGTAGCGGCCGTGCACCCGGTTCGTGGCGATCGCCGTGTCCGACACCGTGACGTCGCTGCCTTCCACGTACAGCCCGCCTCCCATGCCGAGGTAACCGGCCGCATTCGTGTTGCATACGATCGCGCAGCCCCGGAAAGCCACGTTGCTGCACGCGACCACGCAAACCCCCGCGCCCAGTCCGCGGCGGCCTTCCAGCAGGCCGTCGCGGACGATCGCCTGCTCGATGACGGCGCCCGCTATTCCCGACAGGGTCAATACCCGGCCGGAACCCGCCGTGCGTTTCAGGATCGCAGGCCCCGCGTCGCGCGGCCCCGGATGCGCCGCGGCCGCCAGCTTCGCGTCCGCCCGGTATCCGCCCAGCAGTTGAACGTTGGCCGCATTGCGCCAGCGGAAGACGGTTCTGTCGCCGTCCCTTTCCGCGATGCCCGGGCCGCCAAAGGTCCGGCCGCCGGCCAGGCAGATGACCGCGTCGCTTTTCGCCGCGGGATTGTCCAGCGCATCCTGGAGATTCTTGAAACCCGTGGCCCAGGTGTCGTACGGCGGGGTGGGGGAGGCGTCGGGGGAGACGTAGAACGTGCGCACGACGGTATCCGCGATCGTAACGGTTGCCGTCCTGCCGGGCCCGACGATGTAGGGGCCGGGCAGAAGCGTTATCACCACCGTCTCGTCGCCCTCAACGGTCATGTCGTTCCAGGGTGCGACGGCGAGGCGGGCCTCCGCCGCGCCCGCGGGCAGCACGACCGTCCCGCTCAGCGCGGCGTAGTCCGCGCCGTTGCTCGCCGTGCCCGACAAGGCGTAGGCTACCGGCAGCGGCGCCTCAACGCAGGACGCCGGGCGGGAAAAGGTCAGCGCGACCGGCACGGGGACGCCGTCGGGCCCTTTCTCCCGGGCGCTCTCCGCCACGGATTCCAGGTTGACTTCCCCGGTAATGAAGGAAAGCGCCGGGTCGGCAATGGACTGATCCTGAGCGCCCTTTGCGCCGAACGTATAGTAGTAGGTTTTGTCCCCGGCCAGCCCGCCGATCTCCCTCTTGAGAGGCGTCTCGTCGCTCCAATCGGTCTTCTCAAACCATTCCGTCTTCGCCCAGTCCCAGGTGTTGCCGCCGCTCTTCTCGCCCCACATCACGCAAGCCGACACGGCCGAACCGCCGCCGGCGTCCAGAACGCCTTCGAGAACGGCCGATTCCCTGGTCACGCTCGAGGCGGTTTCGTTGCGCGCCGACAACGACACGTAGCGCACGATCACGATGCCGCTGCCTCCGTTCCCCCCTTTCCCGTCGCCGGCGGCCACCCCGGACCCGTCGCCGCCGTGCCCGGTATTGGCAGACTTGCTTACGCCGTCGACTCCGTCGCGCCCGTGCCCTGTTCCGCCCGCCGCGTAGATCGCCGGAGTCTTCCCGTCCCTCATACTGGAAGGCCTGCCGGGGCCGCCCGCTCTGCCTTCAACAGCGGACTTGCCAGGGCCGCCCGCGCCGCCGCCGCCGCCCGCGTCACAGCTTGCCCCTTCCCCGCCATCATGGCCCTGCCGTCCGTCCGCAACGGTCCAACCGCGCGTACAGGAACCATGCGACCCGCCGCCGCCGGATCCGCCCGACGCGGCCACCACCGATTCCCCTCCGCCGTAACCGCCTCCATAGGCGCGGATGACGCCGAACACAGCGTTGGAGATCAGTGAATCGCCGCCGTTCGAGGGCCCGCCCGGCTGGCTGACGCCTTTGCCGCCGGCGCCCACGACAACGTCAAGGGAGCCGGTTGTGACATCGGCGCTTCCCGTCAGAAACCCGCCGCCCCCGCCGCCCCCGCCCTGCCAGACCGCGCCGCCCCCGCCGCCGCCGGCAACGACCAGGTATTCGACTTGACCCGCGCTCAGAAACGTCAGCGTGCCGCTGTTCGTGAAGACGTGCGCGGTCCAGTTGGTGCCGTTCTGAACGTAGCGGGTCTCCAGCCCGCCGCGGGCATCGATACCGCGGGCCGGAGGGGCCGTTCCGCCGGCAAGCGCCAGAACGGCCGCCCAGAGAACCAGGCGCGGAAGTCCGTGTTTTCTCAATTCTCTCTCTTGTAGTGAATTGGCCATGTGTCGATCTTCTCCCCCTTCATCATGGTGGATCGCGGTCGCACCCGGGAACAGGTGCGGCCGTCATCGTCCGACTGTATAGCGGCGGCGGCGCGGGAATACAAGGGCAGGATCCCATGCGGCGCACGGGTCTTCCGAGTGAAGCAGGTGACGGACTCGGGACTACACACGATCGATCATATCTGCTACTCATTGATCGGGAGACAGACGTGAGCTGGTCTCAGCAGGATGCCCGGCACTTCGTGGATCATGAGCACGCTTTCCGGCTGGGGGCGCTGCCGACGGAACAGCCGCACCCGGTCACCCGGCGACTTTCGCAGACTTTGCAGCGGGACGTGACCGCCGGGTTGCGCCTGCTGGCGCAGGTGGACCGCGACATCCCTCCTGCCGCCCGGCGAGTTTTCGCCGGGGCCGCCTTCGCCAGTCTTGTCGGCCAATTGGAGCGGGCTATGCGCCAGGGGCGGCGGATCTTTTTCACCGGCTGTGGCGCGACAGGGCGGCTGGCGATCCTGGTGGAGTCGGCCTGGCGACGGTTCTGGCAGCGTGCCCGGAAAGCGGGGCTGGACATCCCCGGCATCGGAGAAATACCCGAGCGGGTGGTGAGCGTGATGGCGGGGGGAGATTTCGCGCTGATCCGTTCCGTGGAAGGTTTTGAGGACTATCAATCGTTCGGCCGCCACCAGCTTGCGCAGGCGGGCGTGTCCGAGGGCGACGTGGTCGTGGCCGTCACCGAGGGCGGGGAGACAAGCTTCGTCATCGGCACGGCTTGGGAGGGGCTGGACCGCGGGGCGAGCGTGTTTTTTGTCTTCAACAATCCTGCCGACACACTGGCCGGGCTGGTCGAGCGGTCACGCCAAGTCATCGAGCATCCGCGCATTACAAAGCTGGACCTGCACAGTGGTCCCATGGCGGTGGCGGGCTCGACCCGGATGCAGGCGACGACGGTCGAGCTGCTGGTGCTGGCCGCGGCAATGGAGGGCGCCCTGGCGAAGCTGCTGGCGGATCAGCCGGGCGACCTGCCGGCCCGGCTGGGCCTGGCGAGGCGCAGCGGGGAGGACTACGCCAGTCAGTTTGAAGGGCTGCTGGACCAACTGGGCGGCGCCGAGGCCCTGGAGGCGATGGCGGGGCTGGTGAAGCTGGAGGAGCATATCTACCGCTCCAAAGGCCTGGTGACATACTTCGCGCAGGAGTACCTGCTGGACATTCTGACGGACACCACGGAACGGTCGCCGACTTTCGCGCTGCCGCCGTTCCGTCCCGGCGGCGACGAAATCTCACCGCTGCCGTGGGCGTTCGTGAAGAACCTCCGCCTGCCGACCCCGCAGGCGTTGGAGGATCTGCTGGGGCACCGGCCGCGCGGGCTGGATTGGGGCGCCGAGGTGTATCGGAGGCTGGAGGCGCCGCGGCGGATCGTGGATGCCCCGCCCGACATTTCCAACGCCCGTATCCTCGCTTTCGGCATCGGCGACGAAGACGACCCCTCCCGGCGGTCGAAATCGCCTAACGCGGCCGTGGCGCTGCTGGCGGGCCGGGCGGCTGCCGACCCGGAACTGGCACGGCGGTTCAGGCGGGCATCGGCGGCGTTCGACTCGCGGGCGGTGCTGGCGATCGGCGCGTCACCGCCGGCGGACCTGCAGGAAGGCGTGCGCCTGCATGTGCCCTGCAATTGGCCCGACTCGCCCCTGGACCTGTGGGCCCACCTGGCCGTGAAGCTGGTGCTCAACACGCTCAGCACAGCCACCATGGGCCGCATGAAGCGCTTGGACGGCAACTGGATGATTCACGTTCAACCGGGCAACAAGAAGCTCATCGACCGAAGCTGCCGGCTGATCTGCACCCTGGCCGGGGTGGACTATGCCCAGGCGTGCCAGGAGCTGTTTGCCGTGAAGGCCCGCCTGGAGCGCGAGCCGGACGCGTTCGGCGACGCGCCCGCCCCGGCCGCCATTGCGATGCGGCGACTGCGTGGACATCATCATCGCCGATCCGGTCCGCCGGGATGAAAGGAGCCGGCCGGAATGTCAAGCGAGCTGAGGGTCGCGTTCATGGGCGCGGCGAGCGCGCAGTTACGGTATTTACCAGCCGGTGGGCGACACGATCAGCATCGGCGGCGCGATACGCGCCGCGCGGTCACTGGAAGGTCAATTCGCTCAGATCGGGAACCGTGCCGAAGCTCTGCAGCGCGGAGCCGTAGCGGTAGTAGACCTCCAGGCAGAGCGCGCCGAGGGCGGTGCAGTAGGCCCTGCCGCCATCCCACTTGACTTTTTCCGGGTTCCAGCTCCCGGCGTTGTGTCCCCGTCGGGACTGGTGATCCAGCAGGACGTCCCGGATGCGGCGATTCCACCACAGGCGCGACTCCCCGCCCATGTTGTGCATGGCATAGGTCGCGTAGTACCAGTAGTAGAAGTCCTTGTTCTTGTCCCAGTCCGGGGGCCTCGCCCTCGTCAGTGCCGCGCCCTTGACGAGCACGGGGTGGTTGACTCCCATGCCGTTGAACTGCCGGACCAGCATGCCCGCGCAGGTCAGGGCGGGGGACCCCTCGCCGTACGAAAGGCTGGCCGTATACTGGTATCCCACGCCGCCGCTGGTGTCGGCCATTCCGCCGCGGTCGGTGCACTGATCGAGGTACGTCAGCCCTTTGGAGAAAGCGGCGTAGTCGAACTTGATATTGGCCAGCCTGGCGGTCTTGAGCGCCTGCAGGAACCAGCTCGTAACGGACATGTCGCTTTCGTCCGGGCCGGGGGTATAGCGCCAGCCGCCGTCCTTGGCAACGGCGGTGACGCAGGCGTCCACGGCTTTTCGCGTGGCCATGGCGACGCGCTCATCCGGCGACCGGCCGAAAGCCTCGCACAGGGCAATTGTGCAGATGGCGTGCTCGTACATGTTGGGGCTCAGGTACCCGGTTTGCGCGTCCTGCTGGTCCGCGATCCACTGAACGGCGCGAAGAACGGCCATGCGATGTTCGCCCTTGCGCAGCGTGTTGCCGCCCCCCAGCAGGGCCAGGGTGGCCAGGCCGGTGACGCCGCGGACGGGACTCGCCACGCTGCCCTTCTTGACGTCGTCCGTCAGGGGGGCGTTCATGGGGACGTCCTCGGGATCCCAGCGGTGCGGCGACCACCAGCCCTCGGTCTCCTGGTGCAGCGCCAGCCAGCGGAGCGCCGCGTCCACGGCGGTCCGGGTTTCGAACCCGGCGCGTCCCATGGCGTCAAGGTAGTCGCCGCTGCCCAGAAGATTGATGTCCACGGGTCCCAGGTCGCCGACGGTCACGGCTTCCAGGTCGCCGAACTGGCGCGGGGTCACCTTGAGCTGCATTCCGGGACGCGGGGACGTGCTGACCAGCCGGGCTCTTGGCTTGGCGCGCGGCGCCGGGTCCTTGTACGCGTAGATGTCGCCCGGCGTCTTGCTGAGCACCGCGATGGGGGTCAACGCATCGGCCGTTTCGTCGTCCAGGCGGTCCATCTTCTCCATCCTGTCGAGCATGTCCAGTTGGGCGGACTGGATGTCGATGTCCGAGTTCATCGTCAGCTCGCGGGTCTTGACAACCTCCTCGCGGATGTCGGTTTCCTTGATCTCGGTGGTCATCTGGATCGTCGGGGTCTCTCTTTCCCGGAAGTCGGGCTTGTCCTGGACCAGTTCGCGCATCAGCTCGCGCTGCGGTTCCTTGAGCTCGAACTTCTCGGTCTTCGGCGGGCGGGGGGCAAACTCGAAATCCTTGAGCCGGGCGGTCTTACGGCTCCTTTCGCGATAGGCCACGCCCCACAGGGTGGCCACCGTCAGCATCACGACCAGAAAGCCGGAACCGACCAGAAGGGATCGCTTGTCAAAGACCGGGTCCTGGCCGGGCATCGCCTCGGGCGACGGACGGGGACGCGTCTGTTGACTCTCTTTCACGGTTCCGTTTCCCTACTGGTTCACTTCAAGCGTGGCCGAAACCTTGGTAATTCCGGCCTGGGCGCAACACCCCATGACCTTGGCCACGTGGTCCCACTTGACGTCCTTGTCGCCGCGGATCACAACCGACTGGTCCTGGTTCCGGACCCGCGCCCGCGCCATGTTGATCGTCAGCGTCGTCAGCGTCATCTTCTCGTTTTCGACGTGGTAGTAGGCGTTGCCGCCCGGCAGATAGCGGACATTGACGACAATCGGCCGCGCGGGCGGCTTGGCGACCTTGAGCTGTTCGTTCATGGTGGGAAGGTTGATGTTGACGTCCTGCTCCATGGACTGAACGTACGAGGACGTGACCACCAGGAACAGGATGAGGGTGAACATGGCGTCCACGACGGGCGTCATGTCAATGTGCATCGCGTGTTCGCTCTCGCGCTGAAAGCCCATATGCCGTCCTCCTCCGTTGCGAAGCCGCGGGTCACCCGCGCGGCCGGGAAATCACCGGTAGGCCCTCTTCGACGGGGGCGGTGGTCCGACCCTGGCTCTCTTCCGTTTCCTCTCCGGCCTGTCCGCCGGGGCGCTTGATCTTCCCCAGCAGGTGAAGGAACCGTTCGTGCACGGTCTCGCACTGGCCGACGAGCGCGCCGTGCTTCTGGTTGAGGAAGAAGTAGACGAAGAGCGCGGGGACGGCCACGGTCAATCCCGCCACCGTGGTGAACAGCGCCACCCGGATCCCCGCCGCGAGGACGGACGCCCTGGCGGCGTTGCTCGTGCCGGCGATTCCTTCAAAGACCGTCACCATGCCGATGATGGTGCCCATCAGGCCGAGCAGCGGCGACACCACGGCGATCAGGTTCAGGGCGCGGACCGGAATCCGCATGCGGTTGATGTACGTGATGGTGGCGGCTTCCACCCGGTTGCGGATTTCGCCGATCGAGGACTCGTCGAAGTCCACCGTCATGTGGCGGCAGATGAAAGGCATCAGGCCCTTGTTGTCCCGGGCCAGTTCCCGGAACCGGTTCAGATCGCCCTTGCGGATGGCCGCTTCGGCGGCGTCCACGAACTCGGGGGGGCACTGCACCTTGGCGCGGTACAACAGGGCGTCGTTGACGGCGAGCACCAGCATCGCGACGAACAGGAGCGCGATGGGGTGCATGAAGAAGCCGCCCTGCAGGTAGAAGTCCAGCAGCGTCATGCGGGTGATGATGTTCTTGGGCCCGGCCCCGGAGATGCGGATCCAGCGGCGCTGGGGGTCGTTCAGGCCGGCGATGCGCTGAACGGTGAAGACCCCGCCCTTGGCCGTCTTGCGCTTGATGCCGACGACCTTGTAGGCGGTCTCCTCGTTCTTGTACAGATCGCCGGCTTCCAGCGTCGTGATGTCGTCGTCGGTCCGGATCTCGAACTGCTTCAGGTCGCCGGCGTTTTCGCCGCCCTCCCCGCGGAGCAGGCTCTCCACGTCTCCCTGGCTGCCCGTATCGAGTCCGCTCAGGCCGGGCAGGGACTCATCCAGAGCGGGCACCGCGGCGGCGGCCGGTTCCGCTCCCGGCGCGTCCTGCGCCCGCGCCGGGCAGGTTCCCGCGACCGCCGTCATCAGAATCGCCGTCCCCATCGCGAATGCCTTCCTCATCTTCCGTTTCTCCTTTCCTATCGCTTCTTCGATTCGGGCTCCATCAGGTCCCGGCGCAGTCGCTGCGCCTCTTCGATCAGTTCGCGATCCGCCTTGGGAAACTCCCGGACCAGCCGGTCCAGAAACTCCCGCGCGGCAGCCCGGTCCCCGGTCTGCGCGGCGCATCGGCCGGCCGCCAGCACGGCCGGCGCCAGCGGATAAGACTCCACGCTCTTGCGCAGAAGCGCGAGCGCGGCCGGCGCGTCGGGCGGCGAGGCCGCCAGTTTCCGTTCCGCCAGGCGGTAATACGCTTCGGCTTTGACGTCTTCGTACGTTTCCGACCTGGCCAGGTCCCGGAGGGTTTGCTCACCCTCCTCCGCCTGACCGCGCCCGATCCGGGCCAGCGCGCCGTACACGTCCATGTACGTGCGCCGCAGTCCGGCGGGATGTTTCTCCACGTACGCCAGGTAGTAGCGCTCCGCGGGCTCCCAGTTCGACAGACCGACGTACGACCGCACCAGCTCCATGTAAGCGTCTTCAACGCCCTTGAAGTCGGGATGCTCCCGGATCAGGCGGGCGAGCGTCTCCTGGCCCGCCGTGTACAGGCGGAGATTCATCTGACTGCGGCCCATCATGAACAGGGCCTCGCCGCGGCTGGCGTTGGTGCGCAGGTTCGAGTCGTCCGCGAACGGCCGCAGCACGGTCTGACAGGGCTCCCACTGTTCCTTCTTCCAGTAGAGATAGCCCAGCCCGAAACGCACCTGGCCCGCGTCCCACTGGTCCGGCGGCGCCACGCGGAAGCCGTTCCAGCCGCTCTCCCCGCGAAGGCGTTCCGAGACGGGGATGAAGCGTCCCACCTCGTTCGTGGCGCTGGAAGGGGCGTACTCGTCGAGCAGCGCCGCGTAGGCGTCCGCGGCGTCGGCGTAGAGTTCGGCCTGGGTGCCGTAGTAGCCCATGAGCTGCAGGGCGGCCGGTCTGAACGGGGAGTCGCGCATGCCGTCCACGTAGTCGCGAAAGGCTTTCACCATTGCTTCCGGGTCGCCCGCCAGCACGTATTCGCGGCCCACGGCGTACGAGGCCATGCGGAAGAGCTCGTCGTTGGCGAAGAGGGGACGGCCGTCCGGGCCGCGCCGTCGCGTATCGTTGGGGTTATAGAGTTCGAGGTACTGGCGGTACATCTCCGCGGCGCGCCGGTGGTTGCCGGCGTCGGCCGTCAGCTGCGCGGCCTTCAAGAGCGCCACGCGCACGAAGGGCACGGCCCGCGATTCGTGCAGCCAGGGGTGGAAGCCTTCCTGGTAGGCCTTGGATCCGAAGTCCAGCGACCGGTTGACCACCTGGGTCCACAGTTCCCGCGCCATCGCGTCCTTCTTGTCCGGCGGCAGTCCTGCCGGTTCGGCGGCCGCGCAGACGGCCATGTAGGCCGCTTCGGCCACGCGCGGATTGAGGTGATTCTGGTTTTCCGCCACCCAGCGGTAGGCCGCGGTCATGTTGTCCTTGTGGCCCTGGCTGCGCCAGCAGTGCGCCACGCGCAATCCCGCTTCGTAGACCTGGTCCAGGGCCGGGTCGGCCTGCGGGGGCTTCTTCCAGGAGGCCGAGACCCTGCCGTCGGCCTCCTGGGGCGGGCCGTAGTCCCTGACGAAATCCCGGTAGCTCTTGGCCGCCTCGGAAAAGCGCTGCTTCATGTAGAGGAGTTCGGCGAGGTAGAAACGCGCTTCGCGGGTCTCGGCGCTGTCCGCCGGGCTGGAGGCGATGACCTGCTGCATCATGGCGACGGCTTCGTCGGCCAGGTCCGGGGTGTCGGTGGCGGACACCATGCCTTCCAGGTATTCGGCGGGAGGGCGGCGCTTCGGAGCCTGAGGATCCCGGCCGGTCACTTTGAAAAGCGTCCGGTAGGCCTCGAAGGCTTTCCTGTTCTCCAGGGCCCGGGACGCCAGGAAGGCCAGGCTCTCCAGCGCTTCCACGCGGAACAGCGCCTCCGGCGCCTCGGCCAGCGCCTGATCGAGCAGCAGGATCCCGGTCTGCAGCTTGGTGCCTCTCTTGAGGTCATCGTCCCGCACGTAGGCGTAGACCGTTCCCATGCGCATGCGCAGGTAGGCGCGCATGTTCTGCTGTTTCAGGACGTCCTCGGGATACCTCGTCAGGACGCCCGCGTATTCGTCCAGGATCGGCTCCAGCTCCGACCAGGCCGGACCGTCTCTTCGATCCGCCTGCTTCAGAACCTTGTCCAGCCGGCGGTCGATCAGGAAAGCCTCCGACTGCAGCGCAATGAGCGTGTTGGGGTTGTCGGCAATCCGTCGGCGGATGAAGCTGATCTCCTCCTCGGTTTCCGCGACCATCGCCGCGCCGCCGTCGGCGCTCATCTTGGACTGGCAGTAGAGAACGCGGCCGAGCAGATTCAGCCCGGTGCCCATTTTGCGCAGCTGGGCGTACAGATCGCAGGCCGCGCTCCATTTCTCCTTCTGGAACAGGTGCTCGGCTTCGTAGAAGAGGCTCTGCTCGAGAATCTCCCGCTGGCGCCGGGTGAGCTCGTCGCGCGCCTTGTCGGCGGCCATCCGGTACAGGTCGACCGCCCGGTCGGGCTGGTTGAGGGACTTGCGGCAGATCTGGGCGGCCTCGAAGAGCGACTCGCTGGCCAGCACCGTGTTGTGCGTCGCCTGCGGCATCCTGGCGACCTCCGTGAGCCGCTCGACCGCCGTGTCGAGCTTGCCGGCGTCCCGGTAACTGAGGGCCACGATGAAAGCCGCCTCCATCGCTTCGGGCGACTCCTTGAATTCGTTCATGACCTGGCGGCAGAGATCGACCGCGCTCTTGAAGTCTTTCCGGTCGTAATGCATGCGCGCCAGGCGGATGAAGAGCTCCACGACGCGCGGGTGCGTCGGATGCCGCTGGGCGAAATCCTCGATGGCGCTCTTGGCCAGTTCGTTCTGTCCGGCCTTCATCCAGACAACGGCCAGCTTGTACGCCGCCTCCTTGGCGAACGGCGAGGTCGGCTTGTTGCGCAGCAGATTGAACAGGATGGCCGCCTCGTCGTACTTGCCCAGGATGGCGAGGTACCCGGCGCGCAGGTTCTGCGCCTCGTCTTCGTACAGGCCGGCGCCTTCCTTGAAAAGCAGCTCGAGGGTGGCGGCGGCCTCGTCGTACTTGCCGGCGTCGGCCAGCAGCCTGGCCAGGCGCATGAAGGCGTCGGGCCGGTGCTTGTCGGCCGAACGGTCGGCCGGCGCGGCAATCACCTCCCTGAGCGTTGCCATGGCCTGGACGACCCTGCCCATGTTGTCCTGGACGACGGCCAGCCGGTACCGAACCGTGCCGCGCTGGACATGATCGGGATTGTCCGTCAGAAACTCGCCGTACAGGTCGGCGGCCCGCTGCAGGGCGCCGTCTTTCTCCGCCCGCTCGGCGGCGGCAACGGTCTCCTCGGGCGAGAGCGCCGGCGCCGCCAGGGGCAGGCCCGCGGCCAGCAGCACCGCCGCGCAAGTTCTCATCGGCGCGCGAAAGGTCATGGGCTTGCGGCGTCTCCTGCGTTCGGCGCGTAGAGCGGATCCTGGCGGGCCAGCGCGGCGCAAGGCGAGCCGGGGTAGCGGACCACCAGCTCCTCCAGGCGCCGGGCCGCGGCGCCCTGGTCCCCGATCGCTTTCAGGCAGCGCGCCAGTTCGTAGGTGGCTTTCACCGTGGGCTCAACGGCCTTGGTGGTAAACAGCAGGTGTTCGAGGCACTCGCGCGCTTTGCGGTAGTCGGACCGTTCGATGTGGATCAGGGCCGACTGATACAGCGCCTCGCCCGCCAGGAACGCGTCGGGCGACGCGCCGGCGGCGTCGAGCTTCACCAGGGCGGCCGCCGTGTTGGTCGCGACGAGATCCTCCATGGCGAGGGCGTAGTAAATCCACGTTGCCCGCGCCAGGTCGTTGGCGTCCATGCGGGCGCGTTCCGCGTCGCTGACGCCCTCGTAGGCGCGGATGAACTCGGCTTCGTTCGCGGGCAGGGGCTGCGGCTCGCGCGGCGGACGGCGCGTGGCGAAATCCAGCCAGTGGATCATCATCGCGTAGATGGACTGGCGCAGCGGCGAGGTTTCGTATTGCAGGCTCTGGCGGTAGAGATCCAGCGCGTCCCGCTCCCGGCCGCCCATCCGCAGGTAGGTCTGCGCGAGCGCTTCCCGGATCCGGACCCACTCCTCCGGCGCCTGGGTGCCCGACAGCGACTTCTCGAAGCAGGCCGCCGCGTTCGTGTAGTCGCAGAGGTCGAAGAGCACGCGGCCCTTCTCGTAGTCCAGGATGAACGGCTCCACCTTTCCGGCGGCGGAGGCCTTGAGCTCCTCCAGCGTGGCGAGCACGGGGCCGTACTCGCGGAGCCCCTTGTAGATGTCCAGCTTGAGCTTGAGGGCGTCCACCAGCCGCTCCGTCCGCGGGAAACGGGTCAGAAGCGTCTGGACGTTCTCCACCGCCTCGCGCATCAGATTGTCTTCCTTGTAGACCACCGCCAGCCGGTAGTAGGCCTTCTCCGCCACTTCCTTGTCGCCGTTCTCCGTCCGCAGATCCAGCCCCAGCGCCACCATGACGTCGTGAAGCAGCTCGATGCAGGGCACGGCGACGAACGGCTCGCGGGCGATGGGCAGTTCAATGCCCCGGGCGCTCGGGTCCAGCCCGATTTCCACGTTCGTGTGGAAACGGATGAAGCTGAGGAATTCGCGATCGAGCCTGGCGTCCTTGAACATGCCGCTGCCTTTGCGCGACAGGTTGAAAAGGGTCTCGTAGCTCAGGCGCCCCTGGATGTCCTGGAGCGAGGGGATGCCCGCGCCGGCCGCCGGGCGGTAGAGCACCACTTTCTCCTCGGAAGCCCGGGTGTAGTACTTGGCCGCCTCGCGGAAGTTGCGGTCGATCTCGAACAGCCGTCCCAGCCAGTAGCAGGCGTCGTAGTAGTGGACGAAGGAGGGGTTGTCGTAGGTCTTCAGATACTCCCGCAGGAGGAGCCGCATCCTCCCGTAGTCCTTCAGGACGTAGAGATTCACGGCGATGTTGAACATGGCGTCCTCGGCGTACACCGAGTCGGCGCCGAACTTGCGCAGTTCGTCGAAGCATTCGATCGATTCCGTGATCAGCTCGCGGCCCTGGTCGCGCGCCACCACCCGGTACTTCAGACCGACGGCCTCCAGCGCCGCGTCCAGGACCTGACGGCAGGTGACGTTCCGGTCGGCCGGTATGCCGGGCAACTCCCGGAACTCGCGCGACAACGCTTCGTCCTTGGGCACGCCTTCCGCCCACAGCACCCGCCCGCCGGTGATGCTCTCCAGGCGCCCGACGATGTTGAAGAGCATTGTCGGCCCGCCGTGCGCGGACGCGAACGACCCGTACATCCGGGCCAGCGGCGCGAACCGCTCGCGGTGCCGCGGGAAGATTTCGATCGCCGGCACCTCCTCGCCTCCGGACTCGTCGGGTTTCGCCGGCTTGAGAGTCGGCGTGCCGCCCGAAACGCCCAGATCGAGATCCACGTCGAACCGGTTCGTGTCCACGATCGAGGTCAGCATTTCCGCGAGCGAGACGGTGGCGCGCCAGTTCCTGAGCGTCGCGCGCGGGACGGTCTTCTGCCGGAGATACTCGGCGACCGATCCGGGGGTGTCCTCCGGCGACCAGACCAGGGGCACGCCGAACTCGCGCGAGACGCGCTCGAGCGCGCCGGCCGCGGAAAGGTCCGGCCCCTCCTGCTCCCAGAGGATGCGCTTGGTCCGCCGGAAGAGCGGATGCGTCTGCAGGACCGGCTCGGCCGCGGCCGTACGGATCACGCTTCGCGGCTCGAAAAGGAACGCGATCGTGGCGGCGTGGTCGCGGCTCTCGATCAGCGCCCGCCCGGCGCGCCCGTAGCTTACGCCCGCCAGGTGCAGCAGATGCATGACCTGCTCGCGGTCCGCCGTGGCCTTGTACGCCACGGAACGGTAGGTCCGCCCGGCCATTTCGTGGAAACCGTTGGCGTCGAGCCAGTCGGCGGTGACGACGGCCAGGCGCTGAAAGTCGGGATCGTTGCCGTACCGGGGCTCGCGCTCGGCATAGCGCTTTTCGCCCTGTTCGCGGACGGCCTTGTCGTCGGACTTCAGCATCGCTTCGATCAGCGCGTATTCCACGTCGCGGGCATCGTCCGGCGCGTCCTGCCCGGCCAGAAGGGATTCCGCCTCGGTGAGGTAGCCGATCGCCCGCCCGGTGCTGCCGCCGCCGGGCATCCGCACGGGCTCCACATGCCCGCGCAGGCGCCGGGCGCTGGCCCCGGCCGGAAGGCTGCCCAGTTCGGCGCACGCCAGCAGGTACAGGGCGCGCACGCGGATCTCCCGCCAGCGCTCGGCGGAAACGTTGGCGAACGGCGCCGGGCTCTTCACGATGGGCAGGCAGGCCTTCGCGCAGGCGTCCCAGTCGGGGGCCTTGACCACGGCCCGCGTCCGGGAGTCATGGACGGCGCGGCCGTGGTACTGCGCCAGCGAAAGCAGCGCCTGGGCCGCTTCGTTGGAGCGGGGTTTCTCCTCGACGACCTTGTTCCACGCGGCAATCCGCTCCTCGCCGGAGCTCTCGGCCGCCACGGTGACGCCCAGGGCCTGCAACGCCTCCACGATCGGCTTGGCCTGCTTGGCCAGATCGGTCAGGGGGTACTTCAGGAGCAGTTCCTGGAAATGCCGGCCGGCCTTCTTCAGCAGTTCCTCGCGCTTCCGGCGGTCGGCGTCGGACGGGCCGGCCGACGCGTCGGCCGCTTCCTTCATGATCACGCCGAGGCTGTACAGGGCGGCGGCCGCAAAGCGCGGATCCTTGGCCGCCTCCAGGTAATGCGGTTCGGCTTTTGCGGCGTCCTTCTGGTCGCGGTAGATGTCGCCCAGGCCCAGCTGCGCCTGGCCGTAAGCGGCGGACGCGCGGGGGATTTTCTTGAGCGATTCCTTGGCGCTCTCCAGATTCGGCGCCAGCGCATCGCGATGACAGAACCCGATCAACAGGTAGATGGCGTACCGGGTTTCACCTTCGGGGAGCTTGGCCAGCACGTCCTCCGACAGCAGGTAAATCGCGTCGGCAAACCTCCGGTTCTGATAGGCAATCTGAGCCAGCAGGTACTTGGCCTGAGCGGTCATGGCCTCCGAATAGGAGACGTTGTACAGCCATTTCTCGGCCTCGCTCCAGTCCTTGCGGGCGACGTAGAACTTCCCGATCTGGAGCGACATCGCGTCCACCCCCTGCGCCAGATCGGACGGCACGGCGCGGCCGGCGGCCTTCTCGGCAGCCATCAGGGCCCGCATTTCATGGACCGCGGTGACAAACAGCGACACGGCTTTCTGCTCCTCGCCGGCCTCGATGTACATGTCGCCCAGCGTCTGGGCCGCAAGCACGGCGTTGTAGTAGCCGTACCGCTCCTTGTCGGCCGCGATCTTCTGATACTGCGCCTCGATCTGCGCGATCTTCTCGGCGCGCGGAATCGGGGAATCCTGCACGATCCGGATGCCGAGCACCATCATGTTGCCGACGCGGCCGTCGTTGGGGTACTTGCGAACGTAGTTCTCGATGCGTTCGGCGGCCCCGCGCAGGTCCCCGAGCCGGTAGTCCAGGATCGCCAGGCGCGACTCGCAGATCATTCTGGCCTTCTGGGAGGTCTGGCGGGGAAGCGCCCGCGCGTAGAACGTGCGCGACTTGCCGTAGTCTCCGGCCTGGTGGTGACACTCGCCCAACATCCGCAGTTCGGCCGCGGACCCGTCGTCGCCCTGCTCCGCCAGCGCGCCTTCCAGCAGCTTGATGGCGTCGGCAAACAGCCCGCGCTCCATGAACGCCGAAGCCGCCGACGTCTCGCGTTCGCCGGCGAAGGCCGCGGGACCCCAAACGCCGCACGCCGCCGCGAGGAGAAACGCCGCCGCGCGCCGTGCCCCCGAAAGACGCTTCCGGCGGGACCGGCGGGAGAGCCGTTCTGCAGTAAAGACGCCCGTCAACATACGTTCCGAGTCCGCGCAACCGCCGCCGGGGAGAAACCTTCTCCGCGCGGATCAACCGCTTGCTTGGCAGGCGACGCCCAGTTTTCGGAACGGGCTGTCTAGCAGGATCCGCGCCAATTGTCCAATGCTTTTCATTCCCGCCGGTCGCGTCCCGGCAGAAACACGGCTGATCCGCGTTTCCGCCCTGCCCGGCGCGGAATGAACGGCGCGCAGAGAAAAACACACGGGAAGGGGTGCCTGCATACGATAATACGCATGTTCTGCGGTATTGACAGGAAGCCCCCGCTTCCTTTTCACTACCGGGACGCAGCGGGGTCCCGCACGGGCGAGCGCCGCCGCCGCGGCGCATCCCATCGGACGCCTTCGCCGAGGCCGGGGGGACGCCGGTCTTCGCTGGCCCGGACCTGGAGGCGGAAAGGAATTCACGACATGTTGACGAAGCTGGTTACCCCGGAGAATCGCGATCTGTCTCCGTATACGGGATGGACAAAAGAACACTGGAAAGAAGTCCAGAGCCATATTCTGAGGGCAACCGCCCGGTACGCTTCCCCGGGGAAAGCCTATATCAAGTTCCCGGGCGCGCCGAGCCGTGTGCAAGGCCCGCTCTCCGACTGGGTCGAAGGCTACGTCAGGACGTCGCTCTACGTCGGGCCCGCACTGTACGGCAGCGATTCCGGCGTCATCAATTTCCACAAGGGGTCTTTCGACGCCGCCGCTTTCTACAGGGAGGGCCTGCTCTCCGGAACCAATCCGAAAGGGCCCGAGTATTGGGGCGACATGCAGGACCGCAATCAGCGCCTCTGCGAGGCGGCGGCGCTGGCCATGTTCATCTGGTTCTCGAAGGCCCACATCTGGGACAACCTCAGCCGCGGCGAGAAGGACCAGGTCCTGGCATGGCTGGGCCAGATCAATCCGTACGCGGTGCACCAGTGCAACTGGACGCAGTTCAAGGTGGTGGTCAACGCGGTCCTGAAACACCTGGGCGAACCGTATTCCGAAAAAGAGATGAAGACCAACATGGACATTGCCGACGGTTTCTATGTCCGGGACGGTTGGTACGATGACGGGCACAGACATGCTTTCGACTACTACAACGCGTATGTTCTCCACCCCTATTTCCTCTTCTGGTCGTGGCTGGACGGGGACGCAGATCCTGCGTTCAGGGACCGGGTCCAGGAACGCGCTCGGCTTTTCCTGGAAACCTACAGCCATTTCTTTGCCGCCAACGGGGCGTGCCCCGCCTTCGGCAGGAGCATGATGTATCGCTATTCCGCTGCGGGCGTTTTTGCGCTGGCCGAGTTCTTGAAAATCTCCCCGGTCGCGCCGGGGCGGGCGCGCCGTCTCGCCAGCGGCAACGTGAAGTACTTTGTCGAAGCCGGCACGATCGAGGACGACGGGACCCACACCGCGCGCTACATAGTGCCCTGCCCGCAGGCGGTCGACACGTATTCCGGCCCTGGCTCTCCATACTGGTCGGGCAAGGCTTTCTGGAGCTTCCTCCTGCCGGACAGCCATCCTTTCTGGACGGACAAGGAACAGCCGCTTCCCGTGGAACGGGCAAGCTATGAGATCAACCTTCCCGGCCCCGGGATACTGGTCCAGGGAACAAATGAAACGGGCGAGGTCAAGCTGTACCACATGCTCACCGCGATGCACCCCGGCATGGAGAAGAAATACGGCAACTTCTGCTACTCCAGTCACTTCGGGTGCGATCCCGGCGAGTACTTCCTCCGCCACCACATCGAGCAGCACATCGCCCTGGTGGAAGAAGGCGGCCAGCCCACGTTGCGGCATCATCCGGACTACCTCTGCTCGACACCCTCGTTCGGGGCGAGCCGGCACCTTCCGTATCTCGACGACGCGAATACGGTCATTGAATCGCACGTCATCCTGAAAGACGACTTCCACATCCGCTTCCACAAGGTGAAGACGGCCCGGAAGGTCGTCATCCAGGAAGGCGGCGCGGCGCTGGGGTTCGACAGCGGCAAGCCCGCGGTCCGGTCCGGCGACGGGTGGGAGTTCTGCGAACACGAAGGACGGTGGAGTTTTGTGCGGTCGCTGGCGGGCTACGACGGCGGGATCCCGGCGGGAATCGACGGCGCGCGGGAGGAATGCAACGTCCTGCATCGTTTCTCCATCGTGCCGGGCATGAAGAGGGAAAGCGGCTTTGACGGGAGCGTTATCGTCGGCCTCCTGATCGCCGCTTCCGGCAGAACCGCCGACCCGGCGGACCTGCGCAAGCTGGTCCGGGAGGTGAATGTCGACGGCAACAGCGTCACGGTGTGCTTCCGCGACGGAGAACGCGTCTTCACGCAGTTCATGGACGAGCTTGCGGACGTGGACATTGAATTGAACGGCAGACCCGTCCGGGGCCGCGTCGTTTTCGCGAGAGTACAGCCGTCCGGAAAGGGCTCGATACTGACTGAAGATCTTGTGATACGGGAACTCAATTAGGAGACGATGCGCCATGCTATACCCCATTGATACGGCGACGCGGACCCGGATTGACCTGTCGGGAATCTGGCAGGCGGTGTTCGACTGGGAAGACAAAGGGCTCAAGGAGAAATGGTTCGAGAACCCGCCCGCGGGGCGCGACATTGCCGTCCCGGCGAGCTGGAACGACCAGTTCCAGGACTGGGCGGCTCACAACCACGTCGGGACCGTGTGGTATTACCGGGATCTCTACGTGCCCGAGGATTGGATCGGCGGGAAGAACGTGTTCGTGCGGGTCGGGTCGGCCATGTACCACGCCACCGTCTGGGTGAACGGCAAGCTCATGTGCGAACACGAGGGCGGATACATGCCTTTCGAGTGCGAAGTCTCCTCCGCGCTGAACAGGCAGGGCGGGAACCTGCTGGTCGTGCGCGTCAACAACACGCTGTCGGACAAGACGTGCCCGCAGGGCAATCTTGATCCTTCGCTCGGCGGAATCGCCGCCTGGCGCGTGGGTAACTTTCCCAACGTGCACTATGATTTCTTCCACTACGGCGGAATCCACCGCCCCGTCGTGCTCTACAGCACCGGCAAGACCTACATCGACGACATCACGGTAAAGACGGCCATCAAAGGCGCCAGCGGCACGATCCGGTTTGAAACGGTCGTATCCGGCAAGGGCGCCGAGAAGCTGGAAGTGACCGTTGAAGGACGGACCGTGGAGACGGCGCTTCGCGGACAGGCCGGTTCGGGATCGGTCGTCATAAAGAACTGCGTCTTCTGGTGCCCCGAGACGCCCCGCCTGTACGACGCCCGCTTCCGGCTGTACGGCAAGGGCGGAAAGCTCCTGGACGAGTACACGCTGCCTGTCGGCGTGCGGACCGTTGAGGTCTCGGGGAAATCCATTCTCCTGAACGGAAAGCCGGTCTACCTGAAGGGATTCGGCAGGCACGAAGACCTGCACGTGATCGGCAAGGGGCTCAGCCTTCCATGGCTCGTCAAGGACTTCAGCATCATGAAGTGGATCAACGCGAACTCTTTCCGGACCAGCCACTACCCGTATGCCGAAGAGGTCATGCGGATGGCGGACCGCTGGGGGTTCCTGGTGATCGACGAGAGCTCCGCGAACTCGCTCTCCTTTGCGGTGAAGGACATGAGCAGGACGCTGGCCGTCCATCGCCGGGAGATACGGGAGCTTTACCAGCGCGACAAGAACCATCCCAGCGTGATCATGTGGAGCGTATCGAACGAAAGCGAAACCAACAAAGAGCAGAGCGTTCCCTACTTCAAGACAATACGCGACGACCTGCGGAAGCTCGACGACACGCGTCCCATAACGATCGTGGTATGCGTCGGACAGCACGGAGAGAAGACCGCCTCGATGTTCGACGTCGTCTGCTACAACCAGTATCCGGGCTGGTACAGCCATTACGGCCGCGTGGAAAAGGTCGCCGCGAATGTTGCCGAGCACGTCCGGTCCACGTATGAGCTGTTCGGCAAGCCCATCATCTACACCGAGTTCGGGGCCGACGCGATCAGCGGCATGCACGCCGACATTCCCGAGATGTGGACGGAAGAGTACCAGAAGGAAATCATTCGGGTTATCATCGAGGCGCTGCGCAAATGCGACTGCGTGGTCGGCGAGCAGGTGTGGAACTTCGCCGATTTCAAGACGGGCCAGCACACCCACAGGATCGTCTACAATCACAAGGGCGTTTTCACGCGGGACAGAAAGCCGAAAATGGCGGCCCACTATCTCAGGGACGCCTGGTCGGCCGAAGGCGCGCGCTGGGGAATACCGTTTGAATACGGGTTCCCCCAGGAGCGTCGGCAATAACTCACGGATCGGGGTCAACCCTGAAAATAGAAGTTGCGGACTGGGGACGGGCGTGCGATATTCCAGGTTATGGCACGCAGACTCAGGGTTCGGTTCGCCGGCGCAATCTATCATGTGACTTTCCGGGGAAACGCCCGCCAGGGGATTTTTGCGGACGATCGGGACCGTGAGCGGCTCACGGCGCGGGTGGCTGAGAGCGCCGAGGATTTCGGCGTGCGCGTCTACCTGTACTGCTGGATGAACAATCACGGTCATCTTCTTGTCGAAACGCCGGCGGGGAATGTAAGCGCTTTCATGGGCAGCGTGCTCACGGGGTACACGGTCTACTACAACCTGAGGCACGGCCGGAGCGGGCACTTGATGCAGGGGCGGTTCAAATCACCGCTGGTGGCGGGCGATGACTATCTGCTGCGCCTGAGCCGTTACATTCACCTGAATCCGGTCCAGGTGAAGCCCTGGTCGCAAAAGCCATTGGAGGAGCGGGTGATTCGCCTGCGCGGGTACCGGTGGAGCAGCTACCGCGGGTACGCAGGGCTGGGCCCGGCGGAGGAATGGGTGTGCCGGGAGCCGCTGCTGGTCCTGACGCCGGGCCGCGGCGAAGCGCAGCAACGCTACAGTCGCTACGTTGAGGGAGGGTTGCGGCAACCGGACGAGGAATTCGTGCGCGAGGTAGCCGACGCGACGCTGGCTCTTGGACCGGAGAGTTTCCGCCAGGACGTCATGCGTCAGCACGAAGACTTGATCAAGCGGGGGAGGAAGCGGGAGGACGTATCGCTGCGACACATTCGGGTGAGCGAATCGGCGGACTACGTGTTGACGGAGGTTTGCGCGCAACTTGGTGTGGATGTGGGGGAGGTCCAGCGACGCCGGCGGGACAGCACCAACCGAGCCGTGGCCGCACTGGCGTTGGTGCGACGCTGCGGGATGACGGAGCGCGAAGTGGCTACGCGTCTTGGTTTGGGCAGCGGCGCGGCGGTCAGCTATCTCATCCGTCGGATCAAAGAACGGGCCCGGACGGATGCCGCAACCGCCCGACTGGTCGAGCAAACGGGCCGGCGCCGCGAATAACTTCTATTTTCAGGGTTGACCCTGCGTCTGCCCCGAAGCCGCCGTGCAGCTCATTCCTTCCTTTCCTTTCGGCAACACAGCCTCTAAGATCGTAACCCTCACGATCGAGCCGGGACCCTATCGCACAGGGGGGAAGAACAGCGCGACGATCGTGACCGTGGCGCGGTAGCCGCGAGAAGCCGGGAACGGAAACTGCAGTTACGCGAAAACCAACAGACAAGGGAGCAAGATGGACAGGGCGACACTTTCGTTAGCATTGGCTGTGGGCGCCGCGGTTGCGGCGGAGGCGGCGGAAATCTCGGGATGGCGCGGCGACGGGTCGGGCAGGTTTCCTTCGGCCAACCCGCCCCTGCACTGGACTGCCGATTCCAATGTCGTGTGGAAGACGGAGATGCCGTCATGGGGAAACGGGTCGCCCGTCCCGGCCGGCGACAGGATCTTCCTGGGCGCCGAACCCACCCTCCTCGTATGCGTCTCGCAATCGGACGGGAGCATCCTCTGGCAGGCCACCAACTCGTATCTCGACGCGCTGAGCCCGGAGGAGGTCGAAAAGGCCAGGGCGATGCAGGCCCAGGCCGAGGCCGTCCGGAATCGGATACGGGACACGGAGCGCCAGCGAAACGAGAAGCAGAAACAGCTTGATCCCATCAACGCCATCCGCTCGCGCATGAACGACCTGCAGCGGAAGCTGGAGCTCATGACGAAGCCCGACGAACTCGCCGGGCGGATTGCGGAAGTCGAGAAGCAGGCCGGCGGGGCGGCTGCCGCGCTGGCCGAGAAGCCGGACGACGGAGGCCGGAAGCGGCGGCACGAGGAGCTGACCCGGGAGCTGGCGCTGCTCAGGGACAAGGAGCTGGTCGCGAAGGGGATCGCCGACGCCGGCAACGAACTCGCCCCGAAAGAGGCCGAAGAAAAGGAGCTGAAGGAAAGCATCGACGCCTTCAACCGCCGGATCGGCGAACTGCGCAACGAACTCAAACCGCTGGAGAAGTACGACATGCCGTCCACGCACGGGGCCAACGGGTACTCGACGCACACCGCCGTGAGCGACGGCACGGACGTGTTCGTGCTTCGCGGGCACGGCATGGCCGCCTGCTATTCGCTCAGCGGCGAGCGCAGGTGGATCCGCTTCATCGCCAGGTCAACCGAAGGCTGGGGCCACAGCGCATCGCCCGTGCTGGTCGACGATCTTTTCGTGGTGCAGATGCAGGGGTTGACCGCCCTCGACAGGAAGACGGGCGAGACCGTCTGGACGGCGCCGGATGCCAGGGCGCGGTGGGGAAGCCCGATTGTAGTGAGGATCGGGGGCGAGGCCGTTATCGTCACTCCCGGCGGCGACTTTGTGCGCGCGCGGGACGGCGCGATGCTGGCCGCAAAGCTGCTTGGCCTGGAATACTGCGCGCCGGTGGCGGACGACGGGGTCGTTTACTTCATCCAGAAGGGAGGCAAGGCCTTCAAGCTGCCTGAAAAGATCGGCGGGGAATTCAAGCCGGAACAGCTCTGGACCGCGTCCGAAATCCCGGGTGACCGCTACTACGCTTCGCCCGTTGTCCACGACGGCCTGGTTTACGCCATCAATCAGCAGAGCCATCTCGTCGTGATCGACGCGACAACCGGCGCCCCTGTCTACGACAGAAAGCTCGACCTGAAGGCCACGGTCTATCCGAGCATCACCCTTGTCGGCGGACACCTCCTTGCCTGCGGAGAGAACGGGAACACGGCGGTGTTCGAGCCCGGCCGCGAATACAGGGAGATTGCGCGCAACCCGCTCGAGGCTTTCCGAAGCTGCCCGGTTGCCAAAGGGGATCGCCTCTACATAAGGGGCATGAAGCACCTCTACTGCATAGGCGCCGGCGGCAGGTAGCCGGCGCAGACCGCCGCCGGCCGCCGACAAAGTCGGCACCACCCCGCCGGTCCGCCACGGCGTGGCCGGCGTGGCGCGCCGGAGCTTCCGGGCGAAGGCGGCAGGCCCCGCGGTTCCCCACCATGTGACTGAGGCACTACTCGGGGCTTCCCGTTCATCTTGACGCCACCGCACGTTGTCGTTAAGGAACAAAGAGCAACAACCCAACCCGGTAGAAAAGCGATGGCGCAAATTGTGTTCTTGGGAGCCGGTTCGACGGTGTTTGCCAAGAACGTGCTGGGCGATACGATACGGAGTCCCGCGCTGCATGACGCGCGCCTGGCGCTGTACGACATTGACGCGAAGCGCCTAAATGAGTCGCGGCGCACGGCAGGACGCTGCCGGCCTACAAAGCTGCGGCGCGATCTTCCCGAACGACCGCGCGCGGCGCGGACCCGGACCGGGACAGCGCGATGAAGCGAGACAGGCAGACAAGCAGGACAATCGGTACGGCGCGAACGCTCGGCGCAACGGCCATCGCGGCCCTTTGGCTGGCGGGGGCGGCAGGCGGCCGGGCCGCGGACGGGCCGGCGGCGCAGCCGGCCGGAACGGCCGGGACTCCGTCCGCGGCGGACGAGGCCGTGGTGCTGGACCACTCGACGCTGTGGCGGATGTTCCGCGTCCGCGACGCCGTGCACGTGCGCCATACCAACGGGGTATTGGCCCGCGCGGCGCTGAGTTGGTCGGGGCACGAGTGGCAACCGATAGAATGGGATGCGCGCAACACGTCGCCGACGCCCCCTGCCGATTGGGCGGCCCCTGAGTTCGACGACAGCGCCTGGCCACGCGAGCGCCTGCCCCAACCTTCGTTTTCCGCGGTGCAAGTTCCGAACCAGTCGGGCAACACCGGTTCGCTCAACTTTTTCGACACCGTTGTGGTGCTGATGCGCGCCAAGTTCACGGTCAAGGATCCGGCCAAAGTGAAGTCGTGCCGGCTCTCCGTGGACTACTGGGGAGGATTCATCGTCTATGTCAATGGCCGGGAGGCCGCGCAGCGGCACATTTTGCCGGGCGGGACGAACCTGCTGGATAAGGTTGCGGAGGACTACCCGCTGGAGGCGTGGACCTCGCCGGACGGAAAGCCGATCAAGGTCAATGAGGATGTCAGGACGAAGTTCCCAGACCGCATGGCACAGCGGGATCGCCGGCAGCGCGACCTGGAAATACCGGCCGGGCTCTTGCGCCCGGGCAGCAATGTGGTGGCCATCGAGCTGCATATGGCGCCGATCGAATACCGGGCCATGACCGCATACTGGCAGCGCTGGGCGCCCATCGGCTTGTTCACCGCGCGCCTGAACGTTTCGCCGGCCGCCGCGGCCGCGCCTGCGCGCCCCGCCGGAATTCACGTCTGGAACTGCGCGGCCTACGACACGGTGAGTGTGTTCGACTACGGCGACGCGGCTCTGTCCCTGCAGCCGATCGTGGTGCGCGCCGCCCGCAACAGCGTCTTCAACGGGCGGCTGATGGTCAGCTCCGACCAACCGATCCGTGGTCTGAAGGCGACCGTTTCGGACTTGGCTCAAGGCGGCAGCCGGATTCCATCCTCCGCTGTCCGCGTCCGGTATGCCGTGCCGGCCACGCCCGGCAAGTCCTGGGCCGCTCCGTATCGTTTCGACGGCCTGCTGGACGCGATTCCCGCGGAAATCCCCGTCAGCAATATCACCGTGCCGGCGCGCGATTTGGCCGGCGGGTTGCTGCCCTATTCGGACGACCCGGACGCGGTGCCCGGCGCGTTGACCGGCGGCGCGGCGGCGCCGCTGTGGTTCACGGTCCGCGTGCCGAAGGATGCCGGCCCGGGCACGTATGAGGGCACGGTCACGGTGTCGGCGGAGGGCCTCGCGCCCACCGCCGTCAAACTGCAGGTTAACGTCCGCGACTGGGTCATGCCGGACCCGAAGGATTTCCGGATCCAGAACTTCCTCTACAACGCGGAAGAGGTTGCGGCCGTGCACTACGGGGTGCCCAACTACTCGGACAGGCACTTCGAACTGGCGGGCAAGTCCCTGGCTCTCCTGGCGGAGGCGAACTCGCGCCAGGTGCAAGTCAACCTGTCGGTCGGTTTCGCCGGGCGGGGCAACCCCGAGTCGCTCGTCCGCTGGATCAAGCAGGCGGACGGATCATTCAAGCACGACTTCACGAACTTCGACAAGTGTCTGGACATGGTCGCGAAGTCCGTCGGCACGCCGAACACGCTGAGGCTGAACTGCTGGGGAGGGCCCGTTTCCCTGCTGGACCCGGCGACCGGAACGCTCTCGAACATGAATCCGCCGGGGGGAGAGGAAGGTTATCGCTTCTGGAAACCGGTGTTCGACGAAATCCTCAAGAAAGTGAAGGCGCGCGGCTGGCTGGGGCAGACGACGCTGGGCTGCAACATTCACTCCGGCAGGCCGTCGCCCGAACTGGTGGATCTCGCGCACAGGCTCTGGCCGGAGGGCGAGTGGAGCTGGACCAGCCATGCCGCCGGCGAGGGGATGCGGTTCCAGGGGAGCGACACGAATCTCCTCGTGACCGTCCGCCATTCCGACGGCGTATGGATGGCGGGGCCGAGCGGCAAGCTCCCGCCGCTCTGGGCGCTCGACGGACCTCGGCGCAACACCTTCTGCAACACCGTTCGCCACGTGATCAACGACAGCTCGGCTCCGCGGGAAGTGCGCCGGCTTGTCGAATTCGGCGCTCTCTACGGGGGCTACGACGGCGTGAGCGAGTTCGGGGCGGATGTCTTCCCCGTGAAGAAACCCGCCGGCGGCTATGCCATACCGCCGATCAGCTTTGGAGCGAATTGGGGGAATCCAAACAGCACACTGGCCCTTCTGTATCCCGGTCCGGATGGTCCGGTGAGCACCGAGCGCTTCGAGATGTTCCGCGAGGGCGTGGAACTGTGCGAGGCGATCATCTTTGTCCGCGCCGCGCTGCACAGGAACCTGCTCAGCGCCGGGCTGAAGGCGCGGGCGGAGAGCTGCTTGGGGGAGCGGTACCACTCCTTTGCGCTGGGCTTCTTCATGCCCCGCTACATGCAGGCCGCCGAGGACGCGAAGCTGCTGGACCTCGCCGGCGATGTGGCGCGGGAGGTGGGGAAGACGAGGTGATCGGTTGTCGG
>Ga0194125_10001883_pt1 | contig 35278 bp, 26 predicted proteins | sample TA2KigC250mmetaG_FD_148626 | JGI IMG/M metagenome (GOLD analysis project Ga0194125, IMG submission 148626) | Freshwater microbial communities from Lake Tanganyika, Tanzania - TA2015034 Kigoma Deep Cast 250m | ecosystem: Environmental > Aquatic > Freshwater > Lake | place: Tanzania: Lake...
CCACCGGCCCCGACGGACTGCGCGGGTGGTACGGGTTGCCTCTGGAGCTGTTCCGCGACCCCGCGCAACCCGACCGCCAGGTCGATTGCCAGCTCACCGACTTCGTGGTCGCCGGCCTCATGGCGGACTTCGCGCGCGCCGTCCGGGCGGACGACACGCCTCGCGAGGCCTACGGGGCGAAGGCCGATGAGTACGTGGCGCTGGCGCAGGAACTCGTGGACAAGTGGGACGCGCGGGGGAACTACAAGGAACTGGACGAGACCGGCGCGGTGTACATCACCGAAGCAGGCCTCAAGCCAACCAAGGGGCATCTGACGCAACCGAACAACAAGCATGCCAAGTACATCCGCGCGCTGCTGAGCCTCTACGCCGCGACCGGCAAGGACGAGTACGCGGCCAAGGCCATCCGGCTCGGCACGCGCTTCAAGCGTACGCTCTCCCTCGCCGACGACCGCTACGCCTGGAACTACTGGAACCCCGCCGGCGCGTGGGACATCAACCCCGATGACGCGGCCCAATGGAAGCACTGGATCGGCGCCGAGCACCGCAGCGGCTACTACAGCCTCTCCGTGTCCGCTGCAGTCCGTCTGTATGAGCACGGGCTCGTCTTCGACCGCGCCGACATCGATCGCTTCTTACGCACCCAGACCCAGGTCTGCTGGAACGGTGGCGCGCAGAACCCCTCCTGGTTCCGCACCGACGGCAAGCCCGCCGACGCGGGCCACGAGTACGTCTGCCCGCTGCTCGCGCCCTTCGACCCGCGCGTCCACGACCTCGCCTTCGGCGCCCGCGCCCAGGCTGCCCGCCTCGCCGCCAAAGACCACCCCTGGCAAGGCGGCCCCGTGGCCATGGAGTGGCTCGAGCTGAAGTACGTCACCTGCCCCCGGTGGCAGAGCGGCGAGCCCTCCGAAACCGACACGATGAAGCCCTTCCTCGCCAAGCCCGAGAACCGTGCGCTCGTCAACAGCCTCGCCTTCACCGTCGAAGGCACCGGCTACCAGGCGCCCCTGACGCCCGCAGACATGAACCCGATGCCGGGGAAGTAGAGGGAGCTACGCGGAGGCGAGGGCGCGGAGCAACGGAAACAGGGGACAGTCCTCGTCTCGTCTCGCGGCTGCGAGACGAGACGGGACAGTCCCGACGGCGATGGCGCTCTCGGCGCCGCCTCGCGTGTCGGGGAATACGTTCGGCGCGGGCGAGGGTTTCCTTGTGGGCAGCGCAATGGCCGCAGGCTGGGAAGCCTGCGCCACGAGCACTCAGATGGGTAGCTACCCGGCCTCCTCCCGCTCCTCATATTGGCGCTTGAGGGAATCGACGACGGAGGCGTCGGCGAGGGTCGTGGTGTCGCCGAGGACGCGGCCTTCGGCGATGTCGCGCAGGAGGCGGCGCATGATCTTGCCGCTGCGGGTTTTCGGGAGGTCGCCGGAGAAGATGACTCGCTGCGGGCGGGCGATGGCGCCGATCTTCCGGGCGACGTGCTCGCGGAGCTCGCCCTCCAGGTCCAAGGAGGGCAGCGTGCCAGCCTTGAGGGTCACGAAGGCCACGATCGCGGCGCCCTTGATCTCGTCATGGGCGCCCACGCAGGCGGCCTCGGCGACGCTCTGGTGATCGACGAGCGCGCTCTCGACCTCCATCGTCCCGATGCGGTGCCCCGCGACGTTGAGCACGTCATCCACGCGGCCCAGGAGCGTGTAGTAGCCATCCTGGTCGCGCTTGGCGCCGTCGCTGGTGAAGTAGAGGCCGGGCCACTTGGACCAGTACTGCTGGACGAAGCGCTCGGGGTCGCCGTAGATGCCGCGCAGCATGCCCGGCCACGGGCGGGTGAGGGCGAGGTAGCCGCCGCCCTTCCCGATCGGCTGTCCGTCCTCGGTGAGGATAGCGGCCTCGACTCCGGGTATGGGCACACCCGCCGAGCCCGGCTTCATGTCGTGAATGCCCGGCAGGGTCGTGATGAGTAGGTGCCCCGTCTCGGTCTGCCACCATGTATCGACGACCGGACACCGGCCGCCGCCGATCGTCTCGTAGTACCACATCCAGGCTTCCGGGTTGATCGGCTCGCCGACGGTGCCGAGCAGCCGGAGGGATGACAGGTCGTGCTGCTGCGGGAACTGCTTGCCCCACTTCATGAAGGCGCGGATCGCCGTCGGCGCGGTGTAGAAGATGGTGACGCCGAAGTCCTCGACGATCTGCCAGAACCGGTCGCGGTCGGGCCAGTCGGGAGCGCCCTCATACATGACGATCGTCGCGCCGGCGGCGAGCGGACCGTACACGACATAGGAGTGCCCGGTCACCCACCCGATGTCCGCGGTGCACCAGAAGACGTCGGTCGGGCGGAGATCGAAGACCATCTTCGTCGTGGCGAGGCAACCGGTGAGGTAGCCGCCCGTCGTATGGATGATCCCCTTGGGCTTGCCGGTGGTGCCCGAAGTGTACAGCGTGTAGAGCATGTCCTCGGAGTCCATTGGCTCGGGCTCACAGTACGGTTCGGCGTCCTGCATGGCGCGATGCCACCAGTGGTCGCGACCCTCGACGACCCGCAGCGGGAAGCTGCCGCGTTGCACCATGAACACGTGACGGATCGTGGGCGTGGTGCGAAGGGCGTAGTCGGCGTCGTGCTTCAGCGGGATGATCGTCCCGCGCCGGTAGCCGCCATCGGCGGTGATGAGCGCCGTGGCCTGCGCGTCGTTGATACGGTCGGCCAGGGCCTCAGCGCTGAAGCCGCCGAAGACCACCGAGTGCACGGCGCCGATCCGGGCGCACGCCAGCATGGCGATGACGAGTTCGGGGATCATCGGCATGTAGATCGCCACGCGGTCGCCCTTCCCGATTCCCCGGGCCTTCAGTGCGTTGGCGAACCGGTTCACCTCGCGGTACAGGTCCCAGTAGGTGAGGGTCCGGCGGTCGCCCGGCTCGCCCTCCCAGACGATGGCCGCCTTGTTGCGGAGTCCGTTGAACACGTGCCGATCGACGCAGTTGTAGCACGCGTTGAGCGTGCCGCCCACGAACCACTTGGCGTAGGGCGGCTCCCACTCCAGCACTTCGCTCCACGGCTCGAACCAGTGGAGCTGACGGGCCCAGTCGGCCCAGTACCCCTCCGGGTCGGCCGCGGCGCGTGCGTAGATCTCGGGGTCAGCGTACTGCGCCTGCGCGCGGAAGTCGGCGGACGGCTTCAGCACACGCCCTTCGGTCAACAGCTCGGCGATCTCGCCGCGGTGACTGGTCTCGCTCATGGTAACCCTCCGCCTGACTGGGCCCCTCGGCGGGAGCACCCGCCTGCACGCTCCCGCCCGGGCTACAGTAATACAGTATCTGAATTCTCGTTAGTTCCCCAGAACGACCTGGGGGACCTTCCTGCTCCCGGCGATGCGTCCGGCATTCGCGCGGGGCGCCTCCACCTGCAGCGTCTGCCTGCCCCAGGGCGAGCGTGACGGGAGCCGGACTACGAGGGCTGAGTCGTCGCCGGCGCCTTGCGTTTCGGGATGGCGAGCAGGAGGTTGTCGCGCGGGTCGATGTCGATGTCCCGAGGCTCGTCGCGGGTCACGAAGCGGAACTCGTTGTGGGCCCCGGTGAGCTTGCCGGTGTCGAGGGTCTTGCCGGAGGGTGTGACCACCTGTAGATCGATCGGCATCCGGTAGGGCGGATCGCTCTGTTGGTCGAGGGTGATGACGGTCTCCCACTCGCCGCTACCCAGTGACTGCGTACGCCAGTCGTAGACCAACACGATGGTCCCGGTGCGTTCGAGCCACTCGTCGAAGAACCAGTCGAGCTTCTGCTTGGAGCGCTTCTCCGCCTCGGCCTCGAACTGGGCGATCGTGCCGAGACCGTAGCGGCGATCGTCGAGGAAGCCCTTCAGTGTCGCGTAGAAGGCCTCGTCGCCGATCACCTGCCGGAGCATGTGCAGCACGTAGGCGCCCTTCGAGTAGACGACGCCCATGTAGGAGCCCTGTTGGTTGAAGGGGTCGGTGTCGATGATCGCCTCTTCGGGCGGGTTCTGGTTCAGGAAGTGGTACTGCTGCTTGGCGTCCCAGAGCGCGCGGCGGAAGGCCTTCTCGCCGAGGGTATGCTCGACGTACACGATGCTCGAGTACTCGGCGAAGCCCTCCGCCAACCAGCCCGCGCCCGGGCCCTGCGGCATGACCAGGTTCCCCCACCACTGGTGCGCGATCTCGTGGGCAATCACCGCATCGAACAGCTTGGTGATGCGGCTGTTCTTCTGGAACAGAATCTCCCCGAGCAGCACCATCGACGTCGGGCTGTACCCGCCGGGGAAGAAGGGGATCTCGGCAATCGCCAACTTGTCGTAGGGGAACTTGCCGTACAGCCTCTCGAACAACTCGACCGACCGCTTCGCGACGGCCAGGACGTGCTCGGCGCGCGCCGCGTCCTTCTTCCAGAGCAGCACGGTGATCGGCACGTCGCCCGCCTTGCCCTCGAGCTTCTGCCAGGGACCGGCGGCGATGGCGACGCCCATCGCGTTCTGCTTGCACTCCCACTCGTAGGTGGTGCCGCCATCGGCCGCCGGTTTCTCCGACTTGAGCACGCCCGGACCAAGTGCGAACTGCCCCTTCGGCACCGTGATGCGCACCGTGACGGGGCTGCGGAACTCCAGGTAGCCGATCGCCGGGCACCAGCGGGACTCAGGCCGCAGGTAGCTGCCCTCGGTGCTGAGCACATCTCCGGCCGGCAGTAGGCGCTCCTTGCCGAAGCCCTTGTAGCGGATGGTCACCTCCGAATCGCGCCGCGAGTCCACAGGGCCCTTCGGGCTGACGGTGATCCACTCACCCTCGCGTTTCCGGTCGGCGGGCTTGCCGGCCACGGTCAGCTTCTGGATGGTGCACTCCGGGCTGAGGGCGAGGTCGAACTCCCGCACCTTCGCCCGCTTGGCGCGGATCGAGAAGCGGGCCTCGGCGGTCAGGGCGTGCTTCTTGGGGTCGAGCGTCACGTCGATGGCGTACCCCGTGATCCGGACCTGGCTCTCTCGCCGCTGGGGATGCCCCGCGGGGGTCGCGGCGCCGCCCGCCGCTCCGCCCCCTCCCCCACCTCCTCCGCTCGGGGCCACGGTGCCGGTGCCCTGGTCCGCACGGCGCTTGGCCTCTTCGCGGGCCTTGGCGACCTTCTCGAGTTCCTCCTTGGGCGCCTTGTTCTTGGGGTCGAGCTCCTGGGCGCGCTTGAACTCCTGCTCGGCCTCATCGGTCTTGCCGCGCTGCATTAGCTCCTTGCCGCGCTCGACCGCCTGCTTGGCCTCCTGCTTCCTCTGTACGACCACCGCGTTGTAGGCGCCGAGCCCGAGCGCCACACACACCACGAGAAGCAGCAGCCCGACCTGCCACCCGCGCCCGCGGCGGTCGCCGGTCGGCCGGGAGAGCAAGCGGATCACGTAGCCGATGGCCACGATGGCCACAATCGCGAAGACGAAGGTCAGTGCAGGCATGGATCGTAGGGTTACGCCGCCGAGCCTCGACCTTAGATTGGCTGTCCGTGGGCAGAATGCCTGCACCGGCCGGCAGGAACAAACCTCGCGGACGGCGTAAGAGTCTATCGATTCGGCGTGCGGGAGGTGGGCGATGGCCGGGAACGACTCCCCCAGTGTCACCCGACGGGCGTGGACGCGCATGGTACTGTGGGGCGCGGTCGGGCTGTCGCTGCTGCCCTCGTGCCGTAGGGCCGCGGGCGGCCCGCGGTCGCCCGCGCAGAACTGGGCGGAGCTGGGGCGCGTGTGGCGAGAGATGGGGTCGTACGTGAGTCGCGGCAAGGTGGACCTGCGGCGGCGGAGAGGGCTGAAGCGCCTGAAGGACGACATGGGGGGCGCACTCGACGCTGTGTCGGCCTCGCCGGAACTGAGAGTCGCGTTCGAGGGCCGGTGGGAGTGCATCGACTTGCCCTACGCGATGGAGGAGGCCTTCAGGCGCGATCACATGACGTGCTACGATATGGCTCTGACACCGGCAATGAGGTCGGGGCCCGAGATCGAGGCGCAGGTCGAGCAGTTGAAGGCCCTGGAGGCTGAGGGCAAGCTGACGACTGAGGCGGCACGCAAGGCCGCTGCGGCGTTGGCGCTCCAGGCGGAGTACCTGGCGCAAGGCGCCCTGGCGGGCACCCCCGGTGCGGCGCACATCAAGCCCGGTGCGGGGGCCCAGAAGGCTGGGGAGCAGCTCGTCGAGATGACGGTGGACCGACCCGGGATGCTTGGGGGAGTGCCCCCGAGCGCCGGGACGACGGAGCGGGGCAAGGAGGGTGCGCGGTGAGCCGGTGGGAGGACATGCCGTTCGCGCGTCGCGCCTGGCTGAAGATGGCGCTGTGGGGTGCGGCGGGACTGTCGCTACTGCCGTCTCGTTGGCTGGCCAGCTCGTCCTCGGGGGCGGACGAGGGCGGCGCGTCTGAGGGGAGGGCCGACGCACACGCGCCGCTTCTGGCGCGTTGGGCGGAGCTGGGCCGCGTGTGGCGGGACTGGAGCGCGGCGGCCAAGCCGGAGGCTCGGTTCACGGTCGTTCAGCAATGGGAGCGCCGGCGGGCGGAGCTCTGGAAGGAGACCGATGCGGCCCTTGGGGCCCTCCCGGCCTGGCCGGAGCTTCGGCTCCTCTTCGTAGAGCGGTCCTTGTGGATCGCTGACCACGAGATGAGCGACCGGTGGGCCGCCACCTGCTACGTCGTCGTCGGCCCGATGTACGAGGACGTTGGGCGGGCCATCTTCCGGCAGACGGGTGAGCTGGAGAAGCTTGTGGCCGAGGGGAAGCTCACGCGCAAGGCCGCCGAAGGCGCCGCGCACCGGCTGGCACTCCACGCTGAGTACAAGCTGCGGTCAGAGGAGGCCTGGGAGAAGGCGAACCCACCCGAGCGATTCGCCGAGGCTGAGGCGGCCGGCACCGACGATGTTGAGGCTCTCCTTGACTGGCGAGAAGTGAACCGGATCGAGAGGGCCTACAAGGCCGGTCGCCTGCCGACGGGTGCGGCTGCTGAGCTGGCAGGCCGACGGGTCGTCGAGCTGATTGCCGATGACCTCGGAATGCTCGCCGGGGAGCCGACCGAGGAGGAACTGCCGACGCCCAAGCCTGCCGACGACGCTGCGAAGGAGGGCGGATCGTGAATCGATGGGATGAGGTTCCGCTGACGCGGAAGGGTTGGCTGCGGATGGCGTTGTGGGGTGCGGCGGGGCTGTCGCTGCTGCCGGCGTCGCTGCTGGGCTGCAAGCGCAAGGTGCCGCCGCCGACGTGCTACGCCCCGCCGCCGCCGGACCCGAAGTCCGTGACGCTGGGCATGAACGCGAAGCCGGTGGAGGGCGACGGCGTGCTCGCGCGGTGGGCGGAACTCGGACGCATCTGGCGGGAGCTGAGCGCGCACTCGCGTGGGAAGTACGAGGGCAAAGAGGGCGAGAAGAAGCTCAAGGCCCTCGAAGCCGAGATGGCCAAGGCGCTGACCGCGCTGCCGGCGTGGACCGAGCTGCGGAGGCTGTTCGAGGAGCGCGCTGCGCACGTCTACCGCGAGCACTACTTCCTCGCGACGTGCTACAGGATGGCGCCCTGGAACCCGATGCAGGCGCAAGGCGATGTCGAGAAGCAGATGACCGCGCTGCAGAAGCTCATCGAGGAGGGGACGCTCACGAAGGAGGCCGCCGAGAAGGCGGCGCAGGCGGTGGCGGCGGACGCGGAGTACCTCACGCAGTTGCGCGCCATGTACGACGGCGGCGAGGCGGCGCGCGCCAAGTTCGAGCCCGTGCATGAGGCGTACCAGGCGGGCAAGCTCAAGCCGGGTGAGGGCGCTGAGCGCGCGGGTCGGCATGTCGTCGAACTCGAGGTGGACAAGCCCGGACTGCTGACCGACACGGAGGGGTAGGCCGTCGTTCCTGTCACCCATCACCCGTCACCTGTCACCTACCTTGTACTCGGTCATCTTCGAAGCCACCCAGGCCTGCAACCACGACTGCCTGCACTGCTACAATGTGTGGAAGTGCGGCCGCCCCTACCCCCAGGGGCAGCTGGACACGCCCGGCACGCTCAAGCTGATCGACCGCATCATCCGGCAGACGCGCCCGCGCATCTTCAGCTTCACGGGCGGCGAGCCGCTGCTGCGGCCCGATCTCCTGCAACTTATCGAGGCAGTCAGTCGTAGGGGAATCACGGTGAACCTGCTGACCAACGGGTCGCTGCTCACCGATCAACTGATCGAGAGCCTCGTGAGTGGGGGCGTGTCGCTGTTCGAGATACCGCTGCTCAGTGGGGATCGCGCGGAGCACAACCATCTGACGCGGTCGCACTCCTTCGACCGTGTCACGGAGGCCCTGGCGACGATCAAGCTGGCCGGTGCGCACGCGGTGAGTGTGTTTGTGGTCACAAAGCGCAACTGGGACCACCTGCACGACATGCTGCGAATCTCGTTCGCGCTGGGAGTCGATGGCGTGATGGTGAACCGCTTCAACCCCGGGGGCAGCGGCTTGCAGAACCTGGCTGAGTTGCTGCCCACGGTGGAGCAGACCGCGGAGGCGCTGCGGGTCGCGAACGACGCGGTCGAGGAGTTCAGCCTGCCGATCTCGGTATCGGTGCCGATCCCGCCCTGCCTGATCGACCTGAAGGCCTACAATCGGCTGAACTTCGGCTTCTGCGCTGCGGGCACCGACCGCGCTTACTACACGTTCGATCCCTTGGGCAACCTCCGCATGTGCAACCATAGCCCGACGATCCTCGGCAGCATCCTTGCAGGCAGTTTCCGGCGCTTCATCCGGGGGGAAGCGGCTCGTGCGTTCAACCGCGAGGTGCCTCCCGAATGCGCTGATTGCGCGAGGGTCGCCGAGTGTCGGGGGAACTGCAAGGCCGCGGCGGAGCAGGCCTGCGGCAGCCTGTGCGCGCTAGAGCCATTCGTCGCCGCCAACGAAACCCGCCGCACGCTGCCTCGTCAATCGTAGTGAGCATTGAGTATCGAGCACTGAGCATCAGCCGAGACGAGGACTCAGCGTGCGGGAGGAGTCGAGATGACCGTCATTGACCTCACGGAAAAGGCCGCACGTCTCATCGAGCAGATCGAGACCGTCATCGTGGGCAAGCGCCAGACGGTAAGGCTGACCGTGGCGGGCTTGCTGTGCGGGGGGCACATCCTGATCGAGGACATCCCCGGGGTCGGCAAGACGATGCTGGCCAAGTCCCTGGCGAGGGCGCTGGAGTGCGACTTCAAGCGCATCCAGTTCACGCCGGATCTGCTGCCGGCCGACGTGCTGGGGGTCTCGATCTACAACCAGGCAACCGGGCAGTTCGAGTTCCGCGAGGGCCCGATCTTCGCGAACGTGGTGCTGGCGGATGAGATCAACCGCGCGACACCCAAGTCGCAGTCGGCGCTGCTGGAGGCGATGGAGGAGTTCCAGGTGACGGCCGACGGCCGCACGCGGGAGCTGCCGCGGCCCTTCTTCGTGATCGCCACCGAGAACCCGATCGAGTACGAGGGCACGTACTCCCTGCCCGAGGCGCAGCTCGACCGCTTCCTCATGCGCGTCTCGCTGGGCTACCCGAGCCCGGCGGATGAGGTGGACATCCTGACCCGCCAGGTCAAGGAGCACCCGATCCACCGGGTGACGCCGGTGCTGAGCCAGGACGACGTTGTCGAGCTCCAGGACGCCGTACGCGACGTGGTGATCGACGACACGCTGAAGGAGTACGCGGTGCAACTCGTCGATCGCACGCGCTCGCACCCGGCGGTGCAGCTCGGCGCCAGCCCGCGCGGGTCGCTCGCGCTGATGCGCTGCGGGCAGGCCCTGGCCGCGATCGCCGGCCGCACCTACGTGATTCCCGAAGACATCCAGAGCGTGGCGCACGCCGTGCTGGGCCACCGGATCATCGTGAAGCCCGAGCAGCGTATTCGGGGCCTCGGGCCGGAGCACGTCGTCGGGGACATCCTCCGTTCGGTGGATGTGCCGATCCTGGCGGAGTCTGCGTAGACGGCAGTCCGCAACTTGGCAAGTTCGCAAGTGCCTCAGGGACGTCGCGCCATGGAGACCACCGTCGGCCAACTGAAGATCGGCAAGAGCCTGGCGCTTCTGATCGGGGCGTTCTTCATCCTCGTCGTGGCTGTGCTGCTCCACGTGGAGTACCTCTACTACATGGCGCTGGCCCTGGGCGTCACGCCGATCGTCGCGTACGTGACGGGACGGCTGACGCTGCGCGCGGTCACGGCGCAGCGCGAGTGCCCGGCGGTCGCGAAGGCCGGCGAGCGGGTGCCGATGCGGCTCACGCTGACGAACACGGCGCCGGCGCGCACGGGCTTGATGGTCGTCCGCGACCACCTGCCCTCGGGGTTGCAGGCGGAGGGCGCCACCGAGCGATACGTGATGGACATCGCGCCGGGCGAGACCGTGGCGGTGCACTACCCGCTCCTGGCGCGCCGCCGCGGCGTGTACTACCTGGGCTACGTGGACCTCGCGTGCACCGATCCGCTGGGTCTGTTCAACTACGAGCAGGAGAAGACCGCCGAGGGCGTGCTCGTGGTGCACCCGCGGGCGATCCCGCTGCCGCGCGTGCGGCCTCCGGCGGCCGGGATGCTGGTGACGAACCGCCTGCGGGCGCGGAAGCGCGGCGAGGGGACGGACTTCGCGGGCGTGCGCGAGTACACGCCCGGCGATGATCTGCGCCGCATTCACTGGAAGGCGACCGCAAGGCGCGGCAAGCTGACGGTGGTGGAGTACGAGTCGGGTGAGGCGAACAATGTCGCGGTCGCGCTGGACCTCTCGCCGGAGTACCACGCGGGCGAGGAAGACGAGCACACGCTGGAGTACGGCGTGACTCTGGCGGCGTCGATCGCGGCGCAATGCCTGCGGAGAGGGTCGGAGTTCTCGCTGGTCGCCGAGGGCCATGACAGTCACTCACATCGTTCGCTGATCTCCGAGCAGGCTGAGCCGACCGTGATGGACGCGCTGGCGCGGGTTCGCGCGAACGCGGGCGAGACATTCGCCCAGACGCTCACGGCCTTCGAGCCGTGGCTGCCGCCGGGGAGTGGCGTGGTGGTCATCAGCCCCGCGGTGGGCCCGGAGGCCGTGGCAGCGGCGCGGCGACTCGTGGCGCTGGGGCACGGGGTCTTGTGGGTGAGCCTGGTCGCGTCGAGCTTCGCCACGAACGGGCAGCGGCCGCCGGCGGATGAGGGGGCGTATGAGGAGCTGGCGCACGGCCTGGCGGGAGCGCGCTGCGCCGTCCGGCAGATTCGGCGGGGCGACAGCCTGGCGCTGCGGATGGGGGTGAACCTCGGTGCGCGCTGACCCGAACGCCCTCAGGCTGCTTCCCCCATTGTACCTCGGCGTGTTCACCATGGCGGCGGCGGCGGTCGCGGCTCTGGGCCTCGCGATCGACTCGCCCGAGTTCACCGTCCGCGCGTATCTGCTGATCACGATCGGCCTCGCCGCGAGCTTCCTGGGCGCGTACCTCGGGCGGAACCCCGCCCTTGTCGGCGCGCTGATCGCCTCCTTCGTGTTCCCGCTGCTGGTCTTGGCCAACACGGGAGCGGGGATCACGCGCCTCTTCTGGCCCGATGAGACGCTGGGGGAGCACTCGCTGCTGCTGCCGACGATGGCGGTCTGGGGCATCATCGCGGTCAGCTTCGCCCAGGTCAGCCGGCCGAACTCCATCTTCATCTTCGTGTGCGGGCTGGTCGTCTTCGGGCTGACGGGCACGGTGAACCTGAACCAGTCTCTGCTGGTCTGCTTCTTCGTGTTCCTGCTGGCCACGTTCTTCGTGTGGAGCTACAACGGGGCGCTCAACCTGCGGGAGCGCGCCGAGGCGGCGGGCCAACGCATCCCGCCGCAACCGGGTCGGTGGGCGCACATGCAGGTCGGCGTGGCGGTCGCCCTGGTGGCGGTGGTGTTCGTCGCCTCCGTGCTCGCCGGCTATCCGACGTACGCCTCAACCCGCAGCTTCTTCATCGGCCCCGCCTCCATGCCCTACCGCCCGCCGACGCAGCTCGCCCTCATGCGCAACTATGCGGGCTTCTCGGACCAGTTCGTCCTCGCCGGCGGCCGACTGACGCTGAACGACGACCCCGCCCTGACGGTGAAGGCGAACGCCCCGGCTCTCTGGCGGGGCCTGGCGTACGACTCCTACACGCAGCACGGATGGCGGCGCACGATCCCCGGCAACGACTACGAACTCCCCGAGTCGCCGCCCCGCTCCGGCCGCTACCACCTCTGGGAGGGCAACTGGAACGGTCCGCAGACGGCCCAGGTGAAGCGGATCCGCCAGACGATCACAACGCACACGCCCACCGGGGGAGTCCTCATCGGCGCGGCGACGCCGGCCTCCGTTCACGGCCTGAGCTTCCGGATCGCGCCCTCCGTGGACAGCTACGGGTGCCTGCACGCTCGTGGCCTCGGGACCAACGAGCAGCGCTACGAGATCGAGTCGGTCGCCGCGACGCCAACCGAGGATGAGATGAGGCAGGCACCCGCCGAGTACCCCGAACTCGTCAGCGCGTACTACCTCCCGGTCCCGCCGGGCACCCGCGCAGAGCTCCAGGACCTGGCCGACCGCCTGACGGCGGACCGGGCCAGTCCGTATGACAAGGTCCGGGCCATCGAGGAGTACCTCTACGAGGAGTGCCGTTACACGCTGGATGTGCCGCCGATCCCACCGCAACAGGACGCCGTGGCGTACTTCCTGCGCACGACCCACCGCGGCGCGTGTGACCTGTACGCCAGTTCCCTGGTGGTGCTGTCGCGACTGGCGGGAGTGCCGGCGCGTGTGGTCACAGGGTACGCGACGGGCGAGGAAGACGCCGCAGCGGGGACATACGAGGTGACCAACGCGGACGCGCACGCGTGGACGGAAGTGTACTTCCCCGGGATCGGCTGGGTGGAGTTCGACCCGCCGTGGCAGAAGGAGCCCGACCGCCTGTCGTGGCTGAGGAAGCTCTTCGAGCCGGGCTGGACCGGGCCGGCGCTGCGCGTCCTGGCCAAGCGGGTCGGCATCGGGCTGATCGCCGTGGTCCTCCTGCACGCCCTCATCCAGGCGGTCAGCGGGGCGTCGCCGCTGCAGATGGGCGCGGGCTGGCTGCGGCGGCGGCGGCGGTCGGCCAACCCCCGGCAGCAGGTGGCCGCGGCCTACCTCGCGGTGTGCGGGCAGCTGGCGCGTCGCGTCGGGCCCCGAGGCGGCGGCCAGACCCCAACCGACTACGCCCACGAGGTCGCGGCCTGCGCGACCTTGCCGGACGACATCCGCCTGGCGGAGGTCCCGCGCTTCACCGACGAGTTCCTGCGTCTGCGCTACGACGCCTCGCCTCCCTCCCCCGAAGAGACCTCCGCCTTCACCGCCCGAGCCCAACACCTGGCGAGGAGAATCCGCCGGGCCAGGCGAACCCGACGGCGGTCGTGACCGCCCGAGACAGGGAGTTCAGGGACACGATCCTACTGCGCTTCGCAGAAACACGGGAACAGTGGGGCGGGCATTCTTGCCCGCCACAGCCTCTGGCGGGCAAGAATGCCCGCCCCACTGTTCCCGTGTCTATCCGAGACTCAGTAATTCGGTGCGACTGAACTGGGTCATGTCGCTGAATTCCCCACAACGGTCCCGCTCCGGTACTCATGCCGAGGCTCGACCCGCACGTCCAACTGACACTGATTCACGGCGACGCGCCGTTCATCATCGAGCGCGAGGCGCGCGCCTTCGTCAATGCGGTCCTCCCCCCGGAAGAGCAGACCTATGGCCTGACGGTCGTTGACTTCGAGACGACACCCGTCGCGGAGGCCGTCAGCGCGCTGTACAGCGGTTCGCTGATGGCGGGCACGCGCGTGCTGCTGCTGGAGAACGTCCAGGCCTTGCGGGCCGGCGCCGCCAGGGCGAAGGAGCCTGCCGAGGGTGAAGAGCCCTCGGAGGCGGACGAGCCTGAGGAGGCCGCCAAGTCGGGCACGAAGCCGCCGCAGAAAGTGCTCACAGAGGCCCTCGCGAGCATCCCGCCCGGCGTGTTCGTCGTGCTGACCCACGTGTCTACGAGGGAGAGGAAGGGGTACGCGCTTAGCGCGCAGCTCAGCAAGCTCGTCGCCTCCAACGGCCAGAGCGCCCAGCACAAGATGCCGTGGGAGCGCGAGCTGGGTCAGTGGCTCATCCAGGAGGCGCGGGAGCGCGGTAAGCGGCTCGACCCGGCTGCCGCCAGCCTGCTGGTCGAGCTGACGGGCCGCGACCATGGGCGCCTCTCCAGCGAGCTGGACAAGGTCTCCGCTTACGTCGGGAAGGCGGAGCGCATCAGCGCCGACGACGTGTCGGCCGTCGCGGTCCGCAGCGCCGAGGCCACGAGCTTCCAGTTGGTGGACGCCATCGCGGAGGGCGACACCGCGAAGGCCCTGGCGATGCTGCCCGATCTCGTGCCGCCGCACAATGCCGCGAGCGCGGCCATCCTGCTGCTGGGCATGATCGCGCGAAACCTGCGACTCCTCTGGCAGGCGAGTTACCTCGGCCGAAACCGCGCGCCCGTGGATCGCGGGAGACCGCCCGAATCCCTGGCGGAGCTGCTCCCGACGCAGCAGAATGTCTCGGAGGCGACGCGCTCCGACTACGTGGCGAAGAAGCTCGCCGGTCATGCGCGGAACTTCACCGACACACAGGCCGCTGTTTCCCTTGAACGCGTGCTGCACGCGGACCAGGCCCTCAAGGGCCAGACGGGCGAGCACCTCGACCCGCGTCTGGTGGTCGAGCGCCTGGTGACGGAGCTTTGCCTGCTGGCGCAGCGGAGTCGCCCATGACGCGTCTAGTGCGCCGTCACTCGTCGGGGCGTGAGTGCCGTTTGGAGGGGCCGAATGCGAAGCATCCGGCCCCGCGCTGGGGTAGCCGCAACGCTACGGCGGGGCCGGATGCTTCGCATTCGGCCCCGCCAAACGGCACCCATCCCTTCACGGGCGACAGACCACTAGCCCCGCCCCCGCTCACGCGTGACGCGGAAGAGGAGCCCCAGGGATGGCCGGCCTGGAAGGTGTTGCCGGCGGCCCTGTGGCCGGTGGCCATCCTCGCCGCGTACGTTGCATCCGCCGTGCTGCCGCTGCTGCTGCGGCTCGGCGGTAACTGAGCTTCCCACAAGCACGGAAGCGGTGGGGCGGGCATTCTTGCCCGCCACAGGCCATTGGCGGGCAAGAATGCCCGCCCCACTGTCTCCGCATCTCTCAGAGAATCGCTAGGACCGCCTTGCTGAGCCTCCTGGTGGCCGCTTGCATCCTCGTCTCCTGCCTGCTGCTGGGGGCGCAGGTTCTCAGCACCACCCGCCTTGCGCCCTCCACGAACCCCTCGCTTCCCACGGCCGAACGCGTGCTGTTCTCAGTGGCCGCGGGCATGCTGCTCATCGCGCTGATCGTCTTGCTCCTGGGGCTGCTTGGCTTGCTGCGACCGTGGGTGCTGTACACCGTGGTGGTCGCTGCAGCCCTCGCCGGGGCGAAGCAGGCGCCCTTCCTGTGGGGCGCCGCCGATCAGGCTGCGCGGATGGTTGGTCGCGGCCTGTTCGGCCCGACCCGGCGCCGCGCGCTGCATGTCTTCCTCGCGGGGTGGGCCATGCTGACGTTGCTCAGCGCGCTGGCGCCGCCCAACGACCTGGACGATGACGGTCTCAGTCAGCACCTCGCGGCGCCCAAGACGTACCTGCGTCACGCCCACATCCACCCGCTGTGGTATGACCACCACTCCCAGTTTCCGGCCGCCCTGCAGATGCTGTTCACCGTTGCGCTCGCGACCGGTCAGGTGGAGGCGGCGAAGGTGCTGCACTGGGCGTGCGGCGTGCTGGCGGCGCTCACGCTGATCGTGATCGGCCGCCGGTTCCTCTCGCCGGCCGCCGGGGAATGGGCGGCCTTTGCGTTGCTCGTCACGCCGGCTGTCGGCGCGCTCAGCACGGTCGCCTACGTGGACCTTGCGAGCGTCTTCCTTGCCGCCCTCCTCCTCCTCGCCTTCCTCCGTTGCCGTTCCCCCCTTCTGGAGGAAGGGGGGCAGGGGGGTAGGAGCCGTTCCCCCCTTCTGAAGGGAGGGGGGCAGGGGGGTAGGGACGTCGCCCTGGCCGGCCTGGCCGCCGGGGGCGGCATGGCGGTGAAGATGCAGGGCCTGCAGATCTTCGGCGTGGCCCTGCTCTTGCTCGCGATTGCGGCGCTTCTCGCGCGAGAGACCGTGGCGCGGGCCGCTCGCCGGCTCGGGGTCTTCGTCCTGGTGGCGGCGCTACCCGCGGCGCCCTGGTATCTGAAGAGCTTCCTGTGGACCGGCAACCCGGTGTACCCGTTCGCGTACGGCGTGTTCGGGGGGAAGTACTGGGGTCCCGCCGAGGCCGCGCAGTATAGGGATCACCAGCTCGGTTTCGGCATCGGCGTTCCGCCGCCGGCAGCGGAACGGGAGCAGATGGGGTTCCTGAGGCGCACGTTCTACGGCCCAAGGGCGCCGCTCAATCTGCTGCTGGCGCCGTGGAACCTGACCATGCGCCCGAGAGAGTTCGACGTCCTGACCATGAATCCGGTCTACGCGGTCATGTCGGCAGGTGTCGGGCCGTTGCTGTTAGCGGTCTTGCCGCTGGTGCTCCTGACCGGGGCTCCGCGGCCGCTGCGCTGGTCCCTGGCCTTCCTGGGGCTCCTGTGGCTCGCCTGGCTGATGCTCATGCAGTACAACCGCTACCTCGTGCCTGTGCTGGTCTTCGCCGCCGTACCCGCGGGGTTCGTCCTCGGCGAGGGCGTGCCCGCGGGGATTGCCCGCCGCGCGCTGCGAGGCGTAGCCTGGTGCTGTGGCGCACTGGCGCTGCTGTACCTCGCTGTCGGCGGTCTGCTTGGCGGCTCGTGGGCTGCCGGAATCGGGCTTGTGCCGCGTGACGTGTACCTGCGGACGACCTCCCAGTGCTGGCGCTTCTCGGACTGGGTGAACCGGGTGACGCCGACGCGGGCGAAGATCGCGCTCTATGCCGAGCCCAAGGGGTTCTACCTCGACCGCGACTACCTCTGGGCCGACCCGGGCCATAGCCGGCTGATCGAGTACGAGAAGATCACGTCGCCCGAGGACCTGCTCGACGCCTACAGCAGGCTGGGAGTCACGCATGTCCTCTACCACCGGCTGCCCGGCACTCAGGAGCTGTTCGAGCTGGAGCCGTACGGCACGGAGTTGGGGGAACTGGAGCGCAGCGGGGAAGTCAGCGTTGTGGGCCATCCGCCCGACGACCCGAGTTACGTGTTGCTGGCGATCGAGACGCCCTGGGCGAGGGAGCTGACTCGGTGAGCAAGCGGCGCCGCCGTACCGAGCGTGAGAAGGAGCCCGGCCCGCCTGCGCCTGCCGCCGTCGGCTGGCCTCCGCGGATTGCGCAGTACCTGGCGTGGGCAACCATTCCCGTTGGCCTCATCGCCGCCACCCTTCAGCCCTATGATCCCGACGGCCCGGGCTGCAAGGACCGTACGCCTCCCGACGAGACCGCCCACGTGCTGTACGTACAACATCTGCTGGGCGAGCACACGCTGCCCCTCCTGACCTCCGGGGGCGGCAACTACGAGGCCCACCAGCCGCCGCTGTACTACCTCACGGTCGCGCCGGCGATGGCGCTCGGGCAGTGGCTTGGCCGGGGCTCGCCGGTGGACCATTCGGGCGCGCCCACGCCCGACGTGTGGCTGGGCCGCTTGTGGTCGGTCCTGATCGCCGCAGGCGTGACCTTCGCCTCCTACCTTCTGGCGTGCGCGGTGTTCCCGCAGTCCCGGGTCCTGCAACTCGCCGCACCGCTGTTCGTGCTGCTGCTTCCGGGACATATCATCAACCTCGCCGCTGTGACGAACGACGGCCTCGCAGAGTTCTTCTGCGGGCTGGTGATCTGGCAGTGCGTGCTTCTCCTGCGCCGCCCGCCGACTCGCGCACGCCTGATCGGTATCGGCGTGCTCATCGGCGCTGCGTTACTCACCAAGACCTCCTGTCTGTTCCTGTTTCCCGTCGCGGCAGCGGCGGTGTTGCTTTCGGCGTCCCCTTGGGCGCCGGAGCCCTCCTCCTGGCGGCGCTGCCTGGCGGGATTGGGGTTGGTCGTCGGACCGGCCTTGCTGCTGTGGGCGCCGTGGATCGCCCACAACCTGGCGAACTACCCGGGCGACCCCCTGGTGGCCCGCACCTTCACGGAGGTCTTCGGCAAGGACCGCTGGACTCCCGAGCGCTTCTACGCGCAGGGGCTGTCGCCGCTGGGCTACTGGCGGCTGGTGCTGACCTGGACATACCTGAGCTTCTGGGGCGTGTTCGGCTCGGCGATGGTGTTCATGTCCGGCGGCTACTACCTCGGCGCGACGCTGCTGAGCGTGGTCAGCCTCGTCGGTTGTCTGCGCGGGCTCGCGCGCTGGTGGCCGGCCGACCGCGAGACAAGATGCGTCTGGTCACTTCTCGCGCTGGCGGTTATACTGGTGTGTCTGCAGTTCCTGAGCTTCAACCACACGTTCTTTCAGGCCCAGGCGCGCTACCTGTTCCCGGCCATCGGGCCGCTCGCGTGCCTGTTCGTTGCCGGCCTGCACTTGGCCGGGCAGCGGATCGCCGGGGCCAAGGGCGCCCTGTGGGTGCAAGTGCTGACGGGGCTGGCGATGGTGGCCCTGCTGGTGGCGGCGCTCGTGGAGGTCGCGGCGAGAGGGCCGGTTAGCCTGCCGGTTTGGCTGTAGGGGCGGACCCATGTGTCCGCCCCGGCGCCAAAGCGGGCGGACACATGGGTCCGCCCCTACAACGGCGTGGATCGCGTGGTGTCTTGCAGCCGAGGAAGGAGGCGCGTCTCGTGGAGGTTGTCATCTTCGTCGGCGGACGCGGCACGCGAATGAGCGGGCACGAACGCGCGCTCCCCAAGGTGCTGTATGAACTGGGCGGGCGGCCAATCGTCTCACACGTAATCGACATCTTCCGGGCCGCGGGGCATCGGGACTTCGTGCTGACGCTGGGCTACCGGGGCGCCGAGATCGCGCGGCACTTTCTCGAGCGGCCGCCGCAGCTGGACTCGGACTTCGTCCTCACCATCGAGGGCGAGGAGCGCCACGCCAGCTACCTGTCGGGTCAGCCGGACCGCACCTCGCTCAAGTTCATCTATACGGGCATCGAGTCCGGCAAGGGCGAGCGGCTGCGGCGCGTGGCAAAATATTTGACGGGCGAAATATTTTACTGTACTTACGGCGACGGGCTGGCGGACATCGACCTGAACGCGCTGCTGGAGTTCCATCGCAGCCACGGCAAGGCGGCCACGATCACGGTGGTCCGCGCGCGCTCGCAATTCGGCCATGTGGAGGTGAGCGAGGACGGGACGGTCACGAAGGTCGAGGAGAAGCCCGCCCTGCCCGGCTGGGTGAACGGCGGCTTCTTCGTCTTTGACCGCCGTATCTTCAGCTACTTGCAGCCCGACGACGAGCTGGAGCCGGACTGCTTCCCGCGCCTGGTCGCCGCGGGCGAGATGGCGGCTTACCGGCACGAGGGCTTCTGGGCCTGCATCGACACCGACAAGGACTACACGACGCTCGACAGCCTCTGTCAGGCGGGACCGCCGCCGTGGATGGCAGGTCATAGGTGATGGGTGATAGGTGATGGGGAACGGCATGGACGACAACGTCGGGGCGTGGCGAGGGAAGCGGGTTCTGGTGACGGGCGGCTACGGCTTTGTGGCCTCGCACATCATCGGGCGGCTGGTGGGCGAGGGCGCCAAGTGTGTCACGATTGCCATCGAGCGTCCGGCGGAGTCGTATCTGTCGCTGGCGGGGTTCGAGGGGCGCACGACGGTGGCGTTCGGTGACGTCGCGGACGCGGCGACCGTGGAGCGCGTGCTGAGCGAGCATGAGGTCCAGGTGGTCTTCCATCTGGCGGCGCAGGCGATTGTTGGTGTTGCGGGGCGTTCGCCGCTGCCGACCTTCGAGGCGAACGTGCGGGGGACGTACGTGCTGCTGGAGGAGTGCCGGCGGGCCTGGCGTGAGGGCGCGGGGCCCTTGCGGGCGGTCGTCGTCGCGAGCAGCGACAAGGCCTACGGGGAGCAGCCTAACCTGCCCTACACCGAGGGCCATCCGCTGCGGGGCCTGAACCCTTACGACGCCTCGAAGGCCTGCACGGACATCCTGACGCGCTGCTACGCGCACAGCTACCGTCTGCCGGCGGCCGTCACGCGGTGTGCGAACATCTACGGGCCGGGCGACCTGAACTTCAGCCGGATGATCCCCTCGGTGATGCGGGACCTGGCGAACGGCCGGCGGCCGGTCATCCGCAGCGACGGCTCACCGGTCCGCGACTACCTCTACATCGCCGACGCCGTGGAGGGCTATGTCCGCCTCGCCGAGGCGGTCGTCGCGGGCCGGGGCGCCGGGGGGGCTTTCAACTTCGGCACGGGCGAGCCGGTGAGCGTGCTGGACATCACGCGCGAGATGGTCGAGATCTCCGGGCGCACCGACCTTCAGCCGGATGTGCAGGGCCAGGCCGCGGGCGAGATCAGCCGCCAGTACATCGACGCCTCCAAGGCGCGCGAGGTCCTCGGCTGGGCGCCCCGCACGCCTCGCCGGGAGGGGCTGCGCGAGAGTTGGGAGTGGTACTCCGCCTACGTTCGCTCACCCGCGTCCCCCGACCACCGATGAAACTATCCGTCATCATGCCCGTCTATAACGAACGAGGCACCGTGCTGGAGGTGTTGGGCCGCGTCCGTGAGGTCCCCATCGACAAGCAGATCATCATCGTCGATAACTGCTCGACGGATGGGACGCGGGAGCTGCTGCAGAAGCTGGACCTGCCGGGCGTGCGCGTGGTCTTCCAGGCCACGAACATGCAGAAGGGCAACTCGGTGAAGAAGGGCATCGCGGCGGCGGAGGGGGAGTACTTGGTGGTGCAGGACGCGGACCTGGAGTACGATCCACAAGACCACGTGCCGATGCTGGCCGAGGCCGAGAGGGACGACGTGGTCGCGGTGCTGGGGTCGCGGCCGCTGGGGGCGGAGGCTCGGGGCGAGAAGCTGCCCTCCACGATGTTCAGCGTCGGGCGGAACTGGATTACGGGCTACTTCCGTCTACTGTACGGGAGCCGCTTGACGGACATCGCGACCTGCTACAAGATGATGCGGACCGAGGTGGCGCGGAGCCTGGACTTGCGCCGCAACGGCTTCGATCTCGACTTCGAGATCGCGTGCAAGCTGACGCGGCTGGCCGGGCTCACCGGCAAGCGGATCGCCGAGGTGCCGATCTACTACGCGCCGCGCTCGGTGGCCGAGGGCAAGAAGATCCGCTGGCGGGATGGGCTGTCCGCCCTCGCCGCCATCACGCAGTTCCGAACCTGGACGCCCGCAGGGCCGGTTGTGCGATGAAGAGCATCAGTCCAGTCTGGGTCGCGGTCGCCATCGTCGTCATCCTCATCGGCGCCGCGATCGTGGTCACGGCGTGGCGTGCGAAGCTCGCCAATCCAGGCGGCAACCCCGGCGCCAAGACAGCCTTCCAGCCATCCAGGCCGCTGGGGCAGCACACCGAAGGCGGGCGGCGCGTGTTCGGCAATGTGGAGGTCCAGGGCCCCAGCCTCGTGCAGCGTGACGCGCAGGGCAACGAGGTGTGGTCGGCGCAGACGACCGGCGCGGTGGAGGTCAGCGACAAGGACGAGCGCGTTCGGGCCAGCGGCGTAGTCTGGAAGCTCACGCGCGGCAAGGACACCGTCGCCGTGGTGTCCCAGCGCATGGAACTCACCTGGCGGGGCGGGGATGTGGAGTTCGGGGGAGACATCGACATCCGGGCGAGCGGAGACCGGCGCTTCACCGCGAAGCGGGCGCGGTTCGAGACGGGGACGGACAAGCTCATCTGCGAGGGCGGCGTGGCCTGGAACGCGGGCCGCTATAGCGCGGGCGCCGACAAGCTCGTGATCGACGTGCGCAACAAGAAGATCCGCCTGCGGGGCAACGTGAAGCTGGTCGCGAGGACGTGAAAGGCGGTCTCGGGTCTCGCGTCTCAGGTCTCAGGTTGGCGACGGCCTGTGGCCAACGAGCAGAGCGCGAACCCCCGGCGGGGCTGTGAGACATGAGACCTCCAGCCGGAGGACCAACCATGAGATACCGACGAACACTCGCTGCGGTTCTGGGGCTGGCGCTGCTGCTTCTCGCGGCTGCGTATGCCCAGCACGTGAAGCAGGGCAGCGTCGCGACCATCACGAGTGACGAGCTGGAGATCGACTACGGGACCGGCGTCTCGGAGATGACGGGCAATGTCACCATGACCATCCGGGGCGACTACACGGCCACGATGAACGCGTCGCGAGTCGTCCTGAAGGGCGATATCGAGAAGTCGCGGATCCTCTCGGTGGAAGCTCATGGCCCGGTGAACTTCGTGATCGACACGACGAGTAAGGACGGTAAGCGGTCCCACATCACGGCAAGCTGCTCGCGGGAGGCGACCTTCAGCGAGCAGACGATGATCGTGACCATGGTCGGCAACGCACACGCGGAGATCATCGGCGGCGAGGCCCTGGCGGCTCAGTTGGAGAGCGCGAAGTACGACGGCGAATCGATGACGATCGACCTGAACAACCGAAAGATCAACCTGAAGAAGGCGACGGCGGAGGTCCACCTGGCGCCCCAGGAGGAGAAGCCGGCCGCTGCTCAGGGGAACCCGTAGATGGCTCTGCGCACCGAGGATCTGGCCAAGAGCTACGGCGGGCGGCGGGTGGTCAACGGCGTCAGCATCGAGGTGAACCGGGGTGAGGTCGTCGGGTTGCTCGGCCCCAACGGCGCGGGAAAGACGACCACCTTCTACATGGTGATCGGCCTCGTGCGCCGCGACGGCGGGCGCGTCTTCCTCGATGACGAGGACATCGGGGCCTTACCCATGCACCGCCGCTGCCGGCGGGGAATCGGCTACCTCGCGCAGGAACCCTCGGTCTTCCGCAAGCTCAGCGTCCGCGACAACCTGCTACTCGTGCTGGAGGTGCAGGGGCTGAAGCGGCCCGAGCGCCTTGCCCGGGCCGACGAGCTGATGGGCAAGCTCGGCGTGGCGCACCTGGCCGACAAGAAGGCGATGGTCCTCAGCGGCGGGGAGCGGCGGCGCGTCGAGATCGCGCGCACGCTGTGCAGCAACCCCTCGTTCATCCTGCTCGACGAGCCGTTCACCGGAATCGACCCGCTGGCCATTGAGGACATCCAGGGCATCATCTTGGGGCTGAAGTCCGAGAACATCGGCATTCTCATCACCGACCACAATGTCCGCGAGACTCTGGGCATCACCGACCGGGCATATATCCTGTTCGACGGCGTGATCCGCACCCACGGCGCCTCGCGAGACATCCCGAACGACCCCGAGGCGAGGAAGTACTACCTGGGTGAGCGCTTCAGCTCGGACGGCTGGGTGCGTCCCGAGGACCTCGCGAAGTCCACTGACCCGCCCTAGCGCCGTTGCCGTGCCTGGGACCGCGCGCACCCTTGCGCGCACGCTGTTGCCTTCGTCGTCCTTGCCGTTGCCGTCATTCTATAGAGCCTTGCAGAAACACGGAAACAGTGGGGCGGGCATTCTTGCCCGCCAGCGGGGCGTGGCGGGCAAGAATGCCCGCCCCACTGTTTCCGTACCTACGAAAGGCCCAGTAACTCCTGACTCCAGACGCCATGCAGCGCCTCGATCGCTACATCTTCTCGGAACTCCTCCGGGCCGTCGCGGGCGGCCTCGCGCTGTTCGCGGCGCTGGTGATCTGCGTCTACCAACTGCAGGGCTTTCTCAAGCTGCTACTGCGCGAGGACTACCCGGCCGGCGCGGCGCTCAAGTCGTTCCTGTACGGTCTGCCGCAGAATGTGGGGTGGGTTCTGCCGGTTGCCGTGATCTTCGGCACGATCACCGCCGTGGGCCGCATGAGTTCGGATGGCGAGCTGATCGCCATGCACGCGGGGGGGGTGTCCTTCCGGCGGATGCTCCTGCCGGTGGCGCTCGTCGGCGGGATCGGGGTGGGCGTCCTGTACATCGACACGGAAGTCCTGGCGCCGCGCGCGCTGGCGGCGGCCGCGGATCTGGTGTGGGAGTACGGCTCGAAGGCTCGGCCGGTGATCGGCTTCGACTACACCGGGCGGGAGGGCGATCGGGTCTCGGCCCACATCTTCGCCTCGGTGCTGGACCCGCGCACGCGCGTGCTGACCGGCGTGGTGTTCGCCCAGATCAAGGAGAACCAACCCGAGGTGGTGGTCGTGGCGCGCTCCGCCCGGTGGGAGGGCGAGTGGCTCAACCTGGAGGATGTGCAGACATGGCAGATGACCCCGAAGGGCGCGATTCTGGCGCAGGCGGCGAAGGCCTCGTACGAGGTGGGAGCGTTCCCCCTGGAGGTCGAGCGTCGGCCGGAGGCGATGACGATCCCCCAGATGCGCGCGTGGGTGGCTGAGCTCCGCGGGATGAAGGCGCCCGTCGGCCGAGCGATCCGCCCCTTCGAGCAGGCCATCGCGGTGCGCTGGGCGACCCCGTGGTGTGCGCTGGGGTTCGCGCTCGTGAGTGCGCCGCTGGGCATCCGGCGGGTCCGCAGCTCGACCGGCGTGAATATGGGGCTGTCGCTCATCGTGTTCGTGCCCTACTACTTTGTCTCCTACACCTTGCAGGTCCTCAACAAGCATGGGGGAATCCACCCCCTGATACCTGCCTGGGCCGCGATCGCCATGCTGTTCATCGTGGCTGCCGGGCTCATTCTCGACAAGTCGCGTTAGGTGGGAACCCGCGATATCGCTTCTTGGGCGCCATGAATGGCGCCCCTACACGGTCGGGCGCGATGAATCGCGCCCCTACGTGGGAACGGGGCGGACGGGAATCGCGGACTGCCATATGGGGCCGGATGCCGCGTGTACTCGGTAGCCTTCATCCTCGCCCTGCTCGCCTTCGGCGGCCTGGCGGCATACCTGGGTGACCTGCTCGGGTACCGGCTCGGGAAGCGCCGCCTGAGCCTCCTGCGCCTACGCCCGCGCACGACTGCTCGCCTGGTGGCGGTTCTGGTCGGCCTGATGATCCCCCTCGTGACGGTCGGAATCACCTCCCTGCTGGTGCCCGAGGTCAAGGATGCCGTCTTCCGGATCGACGACCTGCACCGGAAGATCGGGAGCCTGCAGTCCGAGTGCGACACGATCGGCAAGCAGCGGGACTCCTTCCGGGGCGAGGCCAACGAGCAGCGCAAGGTCGCCGGCGACGCTCGCGCGGACGCCGACGAGAGCCGCAAGGACCTCTCGGCCGTCCAGACCGAGCTGACTGCGGCTCGCGGACACCTGGCGGAAGCGCGCAGCCGCGTGGGGGAACTCCGCGCGCAGACCGAGCGGCTCGGCCGGGATCGGGAGAGGGCTGTCCGCGACCGCGACGAGGCGCGCAAGGACCTGAAGGTCGCCGAGACGGCGCTGGACGACGCCGAGACGGCTCTGGATGAGGCCGACAAGAAGCTCGCCGCGGCGACCGAGAGCGTCAAGAAGGCCATCGGTGACAAGGAGCGCCTGGAGCAGGAGCGAGACCGCCTGAAGGCAGACCGCGATGCCCTGGTGGCCGAGGCGCAGACCCTCCGACAGAACCTCGGCGCGCTCCGCGAGCAACTCACGCAAGTGCAGCGCGAGTGGGAGCTGCAGCACACGATCTTCTCGCTGCGCCACCCGATCCTGGACATCGACACCGAGCTGGTGCGCGGGGTCATCTATCGGCCACCGACCGTGGATGAGCTGACCGACGAGATCGTGAAGCTGCTCGTGCTGGCCGACACCGCGGCAGAGGCTGCAGGTGCCGGCCCGACCGAGAAGGGCCGGTTCACGCGGGCGATCTACCCCGTGGACCCGGCGCGGACGTGGGACCGGGATGAGCTGCCGCCCGAGGAGATGGTGCTGGGCGCCGTGCGAAGGCAGTTGTGGGCCAGCCCGGCGGACGAGAACGTGGTGCAGGTGAAGGCGGCCGGGCGTGCGTTCGCCGGCGAGCCCGTTCAGGTGCGGTTCGAGGCCCGGCCGAATGAGCTGGTTTTCCGCAAGGACGAACCGATCGTGACGCGCGAGCTTCCGGCGGGGCTGGAGGACGTGGACGCGCTGGAGCGGCTATGGCTGCTGATCGCCGACCCGAAGCACAGCGAGGTCCGACGCCAGGCGCAGGCCGCGAATCTGCTGCCCGACCCCGCCGACGGACGGTACGGCGACATCACGATCCGCGAGTTGTACACGGCGGCGCACGCGTGCGCGGGGCGCGGGCAGCCGGTGAAGGTGCGGGTGCAGGCCGCCGAGGACGCCTACACGGTTGGGCCGCTGAAGATCAAGGTGGTCGTCGAGCCCCCGGGAGGGGAGTAGGGTGAGCGACCGGCGGGCCGGCGGCGCGATCATCGCCATCGATCCGGGCCGCGAGAAGTGCGGTCTCGCAGCCGTCGCGGCGGATGGGCGCCTGGTCGAGAAGGCCGTCGTGCCGACCGGCGAGTTGCCTGACCGCCTCGCACGCATGTTGTCCGCCGCGCCCGAAGCCGACGTCATCATCGGAGGCGGCACTTCATCCAAGACCGTCCAGGCCGCCCTCCGCCAGGCCCTACCCGATCTGACCGCAGCGGTCGTCGATGAGGAGCACAGCACCGAGCGCGCGCTGGAACGGTGGCGCGACACCGTGCCGCCGAGGGGCTGGCGGCGCCTCCTGCCCCGGTCCCTGCGCTTTCCGCCCGGCCCGATCGACGACTTCGCCGCGTGGATTCTGGCCGAGGACTACCTGACGAAAAAGAGGGACACCATACCAATTTCCCGACGCATGCCCTGAAAACTCAGCGGAAGTGCTACCAGGAAATTGGTATGGTGTCCCTCTTTTTCGGGGAGGTGCAGTCGTGATGTCGGAGTCACGCCTTCAGGCCGGCGCCGCCCAGATCGACATCACCCCGCCCGCGGGGACGCACCTGTCGGGCGACATCGTGCGCCATCGTCCCGCGCGGCTGGCCCTCGATCCCCTCTTCGCGAAGGCGATCGTGTTCGAGCGCGAAGGCCGCAAGCTCTGCCTGCTCGCCCTCGACGTCACCATCGTTACGGCTCCGTACACGGCGCGCATCCGTGAGGCCGCCTCACGGGCGACAGGCATCGAGCCGGACGCGATCATGGTGCACGCCACGCAGACCCATTCCGCGCCCTCCGTCGGGGGGTTCATGCTGGACCCGGACTTCCCGCCGCTGCCGGCGGAGTTCGAGTGGGCCAACGGCGCGGTCCGCGAGTATAGCGACTTCGCCGCCGAGCGCGCGGTCGAGGCGATTCGGCTGGCGAACGACTCGCTGCGTCCGGCGCAGGTCGGCGCCGCGAGCTGCATCGAGGGGCGACTGGCGTTCAACCGGCGCGCCGTCACGCGCGAGGGCGGCATCCTGATGCCGGGACCCTCCTGGCACGGCGGCTCCCTCGGGCCGACGAGCATCCGCTACATCGAGGGGCCGATGGACCCGGAACTCGGCGTGCTCTGCGTGCGGGACGAGGCGCTTAGCATACGCGCCCTCATCGCGAACTACACCTGCCACCCCGTGCATGTCTTCCCGAAGCCCTTCGTCTCGGCGGATTGGCCCGGGGCCCTCGCCGCGCGGTTGCAGGAGGTCCACGGGCCGCAGTGTGTCAGCCTGGTGGTGAACGGCGCGTGCGGCAACATCAACCCCTGGCCGCCCTTCGATCTCGACTATGTCGAGGACCATGTCCGCATGGGCACGATCCTCGCCGACCGCGCGCAGGCCGCCATCGAGGCGATCCAGTTCACGGACGATGCAGTTCTCGACTGGCGCATCGCGCAGGTGCCCATCCCCCTGCGCGAGATCCCCGCCGAGGAGCTGGAACACGCCCAGCAGGTGATCTCCGAGCGACCGCAGCCGACCTGGGCGGACGAGTCAAAGAGCGGGGTGGACTACGACTGGATGGTCGCGGCCAGCATCTACAGCGTGCACCTGATGCGGCAGCGCTCGCGGATCTTCGACTACGAGGTGCAGGTCCTGCGCATCGGCGATACGGCCGTCGTCGGTTTGCCAGGCGAACCGTTCGTCGAGTGCGGCCTGCGCATCAAGCTCGCCTCGCCTACCTACCCCACCTACATCGCCCACTGCACGACGACCTATGTCGGCTACATCCCGATCCGCGAGGCCTTCGACCGGGGCGGTCACGAGGTCAACACGCGCTACTGGGCCAAGCTGGTCCCGGAGGCCATCGACCTGATCGTGGAGGGAGCGACAGGGGTGCTGCAGGACGTGTTCGGCCCTTCGTAGGGCAAGAGGCGCCCCGCGGGCGCACTTCACGGTTGTCGCACCTCGACCATCCTCCACCCCCGCCCGGGCATTGTGAGACGCAGGGCCCCCCGCCGTAGGTCCAGGGCTTCGCCCGAGACCGCGTCTCGTACTGTCACCCCGTTCGGCAGCGCCTCGAGGAGCTTGCCGATCTGCACCTCGACCTCGGCCTGGGCTTCCGTCTGGCTGCCGACGACGAGGAGGGCGTGGTCGGGCTTGAGGTAGAGGCTGCCGAGGACCTGGGGCGGCTGGACAGACACACGGGGACACCATGAAATGGTGTCCCCGGTGTACCAGTAGCCGACGAATTGCGTCTCGGCGTCCTCGTAAGGCGCGAGGGCGCGGTCCACCTCGGCCGGCTGGCCGCGCGTGGCGGAGTCGTGGATGAGCGAGATCGCGAGGGCCTGGTCCATCGTGTGGCGGTTCGGGAGGAACTCGCCGCGCAGGCCGAACTGCTTGCCCATGTAACTCGCGACGTAGGTGTCGGGCGACAGGCGGAAGCCGGGCTTGTAGCGCGCGAGGGTCTCGCCATCGTAGTAGCCGTCGGTGAAGGCCTGGGTTGCGATGTTGAGGCAGCCGCCGGTGTGTGCGTCGAGGAAGAAGCTCTTGCGCCGCTGGGCGAAGATGTTGCGCAGGCGCTTCATGAACTCCCGCGTCGCGCGGATCGGGCTGTGTCCCCGGTACGTGCCGTCGCCCTGGGGCGTGCCGCAGCCGGGATGGGTTGGACTCTCGCAGTACCACGGCACGGTCGTCCCGTCCATGTAGACGCCGTCGATGCCCGCCTCATCCGCGAGCCTCGCGATCCCATGCAGCAGCAGTTCTCCGTACGGTCCGTTGACACACCCCGTGTAGCAGTCCTGCGGCACGTCGTCGCGGTGATAGTGGTTCGACATCGGGAAGGCCAGCAGGTCATCGTGGAACGCCTCCCACTCGGGCTCGGCCGTGGAGACGCTCTGGTTGAAGTAGATGAGGAAGAGCATCCCCCGCGCGTGGCAGGCGTCGGCGATGCGCTTGAGCTTCGGGACCTGCGCGAGGTCGGGGTAGCCCTGGAAGCGCGACCAGTTCTCGTGGAAGATGACGATCCGCTTGCCCTCGTTGGCGAGGCGGTCGATGAATGTCCCACCGCCCGTGCCGAGAGCCTGCCCGAAGCACCCCTCGACGAGCACCGCGCCCTCGGCGTGCAGGTCCGGGCTCAACGCGTCGCAGTGATCGAGGAAGAGCGTGTCCGTGTCGGCGGTGAAGGGCACAGCCGGCACTCTCCCCGTCCGGACGCTCCGTGAGATGCGAACCTCATCCAGCGCGAAGCAGCCGAGGTCGAACTGGAGCGTGCTCTGTTCGACCGACCCCGAGACGGTGCCCGCGACGCTCAACTCCTGCGCCTGTCCGTTGACGCTCAGGCGGAGCTTGTCGCCCCAGGACAGCACGAGATAGCTCCACTGCCCGGCCGCCAGAGGGCTTGGCGCCGAGAGCACGACGGGGTACGTGCCATCCGCCTTGCGCGTCACGAGGCGGAAGTTGCGCACGTCGGCGTTGTAGTACAGAATGAGCCATTCGTCCGTGCTCGTGCGCACGTTGAGGAACTGCCGGTTGTACTGCGAGCGGTCCACGCTCTCGTCGTACGCCTCGCCCGTGTCAAACAGCGGCTTCACCCAGCACTCGAAGGTCCCGCGGCTCAGGTCCAGCCGGTTCTTCGCCGCGACGCGCAGGCTGCCGCCACCCGGCGCGGACTCCATGCCGTAGAAGGCCCCGTGGTAGATGCGCGACTTCCATAGCGAGACGGGCTTGGCGGGCGTGATGTGTAGCGCGAACTTCGCGGCATACGGCTCCGAGAGTACGGTTGGCGTGTCGATGAACGTCGAGCGCCACACGGTCTCCGTGGCCCCGGGGATCACCTCGACCTGCCGCGCGCGGTCCTCGGCCTGGACCCACTCCAGACTTTCCGTGAGCCACGCGAGCCCGCGCTCCTCGTCGCCCAGCCACAGGTTCTCGCCAACCGGCCGCCGCAAGCCGAGGGGCGACAGGGCGTGCCCCGCCTGTGCATGGCCCTCGTAGGCGTAGCGGGAGACCGCCTTGCGCATGGGTATCTCAAGGGCGACCCGCTCCACGCTTACTGATTCGTTCGGTGTGAGTGTCACCTCGTTCCACGTGAAGCCGTCGTACTCGACCTGCGAGGTCACGGTCAGCGTCAGCTTCGGGCTGCGCCAGATGCTCTCCAGCAGCGCGTGATCGTCGGCCTGCTCGCGGAGGCGAAGGTCCCGCGACTGCCACTCGACCTTCGCGCCGTCCGCGATCACCACGAGCCGCATCGGCTCGGCGAGTAGCTCGGCGCCGGCGCTGGTGATGGAGGCCGGTAGCGCGAGGTCGCGGTACGTCAGGCGCTTGCCGAGCATGTCGAGAAAAAGAGGGACACCGTACCAATTCCGGACGTCGGAAATTGGTATGGTGTCCCTCTTTTTCAGCCGGATCGGCGTCCACGGCGGCAGCACGCCGAGGGGCAGCCCGGCCTGCGTGCCCTGCCACGAGGGCTTCTCGGGTACCGTGAACTCGATCGAGCGCTGGTCGAGCGTCTGGCCTGCGGCGTCAGTCACGACGACCTGCGCGGAGAGGTGCTCGCCGGGCTTCGCGTTCACGGGCAGCGTCAGCGTGCAGCCACGGGTCTTCCGCAGGTCAGCGTGAGAGGTCGTCGCGTCGTCGGCCGGCGGCTGCAGCGTGAGCGTAGCCTCGGCGGCCCCGCCGATCTCGGTGAGGTTCACATCCGCGCGCACCTCGGCCGGCAGCGCGAAGTAGCGCAGCCCAAGCTGCAGCCTCGGCTGCACGTGATACGGCGCCTCACCGACGAGCAGCGGGACCTCGTCGCCTTCGGCATGCACCGCGTACTTCGCACTCAGGGCGTACGCGAGGCTTACAGGCTCCTGCGCGCCGGGCGCGAGGTCCACCCGCCGCTGAACCGACTGCCCATCCCCCGGCGTCGCATCAATCACGACCGCTGCTGAAGACTCGCTTGGGTTGGCGAGGGTGAGCCGCAGCTCGTGGTCGCCCGGGCCGGCGGTCGGGGGCTCCGTCTGACGCACGAAGGGTCGCCGGCTCACGAGCCGCATGGCCCCCAACGGCAGGGGGCGGTAGCCCCCGAAGCCCGGGCACACCCAACCGCTGAGGTCGGGCGGGCGGTTGCGGAAGAGGTTGAGGCCCCAGATCGCATCCTCCGGCGCGCCTTGCAGCCCGAAGGCCGCGAAGGGGATGGCCATCTCCGCCGTCCAGGCCTCGTCATTGCGCGAGGTAGCCGCCTGCCAGTCGGCGTCCCAGTCGCGCACATCGTTGCGGGCTTCGGTCCGGCTGCCCGCGGCGTTGACCGTGAACTCGTAGTAGGCCTGGATGTCCTGGTACCACGTGTCGAGCGCGCCCTCGTAGCCGCCGAAGGCGATGCGCGCAGTCTTCGCCGCGCGTGGGTCCTCCGGCGCCACGAACACCTGCACGCAGTCATCCTCGAAGGCGCGGTCGTCGTGCGCACGCTTGAACGCGCGCGGGAGGTTGCGGTCAGGCTCCAGGCAACGGAACCCGACGTACAGCGCGTCCGCGTCGAAGCCCAGGTAAGCAGCCGTGTTCGGCTGCGCCAGCGCCTGCCCACCGAGGGCCGCGAAGCCGCTGACCGCCGCCGCGTCGCGCCACTCGTCGGCAGCGAGGCGACCGTCGATCACCGGCGCGAGAGAGAGGCGGGGCACGGTGATGAAGGCGTTGTCGCCTACGGCCCGGCACGCGAGCCCGATGAAAAAGAGGGACACCATACCAATTTCCAGACGCGTGGCCTGTAGATTCAACGAAAACTGACCTCCGAAATTAGTATGGTGTCCCCATTTTTAGGGGAGGAGTTCGATCTCGCTGATCTGCGCGGCGTTGGGCCAGCGGTCGCTCGCGGACTTGCGGATCGTCAGGCGGAAGTGGCGCGCCTGGACGGCATCGAAGACCTTCTCGTAGCGGCGCGCGTCGGCGTAGCCGCTCTCCTCGAAGACGGTCTGCCAGGTCTGCTCATCCTGGCTGACCTCGCCGAGGAAGTCCACCGGGTGGCCCTGCGGATCGGCGAAGTGGATGATGACCCGGCCGATGCTCTGGGCCTCCGGCAGATGGACTGTGATCCAGTGCGGGTGCGGGGTGAGGGCGGCGTGCCAGCGTTTCCCCTCGAAGTCCCACTCGGTGGCGAGCACGCCGTCGATGGCCTTCTGCGTGCCGCCGACATCGCGCTCGTACTCGGAGTCTGAGGTCGCCGTCGCGCCCTTGCTCGCGAGGGCGAGGTCGCCCTTGCTCACCGTCACGTGGGTAGCGAGCGCGAACGGGACCACGCCCAGGCTCGGACGACCGCGCGGGGCGATCTCGACGCAGCCCCTCAGCACCGGCTGGTCGATCTCCTCCGCACGTAACTCGACGCGCACCGTCACCGGCTCGTGGCCGAGGGGCGGAAGGTCCACGGTCTGCGTCGCGGGTTCGGCGGTGAGCCCCTCGGGCAGGCGGCAGGTGAGCGTGACGGGCAGCGGCTGCGGCGTCTGGTTCTGCAGCTCGACCGCGATCGAGTGAGGCGCGTCCACGCTGAGCCACGGCTCGCCCAGCATGTCGAGCGTCGCGCGGATCGTAACCAGGTCGAAGGGCACGCGCCACGGGGACCGCGTCCAGAGCGCCTTCGCCGCGGCCTCATCGGTCAATGAGACACCGGCCAGGTCGGTCGGCGCGTCGGCGATGCGCACGGAGGCGTTCTGCTCCAGCAGCACGATCTTCGCCATGCGCACCGTGCGGTCGCTCAGTTCGGTGAGCGTCTTGGGCGGCTGGAAGTTGCCGATCGCGACGTTGCGGATCTCCTCACCGATCGGCGCGCGCCAGCGTTCGGGGATGCCCCGCGTTCCGTTCAGGATGCCGAGCAGCGAGCCGAGCGTCGCGCCCGTGCAGTCGGTGTCATCGCCGCAGTTCACGGCCGCGCAGATCGACTTTCCGAAGTCCCCCTCGCCGTAAAGCCAGCCGAGCATCGTGAATGCCACGTTCTGCGGCGCCATGAACCAGCCGGTGGACTCCGAAGCCTTCACCACGGCCTCGCGCGCGGCCATCAGGTCGAGGGCCTGCCTGCGGGCATCCATCGCTGCCCGGACGCTCTTCGCCACAGCGCAGTCCGACGGGATGTAGCTGAGGCCGATCTGCAGGAGCCGGTCGCGGTCCGACTCGACGAACGCGGCGCTCTCCATCGCGGCGGTGAACAGCTCCGCGTAGGTTCCCTCGGCCGCGCCGTGATCGACGCACGCGTCCTCATAGGCGTATCGCGCGGCGAGCGCCGGGCAGCCCGGAGCCACGCAGGCCCAGATCTCGGAGCGAATCCACGCACCGTTGCTGTCGCGCCAGCGGTCGTTGCGGAACTGCCCGGAGATCGGCGGCGCGAACCCGTCGCGCATGTTCGTCTTGCCGACCCCGTACTCGTTCCAGTCCACCGGCACGAAGCTGAGCCAGTACTCGCCGAGCACGCGCGCGTCGATGCGCGTCCCGCGCTCCTCCAGGGCCTTCAGCCACAGGAGCTGCAGGTCGAGGTCGTCGTTCGCGGTCTGACCCGAGGGCATCGGATCGTAGAACGTGAACTGGTGCGTCTCGCGGCGCCCCTCGACCGGCGCGCCGAGCGTGCCCCCGATGCTCTTGCCGAGCCAACAGGCGTAGACCTTGTCGCGGAACTCGGCCTCGTTGAGGGTCACCGCGTGGGCGGGCTGGTAGAGCGTCGTCAACAGGAGAGCTGCTGCTCCAGGCATGGCGTCAATGTCCTTCGGCGCGACCGAGATGCTGGTGCCTTCCGCGCTCCTCTCAGATCGTCCTCGCAGCAAAGAAGGAGTCCGATGCGGCCGTGGCGAAGATGGTCGAACAGACGTGCGAATACGACGAGCAGGGAGGCGTTCACAATGGCATGTGCATCGGCGGAGCACGCAAGGGGCATCACTCGGATGGAACACGAGCAACTGATGCGGGACTTCCAGCACATACCGGACGACAAGCTGGACTGGGTGCCGATGGGGAAGGCGAAGACCCCGAGGCAGATCGTCGTCGAGTGCGCCGGGGCCTATCGGTGGCTCTCGGCGAAGCTCAGGAACGCGCCGGACGCAGACCAGCAGTGGGGGGCGGTGTGCGAGCTGAACCCGGCCACGCGCGAGGAGACGGTGAAGCTGCTGGGCGAGTGCTGGGACGAGCTGATGGCCGCGTTCGACGGGGTCGAAGAGGCCATGCTTGAGGAGAAGCGCCAGGTGTTCTGGGGCGAGGCGACAGTGGAGACGCTGCTCTTCTTCTGCGAGTGGCACAGCACGTACCACTCCGGCCAGCTCAACTACATCCAGACGCTGCTCGGGGACACGGAGATGCATATGGAGCCGCCGGCCTAGCGCGCGATCCACACGGGCCAGTAGGCGAAGCTGCGGTCCGGGCTGGACGGCCCGGCAATCCAGCCGTGCGGCTGCTCGCGGATGACCGCTTCGCAGTTCGTGATGCCGCTGTTGAGGAGCGCCACGTTGCGGCTGTCACTCACCTCGATCATCGCAGGCACCGGCGCGGTCCAGTTCCCGGCGATGGTCTGGAAGATTGTGATGTCCTCCGAGTCCTCGATGAGCACGTACCGAGGTGAGGTCTCGAACTGCAGCCCCAGAGCGACGAGGTTCCTGGCGCCGCGCAGGATGACTGCCGTCCCGCGGTAGTGTTCCTGCTGCACCGCGTAGAGCCACGTCGGGCCGGTGGACGTGATCTCCAGGCCATCGCCCGAGACCCCCGGGTTCCAGGCGTTCTCGAAGAGGCCGCCTCCGCGCCCGCTGATCCGCCAGTTGAGTTCCTGGGTGCGGCTCTCCGTGTAGGTGGTGGAGTCGATCAGCATCGACCACTCGCCGGCGCGCCAGTCGAAGGCGATGCCGCCGGGGCTCTGCAGGTGGAAGCGAAGGTGGCAGAGCGTGAGCGCTGCATCGGGATCGTCGGGGATGTACAGCAAGGGCTTGCGGCTGCTGGGTTCCTGGAAGCCCGCGCTGTCCGCTGCGAGGTCGATGACGCTCCACATCTCACCGAACAGGCGATGGTTCGGCTTCAGCCGCAGCGTGTCGCGGACGAGGTAGGTGCCCTCCGGGAAGAAGACCTCCCGGCACTCGTCGAGCGCGCGCTGAACCGCGACC